>Ga0194132_10012040_pt1 | contig 10901 bp, 8 predicted proteins | sample TA2KigOf80mmetaG_FD_148612 | JGI IMG/M metagenome (GOLD analysis project Ga0194132, IMG submission 148612) | Freshwater microbial communities from Lake Tanganyika, Tanzania - TA2015054 Kigoma Offshore 80m | ecosystem: Environmental > Aquatic > Freshwater > Lake | place: Tanzania: Lake Tanganyika... | reverse complement strand
ATGGGGGAACTGAAGGCTGCGCCTGAGATAGGCCTCCTGCTCAGGAAAGCCAGTCCTGCCACCTTGGAGAGGCTCTTGGCCCCTGACCGGATAGTCATGAGGCGGCGAGTAAGAGGTCTAACCAGGCAAGGTTGATTGATGGCGCGAGGGATTGCAGCCAGGGTATTCATAGGGTTTATAGGGGTGCTTATTGCCTTCCTGGCGGCTTGCGGGGCTTCCGATACTCCTAAAGCCAGGGATCTGACGGTGCTGGTGGGGGCAGGCCAGGGGGCGGTGTCGGTCAACGCTTTCCTGCCATCGACGGTGCGTATCAGGGCCGGCGACACGGTGACGTGGCGCATGAACGCCGACGGCGACCCCCATACTGTCACGTTCACGGACACGCCGGAAACGCTTATAGACATTATGCCCGCCCCGGCGGGGAGCGAGTTTGAGTTATTTCTTTAACCCTGACTTGCTCCGTTCCACCCGCGGAACCGGGGAACCGGTGGAGTCCTACGTCGGAGAGGGGTATTTCAACTCTGGCATCTTTTTTGGGGCGATTCCAGGCGTTCCGAAGCTTGATACATACTCGGTGAAGTTTCCAGAGCCGGGGTCGTATGTGTACGTCTGCGGCATTCACGACTACATGAAGGGGACAGTGGAGGTGGAGCCTGAGGACTCCAATGACGTCCAGGACCAGCAGCAGGTCTTGGCTGAGGCCGAGAGAGAGGGCACGCCGCTGCTGGAGCTAGCCAACTATAATAAGCAGCTAGCCTTTGCTCAAAGCTCCGCGGACAGAGAACAAGGCCCTAACAATACGGGTCTGTGGCTGGTCAACGCAGGGCTAGGTCCTCGGGAGGCGGAGGTGGTGGACTTCTTCCCCAAGAACCTATCGATTACCCAGGGGGACACCGTGGTCTGGAATTCGGTGGGCTACCACGCGGTGGTCTTCGACAACAGCAATTTGATCACGCCCTTCTACCTGCCCCGGAACCCGCCCGGAGGGACGCCGGTGGTGGGGGTAAACGCCAGGGTTACGACCTCGCTGCCTCCGAAGGGGGCATTCGACGGGAGCGCTTTTGTCAGTTCGGGGCTTATCGGCCCTGGAATAAGGTGGCATGGAAATCGGAAAGACGGCCAGGGGTTCGTCATGACATTTGAGACGCCCGGGACCTTTACCTACGTTTGCCCAATACGTTCTCAAGTGGGAATGTACGGTTCAATTACGGTGCAACCCCGCTAGCTTTATCTGGTTAGGGGGGTCCGTCCAATTAGCTTAAGGCCGCCTAAATAAGGCGCTAAGCAGCCGGTTGCGGCCTTTGGCTGCTGAGCATGGGAGTTGGGATATAAAAGGAAAGCCCTCCGGTTTATGGGAGGGCTTTTACCTTAACCGCTGGATAGTGGAAGGGAGGATAAGAAGTTGCCAAAGTTGTTTGATTGGCTTAGAAACGGAACTTTAAGTTAGACCGGCGGGTTTACAAGGGTTTAATCCTTGGCCCCGGGAGCAGAGCTCAACCGGACGGCGTTGGAAGAAACCGCCCACCGACCGACCTAGGAGTGGTCCTGGTTTGAGGCCGGGACAATCTCCCTAGAAAGGAGGTGATCCAGCCGCACCTTCCGGTACAGCTACCTTGTTACGACTTCGTCCCAGTTACCAAGCCTGCCCTCGGCGCTTGCCTCCCTTGCGGGTTAGCTTGGCGACTTCAGGCATTCTCGGCTTCCATGACGTGACGGGCGGTGTGTACAAGGCCCGGGAACGTATTCACCGCAGTATGCTGACCTGCAGTTACTAGCGATTCCACGTTCATGCAGGCAGGTTGCAGCCTGCAATTCCAACTGGGGATAGCTTTGATGGGATTGGCTCCAGCTTGCGCTTTGGCGACCCTTTGTACTATCCATTGTAGCGTGTGTGTAGCCCAGGGCATAAAGGCCATGCTGACTTGACGTCATCCCCACCTTCCTCCCCCTTGTGGGGGGCTGTCTGGCTAGAGAGTGCAACTAGCCACAGGGGTTGCGCTCGTTGCGGGACTTAACCCAACACCTCACGGCACGAGCTGACGACAGCCATGCAGCACCTGTGAAGGCTCCCGCCTTGCGGCGGGTCGGTCCCCTTTCGGTTTCCTACTACCAACATGTCAAGCCCTGGTAAGGTTCTTCGCTTAGCATCGAATTAAACCACACGCTCCACCGCTTGTGCGGGCCCCCGTCAATTCCTTTGAGTTTTAGCCTTGCGGCCGTAGTCCCCAGGCGGGATGCTTAACGCGTTAGCTTCGGCACTGGGGGGGTCGATACCCCCAATACCCAGCATCCATAGTTTAGGGCGTGGACTACCCGGGTATCTAATCCGGTTTGCTCCCCACGCTTTCGCGCCTCAGCGTCAGGTACAGCCCAGAAGACCGCCTTTGCCACTGGTGTTCCTCCCGATATCTACGCATTTCACCGCTACACCGGGAATTCCGTCTTCCTCTGCTGCCCTCAAGTCCAACAGTATCCCCTGACCTCTTCCAGTTGAGCCAGAAGATTTCACAGGAGACTTGTTGAGCCGCCTACGCGCTCTTTACGCCCAGTAAATCCGGGTAACGCTTGCCCCCTACGTATTACCGCGGCTGCTGGCACGTAGTTGGCCGGGGCTTATTCTCAGGGTACCGTCCTAACTCTTCCCCTGAAAAAGGAGTTTACAACCCTAAGGCCTTCATCCTCCACGCGGCGTCGCTGGGTCAGGCTTTCGCCCATTGCCCAAGATTCTTTGCTGCTGCCTCCCGTAGGAGTGGGAGCCGTGTCTCAGTCTCCCTCTGACTGGTCGTCTTCTCAGACCAGTTACCCGTCTTAGGCTTGGTGAGCCGTTACCTCACCAACTACCTGATAGGACGCGAGCCCCTCCAAGAGCGCCTTGCGGCTTTCCTCTCCTGACCAGGGCCAGGAGAGCTCATGCGGTATTAGCTCCGGTCTCCCGGGGTTATACCCCACTCAAGGACAGGTTACTCACGTGTTACTCAGCCGTTTGCCGCTGTCCGCGGGGGTTGCCCCCTGCTTCTCGCTCGACTTGCATGCATTAAACGCGCCGCCAGCGTTCACCCTGAGCCAGGATCAAACTCTCTGGCGATTTACCTTACCTTCCTTCCACTATCCAATTGTTAAGGTGTAAAGGACACATTCGGACTCCCTCGCGAGAGTCCACAAGAGAGTATATGCCGTTTATACAAGCGTGTCAAGAGTTTGGGGTGAAGCTGGTCAGGCACGAATTTTTGAGGAAATGGCGGGTACGCTCTTTGGCATTGAGCTTAATGGGCGCAGCCTCTGTCGCGGTATGGGATACCATCCCCTTTATCTCGCCACGGCGAGCTTGCAGCCCCTTTCCCGATACATCGGGACTCAGGAATCGCCTGCTGGAAGGGGAAGGAATAATTAAGGCTCACCTCATCATCCCCCTTCGACAAGCTCAGGGCTGGCTCTAGCCCCTTCTTCTCCTTTTCAATAGGAGAAGAAGGGGGACCTGAGGTGAGACTTCAGATGCTTTGCTTTAGTGTGATGAGACGGGAATCGAGCCGACCCTGAAGGCTATATGACGAGAGCCATAATAGCTAGCCAAGTAAAAGAGAATGGCATAAGTGTACGTAGAAAAATTAGCCTCCACGGCAAGCTTTTTGAGGGCCCTGAGGCAGAGCGCGAAGCTGCGCTAGCCAGGCGTAAACGGCCTTAATTGACAAGGTATTGGGGGGGTGCTAGAGTGGCCGTGATTTGAACTTTCCCAGGCTCTGAGCTAGTCCTCTGCCGCCGGGGCGAAGTACCACTTTACAGCCTTGCGGGGCGTTATGGATACAGGACAGGAGTCAGCCCAACAGTCGAAGTTGAGGGAGTTGAGTGACTCTGTTCTTTCAAAGCGCCCGCTTATCATCGCCAGCAACCGCGGACCCATAGAGCACCACGCATCGCCGGACGGGCGGCTGGAGCCTCGCCGGGGCAGCGGTGGAGTCGTCACCGCCCTTAGCTCGCTGACGCAGATTCTGGAGTTCACGTGGGTGGCCAGCGCCATGGGCGAAGGGGACAGGAGGGTGGCGGAAGAGAAGCAGGGAGAGCGGGTCAAGTCGACGCTGCCGGGCCAGAGGACTTATGTGCGGTACGTGTCGACGCCCCGGCGCATCTATCATAAGTATTACAACATCTTCTGCAACCCGCTATTGTGGTTCCTGCAGCACTACATGTGGAATTCGCCTTACAACCCCAACCTGGACGCAAGCATTCACGATTCCTGGTCGGACGGGTATGTGCCGGTAAACCAGGCCTTTGCCCAGGCGGTGGTGGAGGAGGCGCAGCTGGACTCCCGGCCGCCGCTGGTGATGACTCACGATTATCATTTGTACCTGACGCCCGGCTTTATTAAGGCGAAGCTGCCAGAGGCGATAGTCCATCACTTTACTCATATACCCTGGCCCGCCGAGCGGTACTGGAAGCTGCTGCCTGAGTACATGCGACGGGAGATTTGGGACAGCATGCTTTCCGCCGACATCCTGGGCTTTCAGTCCCCGCAGGACGTGCGGAACTTCCTGAACTGCAGCGAGGAGTTCCTGGATGAAGCCAGGGTTGACCATAACAATCAGAACGTAGTGTTTAAGGACCGGCAGTGCCGGGTCCGGCATTACCCGATATCTGTCAATGTGGACGAGATTATGAGCATCGCGAACTCGCCGCGGGCGCTGGAGCACGAACGGCGGCTTCGTTCGCAGCTTAACGAGAGCGTTATCGTGCGAGTCGACAGGGCGGAGCCGAGCAAGAACATCGTCCGTGGCTTCAGGGCCTTCGGACTGCTTTTGCAGCGATATCCGGAGCTGCAAGGGAAGGTAACTTTTCTTGCCTTCCTCGTCCCCTCCAGGACCCACATCCGGCAGTACCAGCGGTACATGGAAGAGGTCCAGAGGGTCATCGACGAGATCAACGCTACCTTTGGGACGGGGGAGTGGAAACCCATAAGGCCCTTCCTGGAGAACAACTATACCCAGGCACTGGCGGGCATGAAGCTGTACGACGTGCTGCTGGTGAACTCGGTCATCGATGGGATGAATCTGGTGGCCAAAGAGGGGCCGCTGGTGAACACCAAGGACGGGGTGCTGGTGCTGTCTGACACGACGGGCGCCCACGAGCAGCTGCGGCAGGGCGCGTTGACGGTGTCGCCGGCGGACGTGGAAGGGACTATGCTGGCGTTATACAAGGCGTTGACGATGGGGCAAGAGGAGCGGAAGCGCCGGTCGCAGACGCTGGCGGAGGCGATTAAGCGCGAGGATATAGGCCACTGGCTTTGCCGGCAGATTGAGGACTTGGCGGAGCTGGTTTAGGGCACCTCCTAGCCGCTGTTTTTAGAGGAAGCCCGGTTCTAAATTAGCAGACCTTATTCTTACACGGGATACCTTCATCCCCTTTATCCCCTTCTTCCCCGACTGCATCGGGACTGAGTACAGCCTGCTGGAAGAAGGGGAAAGAAAATGAGATGCCACAACCCCCTCCTTCTGCATACTCAGGACGGTCCGATTACATCGGACTCCGCGATATATGCTTAAAGGTAGCAGAGCGTCTACCTCCCCCTGCGCCTTCCAGGTCGAAGGGGGAGAACCAGATGGGACGACCCAGAACCGCGAGAAGCCACAGAGACAGGACTTTGCCGATGTCTTGGAAGGTTGCCATTGAGCAGCTGTTACGTGAAGGTATAGCTGAGCCTGGCGGCCTGGGGGCTTGACTGGTATAGAAACAACTGTTCTAATCGAACAAACTTTCTGGGACGTGGGATATGGGCCAGATACACTATGAGGAGATCCAGGCTTCCAGCGCCCTGAATCATGTTTCTAACATGGGGTTTCGATGGTCCTTGAACCCGTATCGAGGATGCGTGAACGAGTGTCATTACTGTTTCGCGCGACGTTTCCATTCACTGTTTGACCTGGACCCGGGTTCGGACTTTGCCTCGGTAGTAATGGTCAAGGCCAACCTGCCGGAGCTGCTTCGGCGCGAGCTGTCGAGGGTGAGTTGGAGGCACGAGATGGTGGCGATAGGAACGGCGACTGACCCGTATCAGTCCATCGAAGGCAAGTACAATTTGACGCGTCGTTGCTTGGAGGTTTTCGCGGACTTCTACACGCCCATCGGCCTGGTGACTAAAGGCACGATGGCGGTGCGCGACGCCGACGTGCTGGCAGAGCTTTCGAGTCGGGCTGGATGCACGGTGTGCTTCAGTGTCACGACACTGGACAGGGACATATGGTCGCGGCTGGAGCCGGGGACGCCGCCGCCTCGCCAGCGGCTTAAGGCTATGGAGCGGTTAGTTGCCAGGGGCGTGAACGCAGGGGTCCTGCTGGCGCCGGTGGTGCCGGGGATCACCGACGACCGGGCTAATCTGGAAGAGGTGGCCAAGGAGGCGGCGTCGCACGGGGCGCGATTCCTCGGCTCCAACGTGCTGTATTTAAAACAAGGCACAAAGGAACACTTCCTGGAATTCCTGGAGCAGTCTTATCCGAATCTGACGGAGGCATATCGGAACATATATCCGGCCAGCTATGCTCCCAGGAAATTGCAAGACAGAGTAAGGCTGAGAGTGCAGGAGTTCAAGGTGAAGTATGGGCTGGAGGATATGGGAGTGGCGCGGAAGGCGGGGGTGCCGGCTTACGGCCAGAAGACGCTGAGCCTGGCGCCGTAGCAGGGCAGACGCAGGATTAATTGACAGCATTTGAGCTTAGAAGGATGGCCGCCAGGCCCACTTCAACGATGCGCATCTTCACCTCATAATTAAGAAAGGGAGTATCAGCGAGGGAGGAGGTGTGCGATGAAGACCAGGCCGATTCCCATGTCGGCGTTTGCACGGTTCTACGAGGCTTCACCACTGAACAAGGTCACGAGAGTACGAAACGCTCTCCTGATGGCCGTCGACCCGGAAGGGTACAAAGTAAGAGACTACTACCTCGACCTGAGAAACACGCTAAGTGAGACCCACTGGAGAACAGGGGACATCCTAAGTTTCGAGGAGGCCTTGGACGCGCTGGTAGAAGAACAAGAGGACTCGCGTAAGAAGGGGCATTACTTGGCCGCAGGAAGGGCATACATCGACTTCTGGAAGAAGCAGGACGCACGGTACTTTTGCGTTCCATCGTCGGAAGTCGAGATAGCAGGGCTGCCGGTGGAAGTAACCACAGAAGTCGGAATGCGATGTCGCGAGGGAAGTTTCGCCCTCAAGTTGTGGTTCAACGCAGGGAAGCCCACTCGCCAGTTCAGGCAGGCGGTGCAGTTCATGACGTGCATGGGAAGGGATGGAAGCTGGCGGGAGGAGTGGCAGCCGGCGGTATGGGACGTGAGGCGGCAGGCGGTGCTTCCGCCTATTCCGATACCGAAAGAGTTCGGGCTGGCGCTGGAGGGACAGTCCGCGGCGTTCCAGAGGATATGGGGGAGGCTTGAGGAAGAAGGGATGTAGCCACCATGTCTGGAGTTGCTAAGACCGTTTGCTCACCCAACCCGTGCCCTGAAGACCAGCCTTATCTTTAAGCTCGTCGACGTCATTACCCTTAATCCCTCTTCGCCTTCCATGCCGAAGGGGGAGAACCAGATAGGCCGATAACTCGCAGCCGTGGCCACGCGAAGCGTCAAGACAAAGTAGAGATGCCAGGCGCTCTAATCTATGTGGATAGATACGCGAATTTCTTGGTCTCTAGGCTTTCTTAACAATTACTTGCTAGCCTGTATGTACGGTTCGTTGCCCTTTCGGAGTAGTCCATGTAAAGTAGGACAGGTCAGCCATTTAAACTGGTGCACATGGACACTGCTTCACAGTACCGGCAGCTTTTTGCGGACGCGGCGGGACGGTTAGGCGAGGACTTAGACCTGGCGCGGGCGTCGCTTTACATCGAGGGCGAGGACTTTGGGAGCGTCGATGTGAACGAGTGCCTTGGCAAGCTGGACAGGCTGGCGCATAGGGCCGGCGACCTGCTGGGGCCTTCGATGAATATTACGTCCAAGCTGGAGTCGCTGGGCCTATATATGAGCGTGAAAGAAGGGTTTAAGGGGGACGCGAAAGACTATTACAACCCCGACAACGTTTATCTGAACCGGGTCCTGGACAGGCGCAGAGGTATGCCGATAGCCCTCAGTCTGGTTTATATGGAGGTAGGACTCAGGCTGGGGATTCAGTTCGATGCCATAGGATTGCCGGGACATCTGGTTATCAGGGCCATCACCCCGGAACGAGATTATTACATCGACCCGTTCCATCGGGGGCGGGTGATATCCAAGTCGGACTGTGTGGAGATGGTGGGGAAGATGTATGGCGACAAGGTTGAGCTGCATGAGCGGTTTTTTGAGCCTTACACCAAGAAGCAGTTTCTGGTGAGGCTTTTGAGTAACTTGAAGGGGATATACAGCCGGTCGGGAGAGTACGCAAAGGCGCTGGCGGCGGCAGACAGGATAGCCATCCTGGACCCCTATATGGGGAGCAATCTTAAGGAGCGGTCCTGGATATTTCAGCAGATGGGCCAGTACAAGAGGGCCATTGAGGACCTGGAGAGTTACTTAAAAGCCTGGCCTCAGGTAGAGGATGCACAGCAAGTTAAGGATCAGATCCAGGGATTGTGGAAAACCATTGCGACGCTGAACTAGCCACGCCCTGAATCCAATGAGCGTCAGTTTTCGTAACTGACATTGGAAGGGGGAGTTGGGCGTCACCTGGTAAGGGGGAGCAGGTGGCAGTTTATGACAATTTAGGGGATGAAAATCTTCTAACCTTGATAGCCAGCGGTGAAAAGGATGCCCTGGAATGCTTCTACAACCGTCACGCCACGGCAGTTTTCTCGCTCGCCAAGTTTATGTTGAAGAACGAAGCTGTCGCGGAAGAGATTACACAGGAAGTGTTTCTCTCCTTATGGCTCAAGGCTTCCACCTACAACGTCCAGCGCGGGTCGCCCAAGGGGTGGCTCATGAGCATTGCCCACCATCGCGTAATCGACCACGTGCGCTCCGCCAAGCGGGCCAGAGAATCGACGGATAAGATGGCCCACGAGATGTTCAACCTGCAGGCCCTAAGCCTGGTGCATACGGAAGACGAGGCCCATCGCAATATAGACCGGCAGCTGGTGGTGAGGGCGCTGGAGAGCCTGCCGGACGACCAGCGAAAGGTGCTGGTGATGGCCTATTTTCAGGGCTTTTCCCAGTCTGAAATATCGGAGGCGCTGAACCAACCCCTGGGAACGGTGAAAACCAGGATGCGTCTGGGACTTCAGAAACTTCGAGCAATATTCGAGAATCAATCTTAAAAGTATGACCAATTGCAGAGATATAGAGGACCTGCTGCCAGCTTATTCCCTGAACGCCCTGGGGGATGAAGACTCGGCCCTGGTGGCGCAGCACCTGGAAGGCTGCGTCTGGTGCCAGACCGCGCTGCGTGAGTTCAGGGAAGTCACAACCCGACTGTCGACCGCGGCGGAGCAGACGCCGCCGCCCGCGAGGGTGCTCAAGAACGTTTTGAAGGGCCGGCCCGCGCCCAGGCCGCGGCGCGGACCATCCCTGGTGCCGGCTTTTGCTTTGTCGACGGCAGTCCTGGTCATCGTGATCCTGGGCAGCGTGCTGGCGTTTATGATGGCGGAGCTTAGAAACTCCAACGAGACGTTGACGGAGCAGGTGGCCAGCCTAGAGCAGGATAACGAGTCGGTGGGCGAAGAGGTGGCCAACCTGAGGGGCGATAACCAGGAAGTGGCGCGGCAGGTCGCGGAGTTGGGGAAGGGCAGTGCCGCCATGGCTGAAAAGGTGGACCACCTGACGACGGAGAGCACGCAGCTAGGAGCGAAGGTGACAGAGGTGACCCGGGAGGGCAAGGACCTGGTCACGCAGATGTATCAACTCAGCATTTCCGGACAGCAGTCCCTGGACGCTTTGAAGACGCAGCGACACCTCTTATATCTGCTGGCCTTGCCTGACACCCAGGTCTCCGACCTGTCTTCCACTAACAAAGACATTGAAGGCAGAGTTATTTTCAATCCATCAACTCAGAACAGCATACTGGTGGTTACCGGACTTACTATGCTGTCGTCATCGATGCAATACCAGGCTTGGCTTCGTAAGTCCGCCTGCAGGCCTGAGAGCCAGGGGCCGTTGAGTGTGGACGACAAGGGTTGGGGCATGGCGGTGCTTGAGCCGGTGGACGACTTCGGCAAGTATCAGTGGCTCGGTGTGTCGGTTGAGGCGGCGGATGGCAGCGCGGCGGAGCCGACGGCGGGGCAGGTTATTCTGTTTGGCATGTTGACGGAGGCGGACCCCGTCAGGCCTTAGACCGATAGGGCTAAGGCCATTAGACTCGTACGAGCCGGGGCCTTCCCCTTTCTCTTCAAGTCGCGTGCTTCATGTACATTAACTAGTCATAATCGGGATACTATCCCCTGACCCCTTCTTCCCCGACTGCATCGCGACTGAGTACAGCCTGCTGGAAGGAGAAGGAATAATTGAATCACCTCATCATCCCCCTTCGACAAGTTCAGGGCAGGCTCTAACCCATTCTTCGTCCCTCGGGGATACTCTGGAGAGGTCCGATTGCATCGGACTCCGCGATATATGTCAGTTTGGGGCGGGCTCTTTCAGGCTGAAGGGGGAGAACCAGACAAGACCCCAAACTCCGTCTGTTCAAACTGTTCAAAATGCTTGTGGTTTTTCATAAGAAAGGCCGTTACATTGCCAAGTTTTAACTGCCGCTGGCAACCGCCGGTCGTAATATCAGGCAAAAGAGAAGGCCCCCCGATTTACGGGGGGCCTTTGGTTTCTGAGTCGGTATCGAGCGGCTAGTTTACTTTCTGATAAAGGGGAGCTGCTCGAAAGCGCCGCCGACGACGGACTTGGAGTCCATCTTCATGTGCTGCTCCAAAAGGGAGGTGTAGAAGCCACGGAAGTCGTAATTGGGGGCC
>Ga0194132_10012033_pt1 | contig 10903 bp, 8 predicted proteins | sample TA2KigOf80mmetaG_FD_148612 | JGI IMG/M metagenome (GOLD analysis project Ga0194132, IMG submission 148612) | Freshwater microbial communities from Lake Tanganyika, Tanzania - TA2015054 Kigoma Offshore 80m | ecosystem: Environmental > Aquatic > Freshwater > Lake | place: Tanzania: Lake Tanganyika... | reverse complement strand
ACCCGGCGCAGGCGGCGCCAATTGGTGGATCGACAAGGATGGCACCAGGCATCGGATCATTGGCTTGGTCGATGTCTCGCTCACGCCGGGCCAGAATGTCGTTGGCGTCGATGGCGGCGGCGGCGGTTATGGCGATCCACTGACGCGCGATTCGGCGAAGGTGCTTAAGGACGTGCGCGAGCGCTGGGTCACCAAGGCAGCTGCCGAATCCGTCTATGGCGTGGTGCTGAGCGGTGACGCCGAGGCGGAGACGCTCACGATCGATTTGATCGCGACCGAGCGCCGGCGCGCCGAGCTGAAGCGGACAGGAGCCACGCATCCATGAACTGCCGCATGGACGGGCGCGTCGCTCTGATCACCGGCGCGAGCAAGGGGCTCGGCCGCGCCATGGCCGGCGCGTTCGCCGCCTCGGGCGCCGAGGTCATCATGCTCGCGCGCCGGGCGGATGTGTTGGACGAAGCGGTCAAGGAGATTAGCGCGGCCGGCGGACGCGCACATGGCATTGCCTGTGACGTCTCCAAGGCCTCATCGATCGAGGCGGCCTGGGCCACGATTTCCGCCCGACAGTCCAAGATCGATATCCTGATCAACAATGCAGGTGTCGCCGCAGCGAAACCGTTCGAGGCGGTGAGTGACGTCGAGTGGCAGGCCGATCTCGATCTCAAGCTGTTCGCTGCCATCCGCTTGGCGCGTCTGGTCCTGCCCGGCATGAAAAGCCGCCGCTGGGGCCGTATCATCAACGTGCTCAACATCCACGCCAAAGCGCCGGCGCCGAACACCTCGCCGACCAGCGTGTCGCGCGCGGCCGGCATGGCCTTGACCAAGCTGCTCGCGACCGAATGCGCGCCTCACAATGTGCTGGTGAATGCGTTGCTGGTCGGCCTGATCGAGAGCGACCAATGGGCCCGCCGCCACGCACAGCAGGGCGAGAACAAGCCCTATGTGGAGTTCCTCGCCGATCTTGCCAAGGGCAGGATTCCGCTTGGGCGTTATGGCGAGGCGGCGGAATTCGCCAACATGGCCTGCTTCCTCTGCTCCGACGCCGGTTCCTATATCACCGGCACCGCGATCAACGTGGACGGTGGCTTGGCGAGCGTGGTCTGAGAGCTATTGCCGTAGTCCCGCCTGTCTCATCAGGGGCAGCACCTTTTCGCCGAAATATTTCATCTCCTCGTAATAGTCGAGCCAGGAGAGGATGAAACCCTCGACACCCGTGTCGGCGATCTCGACCATCATGTCGACGACCTGCTCAGGCGTCCCAACCAGCGGGTAGCCGCCCCAACCCGCGATGAAGCGCTCGCCCATCGCGCGGATCTCCGCCTGGTTGCTGCCGTAGGAATAGTTCTCGCCCTGCATCAGGTCGATGATCGTACGGGTAGCGCCCCAATCGCCCTCGGCGACGATGCGATCATAGAGCGCCTTGGCTTCCTTCTCGGTGTCGCGGCAGCAGACGAGGCCATAGCTCATCACGCCACAGTGTCGGCCGTGCTCAGCGGCGCGCCGGTGAATATCCTTCACCATGGCGGCACCCTTTTCGACAGAGGCGATCGACACGAAGTTGAAATCGGCCTGGCGCGCGGAAAAATCGCGGCCGGCGGGTGAGCTGCCGGCGTTGATGATCACCGGGTGCGGCTGCTGGATCGGCTTCGGCGAAAGCCAACCTTCCTTGATCGTAAAATGCTCACCCTGGTGACTGAACTCCTCCTCGGTCCACAGCCGCTTCATCACAGTGAGCCACTCATCGGCCACTTCATAGCGGGTGTCGTGCCCGAGCTGCTTGACACCGAACATCTCCATCTCAGGTTTGAACCAACCACAGACAACATTGAGGCCGAAGCGCCCGCCCGAGATGTGGTCGATGGTTGCCGACTGCTTCGCGGCAAAGATCGGGTGCACGGTCGGCACATGGGCGGTCGCGAACACCATGATCCGCTCGGTGTGGCAGGCCATGGCCGCGGCCCAGGTGAACACTTCCATATTGGTGCCGTTGAACCTGGTCGAGCCGCCGAAGTGCTTCCAGCGGCCGACCGGCACCAGCAGCTCGAAACCAAGGGTGTCCGCGAGCCTGCTGATCTTCACGCTGTGCGCGTAGGACGGCTCGAACGAGGTCTCGGCATGGGTGATGGTGCAGCCATTGCTGCAGTTCTGCCCGAACACGCCCAGCTTGAATCGGTTCGCGTTGTAGACCGGCAGATGATCGCGCTTCCACTGCGCCACATCGTCCGCGTGCCTCGGCGCCAGCGCCGTCTCAACTCCCATGCCGCTCCCCCAAAAAACCGATCGTCGCCCTGGCCAACCTAGCCAGATTTCCTCACATCGCGTATGGCGCGCCACACCCGCTCGGGCGTGGCCGGCATGTCGAAATGCCTGATCCCGAGCGGCGCCAGCGCATCGCGCACGGCGCTCATCACGGCGGGCAGCGCGCCGACCGTGCCGGCCTCGCCCGCGCCTTTCACGCCCAAGGGGTTGTTAGGTGTCGGCACCTCATTGGTGCCGACCTCAAAGAACGGCAGCTCATCGGCCCGCGGCATCGCATAGTCCATGAACGAGCCGGACAGGAGCTGTCCGGTCTCCGGGTCGTAGACGATGCGCTCGCCGAGCGCCTGACCAATGCCCTGCACGACGCCACCGTGAATCTGCCCATCGAGCAATAGCGGGTTGAGGACGCGGCCGACGTCATCGACCACGGCGTAGCGGGTAAGGGCGGTGACACCGGTTTCCGGGTCGATCTCGACCTCGCAGATATGGCAGCCATTGGGAAAGGTCGCGCCCGGGGGCGTGATGATCGCGCTGCCCGAAAGCCCAAGGTCAAATCCTTGCGGCAAACGACCCCGCGTGAAGGCGGCGGCGGCCACGTCCTTCAACGTGACACGACAATCCGTGCCGATCACTGAGAACGCCCCGGCGTCAAAAGTGATGTCGGAGGCCGCGGCCTCAAGCAAGTGACCCGCGATGAGTTTGCCCTTGGCGATCAGGATCTCGGCCGCGCGCAGCAGGGCGGCACCGCCGACCCCAACCGAGCGCGAGCCGAACGTGCCCTTGCCGAAATAGACCTGGTCGGTGTCGCCATAGACGATGCGCACCTTGTCCGGCGGCAGCGCGAACACATGCGCGGCGAGCTGCCTAAACACGGTCTCGTGGCCCTGGCCATGCGAGTGGGTGCCAAGCAGGAAGGTCGCCTCGCCATCGGCATCGAAGCGGATCTCCGCCGCCTCCTCGAACGGTGACTCTTGCGGGCCGCCGGCGACCTCGATGGCATAGGCAATGCCGATGCCATGAAGCCGGCCGCGCCCCTCGGCCTCGCGACGCCGGCGCGCCGCGCCCGGCCAGTCGGCGAGCGCCAGCGCCATCTCCATGGTTTCCTCGAACGCGCCGGAATCGTAGCGGAAGATGAACCCGGTATCGAACGGCATGGCGCTCGGCGGCACCATGTTGCGGCGACGGAGCTCGATGGGATCGAGCCCGAGCTCGCGCGCCGCCGCGTCGATGATGCCTTCGATGCAATAGGTCGCCTCCGGCCTTCCGGCGCCGCGATAGGCGGAGATCGGTAGGGTATTGGTGAAGACGCCCGTGACCTCGACGTCAAACGCCCCGATCTTGTAGACGCCAGCGAGACCGCCAAGATTGTTGGACACCGTCCAGAGGCCGAACGAATCCAGGTAGGCGCCGAGATTGGCGGTCGTGCGCACGCGCAGTCCGAGAAAGTGGCCGTCCTTGTCGAGCGCGAGCGAGACATTCGAGAAATTGTCGCGCGCCTGATGGTCCGAGAGAAAGGCCTCGCCGCGCTCGGCGATCCAGCGCACCGGCCGGCCGATACGCTTGGCTGCCCAAAGCACCAGCGCCAGCTCGGGATGGGCCGAGACCTTGAGGCCAAAGGCGCCGCCAACATCGGGGGCGACCACACGAAACCGACTGGGCGGCAGGCGAAAGATGCTGCGCGCGAGCTCATCGCGCAGCAGATGCGGCACCTGGATGCCGGCGTAGAGTGTGTAGCGGCCGTCGCGCGGGTCGTAGAGGCCGAGCGCGGTTCGGGTCTCCATCGGATTGGCGGTGACGCGCGAGATCTCAAAGCGCCGCTCGACGACGTGGGCGGCCCGATCGAACGCGTCGTCCGCGGCCGCACGATTGCCCACCTGATGGACGAAACAGACATTGCCCGGCTCCTCGTGCCAAACCGGAGGCGCGCCGGGCCCGGTCGCGCGGCCGATCTCAGTCACCGAAGGGATCGGCGCAATCTCAAGATCGATCAGGTCGAGCGCGTTCTCAGCCTCGGCTTCGGTCTCGGCCACAACGAGCGCGATCGGGTCGCCGACACGCCGCACCCGGTCGACCACGAGCGGCCGGTAGGGCGGCACGAAATTGGGCGAGCCATCGGCCCGCTTGCGCTCGAGGAAGGAGGCGAAACTGCCGAGGCCATCCGCCAGCGCATCGGCGCCGGTCAACACCCCCAGCACACCGGGAGATTTCTTTGCTGCTTCGACATCGAGGCGAGTGATCCGACCCGCTGCGTGCGGCGAGCGCAGGACCTTCGCGTAAGCTGTGCCGGGAATCTGCAGGTCGCCGACATAGCGGCCGAGGCCCTGGACGAAACGATCGTCCTCGACCCGCCGCACACTCTTTCCTATGTCGAACTCGCGCATGGCAGCATCCGCAATTTGCGGCCGACACGATCGGCTGCAAAGCCGGGCCGGCGGGCGGCGACCCTAGACCAAAGTCGCGCTCCGCACCACCGCCCGTGAGCAGCCGGCGGCGCAGCTTGGGGTCGGTCGGAGGGCCATGCTATCGTCGCACCCGGATCCGAAGGAAGTCGGCGCATCTCATGTCATCCGTACGACAGCTCAAGCTCGGCGCCTTCATGCGCCCGATCAGTATTCACACCGCCTGGTGGCGCTACCCTGGGGCCTTGCCGGACTCGAATTTCAACTTCCAGCATCTCAAGCGCTACGCCCAGACGCTCGAGCGCGGCAGGTTCGATGCCTTCTTCATGGCCGATCATCTGGCCGTGATGAACATGCCGATGAACGCGCTGAAGCGCAGCGCGACCGTGACCTCGTTCGACCCGATGACCTTGCTGCCGGCGCTCGCGGTTGTCACCGAGCGCCTCGGCCTGGTCGCGACCGCCTCCACGACCTACAACGAGCCGTTTCACGTCGCGCGCAAGTTCGCTTCGCTCGATCACTTGAGCGGCGGCCGAGCAGGGTGGAATGTGGTGACATCGTCCAACCCGCATGAGGCACCCAACTTTGGTCGCGAGGAGCATGTCGAGCACGACGAGCGCTACAGAATCGCGCGCGAGTTCGTCGACGTGGTGACCGAGCTGTGGGACAGTTGGGCCGACGATGCCTTCATCCGTGATGTCGATGCCGGCGTCTTCTTCAACCCCGAGCGCCTGCACGTGCCCAACCACAAGGGCGAATTCTTCTCGGTGCGCGGTCCATTGAACGTTGCGCGGCCGATCCAAGGCTGGCCGGTTATCGTGCAGGCCGGCGCCTCGGAGGCCGGCCGTCAGCTCGCGGCCGAGACTGCCGAGGTGGTGTTCTCCGGTGTCAACACGATCGAGGGCGGGCGCGAGCTCTATGGCGACCTCAAGCGCCGCATGGCGGCGATCGGCCGACCGGCCGATCATCTCAAGGTTCTGCCCGGCGCGTTCGTTGTGGTCGGGGAGACGCTGGCCGAGGCGCGTGCCAAGAAGGCACGGCTCGATGGCTTGGTGCACCCCGATAGTGGCATGGCAACGTTGTCGGTGACCCTCGGCACCGACATGTCTGTCTACAAGCTCGACGAGCCGGTGCCCGAGATTCCGGAAAGCAACGCCAGCCGAAGCGGGCGACAGAAGCTTCTCGACATGGCGCGGCGAGAGAGCATGACGGTCAGGCAATTGGCCCAATATGTCGGCGGTGCCTTCGGCACCCTCGAAATGGTCGGCACGCCGAAGACGATCGCCGATCAGATGGAGGAGTGGCTGCTTACCGCCGCGAGCGACGGCTTCAACGTCATGTTCCCCTATCTCCCCGGCGGGCTCGACGAGTTTATTGACCTGGTGGTGCCCGAGCTGCAGCGCCGCGGCCTCTACCGGCGCGACTATGAGGGTGCGACCCTGCGCGAGAACCTGGGTCTGCCGCGGCCCGAGAATCGCTACTTCGCCAAGGGGTGAGACATTTCGGGCGCTTGGCGCCCGCGCCCGGTCTTGCTACCTAAGGGTGTCCAAGGGGGAGCCTGATGAGCGAGACATCGAAGAAAGACGCGGCCGGAGACGTGGCGTTGCAGGCGGAGCTGCTGCGCCGCGCGGTCGGTCTGACCGACGAGATTCACGCGCGCACCGACAAGGCGGAGGAGCTGCGCCGCCTGCCGCTCGAGACCTTGCAACTGATGCGGGCGCAGAACATCCACCGGGTGCTGCAGCCGACGCGCCATGGCGGCGCCGGCGCGCACTTTCTGGGCATGGCGGAGATCGTTGAGACCATCTCGCGCGCCTGCTGTTCGGCCGGGTGGTGCCTGACGCAATATTGCTCGCACAACTGTTTGCTGGGTTATTGGCCGGCCGAGGGCCAGGACGAGATCTGGGGCCCGATGCCGGACGCCGTGGTCGCCGGTGTGCTGATCCCGGCTTGCGGCAAGGCCAAGAAGGTGCCCGGCGGTTGGCGGATCAGCGGCCGCTGGCCATTCGCAAGCGGCGTCTATGGTGCTGACTGGTTCATTGCGACCGCATTTGCGGAGAACGGCGACGGCCCGCCCGTGGCGCAAATGCACGCGGTTCCGTTCAAGGATTACACCATCCTCGACACGTGGCACACGGCCGGCCTCAAGGGCACCGGCAGCGCTGACGTCGCGATCGATGACGTCTTCGTGCCCGATCATCGCGCGCTTCCGATCGCGCTCACCAAGGGTGGCGGCAATGCTCCCGGATGCGCGGTGAATCCCGAGGCGCTCTACAAGGTTCCCGCCTTCGCGATGTTCTCGATCAACCAGAGCGTGGTCGCACTCGGCCTCGCGCAAACGACGTTCGATGTCTATCTCGAGCAGGCGCGCACCCGCATCACCCGCATGTCGGGCAAGAGCATCGCCGATTATTCGACCGCCCAGCTCAAGGTCGCGGAGGCCGATGTCGCGATCAAGACGGCACGCATGCTGCTGCACGACAGCTGCGAGCGAGGCATGGCGGTGGCGGCGCGGGGCGAGGTCGCACCGATGGAGCTGAAAACCGAGCTGCGCGCCAAGGCGACCATGGGCGGCAAATTGTCGGCCGAAGCCGTCGATCTTCTGTTTCAGCTATCCGGCGGCGCAGGGCTCTATGACAGCAACCCGATCTCGCGCGCGATGCGCGACATGAACTGCATTCGCGGCCACATCACGCAGAACTGGGATGTCAACGGCTCCAACCATGGCCGGGTGATGCTCGGCCTGCCATCCGCCGATCCAGGGATTTGAGGGCAACAATGATCAAGGGCCTGCACCACAACGCCTATCGCTGCCGGGATTCGGAAGAGACCCGCCGGTTCTATGAGGACTTTCTCGGCCTGCCATTGGCCGGCACGCTTGAGCTCAAGGAAACCAAGAGCGGCCGCAAGACCGAGACACTCCATACCTTCTACGCCATGGATGATGGCTCGTATCTGGCGTTCTTCGAAGCGCCCGACCAGCCGTGCGAATTTAAGGACCAGCACGACTTCGATCTGCACATCGCACTCGAAATTCCACCGGATCAGCTCGAGCCCATGCGGCAGAAGGGCATCAAGGCCGGCATCGAGACGCGAGGCATCTCCGATCATGGTGGCATCCACTCGATCTATTTTCGTGACCCGAACGGCTATGTCATCGAGCTGACCGCCAAACAGCCAGGCCATGACGCCATGATGGACCCACGTACCAACGGCGCCCGTGCCAAGCTCGATCGCTGGCAGGCGACGAAGCAGGGTTTGCGCTCGACCGGCTAAACCATCTAGGGCAACAGGACGTCCACCGCCCGGCCAACGGGGCGGGCCGCCGCCAGCCCTCGGATCATCACGAGACCATATTGCGCCCGACTTCGAAACGGATCGACGTCGTTGTCGTGCTCGGCCTGCTCATGGCCTTCGCACCGATGGCGATCGACATGTATTTGCCGGCCCTGCCGACGCTCGAGCGCCACTTCACGGCCTCGCCCTCGGCGGTACAGCTGACCCTTGCGGCCTTCTTCATCGGCTTCGCGGTTGGCCAAGCGTTCTATGGGCCGGTGTCCGACCGATTTGGACGCAAGCCGCCGCTCTATTTCGGCCTCGCGCTCTTCATGACGGCCTCGATCGCTTGCGCCTTTGCGCCCTCTGTTGAAGTCCTGATCGCCCTCCGGTTTCTGCAGGCGATCGGTGCCTGCGCCAACGGGGTGATCGCCCGCGCCATGGTGCGCGACATCTATGAACCGCGCGATGCGGTGCGGATCTTTTCCCTTTTGACCTTAGTGTTCGGCGCCGCGCCTGTGTTGGCGCCGTTGATCGGCGGCTACATCCTGCACTGGTTCGGCTGGGGTGAGATCTTCATCGCACTCGCCGTGTTCGGCTTCATCAGCTTGGCCGGTGTCGTCGCCCGCTTGCCCGAAACCTTGAAGCCTGAACACGTGCGGCCGCTTCGCCTCGGTGTCGTGCTCCGTACCTATGGCGAGCTCCTGACGCATTGGCACTATCTCGGCTGCGTGCTGGCCGGCGCCTTCAGCCTTGCCGGCATGTTTACCTATATCTCGGCCTCGCCGTTTGTGGTCATCGAGCTCTATGGCGTGGCGCCGAAGGACTATGGCTGGCTGTTCGGCGCCAACGCGCTCGGCTTCGTAATCGCTGCGCAGTTGAACGCCTGGCTGGTGAAGCGCGTCCGGCCCGAACGCATTCTCGTTGCGTCGCTGGCCTTGCAGGCGCTCTCCGGCCTTCTGCTGATTATTCAGGCAAAGACCGGCATGGTCGGGCTCTACGGTGTCGCGGTGCCGCTCTTCGTCTATGTCAGCTGCATCGGCCTCACCATGCCGAATACGACCGCGCTCGCCATGGCACCCTATGCCCGTTCGGCCGGCGCGGCGTCGGCGCTTCTCGGCACCCTGCAGTTCGGCCTCTCAGCCGGAGCTTCGGCCCTCGTCGGCGCAATCCACGACGATACGGCGCTACCCATGGCCGCCGTGATCGCGGGCTGTGCGATCCTTTCGCTCATGACCTATCGGGGCCTGGTTGCCGGCCGTCACCCCGCCGACATGGCCGCTGGTTGATCACCGATGTCGGCGTGGCTGATCGAGCCTTTTCATGATCTAGTTGCAGCCCTGCGATGACCGCGCCACCAAAGGGAGGAAATGCCATGCTCAGACTCCTTGGAACCCTGGTGATTGGGGTGTTTGCCGCTGCCGTGTTCAATGGCGAGGCGCGGGCCGGAGCCACCCTTGATGCGATCAAGGCGCGGGGCGAGCTCATCTGCGGCGTCAATACCGGGCTCGCCGGTTTTTCCCGGCCGGACGATCAGGGCAAATGGACCGGCCTTGATGTGGATATCTGCCGCGCCATCGCTGCCGCGATCGTCGGGAGCGCTGACAAAGTGAAGTTCGTGCCGCTCAACGCGCAGCAGCGCTTCCCGGCGTTGCAGTCCGGCGAGGTCGACGTGCTCTCGCGCAACACGACCTGGACGCTGACGCGCGACAGCTCGTCGGGCTTCAACTTCGCGCCGCCGGTCTACTATGACGGGCAGGGGTTCATGGTCGCGAAATCGCTCGGCGTCACCAGCGCCAAGGAATTGGGCGGTGCCACCGTGTGCGTGCAGCAGGGCACCACGACGGAGCTCAACCTCGCTGATTATTTCCGCGCCACAGGCCTAAGCCTGAAGCCTCTCGTGTTCGTCGAGCTGGCCGAGGCGGAGCAGGCCTTCTTCGCCAATCGCTGCGATGCCTACACGACGGACGCCTCGGGCCTGGCCTCGACCCGCGCCGCCAAGGCCGGCAATCCGGACGACTATGTAATTCTGCCGGAGATCATCTCGAAGGAGCCGCTTGGGCCGGCGGTGCGTCATGGCGACGACCAGTTTTTCGACATCGTCAAATGGACGATCTACGCACTGATCGAGGCTGAGGAGCGGGGCGTGACCCAGGGCAACCTCGATGAAATGAGGGCGAGTCAGGACCCGAACATCATGCGCCTGCTCGGCACCACGCCCGGCATGGGCGAGGCCTTGGGACTTGATCCCGAATGGGCCGCGCGCGCCATCAAGGCGGTCGGCAATTACGGCGAGGTCTTCGAGCGGAACGTCGGCATGGCGACGCCGTTGAAGCTCGATCGCGGCCTCAACGCTTTGTGGACCAAGGGCGGCTTGATGTACGCACCGCCGATCCGCTAGCGCGAAGGCGATTGCTACCGCCCACGAGCGGCTGAGCCCGTCGATGACGATCCGTGCGGCGACGGGCGCGCGGCCAAACGCGGCCTTCTTCAGGATTGTCAGTGGCCGCGGCGCCCTTCAGGCGCTGTATCAGGCACTCGTCCTTGGGGCGATCGGTGGCGTTCTCTTTTATCTGGTCTCGAACACGCTCGACAATCTGTCGAGCCGGAGCATCGCCACCGGATTCGACTTTATCGGTCGGGAGGCCGGATTTCCGATCGCGGAACACGTGATCGACTACGCGCCGACCTCGTCCTACGGCCGCGCCTATCTCGTGGGCATATTGAACACGCTGCTTGTCTCGGCGATCGGCATCGTTCTTGCGACTGTGCTCGGCGTGCTGATCGGTGTCGCGCGGCTGTCGAGCAATTGGCTTATCGCGCGGCTCGCGGGCGGCTATGTCGAGCTACTTCGGAACACTCCGCTCATTCTCCTGCTGGTCGTCTGGTACGGGCTGTTCCTGTCCTTGCCGCCACCGCGTCAGGCGATCACCTCACTCGACGGCGATCTTTTGGTCTCCAATCGGGGG
>Ga0194132_10012032_pt1 | contig 10904 bp, 10 predicted proteins | sample TA2KigOf80mmetaG_FD_148612 | JGI IMG/M metagenome (GOLD analysis project Ga0194132, IMG submission 148612) | Freshwater microbial communities from Lake Tanganyika, Tanzania - TA2015054 Kigoma Offshore 80m | ecosystem: Environmental > Aquatic > Freshwater > Lake | place: Tanzania: Lake... | reverse complement strand
CCACGTGGGATTACAGCGCCAACGCCGCCTATTTTATTACCATCTGCACGGCCAGGCGCATTCATTTTTTTGGCGAAATCGTCGATGGCGTCATGAATCTGACGACCTTGGGGCAAGCAGCGGTGGATTGCTGGCAGATTATCCCGACCCATTTCCCGTTTGTGTTGGTGGATGCATATGTGGTCATGCCCAATCACATTCACGGCATCCTAATAATCGACAAACGTGGCGATGGCAACGACCGTGGATACCACGACATGGGTTGTGGTGGCAACGTCGTGGTAGAGACGCAAAATTTTGCGTCTCTACAAACCCAACCACCAATACAATCACAACCCCAACCACCAACCCAACCACCAATACAATCACAACCCCAACCACCAACCCAACCACCAATGCAACCGCAAACCCCACCACAAATCCAATCACAAATCCAACCACAAACCCAACCATCGTCGCCACGGAACCAATTCGGTCCACAAAGACAAACCCTGGCCTCCATTGTACGCGGGTACAAAATTGGCGTGACCCAATACGCCCGTCAGAACGACCTTTCCTTTTCGTGGCAATCCCGATATATTGACCATGTCATCCGCAACGCAACCGAACAGGAACGCATCCGGTAATACATCCTGACTAACGCACACCAATGGACTGAGGATCGGTTGTATTCATAACCGCTCACACGATTAGGTTCACAGAGGAAGCTATGGCATACGACTTCGATCGGCGGATTCCACGTAACGGAACCGGTTCGCTCAAATGGGACTTTATCAGTCTGCCCGGAGAACGCTGTTTCTGGGACGAGACCGATCCGTCCAAACATGCACGTCCGGTCCTACCCTTGTGGGTGGCAGACATGGATTTTCCTGCTCCGCAGGAGGTGGTGGAAGCAGTGACGGAGCGTGCCCGGCAGGGTATCTACGGGTATGCCATCCCTACGGATGCGTATTATGATGCTGTGATCTCTTGGATGGCGCGTCGGCAAGGATGGCAGATCGAGCGTGAATGGATATGTTTGACCGCCGGCGTGGTTCCCGCGCTCCACATGCTCGTATCCACGTATGTAAAACCGGGTGAAAAGGTGCTTATCCAACCGCCCGTATACTATCCTTTTTACAGGGCGATAGAAAACAACGACGCCGTCGTCGTCCTCAATCCGCTGATATACGAAAATGGGCGATACCGGATGGATTTTGACGATCTTGCTCGAAAATGCGCCGACCCTGCGGTAAAAATGGCGATCCTGTGCAGCCCGCACAACCCGGTGGGACGGGTATGGACACGCGACGAACTGAGGCGTTTCGGAGAAATCTGTCTGACCCACGACGTGCTTGTGGTGTCCGACGAGGTGCATGGCGACTTGATTTTCGGGGATGTGTCGTTTACGCCGTATGCGTCGCTTGGCGGTGCATTTTCCGATCGGGCGGTCGTCTGTACCGCACCTAGCAAGACGTTCAACCTCGCGGGGTTACAGAGTTCCAATCTCATCATCCCGCATCCCGAACTGCGTGCCGTTTACCGCAAGACGCTCCAGCGCAACGGATTCTACACCCTCAACGCTTTTGGGCTTCTCGCCGCTGAAACGGCCTACCGCCACGGCGAGGCATGGCTCACCCAAGTGCTTGCCTATATCGAAGAAAACTATCACTGTCTGACCGCGTTTCTGAGTACGCATCTGCCCATGCTGAAACCGGTTCCACTGGAAGGAACCTATCTCGCTTGGATCGATTGCCGGGCGTTGGGACTCGATGCCGACGCCCTCGAACGGTTGATGCTGGAAGAGGCGCGCGTGTATCTCGACGAAGGGTATATCTTCGGTCCGGAGGGCGAAGGGTTTGAAAGAATCAATCTGGCCTGTCCGCGTTCGCTGCTGATCGAAGCATTAGAGCGAATCAAAACAGCCGTGGATGCCCTTAAAAGGTAGCGGTCGCCAAAATGTTCCGTATGATGCTGGTTTTTGTTTTCCCGCTTGCGTTTTTTGCCGGGTGCTCGCGTCCGGAGTCGGTACGCATTACCGACGCATGGGTACGGGAGCCACTGCCCGGACGCACCGTCACGGCCGCATTTATGACGTTGGAAAATCCGACCGGAGAAGAAATCGGCCTTATGGGCATCGAAACCGCGCTATCCGATATGGTAGAATTGCATGTTATGGAATACACCGGGGAGATGATGACGATGAAACGGGTGGATCGGATTATGATTCCCGCCCATGAAAAAACGGAATTAAAGCCGGGTGGGCCGCATGTCATGTTGTTCGAATTAAAACGATCCCCGGTTGCCGGGGACAGCGTTTTATTGACCGCACAACTGTCGAATCAAACCCGTGTGACCGTGACCGCCAGGATAAGAGCATATACGGCCATGCGATAAAACCGGGAGACGTGTTTTTCAAAGATTCCATTATGAAAACGACAAAAGGGTGGGGCTTTCTGGGAATCTGTTTGGTTTGGGTCGTCCTGCTGACCACCGGGTGTCGATCTGACACCGAACCGTCCCCGGAGCATCAGGAGCCGCCACGCATTAGGGCGTTGGAGCGATTCGAAATCGGAGGGGACTTTACCCTCGCGGATCACGAAGGCCGGACGTTTCGTTTGGCAAACCACAGGGGTGAAGCGTTTTTGATTTTTTTTGGATACACCTTTTGTCCCGACGCCTGTCCACAGACGCTTGCCAAGTTGGCTGAGGTGTACGCCCTGCTCGATCTGCCACCGGAGCGCAAACTGACAACGCTGTACATCACGGTCGATCCGGAACGCGATACCCCGTCGGTAATAAAAACCTATCTTGATTATTTTGCCAGGACACCTGTTACCGGGCTTACCGGTTCGGTGGCGGAAATCGACCGTGTAGTCGCCCAGTACGGAGCGATGTACAAAAAGGGAACATCTACTTCCGCCGCCGAATATCTGGTCACGCATACGACTTCGCTTTTTTTGGTGGACGGAGAAGGCAAGATGCGATATCTGTTCCGGCACGGCGACACGCCGGAATTTATCGCTGGAGTGGTAAAACAGGTGTGGGAATAAGCACCAGATCATCGGGCGTATCGTCACAAGACCGGTGTGATCTCACTGTTTTTCGCTCTGTTTTCGCGTTTCGAGCTTGCGGAGCCTATGCCGCCCACTCGCGTTCAAACGGTAGTACGACACCGCCCACTTCATGGACAGGAACGTTGCTGTGGACCGTGCGTGTCCTGCCACCGCCATCCGACGGCCTGCCTCGTACACGACAAAATCTGTAAAGGTCCACCCCGACACAGCCCAAAGGGTGTATAACATTTATGGAGAAGGGGAATGAAATGACACCGGAAGTGGCCATTCGAAAGCGGGAGCAGATGTTGAGGGATGGATATTGTGTAATAGACGACATCCTGACGGAAGACTTTCTACAGGAACTCCAAGACGAGTCGGAGCGCGTGATCAAAGACCACAAACCCCTTCCGGATTTCAAGTATCAAGGGCAACATGTGGATTTGAAAGGTTCAGATAATGAGATCATCCAGAGACTATTGGAATGGAAACCGTCACGCAATGCCCTTGAGCAGATGGGTTTTGGAGATTTCAAAAGCGTCGGGGCTGTTATAATACTGACCAAGGATCCGGGCGAGCCTGCTCTTTATTGGCATCAAGATTGGATGAGATGGAATGATCCGATCACATGCGCGCCCTGGCCTCAGACGATTTTTCTTAACTACTACCTGCAGGACACCACGATAGAAAACGGTTGTCTCAAAGTGATTCCAGGCACCCACCACAAACGTATCGCGTTGCACGATCAGATGGTACCCGCCCATGAACAGGGGGCTCGTTTTATCGACGAAGACCATCCGGTGATGTTTGGCGATCACCCGGATCAAGTGGATGTATGCGTCTCCGCGGGGTCGCTGGTTCTGGGAGATGCCCGGGTCTTGCATGCGGCGCGAAGAAACCAGACCAGCCAGCGAAGAACCCTGATTCTAGCCTGGCATACACGGCCCAACACCGTTCCAGGCTATTGGAAGGGGGTTATTCCTGAAGTCATCGCCAATCGTGATCCGGATGGACAGTATCCCGGTTCCCGTATTCCATGTGAATATCTGACGGATATATCAGGGGAAGCGGACCCACCGCGCATCCAGTCCCTATAAATCGTGCCGATGACCACGCAAGTGGCCCACACGCAACTGAAGGGATATGAGCGGCGCTCTAACAGCATCGCGTAAGAATCCGAAGCCCTGGGGTTACCGCGAAACCGAACGTTACGCTTTTGTCACAAATCCTGCGTTTACCCAGTTTGCCAGATCCTCACGATTGCCGTTGCCACCCTCCATGGCCACCAGACGGATCTCCCGGCTTCCGGTCGGAATCGCCACGTCAAACCGCCACGGCTCTTCAAGGATGCGCATCACCGGACTCTCAGCCATCAGTTGTCCGTCGATGAACACCCGGAATCGGACGCTGGGGTATCTTGCCAGATTCGAGCCGCGTTCCTGGTCAACGATGTATTCATCCACGCCGGCCAGTGCCACAAATCGACTGTAGGAAGGCTTTAGCGCATACGTCAGAGCGTTTGGCGCGTGTGTCCCAATGCCCCGGTCATACATCCGGTTTCGCATCCGGAGTTTTTGCCGACGATTGGTCTGGTCCAACTGCGGGGGATTGATGTGGGGCGTCCAGCGGACCTTACCGTTGTGTGTGTGTCCCGGCCCGAACGCCTTGAAGGGCAAGTCGGACAGGTGTACGTCCGGTTCCGGCGGGTGGTTGCCCAGACGGGCGAAATACCCTTCCGATGGCAGGCAAACGGGGCGGTCGCCATCAAAAGCGGCCACGCGCAGATGAGTCGTATCGGCAACCGCCATGGGTTCTTGGTACCGCGCGGAGAGCGGCGTCGGCGCACTCCCGTCGAGCGTGTACCGGATAACCGCGTCCGGTTGCCACGGCGCGGTCAGGGTGACCACGATCGGTTTCTCAAATAGATGTGGCCGATCGGGTACGCCCCAAGGTGTAACCCGCACGGGATCCACGACCCAGCTATCGTCCCAGAGACCGGCGGCGCGCCACGTATCGACCAGATTGACGGACGTACACAGGTATTGCTCGAAATGCGCGACGATGTCGCCCGTAAAATCGTCCGGCGTAATCCCGTTAAACGGATCGTATTTACCGTGGGCGTCTGTCAAATCCCGTGCCAGTATGCACGGGATCCCGGCCTTGAGCATGCCGAGCATACCGATGGATTTACCCAGGAGACAGGCCTGTGTGTGCACGCCCATATAAATTAGATGGGTAAGACCTTTTTCACGACAGAGGGAGTACAGCAACTGTCTGTCGTCGACGATCCAATCTCGGTCGGCTATGACCAGATTCGGATTCATGCCATCCCAACCAAAATTGCCCTGACACCGGTTTTCCATGCTTGCCCCGCAAGTACAACCCCCTCCGTCTGCCGGTGTGGGGTAGACCGGATCGGGCAGGTCCGGCGCCGGGTAGCGTGTTGCGACCAGAGGTGTCTCGTATTGAGGCGTTCCCACGTAGTTGTCAGCGACGTCGGTGGGGCAAAGGAAGACGGTCATTCCGATGGAGCGGGCGATCTCCAGACACTTGTTCATACGGGGGACGAGGGCTGCTACGCGTTCGGACGAGGTCTTGCACCAGTGAAAGTTCCAGAGATCAACGACAACGATACCTGTGGAACGTGCATCAAGAGTCGTCCGCGTAACGGAGATCGATCCGGTATCCCGGTCGCGCTTTTTCAGATCAAAAAAAAGAGATGACATGGGGTGGAGTTCCTTCGAAAGACGAGGACCTGTGTCGGAAAGAGACCTGTAGATGGTTAACTTTAATGAGCTCTCGACGTATTCCTCCTCGGTACACGGGCGGGTGTCGATGGCAAGCATAAAGATGCCTTTAGGATCAGCGTGGGCATCCTCTTGATCATGACAGACCTACTCCAGTTTTCCTGTCACTCAGTTACGCGTAAGACAGACCAGCAAGGAAGATATCAGCTGTTGCCGTACCCGGTGGCGTAGAGACGCCCGCCGTACGGTTGGGCATGCCACAACCACCGACTGGCGGGAAGGCCAGACACCGGGAGGGGGGCCCCGAAGGTTGTGCCATCGGTGGACGGGAACACCAGCGTTCCGAACTGGCCCTTACCCTCTTCTTCACAGATCACGAGCAGCGTCCCGTTGAACATCGCGATCGTTGGATTCCGGAGGTCTGATCCGGGGATAGTCATATCTGCAACGGTCGTCCAACTCTCATGGTCCGCCGACGCGATCACTTTAAGGGTGGCGTCTGTGCTGATATGGCTCGTCGCAGCCCGAAACACCACGAACGTCTGGCCAAAGGCAGAAGCAATACCGGTGAAGGTGTTGTGCCGTCCATCGGAGTAAATATTCTCGCACGGGTCAAGCGTAATTCCATTTATGCGACTCCCAGCGAAGTCTGTCAGGTGACTACCGAGGGGCGGGGTGTAGGACTCTCTGTACCCGTATGTCCCCTATCGTAGGGGACTGGCTCCCAACACACCGATGCCAGTACGCCCGCCAGCAGGGAGCCATAAGCGATCTACAGCTTTAAAGGTGTCAAAAAATATGTCCTTCAGCAGGGGGTGTCAAGCGTTGACAGGCCCCCACACCCCCTGTATCCTTTGGAGCCATATCCCATCGGTCCTCCCTGATTGATAATTGTCGCGGCCGTTCGGCATGTCGGTTCCGGCGCATCCAGTGGGTACGCTCGCTGGTGCCTTCGCCGTGTGTCTGGTCGCAGAGGTTACAGGGCGCAATAAACCTTTAGGATTGGCACAGTCTTTCTTTGCGATGGTGTTGCGGCAAGGTTCATGATTTCTGTTCCTGCCCGCTTCATGGCGCTCGACCTTCTGACTCCTTACCTCCCGATGGCGTGGTTGAGTATCCGTGTGGTACTCTTATGAAACAGGAGCCCACTGGTGCACGGAAGAAAGTGGACGGGGGGTCTTTCATTGGAGGATAACATGTCATCCATAACTTTGGCTTCGGGACGTGCCATGCCGCTACTGGGACTGGGCACCTGGGAGTTGCAGGGCGCTAAGTGTACAGACGTGGTGGAACGGGCGCTGAACATGGGCTACAGGCATATCGACACCGCCCATATGTACCAGAATCAGGATGCTGTCGGTAAAGGAATCCAGCAGAGCGGAATCGATCGGGAGGCTGTCTTTGTCACGACAAAAATATGGCATGACGCCCTACGGTACCATCAGGTGATGGAACAGTTCCAAACCTGCCTGGACCTGTTGCAGACCGATTACGTCGATATGCTCCTCATTCACTGGCCCAACCAAGCGGTTCCGTTAGAAGAGACGCTCAGCGCGTTCGACGAGATTCAACTGTCAGGACGGGCGCATCAGATCGGTGTGAGCAACTTTTCTATCGAACAGGTGGACCAGGCCATCCAGCTCGCCCGGACCCCTGTCTGCACCAATCAGGTTCAATGCCACGTCGGTCATTTTGATCGATCTCTCTGGCAGCACTGCACCCAAAACGGGCTTTTGGTTACCGCCTACCAGCCGCTGGCTCTGGGTGCTGCAGTTAACCACGCTACACTGGTCGAGATAGGGGCGAAACAAAATAAAACTGCCGCTCAGGTGGCCCTAAGATGGCTGGTGCAACGCCATATTGTGGCTATTCCCAAGGCCAGTTCTGAAGCTCATTTGCGAGAAAACAGGGATGTCTTTTCCTGGACGCTGACAGACGAGGAAATGGAACGCATCGACCGATTATAAAAACGTGGTGGAGACGTGCGGCTTACGCCGGATTTTTGGGAAAAATCCGGCGTAAGCCAGACATTCGCATAAAAAATCAGCTTTGTAGCTGTTCGACTCCAGAGTAGGTTTCCGGATAGGCTCTTAACCCTGTGGCACGACTACTTTCCAAGGGTAAAAACCATGCCGGCGAGAAGCGTGCGCTGGTGCCTCGCAAGAGGACGGGACGGGACGGATTCAAAAAACGGGACGGTAGACAGGTCCATCCGGTATTCGAGCCGAAAAAGAAAATGGGGATGCGGACGAACGTCCTGAGTCAGGGTAAACTCCATCAGTCGCTGGGAAACGCCTGTGGTAAAGCCGCTCCGGTCTTCGAACCACTCCAGTCGGGGTGAAAACGACCATCGCTCGGACGGGGCTACCGTCAGGTAACCGGCCAGACCGTACCAGGATACCCTGCCGTTCTGGTAGCGCTCCCAACCGTATACCCCGTCGATAGAGAAGTCTACTGTGGGCGAGATCCGGGCGGCCAGAATGGTATTGAACACATGCCGCAACGATCCCTGTCCGGTTTGTTCCGTTCCTGTCATATAGGTCTGTATGATTTTTACCGGGGATGCGGGCTGTATCGTTGCCTGCAACGCGAAGGTTTTTCCCCGGTTGTTGTCGCGCATGTTGTTCCAGCCGTTTACAAGATACATGGACGCCCCGATGGACGGACTGGCCGCGTACTGGACCCGCACCCCCGCATGGTAGTAGGGTATGGCGTAAGCAAAGAGAAGCGATCGCGAGTAATTCCGGTTATCGGCCGTCTCGATCACCTCGTTGCCTAAGGGGGTGACAAAAATGCCCGCATCGACGGACAGGTTTCTGCCGGGAAGAAGCGCAAAAGTCGCATACGCCTGCTGGATGTGTTTGGAAATCTCGTTTCTGCCCGGATCGGCGCTGTGCATGAGACTTGTGGCAGGGCCGAGGTTGAAATCGAAACGAAAACCGGTCCGGGTGTGTTCCGTTACCGGTTTTTCCAGCACGATTTCCATGATGTTGAGGGTCAACTCGTGGCTTTGTACGTCAAAGTTACGGAGTTGATTGCGGCGTGACGCAGGGCGGTTGAAGTTGAAACTGTAATAGGTGTCCACAAAACCGTGCGCGCGCCATCCGGTAAGGAGTGAAGAAGAGATCGCAGCCGGTGGCGGCGTGGCAACCTGAACGACGTTTTGATCTTTGGCGTCTGCGGCGTTGTCCGGCGGGGCTTCCGGGGTCGGCGCACCTGCCACCGAAGGGACGCTCGGAACGGATTCGTTTGCTGTGGCACGATCCTGCGCGTACAGCGGAAAAGACCATAGCGCGGAAACAAAACAACCCCAGACAACCATGCGACCCGAAAATCGGGGAAAAGTCGTTGGGTGTATCTTATTCATTTTTCCTCCCGTAACTATAGGGGTTTCAAAGGGTATGAGATAATCTCAACCCCTACCATGGATCGGCCATCACAACGAACCGACATCTTCTCTTTTGTCAATAGAACTCTCATATTTCACACCAGACGTCTGATTGCCGGAGACCCAGATCAGATGGCCTCACCACCGGTTTCTCCGGTTCTGATACGTATACATTCTTCGAGGGGAAGGACAAAAATCTTGCCGTCACCGGGGGTGTCGCCTTCGGTGCGGGCGTTTTGGAGTATCGCATCGACGATTTCGTCTTTGAATTCGTCGTTGCAGGCAATTTCCATGCGGATTTTGGGCATGAGCGGAATATCGACTTCGCGTCCGCGGAACAGCCCCGTGCGATGCTGAGCACGACCGTGACCCGAAACACGGGAAAGGGTCATACGTGTAATTTCGTGTTTGATCAGCGCCGCGCGCACCGCATCAAGTTTTTCGGGTCGAAATATCGCGATAATGAGTTTCATGGGAGGGTTCCGTTTCAGGATGACAGTTCAAAGTCTGAAAGTTCAAAGTCGGGTAGCCGGGTATCGGTTGTTTACAGATGGGTAAGACCATAGCCGACTTCCCCGTGCTGCGAGTAGTCGAGTCCGAGCATTTCTTCTTCTTCGGAGGCTCTGAATCCGACGGTTCGTTCTACCGTCCATGCGATCAGAGCGGTGCCACCACCGGCGAGGGCGATAGCGATGGCTACACTTTTAAGCTGGATGAGAAACTGCGAGAATCCTCCAAGGTTGGTCGCTGCAAAACCGACCAGCAGCGCGCCGAAGATGCCGCCCACACCGTGGATGCCAAACACGTCGAGCGTATCGTCGTATCCGAGTTTGGTTTTCAGCAGCACCATGCCATAGCAGACCGCCGATGCGCCGACGCCAAACAGGAGCGCCCATGCGGGTGTGACGCTTCCCGCGGCGGGCGTGATGGCCACCAATCCGGCGACGATCCCCGATACCAATCCGAGCGCCGTCGCCTTTCCGTGCTGAAACACCTCGATCAGCATCCATCCTACCGCGCCTGCGGCGGCGGCGGTCTGCGTCACCGTCAGGGCCTGCACGGCGCTGGCGCTCGCGGAAATCGCCGATCCGGCGTTAAAACCAAACCAGCCGATCCACAGCAGACCCGCACCGGTCAGGCTCATGGTCAGGTTGTTGGGCTTCATGGTGCTGTGCGGATACCCGCGCCGCGCGCCGAGAAACAGTGCCCCCACCAGCCCCGACACTCCCGCCGAAATGTGGACGACCGTCCCACCCGCAAAATCGATGGCGCCGTCTTTGAACAGCATACCGTCCGCATTCCAGACCAAATAGACCAGCGGGTCGTAGACCAAAAACCCCCACAGCAGAATAAACAGACAGTAGCCTTTGAACTTGACACGCTCTGCTAATGCGCCTGCGATAAGCGCGGGGGTGATGATGGCAAATTTTCCCTGAAACATCGCAAACAGATAGGTAGACACACCGGTTTCACCCCACAGCGTTTCCGCCGTAATACCGTGCAAAAGCAAAAAATCGTTGCTCCATCCGAGAAACCCGGAGATAAGCGGCTGTGTGCCAAAGGCCAGCGCAAAACCGACGATCACCCACTGCACGCCAAAAATGCCCATGGCGACAAAGCTGTGCATCATGGTGCTGAGTACGTTGCGGGTTCGGGTAAGACCGCCGTAGAACATGGCAAGACCAGGAACCATGAGCAGAACGAGCGCGCAGCTTACGAGCATCCACGCAGTGT
>Ga0194132_10012031_pt1 | contig 10905 bp, 13 predicted proteins | sample TA2KigOf80mmetaG_FD_148612 | JGI IMG/M metagenome (GOLD analysis project Ga0194132, IMG submission 148612) | Freshwater microbial communities from Lake Tanganyika, Tanzania - TA2015054 Kigoma Offshore 80m | ecosystem: Environmental > Aquatic > Freshwater > Lake | place: Tanzania: Lake... | reverse complement strand
TATCAAGGGCATATGTGAAAATGTTTTTAAGACGTTTTATAGAATATTTGCCTTCTGGTTTTGTTTCTGTTAGTTCTTCCGAATCTATTGTCTCATAAAATTGTTGAATTTCTTGAATTCCAGCATAATTTGTATGAATCATACAATTGGGAGAAACACACCCATGCCCATTATCGTCATCCGGGGTTTTTCTCGGATTAACGAAGTTTTTACCGGGCAAAAGATTGTTAACCAAGTCCGGGTGGTCTAAATCGCAACCTGAATCCAATACGGCGACTTTGACCCCTTCCCCTTTGGAAAGTTTCCAAGCATTAGGAAGATTAAATGCAGTGATTTCCCATCCCGCTTTTTGTTCGGCATCTTGAATGGAAATAATCTCTTCTCTTACAAAGGGAAGCAACCCGCACTTATATTTTAAATTTTCTTTTTTACTTGCTTTCTTCGGCATTTTCCATTTGCTCCATGTTCCATATACCGGCATTGTATTTGGCAACAATAAAGTCGATAGCAACACCAATAATTGCGTCAAGAATAATCTTCTTGATAGTTGGCGTAAAAGGTCTTAGCCAAATTGGGAAAGCTTCATAAACAACGTGATCGAATAGTTTCCCTAAAATTGATAGTACGGCTGATTTTTTGTCTTTTCCTTCTGGAATCAAGTATTCAACAAATTGAATAAGTTCGTCAAGACAATTAGTGATAAATATAGTGCCTTTTACGAGACGTGTACGAGCTAAAAAGAGCCAGCCCTTAGAAGTTACTCCCTCGTTATCCCAGCGTATTTTTAGATCATTTAAATAGATTTCAAGATTTTTCAGAACTTCTTGAATTTCATCTGTAGATAACTGTCTTTTTTCCATGACTGCTCCCATGATTTTGATAAGATCTTAATTTTAACTTATATAGTCTTTGACAAATTAAAACAAATTACTAATTTATAACGTCTTTACGATGAAGGAGTCATATATGGTTGCAATCGTTACCGGTGGTGGGGGTTTCGTTGGAAGCAATTTAACCGACAAATTAATTGATCAGGGACATGATGTTTTTGTAATTGATAATTTTGCAACGGGTTGCCCAGATAACGTCAATAAAAAAGTCAAATTAATACAAGAAGATATTCGTAACAATTTGCTTGCAGTCAATAAATTGAAAGGTTTAAAACCAGAAGTTGTTTTTCATTGCGCTGCTTTGGCTCGAATTCAACCCAGCTTCAAAAATCCTGCTGAAACTATAGAAGTGAATTCTCAAGGAACCGTTCAAGTACTTGAATATGTTAAGCATGTAGGGGCAAAGATGGTCTATGCTGGATCGAGTTCTTTTTATTTTGATCCTCATGCCAATCCTTATGCTTACAGTAAATGGATAGGCGAAGAACATTGCAGAATGTACAATAAAGTTTATGGCGTTCCTGTTGCCATCGCTCGTTTTTTTAACGTATACGGCCCTCGTCACGTTCAAAACGGAGAAAATGCGGCGGTATTGGGCATTTTTGAAAGACAACGAAAAAATAACGAGCCTTTAACGGTAACAGGAAATGGCGAGCAAAGACGTGATTTTTGTCATGTATTTGATATTTGCTCCGGTTTAATTGCCATGTCAAAAAACAATTGGAACGGTGAAGTTTTTAATTTGGGACGTGGCAAAAATTACTCGATTAACGAAGTTGCGGCGATGTTTAAACCGCAAGAAATTAAACATGTGCCTACTCGTTCGGGCGAAGCGTGGACAACTTTGGCTGATTTGAGTTTTACTCAAATGAAACTAGATTGGACTCCATCACATAACCTATCTGATTATGTCGATGCATTTCTAAAAACGTTTTGACATTTTTATCCACTTCGGCGGCGAAAACCCCTACGGTTTAGGGCAGGGGTAGTTCACCTTCTCGGCTTCTTGCTTCAACCTACAGAAAATACATAAAAATAAGAGCTTTTTAATCATTTGTGATCTGAAAAACTCTTGATTTTTCTTTAATTGACTATTACTTACTGTTGTGGCGGAGGCACATGAGGGCTTGGCTGTTGCATTGCTGGCTGTTGCATTGCTGGCTGTTGCATTGCTGGCTGTTGCATTGCTGGCTGTTGCATTGCTGGCTGTTGCATTGCGCCCTTCACAAGTTTCATGAATGCCTGCTGAGTAATCTGAGGCAATGCCGAGTGAACCTTATCAATTATCATGGAAACCACTTCCTCGCCAGCTTTCTTATTCTTCAACTTCGATAGCTTCGGCATCAAGCGATCTAACATCGTCATTAGAGATTGACTAATGTGGTTTGCTTCTTCTTCCTCTTGCTGATTTTGTTGTTCATCTCCAGTAGTAGCGTTGCCCAAAGCTGGCGGCGCATGTGGATTTCCAGCCATTTTGGTTGCTCCACCGGGTTGCATTTGGTTAACGCTTGACGGAATTCCTTCCATTTCCATGATCCATTCGTTAAATTTCTTGATTGCCATTATTCTCCTTCCCACCCTTTAGGGGCGTCAAATATGTCTTGGGGTTTTTGATCTAGTCTTTTGAAATCACTTGCTTTCATGGTTGATTTGCCACCAACATCTGCGGAATCCAATGTTCCATAAAAAACAGAAAGTGTGGCAACAACGATTGCTTGCGCCAATTGATTTATATCCTCTGATGACAAATCGTTGAAATTTTCTATATTAGGATCGCTAGATTTCTTTGTATTTACATATTGATCTTGTATTCTTTGAATTTTAGGTCGGATCATATTGACGATCTGTTTATCGACCCGCTTAGTCCCAGAACCCCATACCTTCATGAGTTGGGTCCAATCTGGATCATTATTTGTATTTTCATTTTGAGACATTTTCCATTCTTTTATTGACTTCATAATTCTCCTTATTAATTTAAATTAGTAACGTCTTCTTCTTCTTCTTCTTCTTCTTCTTTCTCTGTTGGCAGTCCTGTGTGAATCATCTTGTGTTTAGATGAGCTATCTAGGTTTTGATCTGCCTTTTTTACTTTATCTAATTCTTCTTTAATTTTTTGGTGCCACGAGGAAATTTTAACCACCGGTACATCAAGTAACTCTGAAAGGCCACTTGAGTTTTTGATTACCGCAAGAAAATCATCCCAGAAATCTTCACGAATGCTAATTCCTGTCCGTATAGCGATACTGGCCTTGCTTTCGCTGACAGAATCGCTTTTGGCGAATTCCATATTTTCCCAAAGTTTCTGGAATGAAATCGTGCGATTATCCTTTTTCATTTTTCAAATAAGCTCCATTCTTCTTTTTTCGTCCTAGAAACAGCTTTTCAGGATCAAATTCCACTTGATCCGTTTTTTTATCAGACAACACATATTTGCTCCTAACACCTGTGCGTCCAAAATCCAAGTCGGCATTAGAACGGTTATCCCAAATTTCGCCTGCACCTTCTGGTGAAGTTTTACTCAGCCATTCTTTAAATGAAAAATGGAACATAGTTTATTTAGTCTTTCAGGTATCTCTTTCTCTAGCTTTTAACCATTCTTCAAATGAGTTTTTTTTCCTTTTTTTCCTCTCTGGAAGACCATCATGTCCCGTGGCTGCAAAATCTTCGGCGTCTTTTTTGCTAATGCGTTTTGCAATATTTTTAATTTTGGGGCTGGCGTCTTTCAATTCTCCCTTCTGAACCGCATGAACCATTCCAAATAACCTTTGTTGCGACTTACTTTTAGCTGGCATAATAAATTGGTTTAGCAAAGTTGTAAAATCTTACCATTCTGCAAGGTAGTCCTTCCGCTACCAAAATTGTTATCACTTGGAGAAGTTTTCAGAGTAAAGTTGACCATTAATTGCCTTAATCATCACTCTCCTTTTTCTTTATTCCGCCACGTCTTCCATGAAGTAGCAAAACCAATTATTTTGATTTGAGAACTTTTTGCACATCCACCATTGGATTTATTATCTGAGCTTCCTCTGCAAAAGAATCGTAAACTTTGTCTAAATCCTCTTTGGAATGATTGTTACAATGCCAAATGCTTTTATCCTCTAGGTAAATTCCGCAATTGAGTACATTTTTCTTCGAGAACTTAGTTGCTTTGTTTTTGCACCCTGGCACTTGACACTTCATTTTCGAGGCTCCTTCATTATTTATCGAAATTCTTCCAAATAATTTCGGTCTTCGTTGTTTTCGTTTTTTGCTGTGAAGCATGATTGGCCACCTTGCGTTTGCAAATTTTCCAACCTTTATATAGTCTGTTATACAACGGAGAACTATACCCACTAATCATAACTTTTCCGGGGAATTTCTTTAGAGCGTTCGCCAAGTCAATATGATCGCCTTCTGTTATTTCAAAAGAATAAACATTCTTGCTGACTCTGGTATCCTGCAAATAAGGTGGATCAACATACAACAAAGTGTTGGACGAATTAAAACTCTTAATGACTTCCAGAGCCGGTTTGTTGAAAATGAAAGCTTCTTGGAGCTTTTCGCTCAATTCTGGCAAACTCTTTAAGGATGTTTCCCAAGCGTTTATATCACCCGGTTTTCCACCTCTTTGACGGTCTGACCAAGCAAATGCTTTGCGAAGTCCACCACGACTCATTCTACGAAGAATAAATTCATTGACTGCATGTTCCAGATAGTCTTCAGTTTGCTTATTTTTTAAAGCTTGTTGGAAGGTTTTTTCACAATATTTACAAATTTTCAGACGACGCACAAATTCTGAAGATTCGTCTCGCAATGCACGATAAATCTGGATAATCCCAGTGTCTATGTCGTTGATAACTTCAATTTTCGATTTCGGTTTATTAAAGAATACGTTGCTTCCGCCACAATATGGCTCAACATATGTCATATTCTCAAATCCTTCTGGGAAATGAGAAAGTATCCATTTACAAAGATAAAATTTACCACCGTGGCACTTAATCGCCGGTCTTGTCGTCTTCATTTACACTTTCCTTTGCATTGTTTGGCGCCGCATGTATGATTTTGCCACAAACTTCGCAAATAAAGTCAAAAGGGCCATAGCCTTTTTTAGACCCTTCCCAGAACCACCCTAGTTGGGAGCATTTTTTATCGTGACATTCAATACACAAAACATTCATTTTTTGTTCTTCTTCTGGAATAGATTGATCTATCCAGAAATAACAATCTTGTACCATATTTAGTGGCTCCGTTGAGTATATATCTATTATAAATAGGAGAGTTAAAAATTGGCCAGAATTATTTCGAGAACAGCTTGTGTTAATTTGCAACGTATTGGCAAAAACACAGTTACGGCGATGTTGACTTCTGAATCGCCAAAATATGAGTTTTTAACAAACTTAGACGATTCCCAATGGGACGTGATGAGTTTCAACCCTAATAATAGGGAAGTTTGTATTGTTTTGTACAGCCCATCTGGCAATAAATTTATTACAGTGAATTTGCCATATATTTCTTGGATTCCGTGAAATCCCCCACATCTAGCCTGCAACTTTTAACTTGTGGCATAAGACGAGTTCATTTCCAACTAATTGGTTTGCTGTTTTTCTTACGGCGAGTGCCTTTTTTATTACAAGCTGATAGGGTCGGTCGGCAAGCTGGATATTCTCTTTTAACGCCTTTACTACGACCACAAGGAACAAGATTGCCCTTCTTGCTTTTCTTGCAGTCAATCCAACCCTTCCCCTTATTGCGAGAAAACCAGCCGTGCAGACCTTTTTCTTTCTCAAGATCAAAAGTCCCTTCCAAAATTTCAGCAGAACATTTATCACAAACTGGAATTTTTTCATCCCACATTTCGATCATGTTTTCTGGCTCATTGCAAAATGAACGTTCGATATTCTCATTTTTTCCCACACCATTTTGTTTTTTCTTTTTTTTGCCGGAATTGCCCCAATTATCGGCTCCTACCTTACGACACTTGACCAGTGCTCCAGAAGCGTAGGCCGAAGGAAAAACCCGATAGCGTGCTTTTACTTTATGGTAGCAGGCATCTTTTTCTTCAATGATTATGTTGTTTTCAGAGTTTGAAAGCGGTTGAGAATGAAGCATAAAGCCATTGTGCTCTAGGTCAAGTGTGGATTTCTGATAAGTGTCATCTAAACTTTCTATTGATTCCAACCACAATTTAAATTGCATTCTGCCCCGCCATTCTTTCGCATTTTTTTGTTTTTGATCAAGATCTTTTCAAAAATCGCTTTTAATAACACTTAATTTATAGTCATCGCCCATACTTGGTAATAACTCACCAATTTTCCATACTCTTCTTCGTAATTTATATCTTTGTAGTTCTCCAGCCAAGAACTAAAACTTTTCACAACATCCCCTCGCTTACATTTATTTACTAGAAAATAATTTTAAGCATTAGCTTTTCTTTCATGTCCCAACATCTTTTCGTGGTGTCCATAAGTTACATGACCATGATCGACGGAACTTTCTTTGGATTTTGGCCCCATCTTTTGAAGGGCGTCCGCTGCTGATGGCATAAAGTATCCAGCCGAGTAATGACTACGAATATAACCATCAGGGTAAGCCCAATGAGCAATGCCAGCACGCTTAGTCGCTCCCTCGTCAATCGTTTGATAAACTGGCAACTCTTTTTTAGTTTCACCACAAAATTCAACAAATGTTTTCACTTTAGCTCCTTATATTATTTTTTATAATTTATCTGGAAATAAATTTTGTCAGAAAAACGTATCATTTATTCTGACGGATGGCAAACTCCGTCCACTGGTAGGGACTTTAAATAAATCTAACACGTATCTGGCCCGAAACTCTCATTGTTCACTGAATTATATATCAATTATAAACTGTTATTTTTTTTAAATAAAACACACTCATCTAGAAAAATATCCCTTGCTTCCCAAACAAATGTTTGCATCGTTAATTCTTTTTAAAGCTAACACATAAGCAGCCGTTCTGGGCGAAATTCCGTGTCTTATATGCAAACTCATAACTCTATTGGCTGCGTAATTCATCATTTCTTTTAAGTCTGAATCCACTTGTTGTAAACTTTTTATCATTGCATTTCTATTTTGCAGCCACTCAAAATAAGAAACAACTACACCTCCTGCATTCGCCAAAATATCTGGAATTACAATTATTTCTTTTTCATTCAAAATCGCATCGGCATCATTGGTGGTTGGCCCGTTTGCTAATTCTAAAATTACCTTTGCTTTTATTCTTTCAGCATTATCTTTTGTTATCACATTTTCTACTGCTGCTGGAACAAGTATGTCTACATCTAAAGCCAATAGTTCTTCGTTGGTAATTGGAGTTCCTTCGCCCCATAGTTTGTGTCCATTTTCATCCAAATGTTTTCTGCAAGCCGTTACGTTTAAACCATTTTCGTTATATGTTGCACCAAATTCATTTGATAAAGCAACGACCTTTAGTCCACTCCTGAAGCACTTCTCGGCAAACCAATATCCTACTTTTCCGAATCCTTGAATGGCTACCCGAATATCTTCCTTGTTTGATGGGATATTCAACTTTGTCATATTGTTTTGAAGGATATTTTCGAGGCAGTAGTAGCCGCCATAACCAGTGGCTGAACTTCTACCCTCAATGCCCCCAAGTGCAACTGGTTTGCCTGTGATAATGTCTTTTGGATGGCCGCTTTTGATTCTTTTGTATTCACTATACATCCAGCCCATAATTCGTTCGTCTGTGTAGAGGTCTGGGGCTGGAATGTCTATATCAGGACCAATAAAATCAATCATGGCGGCAATATAGGCTTTACTTAATCTTTCTAATTCACGGTGGGATAATTTTGTAGCATCAACACAAATTCCGCCTTTCGCCCCCCCAAATGGGATTTTCAAGCACGCACATTTAAAAGTCATCCATAAAGCTAACGCTTCACAGTGCTCACGGTCTACATGAGGATGATAACGAACTCCGCCTTTAAATGGGCCGAGTGTGTTGTCGTATTGGCATCTATATGCCTTATACATTTTGAGCGTCCCGTCGTCATGACGCATAGGAATAGTCACTGAAAGTGTTTTTTGCGGATATTGGAGACGTTCCCAACTTTCGGGATCAATATCGGCGTATTTATAAGCGACTTCTAATTGTTTCTTCGCCTCACAAAGTATTGACATTAAAATCTTCCTATTATTAGAATGACTGCCATATTTATTCTATTAAGAAGGTTTTTGACTAAATTATGGAATTCAGAGACTATAAAATCAATCATCAACAGGGGAAGAAACTTGGTTATTATTCCAACCAGGGTCTTCGTTTATCCAATTATCAGATTTTTTTTCGCTATTCAGAAAAAATATTGAGAGAAAACTTGGTTTTGCCTTTTGTATATAGATAGTGATATTAGTAAGCGCCAAAAATGCAACTACACTGTAAAGAAAATTTCTATTCATTTTGTCTTCCTAACAAGGGGAATTTATGAAATGCTTCTTATTTACTTTCTTGTTTGTGCTAGTAATCCCTGTAAGTTTATTTAGTGGAGAACCTGATAAAAAACTTCATGAAATGGGTTTATACCCCACTGTTAAATTGTCGATTCCTATGGACGGCGACTCATTTCAAACTTCCAATTATCCTGTGTATCGAGCAAATTTAGAAGAAAAGAAAGCTGTTGGTAGTGGCGTAATTATTCGTTCAGAAAAATATATTGGACAAATTTTTAAAGACAAGTATGTAAATGTTGTCTTGACTGCTGCTCATAATATAGAACACGCAAAACCGCCTATAAAGGTTATGGTTGGCAAATACAAAGATTTGTCAGAAATTGATGGATTTGATGAGTTCACATCTATTGTATACGAAAAAGATAAAAATTTGGACTTTGCAGTTATACTATTTATCAGCGACAAGAAGATGTCTGTCGCAAATTTGGGTGTAGATAAAAAAATTTATCTAGGCGACAAAGTCATTCGGGTTGGCTTTGGGCTCGGAGATGACATTCGTTTTGATGAGGGCAAAATTACATCTGTAAAAACGATCATTCCTACTGTTATGGCTGGTAAAGGCCGAATGAATGCTCACACTATTTTTGGCGATTCTGGCGGGCCAGTTTATGATGATGAATATAACGTCATTGGAATAACACACGCTATTCGTGGGCATAATATGGGGTTGCTTACAGTACAAAGTTATTTCGCTCGTATTAGCGAAATTAGAACTTGGAATGAATCTATAAATAACAATGTAGGATTTATATATAAATCGTCAGATCCACTGCCAAGTGTCGCTTTATTTAATCTATGGCTGTCAGATCATCAAATAATTGGAAACAAAAAATGAGAACATTTATTGATTTCGTCCAACAAATAAAAACAGATAAAATTTCTCACACATGCTTCGGCTTGATGGTTGAGAGAGGTATTGACCCGGTTAAATATGTTCTTTGGCTTCAAGAGACTGATGGCCTAAACAATCCCAATATTATCAATGAAAGCCAAGAATGGCTTGCTTTAGAGCTAGAAGAGATCAATGAAAGTCAAATTGCTCATAATTTGGGTTGGGCTGCTGGAAGTATTCCTCGATGGGGCGTTGGACTCGCCGCCAAGGGCCTTAAATGGGGCGCCGGTCAAGCAAAGTCTTTTGGTCAAGGTGCCGGTCAGGGATCCGGGCAATCAATAGACCAAGCAATGAGACGTGGCGGAATACAAACAAGTCCCTTTTCGCCAACAGGTTATTATGATACTAAGACTAGCCATTATGTTAAATGGACAGGTCAAGGCAAGCCAGACCCGACACAAACCGACAAATGGCAGACTGTAAACTATAAAGGCGAACAAATTCCGCCTAATTCCCCACCGCCACAAAAACTTGGTGGCGGACAACCTCAACCAACAGATGGCGGACAACCTCAAACAACAGGTGGCTCGCCAGTAGAAGTGGCTGTTAAGTCTTTACAAGATTTATCCAAGAGAGCAAATCGTAATGGCTCTAAGTTACAACAATCAAAAATTCAACAAATGTTGTTTGACTTAATTCAAACATTACAAAGCTCTAATGCTACTAAGACTGATACACCTACACCTACACCTACACCTACACCTACACCTACACCTACACCTACACCTACACCTACACCTACACCTACACCTACACCTACACCTACACCTACACCTACACCTACACCTACACCTACGCCCACACCTACGCCCACACCTACGCCCACACCTACGCCCACACCTACGCCCACACCTACGCCCACACGAGAAAACAAAAGTTTTTATGGACTACTTCATAATAAAATTAACGAACTGCGTATTAAAAATATTGCTGAAAATCTTATAAAGGCAAAAATTGATCCAGACCTATTCGTTGAATGGTATGTTAATGAAGGTGTGTATAGTTCTAAAATTGATGAAGATTTCAAGCAATGGGCACATGGTCTTTGGGGTGGCGTCAAAAATTTGAAAATGTTTGGCGGGAAGGGTTTTAGGAGTGGGTGGAGCGAAGTAGACGATGGTTACGACCGTCAAGCAGCCGAAAATACATTAAAGGCAATCCTTCCATTGATTGGTGATAATAAATTCCCTCAGTGGGAAAAGCAACTTAAAAACATGGAGAAAACTCTGCGTGAATTTTTGTGGAATCAACAAAGCGATAAACAAGGCAGCGAAATGGATATGAGTAAACTTGCCGGGGCTGCCACCGGCTTAGCAATCGGAACAGAAGAATCTCCTAAAGATGTAGCTGTTGAAAAACAAGCCGCTGAGAAATCTAATGGTGATGTAGAGGGATTTATTGAACTTTCTAAAAAATTAAGAGCAACCACAGCAGCGGGTAAGTTGGCTAGAAATTGGGACTATTTAACGCCAGAAGCGCAGGCCGAATTTAGACCAGTAATTAAACAGCATTTGATTGATTTGATTGATTTTAAAGACAAGAATATAGCATTGGGAAAAAATAAAGCCTATAAAGAATTGGCCAATAAATATCTTACGCAACCAATTGCCCCGGATGCCACTGGTGCTGATCCTGCTCCTGCTCCTGCTCCTGCTCC
>Ga0194132_10012029_pt1 | contig 10908 bp, 7 predicted proteins | sample TA2KigOf80mmetaG_FD_148612 | JGI IMG/M metagenome (GOLD analysis project Ga0194132, IMG submission 148612) | Freshwater microbial communities from Lake Tanganyika, Tanzania - TA2015054 Kigoma Offshore 80m | ecosystem: Environmental > Aquatic > Freshwater > Lake | place: Tanzania: Lake Tanganyika... | reverse complement strand
GTCTCCAACGTTTACCATCTGGCTCTCCGGAGTTGAAATCAGCTGCGGCAACTCAACGACGGAAACCGTGACCCGGGCACTCCTCGCAGATCCAAATGCATCGGAAACCACCGCTTCATAGGTCCCTTCGTGCGAGCGGTTCATATTGCTGATCGTCAATGTGGGAAGATTGGCCCCCGGCAACGGGCGGTTGTTCCATTCCCAACGATAGCTGAGGGGTTCAGTTCCGATGGCGAATACCCTGAGAACGTAGTTTGAAGTTCCCACCGCCAACGGAAGCTGAGGGTGCGTCAGAATGACGGGAGGCTGATGGAACTTGATCTCAGCAGACCGACTCAGAACCGCACCAGCATGGTTCATCAGCATCACCTGGTAGGCTCCAGCTTCGGCGGGTGATGAGTCATGAAAGGTCAGGGTCTCGCTGTTCGCTCCAGGAATCGGCCTGCCATTCCTCATCCATTGAAAGACCACGCTCTCATCCGGTTCGGCCAGCACGGTAAGTGGCGAAGTCGAGTAAGCAGTGACCGTGCGGCTTGCGGGATGGATCAGGATGGAAGGACCTACTCCAAACACCGGCCCCCAACCCGGTGAAGGTCTGGCGGATCGGAAGGAGTTGGGTTGTTCTGACATCAGGTTCAGAGAAGCTCCCATCCCCCCGGCCAAAGCGGTGTCGTGATGAGCCATCGAGAATCTCATCGCATCACTGATCAACCAGGTGGACCCGGTGGGAACACGCCAGGGCATCCGCAACTCCAGGGTTCCACTCGAGTTGCCCAGCTGACCGCGAAACGGACCTCGGATGAGGGCTGAGGCAGGGACCCGGAACCGGTGCCTGAACTCCGCCTCCTTCCACGGGTCAAGAACAGGATCAAACCCCACCAGCACCACCCAACCATGCGGCGGAAATCGGAACCCCGGGGGAAAATCGAACCGAACATCCCCCTCGACCGCCACCGGCAGCGACCCGGCCCAGGGAGGGTGGGATTCAATCGTCTGGTCGGTAACATTATGAATCTCCACGAACTCAAGACTCTCGTCCTCCCTCGCGTCAGATCCTTGCAGAGTATGAAAGTGAACCTCCGAGATCCTCAATGGGCTGAGCTGACGCAAATCATTGGGCGCTCCAGGCGTGGCCCGTGTCATCCACAGCCTTGAGTCACGCGTTCGCTCCAGCCGTTCGTGTGAAAAGGAAGTCCCGGGTTGCCCGCCAGGATGGTCGATTCGATGAAGCCATCCGGTGAGATGTCCGTCCGGGTCCGATGAGACCAACAGCAACGGTGCTCCGGCTGGATCCAACGAGAACCCCGGTGAACCTGGCTCCAGTCGTTCGAGATCAGACGCCCTCAAGACCAGGAGTCCGTTGGCTGGGATCGAAGAAGGTGATGGAAGCCGGTATCGCCCGGGATGCAGAGGATCATCCGTGATCAACCAGCCGCCCACCGAAGTTCCAGGAGGTCCTGAAAGCTCGATCAGATCGGATCCCGGCACTTGTCCAAAGATCACTTCACTGATCAGCACATCGGCCGAATGTGCGGGAGCAGGCAAACCAGGTTCAATCGACTCCGTTCGTCCTTCCCATCTCCCCGGCTGCAGGTGCTCCGGAGTGTGCTGCGGGAGTGTCCGGACTGACTCCGGCACAATGAACGGAAATCCAAAACCGACCGTGATAGGGAATACGGTTGGAGAATAATCCACTGTATGAATTTCGGAGCCTTCCTCAGTGGCGATGGTCAAACGTTCCCCTGCATTGTCGAGCCTGCCCGCAAACGGACCCCACACTTTCAACGATGTTCCAAATCGCCGGGCGAAAGCGACCGGGTCCCGCACCACAAACACGGAACGACTCATTGGCACAGCAAGGTCCGCGGCCGGCAACTTTGGCCCTGGTGTCGGAAATCTAAACTGAATTCCTTGAACAAATCCGACCCCCGACAGATCGAGTTCGGTGGAACCAACGTTTCTCAACTCTACATACTCCAGACTCTCCTGGGGATCAGTCAGAGAGGAAGGCGCATACATGATCCGAGCAATGCGAAGGTTCTTTTGAAGATCGGAAGAAACATCCGGCAAAACCAGCTCAGCCGCTCGACGATTTCCTTCTCGAATCTCGATGCTTCCAGCCTGTCTGCCGATTCCCCCGCGCCAGTTACCCTGGATCAATCGCCTCTGCCCTCCAGCGGGTGGTAAGACTCGTTCCCGAAAGGCTTTTGCGTCCGCAACGAGAAACAAGGAGCCAAGCAGAGGAATCACAGTTCCCGGCTGAAACACGTGCGAGACAAGACCCGTTACCTGCCAACCTGAAACATCCACGGATTCAGGGTTGGGATTGAAGATCTCGATGTACTCCTCGGAAGATCTGCCCGAAAAGGGTCTGCGGTCGATGGAACGGATTTCGAGCATCAATCCAGCTGTCTGCTTCTCGGGAATCCTCGCGGACTTAAGGTAAAGAGGAGCGTTGGTCACGTGATGCGTCCGGAAGAGATGTATCCGGCGTTTTTCCAGGTAATCAGCCTGGAGAAAACGAAGATCGGTCCCCATGTCACGCGAGGAGCCATAAGCAGGGTCGCCCCATTTGGAACGGTCGAGGGCTGCGTCCAGCCGCATTTCTCGAAGACGCTGATCAATGAGCCCCTCGATCAATCGTTCATGCATCGGCACTTCAGGAGCCTGAAGAAGAGAGTCCATGAGAGTGCGAAGACGTCGAAGAAACATCTCCTGGAGCCCCAAGTTGCGGTGGAAGGCGTCTGTCAAACGGTTCCATTCACCGCTGTCCTTTTGATGCGTGCGATCGCCAAACAGTGGGTGGCTGGGAGAGGAGAGCGCTCGATCGCTGCCAAAGGTGTTGGTGCGATCGAAGTCGGCCCAGATGTCGTCGCTCAGTCCCACTCGACTTCGGTGATTGTGCCCGAAGGTGAGATCCTTGTCCCACGGCAAGACCCGCCAGAGCCTTGCGCCGGAGGAATCGCGATGGAGGAAATAATTTTTTCCTACGCTGTCATTGTCATGAATGAGCACATTCACGGCGAGGTAGTTGAGCACGGAGGGAATATCAACGTGATCGTAGAGAAAATCTGTCTGCCGGGGATTGATCTCCGAGATACTCGCAACGAACTCCTCAAGCTCCCGATAATCCTGATCTCTGGGATACCGTTTATCTGCGAGCGAGGTGGTGTTGAGCGCATTGTCCATCTTGTAGAGGGATCCTTCGGGATCCAGTCCATTCCTGGCGAGGTAACGGTCATCCGGATGTTCAACAACGATCCTCAGGGAATAGAATGCGTTGTTCATGTCCATCCGCACAGGAAACGACAAACAATGAGGCGAGCCTGCACGCCGGAAAAGTTCCCAGGAGAGAATCTGTCGCAGGTTCGATTTGTCGCTCCAGTTACTGTTGAGATTGAGCTCCTCGACTCGTTCGTGTTGCGGATGCAGTGCAAATCGAAAACCGGGATTGAAGTCGATCTTGAAGTTCGGCTTGGGCCATCCCAGCGATACCTGCCCTCGAATGCGAATATACACGTTGTCGTAGAACTCCCCCGCGTAGTGAACGGAAGCCCGTGCACCGATCAGAGAGGAAGCGGCCACCAGGTCTGAAGGAGGGACGAAACACCTGATGACCGGGAGGCCGGGATCAACTCCCGGATCCACGATCGTGCCCTGGTATTGGGGAGAGGCCTGAGGATCGTCGAATGAAGGCCAGTGATTCGAAACCCCTCGCTGGTCCTCGGCCACGTACCGCCATCGGATCATCTCCCCGGCCTTGGCGACGTCGGATGGGATGGAAGCAAAGAACCATCCGGGGGCTTTTCCAGGCTTCATCTCCACGGATCGCTCGGATTCGAACATGACCCGATATCTCAATTCCACCTTGCGTACCGGGGAGAAGGCAGGGGTAACCCGGACCGCACACTGGACCGGCTCGTTGCTTCGCACCGTCGGTGGAGGCCGAGCTGACTCCGATAGAACAGGTCCGATCGCCTCATTCCCGCGTCGGTTGAGGGCACCGGGAGTGGGTGCCGTGAAATAGACCGGCTGTCCTTCCGCGATCATCGTGTCCCGGGCAATGAGGCCTGCGTGCACCATCCAGTATCGAGGGACATTCGACGCAGCAAACGCGTGGATGAATAGCCAGTTCAGACCAGGACGCAGATACCGGGTCGATTCCGGCGGCAGGGGAAATTGTGACACCCTCCCCACCTCCAAAGGCTCCCGAGCTCGCGTGGCGCGGCTGGTCCATGCCAAAGTCTCAGGCCGGTTCCAGGCAGCGACTTCGAAACCATTCAGGTAGGCGACGAATCCATCGGGAAAAAGAATCCTCAGGATCAGGGATTCAGGAATCTCAGAGGCATCCCACTGAAACGGAATTCTGACGTAGGCAGCAGGGGGCCTGCCGAACAAGCCTGGGGGAAGTTCTGTTTTGATCCAGTTGTGAAAAGAAAACAGGCTCGCGGGACGGGTGTCGTAGCCTACGGGACCCGGTCCCTGAAGCCAGCCTTGTGGTGAGCGCTCCAGCGTATGCCAGGTTGAATCCCAGGACGCATCCACTGGCGCCATGATCTCCATTTCAATTTCCGCAGGAGTCAGATCGAACTCGCGAGATTGGATGGGCCTTCCGGATGAAACATCGGTCAGCTGCGGTTGGATCCAGCGAGTAAACAATCCATCCACCAGCCGTCCTGCAGAATCATAGAGAGCGAGAGGTTCACCCGCCTGAGAGAGGCGAAAAGAGCAATGCAGCGGCGCCCCCGGAACTCGCCGATCCTTGCCGGAAGCGAACACCAGGAGGAACCCATTCGGGGGGATGTTCGTGGCAGGAAAAGTCCAGCGCTGGTTCTCCGGAGCCCTGGGATTGTCGCTCAGGCTCCAATGCTCGATCGAAACCGAACTTGTTGAGGGATTGTGGAGCTCGATCCAATCGGGCGAATCACCATCCTCATCGGTCAGAGTTCTGTCATTCGCTGACATGAACTCGCTGATGAGGACCTGTCCGGACAATTCTCTCAGCAGAGGCAAGGCTAACAACAGGCAGCCCATCCAGGCAGAACGCCGGGAACCTCCAAAGACAAATGGACAACAGGGATCGGCCATGCGGTAGGACACCGGGACTGAACCCCGTCTTATGAAGGCTCAGATCCCCGATCCGCGCCGAAAACTTTTCAGGTCACCGCAGCCTTGTCAAGGCAGGCTCTTCCTGCTCCGACGAATCAGGACCATGGCTCCCAAAGCAGCGCCTCCCAGAGTTAACGAGGAGGGCTCAGGTATCATCATCAGGGCAGGGCCGACGTACGCGAAGCTGGTGAAGCCAAGCACACGCGTTTGGATCCCACCCGGCATGGCGCCCGCTGCGACGGCTCCGGCGGGGAGCGCAGGGTCGACCAACTGATCGTTCGAATCGTACAATCCGTAAGATGCGGAATCAGTTTGTGAACTCACGGCGCCAAAGGTGACGCCGTCGGACCCGATGAGCTGTTCACTGACCGCCGCCCTCCAGGTCACGGTGTCATTCGCCCCCAGAATCCCAAGCCAGCCATCAGGCGTAATCAGGGAAACCACAGCAGGAAGCCTCATGGTGATCAGGCCGTTGTTTGGTTTGAAGCTCCAGACCAAGTCATCGCCAGCCTTGAAAACATAGGTGTACTTTCCCAGGCCATCATAAAAGCTCTCAACATCGAGAGGTGCAGCCTGGACGGATGCAACGATGGTGAATGACGCAATGCCTACGGATAGAAATGATGTACGCATAGGGAACCTCGACTCCTTTTTGGATTGATGAAAATGTCCCGCACATGCGCTTCAAAATCAAATCTCGCATTGGTTTTTCCCGTTCTTCAGGTGCTGAATGCCCAGCAAGCGGACTTTTCCAAGCCTCGCATCGCCCCTCCGCGCTCGTTTTGAGACAGGTCGTCCGCGCCTTGATCCTTCCTGTTGCGCTGATTCAATCACACGCAGCAGACCCTGTGGTGAAGGATTCCCCCCTGCCCTCCGCTCATGCTCACAATGATTATGTCCACCCCAGACCTCTCCTCGATGCCCTGGACCATGGCTTTTGTAGCGTGGAAGCCGACATCCATCTTTCCCAAGGTCAGCTTCTCATAGGACACGATCCGGAAGATCTGCGCCCGGAACGCACATTGGAGAAACTTTATCTCGCCCCTCTCGCAGCGCGAATCCAGAGCCGCGGCGGCCATGTTTACGACAAGAAGACCGAGTTCATACTGCTGGTGGACATCAAGACGGAAGCCGCGGCCACCTACGCAGTCCTTGCAAGGGAACTTGAACTTCGAAAGACCATCCTCACGCGGTTCACCCACACGGCCATCGAGAGGGGCGCGATCACGGTCATCCTGTCTGGAAACCGCCCCACTGCAATCGTCGCAGCGCAGGCGGAGCGCTGGTGCGCGATCGATGGCCGCCTGCCTGATCTGGAGAGGAATCCTCCTGTGTCCCTGATGCCCTTGATCAGCGACAACTGGGGTCTGCACTTCAAATGGCGGGGCAGGGATGCGATTCCGATTTCGGATCTCGAATTGCTGAGAAAGCGGGTGAGCCAGACCCACTCTCAAGGACGCAAACTTCGCTTCTGGGCCACCGGTGACTCTCCGAAGGGTTGGGCTCTGCTCAAGGCCGAAAAGGTGGATCTCATCGGCACGGACAATCTGTCGGCTTTGCGATCCTTCCTTCTGGAGCCGAAGTAGGCTCCCGGGCCTCCTAAGGCGAAATCAGCTTGGCAAGGGCGATCCACAACCGATCCGGTGCTGCAAACAGTAGGCGGCATTCTGCACATACTTCTCCGCCCATGGCCTCAACGACGCCCGTTCCGAATCAGACAGCTGCTTAACCACCTTTCCCGGCACCCCCATGACCACGGAACCTGGGGGGATCTTCTTTCCGGGAGGAACAAGCGACTGCGCTCCGATGATGCACTGTTCACCAATCTCGGCTCCGTCCAAAATCGTAGACCCCATCCCGATCAAGCACTCATTCCCAACGACGCAGGCATGGATGACGGCAGAGTGCCCCACCGTGACATGGTCTCCGATCAAGCAAGGAAGATCATCCGCCAGGTGCACCACTGCGTTGTCCTGAATGTTGGTCCCCCGACCGATCACAATCCGCTCCAGATCACCACGCAGCACGGCGTTATACCAAACACTGCTATTCTCCCCCAGCGTGACATCACCAATCACAACCGCGCCGGTGGCGATGAACACATTCCGCCCGAGTGTGGGAGTCTTGCGAAGAAACTTGTCCAACCGATGGATGACGTCTGACATAGAAAATCAAATGGGTTGTTCAGCACGAACGCGTCAGCTTCCTAATTCCTCCCCTTATCACGGTTCAAGACAAAACAGCCGGCAGACTCACTCCAAGGCCGCGCTCACATTTTCCCGGTGTGACCGCCCTTCGTGGTCGTAATCGTAATCGTAATCGTAATCGGCGCCTGGTCCTCGATGCCAAGGATGCCTTCGTGCAGTCGGTAACTCGAGTTCAGGGACGTTTGATAGACTTCTAGCTTTTCAGGGTCGAGAGGGCGGTTCATGCGTCCTCGATTACGATTACGATTACGAGGCGAGGGGGGGGGACGGACGCGAGTCGAAAAAGTGAGATGCGCACCTCACTCCAAGGCCGCTCTCACTCGAGCGAGAGCGCGATGAGGAAGGGTGCGGAGCTTTCTCCGGCGGCGATGAAATCGATCGAATCTATAATCTGATCAGGCTTGGGATTGATCCAGGCCATCTGAAACAGGCGGATCTCCATGCCCACGTTGCGTGAAGCTTCATTGGATCCCTGCCAAACAACAGCGGCTGCGCCAAACCGCCGGGAAGACTGCGGAGTGCACCACCAATTCCCAATGTTCTCGCCGAACAGTAGATCCACTTCTCTGGACTGGCCGTCTTGATATCGAACTCTGTAAGAGCCAATTCGAGTACGGTGTATCGCGTCCCAGGCTGCACCGTGAATGAACTGCAGGCGCAGAGCCCGTTGACCGATCTTGATTCCCTCCACAGACCGGGGAAATGACCGCCCCAGATTATCCGATGCAGGACTGCCCAATTGCACCACCCCACGCAGATCAAATGCCAGCGTCCGTTGCGGAAGACCCGCCGCAACGAGCTCGCGCAAATCGTTGCCGCTCCCTCCCAACCAGGCATTCGATAAACCCGCATTAAACCACTTTGACAGGTCCACCTGATTGGCAGTCAGGTCAGGAGCTCGAGCGGGTAGGTCCGTGAGAGCGGGTACAGCTCGCCCTGATCGGAGATTCGACAAAGCCTCGTCCCGTCGGTGCTTCCACTCCAGACGCCGCGGGTCTCCTTTAACAGCCTCCGACCAATGATGATTCGCGGCGAACCATTGTTGGCGGCCGGAAAGAACCTCCGCCCTCTGCGCATGCCTTTCGGCCAAGGAGGCTGGCGTGCTGTCTGTAGGAAGAGATGTCATCCACCGATGTCGATGCGTCGTCATCTGTTCGAGAGACAACGACTCGATGTGATCCCCGCTGAATTCACGGCCAGCAACCAACTCGACCCATGCGCCATCCAATGGCGAAACCGTCTGCGCATGTTCCATCAGATCGAGTCGGACCACCACCCCGTCGGCTCTGGAAACCCAAACCTCAAGGCTGTTTCGGGAAAAGATCCAGGAGCCATCCCATCCAGGATGCCGGCTTCGAACGGTCCACAGACCATCTGTACCCTGCGCCCACAGCGTCAGCCCATAGGATGATCCAACACCGATGAACAACCCATCCGGAGAAACTGAAAGGCTCTGCGGATTCACATCCGCCTTCAACACCGGCCCCAGCACTTCGCCTGAGATCGCATCCCACACCTTCATCTCCCCGTCCTTGGAAAGACTCACACCTCTTGCTCCATCCGCAAAAAGCGCCACATGGTGAATATCCGAGCTATGCACCAGACGCACGGGTGAGGGTTGGGTGGACGTAGCCTCCCAGAACCGCACCTGAGGACCTCCCACTGTGAGCAATCGACCGCCATCTGAAAACCACAGGACTTGTCGCAAGGTCGGTCCGTGATGCATGGGCTGGCCGACAACTTTATTGTCAGAAAGACTGAGGACCTCGGCGGTCCCATCGGCACTCCCCACCAAAACCCGATCGCCCTTCGGGTGGAACTGAGCGCTCGTAACCTTCCTGCCGACCATCAGTGTGCTGAGGCGTCGACCCTGCTGAACATCCCAATGATCCAGCCGATCCTCTCCAGACACCGTCAGCACAGATCGTGCTGTCGGGTCCGCCAGCAGCAGACGTGCAGGGGGTTCATGGGTAAACTCTCGAACCTGACCGGAGAGGGTGTGGATCGATCTCAGCCTTCCCTGCGCGTCGAGCACTGCCAGGAGATCGCCCATGGGATGTACCTGAGGAACGAAAGGTCCTTGGGCAAATGAGGCGATCAAGGCAGGTGCCTGCCGAGGAACAGATGGGTCGAGTCGGGCAACATTTCCGTCCTTGAGCCATGCGAGGACGTGGGGAGCACCCGCGATGGGCGAGAGCTACAATAGGGGAGCTCCGGTTAAGTAGATGGAACGGAGAGGCAGGATGGTGGCGGCGTAATGAGCGGCCTCAAGGGAGAACCGGGATTGGTCATCGGGCAGGGGAGCGACGCGAGAGGCTCGCGACGCCCAGAGCGCAGCGCCAGCGGCATCCCCTTCGCCGGCGGCGGTGCGAGCGCGGTGGGAACTCAGGACGGCCAGGCTCTGATTCGCATCGCGCGCGGCTTCCCGCTGCAAGCCGAGTTCCCGGGCAGCTTTCGCAAGCGACTCCTGGTTTCGTCGGTCCTTGATCCGTCCTGCCTGGAACCACGCCCCGCCCAGGACGAAAGCGATCATCAAAACCACAACCAACACCTGCCGCATCCGGGCAGCGCGCTCCTTCGCCTTGCGAACATTTCGAACCGAACCTCCGCTGTGGAGAAGCGCCAGATCAGCGAGGAGGTCCCGGGCCGTGGCATACCGCCGCGTGGGGTCGTTCTGGCAGGCGGTCAGACAAACCTGATTCATCTCCAGGAAGTCCGGATGGATCGAAGCATCCGCAGTCAATGTTGGAAACTCCGGGAACTGTAATCGATCCATCCCAGTGGCGAGTTCGTAGAGAACTTTGCCCAGGGCGTAGATGTCGGCCGAGGGAGTCCCCGGACCCTCGGGAGACACAAAACCTTCCGTCCCCACGTGTGTCATGGTCGCACCAACGTCCGTGACCAACCCGATGTCGGCAAGCTTTGGAATGCCACGAACAAAAATCACGTTGGAGGGTTTGATGTCCCGATGCACCAGTCCGTGGCTGTGCAGGTGATCAAGCGCATTGGCAAGGGCCATCCCGAGGCGCAAGCATTCCTAGTAGGGGAGGCGTCCACGAAGCCGCAGATCACTTTTCAGAGTGCGTGGTTCGTAACGGATGGGATCAAGCGGGTGATCTCCAGCTGCGGCTCCGGGTGCATCCTGTGAATCCGCAAGCTCCATGGAATAAAAGAAGAACTTTTCCACGTCGTTCCTGCCCACCTCCAACACGGCCACCTGGCTGGCGTGCAACCTTGAGATGGGCTGGAACTTTTGGATGCCTGAATACTCACGCTCGTAAGGCCGGTCGTTCTCGAAATCGCATCGACGCACCACCTTGATGGCCAGAAACCCACCCTCCAACGCACGGCCCAGCCAGACCTCACCGTAACTGCCCCTGCCCACACATCGGAGCAGATCATACCCTCGAACATGAGGGGGAGGTCGATGCGCCTCCCCATCATCCTGCCGATGGGGCGGCGGTTCAGTGGAGTTCTTTTTCAAGAGACCGGATCTCTTTGCGGATCATTGATGAGACCCGATGTTTGGCGAGATAGCCAGCGGCTGCGCTGACCCCGAATTCCTGGGCTACTTTCATCACAGGCCAGTCCT
>Ga0194132_10012027_pt1 | contig 10910 bp, 12 predicted proteins | sample TA2KigOf80mmetaG_FD_148612 | JGI IMG/M metagenome (GOLD analysis project Ga0194132, IMG submission 148612) | Freshwater microbial communities from Lake Tanganyika, Tanzania - TA2015054 Kigoma Offshore 80m | ecosystem: Environmental > Aquatic > Freshwater > Lake | place: Tanzania: Lake... | reverse complement strand
TGCTGTCGGTGGCGGGTCTGCTGGCCGAGACCATTCTTCGCATCAGCAACGAGGATTCGGTCAGCTCGCTGTTCATGGAGTGATGCGATTGAGTGGCCGTTGCCGGATGGATTTCGTACCGGTCTGAAGGGGGAAGCATGCGGGGAATGTCTCCCCGCGTATCGAGCACGTTCTGCAGGATAACGAGGCAGCGGGTTGCCGGTAGTCGCGGTGGGCCGATGCCGGGTTGCAGGGCAGTTTTTTCAACGGGTGTGCCTGGTCGCGGGTCGCCCATCAACCGGAGTACATCATGGCACTAGAAGTTCACGCGCAATCGCGCAAATTGCAGGGCACGGGTGCGAGCCGCCGCCTGCGCAATGGCGGCAAGGTCCCGGGCATTGTCTATGGCGGCAAGAAACCGGCAATCAACATCGAGCTCGATCACAACGCGCTGTACCACGCGCTTCGCAATGAGAAGTTCCACGCTTCTATCCTCGAACTTACATTGGATGGCGCCAAGGAGCAGGTGCTGCTGCGCGCCGTCAACATGCACCCCTTCAAGGTGCAGGTGCAGCACGTCGATTTCCAGCGCGTTACGGCGGACCAGAAGATCCACATGAAGGTGCCGCTCCACTTTGTCGGCGCGGATGTCTCGCCGGCGGTGAAGCTCTCCTCCGCACTGGTCAGCCACGCCATGAACGAGCTGGATGTTCGCTGCCTGCCGGCGGATCTGCCGGAGTTCATCGAAGTCGACCTCTCGAAAATAACGGTTGGCCACTCGGTCCATGTACTCGATCTGACGCTGCCCAAGGGCGTAGAGGCCGTGCTTCGCCTCAAAGAGAACCCGGCCGTGGCCACCGCACAGATTCCGCGCGCGGCGATCGCCGAGGAAGAGGCTGCAGCCGCAGCTGCAGCCGAGGCCTCGACGAAGGCTGCCGATGTTCCTGCAGTCAAGCAGAAGGCGCCGGAAGCCGCTGCCGGCGACAAGAAGGAAGACAAGAAGGATGACAAGAAGGACGACAAGGGTGGCAAGAAGTAGAGGTGCCTGACGCTGCGAGAGGGGATAACCCCTCATGCTCGCCTGCATCGGAACCCCCCGACGCTAATCCTGACAGGGGTCCAAGGCTTTCCCGACGTCGCAGCCACCCAACGCGGTCGCCTTGCGCTCGGAGCGGCCGCTTTTTCTTCGCCATTCCTCTCGTCATTGGCAGGCCGTTTCATAATTGCCGAAATGGCTCCTGACGCAGGGGGAGCCCGAGGGAACTCAGTGACGTGACTGCGCCCTCAATTGTGGAATACGCTCTGAAGCCAGCGACAGACCATGCCCCATCCACCGATCAGGCTCGTTGCCGGCCTTGGCAACCCGGGCCGCCAGCACGCAAGGGACCGCCACAACGTGGGGTTCTGGCTGGTGTCGCGCCTCGCCGACGCGCACCGCGCCCAGCTCGTGAAGGATGCGAAATACCATGGCCTGACCGCAAGGCTTACGCATGCCGGCAAGGCCGGCGGCGACGTCTGGCTGGTCCAGCCACAGACCTTCATGAACCTCTCCGGCAAGTCGGTGGGCGGACTGGCGCGGTTCTACAGGATCTCGCCGGAGGAGATCCTCGTGGTTCACGATGAGCTCGATTTCGCGCCCGGCGTGGCCAAGCTGAAACTCGGCGGCGGCGTGGCCGGCCACAACGGGCTGAAGGACATCGCCGCGACCATGGGCTCGCAGAACTTCTGGCGCTTGCGCATCGGCATCGGCCATCCGGGGGACCGCAACCTGGTCGGCGACTACGTGCTCTCGTCGCCTTCCCCGGCGGACCGCAAGCTCATCGACGAGGCCATTGACCGCGGGCTCGACTGCCTGCCGCTGATCATGGCCGGTAATGGGGAAGCCGCCACGCTCAAGCTGCATACAAAAGGCGCCTAGGATCGAGCTCTGCGCGCACCCTGCATTCGTGAAAAGCATGCTCGCACGCCGCCGCGGGAAGCGTCCCGCGGCCAACAAAGCAAAACACCCAAAGGTCCCCTAGATGTCGGTCAAATGCGGAATCGTCGGCCTGCCCAACGTAGGCAAATCCACCCTCTTCAATGCGCTGACCAAGGCCGGCATCGCGGCGGAGAACTACCCGTTCTGCACCATCGAGCCCAATGTCGGCATCGTCGAGGTCCCCGACCCGCGCCTTGCCGCGCTGGCGGCCATCGTCAAGCCGCAGAAGGTCGTTCCCGCCGTGGTCGAGTTCGTCGATATCGCCGGACTGGTGGCGGGCGCCTCCACGGGCGAGGGCCTCGGCAACAAGTTCCTCGCCAACATCCGCGAAACGGATGCCATCGCGCACGTGGTGCGCTGCTTCGAGGACGCCAACGTCGTGCACGTGGCGGGCAAGGTCGACCCGGTCTCCGACATCGAGACCATCAACACCGAACTCGCGCTGGCGGACCTCGCCGCGGTCGAAAAGCAGCTCTCCAAGAACGTCAAGCTGGCCAAGACCGGCGGCGACAAGGAGGCCGCGCGTCTGGTCGCTGTGCTGGACAAGGTGCAGGCCGTGCTTGACCAGGGCCGCCCGGCGCGCACGCTGGATCTGTCCAAGGAGGAACTGGCCGTCATCAAGCCGATGTTTCTCCTCACCATGAAGCCGACCATGTACGTGGCCAACGTCAGTGAGCATGGCTTCGAGAACAACCCGCTGCTCGCGCGCGTCGAGGAGTTTGCGAAGAAGGAGGGCTCACCCGTGGTGGCCATCAGCGCCGCGCTGGAGTCCCAGATCGCCGACCTGAGCGACGAAGACAAGCGGATGTTTCTCGAGGACATGGGCATGACCGAGCCCGGCCTCAACCGCGTCATCCGCGCCGGCTACGCCCTGCTCGGACTGCAGACCTACTTCACCGCCGGCGTCAAGGAAGTACGCGCCTGGACGGTCAAGGTCGGCGCCACCGCCCCGCAGGCCGCCGGCGTCATCCACACCGACTTCGAGCACGGCTTCATCCGCGCCGAGGTGACCGCCTATGACGATTTCATCGCCTGCAAGGGCGAGCAGCGGGCGAAGGAGGCGGGCAAGCTGCGCGTCGAGGGCAAGGAGTATGTCGTCAAGAACGGCGACGTGATGCATTTCCGGTTCAACGTCTGAATCGCGTCCGTTGCGACGCAGGGCCTGTCATTCGAGGACACGGCGGTTGGCAACCTGATGGCCGCAGGTGGTACCCTTTTGCGTCTGGATTCCGATTGCTCCGCACGCGAGGAGGCATCATGAAGCTGATCGCATGGACCTGCATCCTGCTGGCCGGCCTTACCGCGGCGACGGTGGACACGGCGGCGGAGGAGAATCCAAACGTCGTGCGCATCGAGCGCGTGGAAGTCGCCATGGTCGAGACCGGGCCGGTGGTGATCCTGCGCGCGGAGGGGCGCGCGATCCCGGTGTTCGTCGACATCACGGTGGCCGAATCGATCCACGCAGCGCTCTCCGGCGGCAAGCCGCGGCGCCCGTTTCCCCACGACCTGATGCACACTGTGCTCACGGCCTACGACGGCCGGGTGACGCGCGCTGCGATCTCGCTCAAGGGCAACACCTTCCACGCCGACCTCACGGTGGTGATGCGGGGACGCGAGCAGGTGTTCGACAGCCGCGCGTCGGACGCCATCGCACTGGCCACGCATTTCAAGGCGCCGGTCACGGTGAGCCGCGAGCTGCTGGAGAAGTCTGGGGTCGAGGTCGATGCCCCGGGTCAGAAGCGCTTGTAGCCTGCTGCCCCGAACGCCATACCCTGTTAGCATCGCGCTGGCTCGCATCGACACCACCATCCGGAGGCACGACGGCATGATCGACTACCAGCGCATATTCCACACCGGCATCCTGGTGCCCAACCTCGAGGTGGCCATGCAGGAGATGGGCGCGTCCCTGGGCGTCACCTGGGCCACGCCCTGGTCGTACGAACCGATGGAATACTGGACGCCGGCCGGCAAGGCCCGGGCGCCGCTGCGGGTGACCTATTCCAAGCAGGGGCCGCAGCATGTCGAACTGATCCAGGGCGGCGGCTTCTGGGCGGCGACGCCGCCGCGGGTGCATCACGTGGGCGTGTGGACCGACACCCTCGCCGCCGAAGCGCGGGCGTTGATGCAGCAGGGCTGGACCCTCGAGGCGGCGCTGCTGTCGCCGGAGGAGGGCTTCGGGCGCTTCTGCTACATCCGGCCGCCGTCGGGCGGCATGCTGCTCGAGCTGGTGTCCACTGAAATCAAGGCGTTGATGGAAAGCCGCTGGGTCTGACAGGGCGACAGGACGGAATGCAGGAGAAGGACCGATGATCGACTACCGGCGCATTTTCCAGGTATGCATGGTGGTGCCGGACCTGGATGCTGCCACGCGCGCCATGGGCGGCCCGTCCGGGCAGACCTTTGCCAATCCGTGGACCTACGACAACCTCGTCTACTGGACGCCGCGAGGCGTCGTCACCACGCCGCGCATCCGCGTCACCTATTCGCACCAGGGGCCGCAGCACGTCGAACTGATCGAGCCCTCCCCAGGCGGGTTCTTCGACCTCTCCACGCCGCACGGCCTGCATCACGTGGGCCTGTGGTCGGACACGGTGGGCACAGAAACCGCGGCGCTGGTCGCGCAGGGCTGGACGGTGGAGGCCGCCGCCGTGTCGCCCGACGAGGGCTATGGTCGCGTGTCGTTCGTGCGCCCGCCGGGCGGCGGTACGCTGCTGGAGATCGTGTCGACGCAGATCCGGCCGCTGATGCAGGGACGCGTCGGAAAGCCGCTGGACGGCGTGACTGCCTGAGGGCGATCAACGGGGCGCGGCGGGCAGCCGCGGCGCCGGAAGCTGGGGGACGAAAGGAGAAGCCATGAGGACCGTGCGCGATTGGCTGGACGAATACTCCACCAGCCATGTGAACCGGGTGAACCAGAAATACCACTTCGTCTGCATCCCGCTGATTGCGTTCTCCATCGTCTGCGCGCTGAAGGCGGCGCCGCTGGGCAATGCCTGGCTCAATCCCGCCACCGTGGTCATGGCCGCCGCGCTGGCGTACTACCTGTGGCTGTCGTGGCGACTCGCGCTGGGCGTGCTGCTGGCGTTCGCGGGCTTCTACGCCGGGGCACTGGGTGTCGAAAGCGCCGCCGGCGACCGCCTGATCTGGGCGGCGCTGGGCATCTTCGTGGTGGGCTGGGTCGGCCAGTTCATCGGCCACGCCATCGAGGGCACGCGGCCGTCGTTCTTCAAGGACCTGCAGTTCCTGCTCATCGGGCCGCTGTGGGAACTGGCGCACCTGTACCGCAGCCTTGGGCTGTCCGTGGACGGCGCCGGGGCGGCTAGGCATGATATCAATCATGCCTGAGTGTCGCGCGAGCTGGCGATAGAGCTGGCTAACGTGATAATAATATGAGGTTTGTCCCAGGCACTGGCAGCACGCGTTTCAGAACGCGTCCATCACCTCGCGAAAGCGCTTCGCGCCTTCGATCTCCTCGCCCGCGGTCTTGGCCTGGAAATGCACGTTCACCTGCGTGGCGCCGAAGTCGCGCATGCGCTTCAGTTCGTCGAGCAACTGTGCCTTGCTCTTGTCGCCGACGATGAGGTTGAGTTCCATGGTGATGTCGGCGGGATTGCGGCCCGCCCCGCGCGCCGCGGCGTGCACGACATTCACTGCAGCCTGCGCTTCCGGTCCCGGCTGGAACAGCGGCAGCCAGCCGTCGCCCAGCCGGCCGATGCGGCGCAGCACCGGTTCCGGCGGCACCGGCTTGCCCTCAGAGCCGAGGCCGAACCAGATCGGGATGGGGCGCTGCAGCGGCAGCGGCGACAGCGCCACGTCGGTGAGCGTGTGCCACTTGCCCTTGAAGTTGACGCAGTCCGCGGTCCACAGCTTGCGCAGCACGGTGATCTGCTCCTCCATGCGCGCGCCCCGGTCGGCGAAGGCGGTGCCCAGCGCCTCGAACTCCACGGCGCTGTAGCCCACTCCCACGCCCAGCGTCATGCGCCCGCCGGACAGGATGTCGATCTCGGCGGCCTGCTTGGCCACCAGTGCGGCGGGGCGCATCGGCAGCACCGCTATGGCGGCCACCAGGCGGATGCGGCTCGTCAGCGCGGACAGGTACCCCAGCAGCGTGAAGATCTCGCGCAGGGTGGTTTTCGAGTGGTACTTCCAGGTGCCGGGGTGCCTTTCCGCCACCACGCCCACCACATGGTCGAGCAGCCGGACGTGGTTGTAGCCGAGACTCTCTGCGGTGAGCACGAATTCGCGAGTGCCGGCGATGTCGTTGCCGTAATGGATGAACTTGTACAGGTTGACGCCGAATTTCATGCCTGCTCCTCCGGATTTTCTGCGCTGATTGCGCTCTGCAATGCAGGGCGCCGGCCAGAAGCGGCCGGCCAGTGCGCATCCTACCGCGACGGGGCGCCCGACCTGTTGACTGTGCGGCTCGCCGCTGCTATGACCGACGCCGGTTCGGGGCGCTGGCGCCGACCCCGCTAGCCAGTTCGGCCGGCCGATGCTGCTAGACTCGGCGCGGCGCCTGCGTGTGCAGGCGGGAGACCTCGCGCACCAGCGTCCCGGCTGATTCCCCCGCAATACCGGTTCTCGCACCCACTCTGAACGCCTGCCCATGAACAAGGCCCTGATCACCACGCTGGCCACGCTCGCCTACGCGGGTCCGCAGGGCACGCGCGTGGCGGTGACGCTGCAGGCGCTGCACATGGGCATGTCCCCCTCGGTGGTCGGGCTGCTCAACGCGCTGTCGTTCATCCTTCCCATGATCGTGAGCATCCCGGCCGGGCGCATCGTCGATCGCGCCGGCGTGCGCGGGCCCCTCTACTTCTGCATCGCCCTCTTGGGCCTTGCGCAGTTGCTGGCGCTGGCGGCGCCGTCGGTGTGGACGCTCGGTTTTGCATCGGCGGTGGCGGGCATCGCCTACGTCGGCACCACGGTGGCGCTCAACGTCGGGGTGATGCGCATCGGCACACCGGCGGACCGCATCGCCAACTTCAGCTGGCTGACCATCGGCATTTCCGCCGGCTTCGGCATCGGGCCGATGACGGCCGGCTTCGGCATCGACGCCATGGGCGGCAGCGGCGTGTTCGGGCTGCTGGCGCTGTTTCCGCTCGCGCTGGCCGGCGCCATGGCCTGGCGAGGAGCGCAGCTGCCGGACAAGGCCGAGGGCGAGGTGCGCTCCAAGGTGCGGCTGCTCGAAGCGGTGTCGGACCGCAAGTTCCGCCCGGTGCTGCTGGTCAGCTTCGTCAATCCCTCGCTCACCGACATGTTCAATTTCATCGTTCCGCTGCTGGCCAAGCAGGCCGGGCTGTCGGGATCCATCGTCGGCACCATCCTCGGGTGCTATTCGACGGCGTCGTTCATCGCCCGCGTGGCGCTGCCGCTGATCGTGCGGCGCATCAAGCACTGGGTGGCGGTGTCCAATCTGTACATCATTGCCGGGCTGGGGCTGATCGCCTTCGCCATGGTGTCCGAACCGCTCTTCTACATGGCGCTGGCCATCGCCATCGGCCTGTCGCACGGCATGGGCCAGCCGCTGGTGATGGCCGAGTTCGTGGCCCGCTCGCCGCCGGGCCGGCAGGGGGAGGTGATGGGCGTGCAGCAGGTGGCGCAGGGGGGGCTGAGCGCCGCGTCGCCCGTCGTCGTCGGGTCGGTGGGCGCCGCGGTGGGCGTGGCGCCGGTGCTGGTCGCAGCCGGCGCATTGCTGCTGGTTGCCAGCCACTTCGCGCGCCGGCTGCAGGGACGCTAGGCCGTGCCGCAGCCGCCGGTCGTGTGCAGCGCGCGGCTGGGGCACACTGGCGGGGATTTCACTTGGAGATCGTTTCAGAATGACCGAAACGGTCGCTGATGTCGGGGGAGAATGGGGGCGGGCCCCTCATTTCGAAACAGCTTGTTCAGGGAGGCAGCATGGAACCCATTTTCCAGGTGGGCGTGATCGTCGAGGACATCGATGCGGCAATGAAGGAATTGTCGGCGGCGCAGGGCGTGCGCTGGGGCAAGGTGGCCGACCGCCAGTACAAGCAATGGAAGTTCAAGCGCGTGTTCTCAACCGAGGGCCCGCCCTACATCGAACTGATCCAGGGCCCGCCGGGCAGCCCCTGGGATTCGAGCAAGGGCTCGCGCATCGACCACCTGCAATGGTGGACCCGCGACATGCAGGGCGATTCGAAGCGCATGCTGGCCGCGGGCCTGCCCATCGACACCGACGGGGTGACGGAAAGCCCGTTAACCGCGCTGGACGGCGCGAAGCTGCCGGGCATCTTTCGCTACTTCAATGCGCCGGCCAGCGGCATGCGGCTAGAGCTCATCGACGAATCGGTGCGGCCCGACTATCGCAAACGCTGGGGAATCGATGGCGCGGACAAGTAGGCCGCCATGCGCGCGTCGCGCCTTTGGGCATGAATGATTCCGCAACATCCTCGGCCCGGGAGCCGCTGACCTCGGTGCAGCCGGCGCTGCCCGCGGCCTGGTACCGCGACCCGGTGCACTATGCGCGCGAGCTGCAGGTGTTCTGGTACGGCATGTGGATCGTGGTGGCGCGCGAGGAGGAGTCGGCCGCGGCCGGGGACTACCGCGTGATCGGGATCGGCACGCAGTCCGTCCTGGTGGTGCGCGGCGAGGACGGTTCGCTGCGAGCCTTCCACAACACCTGCCGCCACCGTGGCTCGATTCTCGCCACCGTAGCGCAGGGCGGCCTCGCCGGGCGCCGCATCGTCTGCCCGTATCACGGCTGGACCTACGATCTCGAGGGAAGGCTGGCGGCAACGCCGCGGCGCATGCCGACGCCGGATTTCGACCCGCGGCAGTATCCGCTGTATGCCGTTGCGCTCGACTGCTGGGGCGGCTTCGTGTTCGTCAACCTGAAGGGCGAGGACGCCCCGCCGCTGGACGAATCATTGGGCGGACTGCCGCAGGCGCTGCAACGCCACGGCCTTGCGGACCTGCGCATCGGCAAGCGCATCGTGCTCGACGTGCGCGCCAACTGGAAGATCCTGGCCGAGAACTTCGCCGAGTGCTACCACTGTCCGCCGGTCCACCCTGAACTGTGCCGCATCGTCACCGCCTACCGCGAAGGCGGCGCCTGGGGGTTGCATCGCGATGCCGCGGGCCAACCGCTGGCGGAACAGCGGCCCAAATACCTGCCCGGCGCCGCGACGCTGACCCTGGATGGCAGCGCGCGCATCCCGCCGTTTCGTGGCCTGACTCCGGACGAACGGGCGCGGATCTATATGGCGAAGGAACTGCGCCCCAACCTGTTCCTCAACGTGCAGCCCGACTATCTCAATACCCAGATGATGTTCCCCACCGGGCCGGAGAGCGTGCGCATGGTCTATGACTGGCTGTTCGAGCCGGAGTCCCTCGCGGGCCCCGGCTTCGACCTCGAGCACTACGTGGCGCTGTGGGATGTCACCAACCGCCAGGACGCGCGCAATTGCGAGTGGCAGCAACAGGGCCTGCACGCGTTGCCCTTCCGGCATGGGCATTTCATGCCGCAGGAGTTCGACGGCCACAGGTTTTCGCGCTGGGTGAGGTCGGCGCTGGGGGGCGCATGAAGGCCATCGTCGTGGTGCCCGGACAAGCAGGTCCGACCCTTGAACTGCAGGTTGTCGCGGATCCGGTGCCGGGGCCGACCGAGTTGCTGATACGGGTCCGTGCGGCAAGCCTCAACCGCGCCGACCTGCGCCGGACTCAAATGCATTTTGCCGGCACCGGGGCTCCATTCGTCGCCGGGCTGGACATGGCGGGCGAAGTCATCGGCATGGGCAGCGCGGCCGCGGGCTGGTCGGTGGGCGACCGCGTCATGGCCATGACCAACGGCTGCTATGCCGAACAGGTGGTGGTGGATCACCGGGTGGCCCTCAGGGCGCCCACCCGGCTGTCATGGGCGGAGGCGGCGGGCCTGCCCACCGCATACCTCACAGCACACGATGCCCTTGCGACCGCTGGCGGGATGGTGCGCGGCGGCTCGGTGCTGATCCAGGGGGTGACTTCGGGCGTAGGCATCGTGGCCGTCCAGATCGCGAAGGCGCTCGGCGCTTCGCTGGTGATGGGCGCGGCGCGCAACACGGCCCGCTTCGGCCGCCTGGCGGAACTTGGCATGGACCTTGGCATCGACGCCAAGCACGACGATGTGGTTGCCGCGGCCTTGCAGAACACCGCCGGCCGCGGCGTCGACGTCATCGTCGACATGATCGGCGGCGGCGCGCTGGCGACGAACATCGCCTGTTCAGCCATCCCCGGCCGCATCGTGTCGGTGGGCCGGATGGGTGGCATGACCGACACCGTCGATCTCAACGAGCTGGCGCGCAAACGCATCAGCCTAGTCGGCGTCACCTTCCGCACCCGCACGATCGAGGACAAGCAGCGGCTCAACGAGCGCTTCATGGCCGACCTGGGCGAGCGACTGGCCGATGGCCGCCTGCGGCCCATTGTCGACCGCACCTACCCGCTGGCCGAGGCCCTGGCGGCTCAGGCGTACATGGCCAGCAACGCCCACTTCGGCAAGATCGTGCTGGAAACCTGAGCAGCTATTTCGCGCCAGCCGCCACCAGGATGCGTGCCATGCCGGCGTAGCCCCGCGAGCGCGCCAGCGCCAGCGGCGAGCGCCCGTTCCGATCGGGCAGGTTGACATTGGCGCCGGCGTCGACCAGTGCCTTCAGCGTATCGGCGTGGCGCGCGTCGCCGTCGCCCAGCACGATGGATTCGATCAGCGCCGTCCAGCCCAGGTTGTTCACATAGTCGAGCGGCGCGCCGGCGCGGATGAGCGTGCGCACGACTTGCGCGTGCCCCAGGTGCGCCGCCGCGATCAGCGCCGTGCCGTCGTACCGGCTGGTGATGTTTCGCGCACTGCAGCCGAGCGCGAGCCCGGCTTCGAGCACCGGCAGGTTGTCGGCCACCGCGGCGATTGTGACGATGTCATAGCGGTCGTTCTCGAGGGCGTTGGGGTCTGCCCCGCCGGCTA
>Ga0194132_10012023_pt1 | contig 10913 bp, 6 predicted proteins | sample TA2KigOf80mmetaG_FD_148612 | JGI IMG/M metagenome (GOLD analysis project Ga0194132, IMG submission 148612) | Freshwater microbial communities from Lake Tanganyika, Tanzania - TA2015054 Kigoma Offshore 80m | ecosystem: Environmental > Aquatic > Freshwater > Lake | place: Tanzania: Lake Tanganyika... | reverse complement strand
CGCCCCGTCGTCACACGGTGATGATGAAGAACGTCGCCGGACTCCACAACCGGATGTACGGGTAACGACCACACAGGATCGTCTGGCCGAAGTGCGACTGAACCAACACCTATTGCGCAACGAGTCTACCATGTAGCGGCCGTCGTCGCTGACGGAGTTGCGCGGGGTGATCTCGCTCTGCCCGTTGGCGCTGGCACTCGTGCTCATGAACGACGGGTGCGCCACGGACACGAGGCTCGCGGCGGGCACTTCGCGGGCCTCGAGCGGTTCGAGCGCGAGCTTCGGGCGCGCGGCTTGGGGCTTGGAACGGACGGAACGGGAGCGGCGCCACCAGAGGGGTAGCATGGGGAAACTCCGTTGACGGAACGGGCGCGAGTCGCGGATACGAGAATACCCGCACAAGTGATGCCGCATACTGTCCCGGTTCGCACCGCCGCGGTCAACAGATTTCTCTCATTTTCCCCACCCTCCGCAACCGGCACCGGCGCGCGAACCGCTACAGACCGCCAGCATCACCGCAGCGCCTTGTGGCCGAAGGCGGCGCGGAGGCGGTTGCTCTCCTGCCACACCTTCGGGTCTGTTTGCAGGAAGTCGATGAGGTTCCCGGTGGACACGCCGAGCAGCGCCGCGGCGTCGGCGACGCGGGCCTCGACCGCGGCCATCACGTCCAACACCACGCCGACCGCGGGCCAGAATCGCGGGTCGCGCGCGCTCATGTGCAACCGGCCGTCGGCGTCGCGCGCGAGCGCGTAATCGGGGAGCGCCGCGACCGCCTCCGCGGTGGTGCCGGCCGGGAGCGGGTCGCGCAGCTCCAAAAAGAGCGCGTGCCACAGCCGCTTGAGTGCCTTCGCCTTGTTCTCGTGCTGCGACCGACTCTCTTCGGCGATCACGATGAGGCCGGTCGGCGCGTGCCGCAGACGTACGGCGGAACTGGTCTTGTTCCGCTTCTGCCCGCCGGGGCCGCTGGCGCGGTAGGTATCGACCTCGCACTGCGCGAGCAGTTGCGGTTCGGTCAGGCGCGCCCACGTCGCCCGCGGCAACCCGTTCGTAGTCGGCGGCGTGTGGGACACGAGCGAAGCCCTCAGTACGTCTGGTCGCACATCATGCAGAAGCGCGAACCGGGGCGGCCGGGGTTCTTGCGCCCGCACGACGGGCACGCATCGGGGTCGCGCGCGGTTGAAGCCGCTTGAGGCTTCGCAACAGGCGGCGCGGGCGGCTTCGGCGCAGCCGCTTGCGGCTTTGCAACAGGGGCCGCGTCGAACGCCGGCAGGTCGTCGTCGAGGCTCAGCGGCTTCGCCGGGGCGGGAGCCGCTTGCGGCTTCGCGAGTTTCGGCAACGGCGGCGGCGCGGGCCGGGGCGCGGGCGCGACCGGCGCGCTGCTCGTGCCGGTGCGCACCACCACGGTGACTTTGCCGACCTCGCGCGTGTCGCCGTCGCTCACGGGCGCTTCGCTCCGCGCCGGCACGTCGGTGCAGATCACTTGGCCGTCGCGCAGGAAGTACCGCAGGGCGACGTCGGCCGCGCCGCGCGCCCACACGGTACAGGCCCGCGCGTCGCCCCCGATCTTCACCGGCTCCGCGCCGAGGTTCACCGTGACCGTTTCGCGCGGCCCGTACCGCACCTCCAGCCACGCGCGCCGGAACGCCGCTTCGACCACCGCCACCATTAGCCCGATGAACAGCCCCAGCACCAACCCGCCCGCGAGCCGGCCGAGGAACGCCGTGGCGAACGCCGACACCACGAGGTAACCGACCGCGCCGGCCGCGCCGCCCGCCGCGCCGCCCGCCAGCCCGTAGGCGCGCTTCAGGTTCGGTACGAACAGCGACAGCCCCAGCCCCGCGAGCGCGCCGAGAATGGTCCAGCCCATGACGCGGAACAGCGCGTCCAGAACCTTGCTGTCGGTATCCGCCAAGAGGAACAGCCCCTGCCCGGCCGCGCCGCCGGCCACCCCGACGAGCAGCCCGCCGGCCAGCCCCGCGAGCGCGCCGCCGGCGCTCGGGAGCGCGCCGCGCAAGTAGTGGTGCTGCCCGCCGACGAGGAACAGGCACACGAGGCCGGCGATGGCCCCGGTCCACACGCCCACCGCGAGCACGAGTTGCCCCGCGGCGCTCCGGTCGTAGGTCGCGTCCGACTGCACGCCCTTTACGCCGGGCGGCGCGTCCGGCTTCTTCGCCAGTTCGGGTTCCGACGTCGGCCGCTTGGCCTCGGCCGCGGTCACGATGGCGGTCGTCATCTCCGGCAACAGCGTGTCGGTGAACGCCTTCGCGTTCCGCGCGGTGCGATCGAGACTGAACTCCTTGCCCTTGTCCTTTCCGACGCCGAGGACCCCTTGCTGCACCTCGCGGTAGTTCGTGCGGCCGAACTGGTTGATGACCAAGTGGAGCTGGTCGATCTTGTTCTCGGCCAGCACGCCCACGGTGTCCTTGACGGACATGCCCTGCGGCGGCTGCGCCTCGATCTTCGGGGCCGCGTCCGTGATGAGGACGAGTACGCGGGTGGCGCTCTTGCGCCAGTCGGTGAACTTGGCGGCCTCGGCCAGCGCCTCGAAGCTCGTTTCGGGGAAGTCGTCGCCGCCGGACGCGACCTGCTTCCCGACCTCGTCGCCAAAGGCGCGCGCGTCGGATGTGAACGTCTCGCCCTTAAACTTCAGCACCTCCATCTGCTGCCAGCCGGCCGGCTCGCGGTGGAACAGGTCGCGGAACGCGACGCACCCGAACCGCGCGTCCACCTTCGCGCGCGACAGGTCGTCGGCGAACGTGCCGATCCCGTTCTGAAGCCCGCGGATCTGCTCGCTCATGCTGGCCGTCACGTCGAGCACGAAGATGATGTCGGCTTGCGGCATCGGGGAGGGGAGCGTGGCGAGCTTGACCTCGGCCGGCTCGCTCACCGGCTTCCCGCCGGGACCGCTGGCGATGACCCGAAGTGACGCGGTCGGCGCGACCGCACTGTACGCGGCGCGGACCTCGATTTCGACCTCGGTCTTCCCCGCGGGAACCTTCACGTCCGGCGCGGTCACGCCCGCGGGCAACCCGTCCACGCGCACCGCCACCTCGCCGTCGAAGTCCTCGCGCAGAATCTTCACGAACAGCTTGTTGGTGCCGCCCTGATAGACCTGCAACTCTTTGGCGGCGCTGAGCGCGAGCCGCGGTTCGGGCGCGGGCTTCGCGGCCACCTGCGGGGCGAGCGCCCACCACACGAGTTCGCCGAACGCGAGCGCGCCGAGCAACCCGCCCACGGCCCCGTACAGGCCGAACAGCACCGGCTTGGGCAACCCGGCGAGCATCTTCGGTGCGGGCATCGAGCGGTCTCCGTGGCGCGCGGTCAAAACGTCTGGTCGCACAGCATACAGTACCGCTCGCCGGGGTCGCCGGGAATCGCGCGCCCGCAGCCGGGGCACCCGCCGCGCGGCTTCGGCGCGGCGATGTTCGGCTTCGCCTCTACCAGTTCCGGCGCGTCGTCCAGTTCCAGCACCTCTTCGGCTTCGACCTCCGCTGAAGAGAACGCGCGCTCCGCGAGCGGCACCGCGGCGCCCAGAACCGCGCCGAATGCCAGCGCGCCCGCGAGCCGCGCGGCGATGGGTACGTCGAGCGCCCCGAGCGCGAGGTACGCCAGCGCGCCCGCACCGGCCGCGACGAGCGCCCCGCCGCCGTAGCCGAGCGCCACCGGGCCGCCCGCCGGTGGCGCGCCGGGCAGCGCGAAGAACTGGCCCAGCGCCAGCGCCGCCCCCGCGAACAGCGCCACCGTAACGGCCCACACCGCGACCGCGCCGGCCGTGCTCGGTGGCTCCGCGTCCGCGGTCGGGCGCGCGGCCTTCGGCTCGTCCGCGGGCGCGGGCGGTTCGATCTTCGGTTCGTCCGGCTCCGCGCCGGCCGGCGGCGCGGGCGGCTTCACCGCGACCGGCGGCGGCGGCACCGGCTCGCGCGCCTTGTCGCCGGGGTCCACCTTGCCGATGGTCGGTTCCGGCGCGCCCGCGGCGACCGTCTTCCCGAGTTCGGTCATGAGTGCGTCGAACGTGCCGCCCGCGGTCTTCAACTCGAAGAACGCGCCCTTCGCGCCCTCGAACAGCGGCTCGAACGCCTTGCGCTCGTCCGCGAGGGCGACGATGTGGAGCTGGTCGATCTTCTTCGCTTTGAGGTGTTTCGCGAGGTCGTCGGCGCTCTTGATCCGCCCGTCGGCCTTCTTCGGCGTACCGTCCGTGACGAGCACGATCACGCGCAGCGCGGCCGGGCGGAACGGCAGGTCCGCGGCGGCGGCGATCCCGTCCATGCTGCTGTCGCCCTCGCCCCCGCCGCCGCCGAGTCGGATGTTGCGGAGCGTGGTGCCGACGAGCTGCGCGCTCGTCGCGAACCCGTCGCCGTGCAGTTGCGGCAGCTTCAGCGGCTGCGCGAGCGTGGTGTCTTGGAACCCGATCAGCCCGTAGCGGGCGTCGGTCTTCTTCCCCAATTCGGCGGCGAGCGCGGGCAGCGCGTCGGTGAGTTGCCGCGTGTGCCGGGCCATGCTCCCGGTGCAGTCGTAGGCGAACACCAGATCGACCGGGGCTCGCGTGATCGGCAGCACGTGCAGGCCGGCGTCGGTCTCGGCGCGAACGGCGACGCCCTGTACGTCGGCCCGCGCGCTCACCGCGACCTTGCGTACCAGCACCGCCGCGGTCCCGTCGATCTTGAGCTCTGCCGTGGCGGAAGTCGCGCCCGCGGGCACGACGACCGGCGCGACCGACACGCCGTCCGGCAGGTCGTCGAACGTGACCGTGACGGGCGCGTCGAACCCGGCGCGAGCGACGCGCACCGCGAACGAGTTCGTGCCGCGCTGGTACGCCTTCAGGTACGGCGACACCGTGACCGCGAGCCGCGGCGCGGGCGGCGGCGGCGCGAGTACCTTCACTTCGAGGGTCGCGGACGCGCCGAACTCTTTGCCGTCCGCGGTGGCGGTGGCGCTCGCCGCCAGAGTGAGTGTGCCCGGCGGCGCGCCGGGCGCGACCACGACCTGCGCCGTCGCGCGCGTTTCGCCGTCGGGAATGACGACATCGGCGGCGCTAATGTCGGCGCTGGGCGACGTGAACCGCACCGCGACCGGGCCTTCGATTCGGTCGCGCGCGACGCGCACCGTGAACGCGGTCGCGGTGCCGGGGTACGCGCTCACGCCCGGCGACACCGCGAGCGCGAGCCGCACGTCGGCGGGCGGTGCCGGTTGCGGCGCGTCGGCGGGGCGCTCGTCGCGCGGCGCGTCCGCCGCGGGGCGCGCGGCCCACCACACGAGTTCGCCAAAGGTCAGCGCGACGGCCAGCGCCGCGCCCGCGCCCGCGAGCGCGAACAAGAGGGGTCTGGGTAGAGCAGACATGGAGAGTAGTACGCCGCTCCGCGGCGCATTTTTCGCGTTTCGGAACCGCTTGGTGTCGTTAGCCCGACGCGCCAGCGAGGGCGTGACTCGCCCTCACTGGCGCGTCGGGCTAACTGCGTAACGCCAACTCCCTGCGGACCAGTCACTTTTTCGGCGTCATGGTAATGGGCCGGCCGCCGTCCTTCACCTCGCGGAAGCACTCCAGCCAGAGCGCCTCAAGCTCGGTGCGCGTTTGACCCTGAAAGTCCTTCGCGGCGTCGTAGCGGCGCTTGCGCTGGGCCGGGCCGTTGAACGCGAGCGGGCCTTCGAGCGCCACCACGCGGTACAGGTCGCGGCGCGCCAGTTCCTCGTCCTTCGCCACGGCGAAGTGGTAGTGCGCGCTCAGGAACCACACCGCGGCCTCGTTCGGGTAGTGCAGCACGGCCACATCGAGCCACGTCTTCGCCTTGTCGCGGTCGGATTGGCTCGCACCGGCCTTCGCCAGCAGCTTCGCGCCGATGGCGAGGCTGAAGTCGCCGACTTGGTCGTCCGAGTAACTCGGCCCGGTGCCGCGGACCACGCGCACCTGCTTATCCGCCGGGGCGCGGCGCTTGAACGTCGGGTTCTCGCGGATCAGCTTCGCCAGCAGCGGGGCCGCGTCGCGGTCGATCTGCCCGACGATGTGCGCGTCGAAGATCAGGTTCACGTTGGCGTCGTAGCGCGCCGACTCGATGCGCACGCCGTCGAACGCGCCGTACGCGGGCGCGACGCGCTTCACGCGGTCCAGCAGCGCGCTCATGGGCACCACGTCGAGCGCCGGCTTCTGCGGGACCGGGGCGAAATAGTCGGCCCACTTCGGGTCGTCCTTCAGCCCGTCGATGAGCTTCACCAGTTCGTCGTTCTGCCCGGCCGCGTCCACCACGCCGGTTACGGTGTAGCGGTTCTGCTCGTCGAAATAGCCGCGCTCGATCAGCACGCCGTTCCACTTCTTCTGGTCGCCGGCCATTTCTTTCCGCAGGTGCGCGGTGAGGCTCGGCAGCGGGGCTTCCTTGTCGGCCGCGGGCGGCACCGCGGGCGGCGCGGGCGGGCCACCGGGCACGCCCGATTCGAGATGCACTTTCAGCAGCCGCTTGAACTCGGCCTCCACGTCCTTCGCGTCGGCCGCGTTCGACGGCCGGTACAGCAGCACCAGCCCGCCGGACTCGACGAAGAACCGCTTCTGCACCGCGGCGAGGTCGTCGGGGAAGTACAGCCGTTGCAGCTTCAGGTCGTCCTTCGTGGCGACGGTCCACGCGCGCATGTCGGCCATGAGCTTCGCGGTGGGAACGACGGTCATGGCCTTGAACGAGATGGGCCGGGCCGCGAGCTTGTCGTACTTCGGCGCGAACGGCTTGCCCTTGCCGTGCGCGGTGAACCCGGCGCGGATGATCGCGGCGAGGTCGAGCTGCGCGGCTTCCGGCAGGCCCGGTTGCAGGCCCGCGAGTTGCAGCTCGCCGGTGCCGCCGAAGGTGAACCCGGGGTCGATGCGGACGCCGTCGAGCGCGGGCATGGCCGCGACCGCGGCGCGGAACGCCTTCGTCGGCTCTTCGAGCGCGCCGCTCACGAGGCCGGCGTAATCGGCCGGTACCGGCCGGCCCACGAGCGCCGTGACCAGCGGGTTCGTGGCGTCCTGCGCCCACTCCACCTTCACCTCGTCCTCGCCGACGCGCAGCCCCTCGACGCGGAACCGCAGGCCCACGCTCACGTCCTTCTCGCCGGGCTTGGTGATCTGGTACACGAAGTGCGCGCGCGCGACGAACAGCCGGCGCAGGGCGTACTGGTTCTTCTCGTCGGGCGTGCCGCCGGCCTTGCCCGCCGCGGCGAACACCTTCTGGAGTTGGGGCGCGCTCACGGCCCAATCGACGTCCTTCAGGTTGTAGGCGATCGCGCCGGTGCCGTTGGGCCGCTTGTACGCGGGGTGATCGGACAGGAACGTGCCGGGCAGCTTCGACATCCAGCCGTAGACGTTCCCGGCCTTCGCCTTGAACCCGACGATGTTGAGGCCGCCGCTGGCGGTGAAGTGGGTGTCGGTGTAAACGGCGCGGTCGGCCTCGGCGTCGCCCGCGGCGGCGGCGGCGTTGGCCGCGGCCTGCGCCAGAACGTGCGGGTGCTGGTCCGGCGCGAGCCGCTTGATCCCGGTGCTGTCGAACTTCAGCTCGGCCATTTTCAGGCGCTCGCGCAGCGCCTTGAACAGTTCGTCGGTGACTTGCTCGAACGGGACCGGGTCGTCGCCCTTCGCCGGGGGCGTGTCGAGGAACACGCCCGTCACCTTCACGGTGTCGTCGGCCGCTTCGAACTTGTCGAGCCGCAGGTGCTTCTGAAGGTCGGTGCCGGTGGCGAGCTGCTTCTGGATGTCGCCGTACTGGTTTTGCAGGTCGGCCGCGGCCTTCTTCGCGTCTTGGGCGCGAGCGGACAGCGGGGCCAGCGACAGCACGAGAGCGCCGAGCGCGACGGGGCTGAACCGGGACATGAGTTCCTCGCGGAGGTCAGACTTCTGGGTCCGTCGTTTCCGGGGATCCGTCCCTTGCTCCTTGTTCGTCGTCGGGCGAGCGGGGGGCGTCAGCCCCCTGTTCCTGTTCTGTCTCGCGCGGCAGGTCGATCATCAGATCGCCCGCGTCGGCCGCGATTGCTTCCGCTTCCTCTGCCGCTGGCGAGCGGGGGGCGTCTGCCCCCTGTTCGTTGTCGTCGGGCGAGCGGGGGGCGTCAGACCCCCGTTCCAATGCGACCGCTTCAGCAACGGGAATCGCTTCTTCGAACGGGGGGCTGACGCCCCCCGCTCGCCCGTCGTCTTCGCCCACGTTCAACACGACGAGCGTGCAGTCGTCGTTGACCATGTCGTTGGCGCGGCGGAGCACGTCGAGTTCGGCGCGCCAGTCGTCTTCGGCAATCGTCTCGAACCGGCACCACTCCGGGCCGGGGCCGGTGGCGGCGCTCTTGAACAGCCGCGCGGCCACCGCGTCGGTTGCGAGTAGGAAGCGGTCGCCCGGTTCGCACGTGCCCTCGGCCGCGACCGCCAGCGTCTTGAAGCCGGGGTTCGAGCGGACCAGTAGCGGCGCGGACCCGAACTGATTATCCGCCACAACCGGGAACGTTGCCAACAGCTTCCCGGCCCGAATCCAGAACAAGCTGGCGTCGCCGACCGCACAGGCGCGCCACGGGCGCGCGCCGGACTCGGTCGCGGGGCCGAACTCCAGCCCCAGCAACGTGGCCGCCGCGCCCACCTGATCCACCTTCGCCTGTTTCGACCAGTTCAGGGTACTGTAGTTGATGGCGGTGCGCCACTCCGTTCGCAGCCCGTTTACCCATTTATTCAGGGAACCCGGGTCGCGCGTATCGGGCCGGTCCGTCAGGAACCGCTCGCTGAGCTGCCGCGCCCAGATGTTGCAGTAGATCCCGGTGCTCGCGCCGTCCGCGACGGCAGCGGCCCCGCCGCCCTCGGCGGTGGCGTAGGCGTCCTCCCACTGTTCGGGCGTGTTGCCCATCTTCTGGGCCCACATCGCGCGCGGTCGCGCGAACGCGCCGGTGCCTTGCGCCCAATCGGGCGCGTCTTCGCGCCAAGTGTGGGTGAAGAGCGCGTCCCACTGCTGGGTGATGTCCCAGTCGTTGAGGAAGCAGGAACCTAACCCCCCAACCCCCTTCCCTAAGAGGGAAGGGGGAGTAAGAGGGTCGTCTGCTTCTTCTTCCCCTTCCCTCTTAGGGAAGGGGGTTGGGGGGTTAGGTTCTGCACTCTCTTGCCCCGCGAACACGTACTCCAGCAACCGCACAGGCCCGTACCCGGTTGCCAGCAACGTCAGCGAACGGGCGACGCGCTGGTAGGCGTCGTCGAGGCCGTCGGGGTTGGTGCAGTGGATCACGACCGGCGGGCGACCGCTGTAGCGCCCGGTCAGCCACACCGCGACCATCTGGTAGACGCGGGCGAGCGCGTCGGCGGCGCACGGGTCGCCCGCGCGTGGCGGGAGGACCGTCCACTTGCGCGGCAGCCCCTCGCCGGCGCGCGACTCGGCCGGCAGTTCCGCGAGTTGCGCCAGCGGCACGAACCGCGTCGTCGGGTTCCCGTCGGGGAGCAGCGAGAGGAGTTGCGGCGCGCCGTCGTCGCCGGTGCGGTAGCCCAGCACGGCCACATCAAGCGCGCCGACCGCGTACCCGCCGGCGTGGGTGGTCACCAGCCCTTCGATCAGTTCGTCGGAGAGCTGGCGCGCCGCCGCGAACGCAACGGACTCGCCGCGCCCGGTGACGACCTCCGCGGTCATCCCGGCCGACAGGCGGATCAGCAGCACGAGGCAACCGGGCGGCGGTTCGGCGGGCGTGGGGTCCATTCGGTCCTCGTCGTCCCTCGCGAAGAACCCTACCCCCCAACCCCCCTCCCCAAAGGGAAGGGGGAGAAAGACACTCGGAGTTCCGTTGCGTCTTGAAAGTCGGTGGAGGCTTCTCGCGCGTACTCCCCCCTCCCTTCAGGGAAGGGGTGGGGGGGTAGGGTTCCGTTCCTTACCGCAGGTGCGGGGGCAGCGTGGCGGCGGCGACGACCTGCGTGCCCACGTTCAGCAGCTTCAGCAGGCTCACCGCGTCGGCGTTGAAGGCCATCGCCTTGCACCCCAGCGGCGCGCTGATGCCTTTCACTTCGGCCATGTGCCGCAGCTTGTCCGGCAAGTTGCTCGACATGCCGAACAGGTCCTTGGCGTACTCGTCGGGCAGCACGCCGTCGGTGGCCGGGAGGAACACCGGCTGCGCGTCGCGCCCGGACAGGTGGCAGTTGAACAGCAGCACGTTGCCGTCGGCGGTGGCGAGCGTCTTGAGGTCTTCGGCGAACGGCACCGGCATGCCGTCGGTGGATTCGCCGTCGGTCAGGTTGATGACCATCGGGGGGAAGCTGGCTTGGTGCGCGTCGATCCACGCGCGGAGCACCTGCGCGCAGTAGCCCAGCGCGGTACACATGGGCGTGCCGAACATCTCGGTGGGGGGCGGGGACCGGAACCACACCGGGAACGCGATCTCCTTTTCCACCTCCGTGAGGCCGCCCGCGCCGTCGTCCACGAACTCCTTCTTGCGGCGGCGCTCGATCTCCAGCGGGTTGTCGTACAGTTCGCTGATGCTGACGAGGTCGCGCCCGGCGAGCGCGCCGGCGAACAGCGGCTTCACGATGGCGACGCCGTTCGAGTCGGTGGTGTACCCGATTAGGCCCACGTCGAAGTAGTTCCGGGGCTTCTCCTCGCCCTTCTCGCAGCTCGTGATCAGCTCTTGGAAGAAGCGGTTGATGGCGGTGGACACGGTGTCCATCTTCGCGCGCGGCGTGCCCGCGATCCCGTCCAACATGGAGTTGGACAGGTCCACGAGGAACACGATTGCGCCCGGGTTGGCGCGGTCGATCTGCATGTCGTAAGGCATGGGGCACCTCAGGGGAGTAGGGTCAGAAGGTTCGGTCGCAAACCATGCAGTTCCTTACCGCAGGTGCGGGGGCAGCGTGGCGGCGGCGACGACCTGCGTGCCCACGTTCAGCAGCTTCAGCAGGCTCACCGCGTCGGCGTTGAAGGCCATCGCCTTGCACCCCAGCGGCGCGCTGA
>Ga0194132_10012019_pt1 | contig 10915 bp, 8 predicted proteins | sample TA2KigOf80mmetaG_FD_148612 | JGI IMG/M metagenome (GOLD analysis project Ga0194132, IMG submission 148612) | Freshwater microbial communities from Lake Tanganyika, Tanzania - TA2015054 Kigoma Offshore 80m | ecosystem: Environmental > Aquatic > Freshwater > Lake | place: Tanzania: Lake Tanganyika... | reverse complement strand
AGCGGCGCCGGCAACGCCTGCGGCAGCCGCGAGCGCGCGCCGTCCGCGTCGAGCCCGAGCGCGCGCGCGTAGTTGCGCGCGAACCCGCGCACGTACGCCGGCGCCGGCAGCACGTCGTATTGCTCGGCCTCCAGCGCCTCTAGGTACACGCGGCCGATGCGCGTCGTGCGCTCGATGTCGTCCAGCGTTTGCCCGCGCCGCAATCGCGCCTGCCGCAGCCACTCGCCGAGCCGCTCCGGCTCGTGCAGCGACACGAGCCCGTCGGGGCCGCTCCGTGCACGCGCGTCGCCGTCCGCCGCATCGATCTCGACGTCCGCGTCGAGGTCGGGCGGGCGGCGTTCCAGCATCACGCGCCGCCCACGCCGGGGAACTCCACCAGCGACTTCAGCCCGTCCATCGCCAGCCGCGAGGAGTACGCCTCCGGCGCACGCTCGATGCCGTAGCGGTTCGTGATCACCTCGTCGATGTGCGGCACGTGCGCGAACATCGCCAGCGTGCGCCGATATTGATCGGTCGTCGCGTTCTGCGAGCCCGTGAGGTTGATCTCGCCGTAGTGGATCACGTTCGGGTCGAACGGCACCGTCTGGTGCGGCGGGAAGCCCGCGAACATGTTGATCACGCCCTGCCTGCGCACGAGCTCGATCGCCGGCGCAACGAGCGCGTGCACGCCCACCGTCAGCACCACCGCGTCCGCACCGTACCCGCCCGTCGCGGCCTTCACCGCGCCAGCGACATCGTCCGTTGCCGGGTCGAGCACAAGGTCCGCGCCCCAGCGCTGCGCGATCGCGCGCCGCGCCGCCACCGGCTCGCTTACTATGATCGGCCCCACACCCGCCGCGCGCGCGAGCAGCAGGTGCAGCAGCCCCATCGGCCCCGCGCCCACGATCGCCACCGACGACCCCGTGCCGAGCGCGCAGAGGTCCAGCGAGTTGAGCACGCACGCCGCCGGCTCCGTCAGCGCCGCGATGTCCATCGGCAGCCCGCTCGGCACCGGCAGCACATGCCCGACGCGCACGATCTCCGCCGGCACGAGCAGCTGCTCCGCGAACCCGCCATCGAGATCGTACCCCAGCGTCTTGCGCGCGATGCAGCGATTCTGCCGCCCGACGATGCAGAAGCGACACTGCCCGCACGCCACGATCGGGCAGATCACGACGCGCGCGCCCTCGTCGATGCCTGTCACGCCCTCGCCCACGCCGTCGACCACGCCCGCGATCTCGTGCCCCGGCACCACGCCCGGCTTCGCGTACTTCTCGCCGCGGTACACGCGCACGTCGGACGCGCACAGCGACGCCGCCGCGACGCGCAGCCGCACCTCGCCCGGACCGGGCGGCGGAACCGCCCGCTCGACCACCGAGATCGTGCCGGGAGCTTCGAAGATCGTCGCGCGCATCCCTGCCACCTTACCGTCCCGCGCACGCGCACACCGCGTGCGCGCAAGGAGTATGGCAGCCCGCGCGCGACAACGCCTTCCTCTCGCCGCGCGTGAGCCGCGCGACTCCGGCCGCGCGCTACGTGGACGGCAGCGCGGAACTCGAGCAGCGGAAGGCTGGCGGCGAAACACGGAACGTGGGGCGGGGCGTGGGCTCGCTATAGCGGCCAGCACTGCAGGAGCAAGGCGACGCGCGACGCGAAGCGCACGACGTCAGACACCCGGCGCTGTACCTGTCTCAGCAGGGGCGTGGGGGCGAAGCCCCCACAGAAGGGCGGGCGGGCGGGTTCCCCCCGCTCAAAGGGCCGACCTTAAACCTGCTCGGAGAGCTCTGCGTGCAGACGTGGCGATCGGAGACGGAAGCGGGCCGTCGCGCCTAACGCGCCGCGCCCGCGCGCTTCAGCGCCTGCGCCAGCCGCGACTTGCGGCGCGACGCCGCGTTGCGGTGCAGCACGCCGGCCTTCGCCGCGCGATCCAGCGCCGACTGCGCGAGGCGCAGCGACCGCGCCGCCTCCGGCGAGCCCGTCGCGATCGCCGCGCGCGCGTCGCGCACCCGCCGCGCGGTAAACGTCCGCACCGGCCGGTTGCGCGCCTCGGCACGCTCCGTCTGGCGGATCCGCTTCTTCGCCTGCTTCGCGTGCGCCATCGAGCCGCCCCTCCGCCGGGCGAGTGCACATCGTACGGGCCCCGGCGCCCTGCGTCCACGCTCGACCGCTGGCCCCCCCCTCCGGCACGCTAGTCATGGAAGGCCATACACGAGCCGCCCGCCGCCCCCGACCTCGGCCCGCGCGCCGCAGCGGACGAGCCGGGCGCGCTCATCCTGCGCGACTACCTGACCGCGGACCGCACCGCGCTTGCCAACGAGCGCACGCTGCTCGTCTACGCCCGCACCGCGCTGGCGCTCGCGATCACCCGGGGCAGCGTCCTGCGCCTGCCCACCGGGCCCCCCTCCACCACCGGTGGCGTGCTGCTGCTACTCGCCGGCGCGACCACGTTCGTCGTCGGCGCGGAACGCTACCGGCGCGCGCGCGCCCGCCTCGCGGCGCTGCGCCTGCCCCCCGGCTACCCGCGCTAGCGCTCGCGCCGTGCACGCGCGTAGTTTGACTCCCTCCGCAACCGGCGCAGATCATGGCGCCGATGCTCGACACCCGCCCCGCCGGAGCACTCGCGCGCTTCCTCCAGCGCAGCGTCACCGCGCAGAGCGTCACCACTGCCGCCGGCATCGTCGCGCTCGGCTTCCTGCTCTCGCGTCTGCTCGGCCTCGTGCGCTCGCTCGCCATCGCGCACGCCTACGGCACCGACCCCGAGCTCGCCGCCTACTGGATCGCCTTCCGGCTGCCCGACCTCGTGTTCCAGGTGCTCGCCGGCGCGACACTCTCCTCGGCCTTCATCCCCGCCTACAGCCGCCTGCGCATGCACGGCGGCGAGGACGCCGGCTGGCAGCTCGCCTCCGACGTGCTCAACCTCGTCGCCGTCGCCACCTTCGCGGCCGCCGCGCTCGCCTTCGCGCTCGCCCCGTGGCTCGTCCCGCTGCTCGCCCCCGGCCTCGGCGACGAGACCGGCCGCAGTTCCGAGCTCCGTGCGCTCGCGGTCGAGCTCACGCAGCTCATGCTCATCTCGCCGCTGCTCTTCGGCATCTCGGGCATGGTCACCGGCATCCTCAACGCCCGCCAGCACTTCGTCGCGCCCGCGCTCGCGCCCGCGCTCTACAACCTCGGCATCATCGTCGGCGCGCTGGCGCTCACCGGCCCCTTCGGCATCCGCGGGCTCGCCTACGGCGTCGTCGCCGGCAGCGTCGGCCACCTACTCGTGCAGCTGCCCGCGTTACGCGCCGTGGGCATGCGCTGGCACCCGACGCTCGCGCTCGGCTCCGCCGGCCTGCGCGAGGTGCTGCGGCTCGCCGGCCCGCGCGTCGTAGGGCTCGCCGCAACACAGCTCAACTTCGTCGTCGTGCTGTTCTTCGCGTCGTTCGTGTCGGACGCCGCTATCAGCGCGCTCAGCTACGCGTTCCTGATCGCGATGCTACCCATCGGCGTCATCGGCATGGCGATCTCCACCGCCGCCTTCCCCTCGCTCGCCGAGCACGCCGCCGCGCGCCAGCTAGCCGCGCTGCGCGACGGCGTGACACGACACCTGCGCATGATCCTCTTCCTCGCGCTACCCGCCTCCGCCGCCATCGCCATGCTCGCGCAGCCCGGCACGCGACTGCTGCTGCAACGCGGTGCCTTCGACGCTTCATCCACCGAGCTCGTCGCGGACGCGCTCGTGCTCTACGCGATCGGCGTCTGCGCGCACGCCGCGGTCGAGATCCTGAGCCGCGGCTTCTACGCCCTCGCCGACACGCGCACGCCCGTACGCATCGCCGTGCTCGCCGTCGGCCTCAACCTCGTGCTGTGCGCCGTGCTCGTGGTCCCGTTCGGCATCCGCGGCCTCGCCGCCGCCACCTCCATCTCCGCGCTCACCGAGGGCGCGCTGCTCTTCGTCGCGCTCGAGCAGCAGCTCGGCGGCCTGCGTGCGCGCGGCCTGTGGCCCTCCGCCGCGCGCACGCTCGCCGCCACCGCGCTCATGATCGAGGTGCTCGTACTGCTGCGGCTCGCGCTCGCCGCGGCCGGCCTCGACGCCGCCAGTCTCGGCGGCGCGCTCGCGCAGTGCGCGCTCGGCGCGCTGCTCGCCCTCGCGACCTTCGTCGCCACCGCCCACTACCTGCGCTCGCCGGAGTACGCCGAGTTGCGTGCGCGGCTCTAGCCGCGGGCGGACGCCGCTGCCCCGCCGATCCGCCTCCCTCTCGCCCCGCCGCGCGGGGAGAGGGGGGAGAGGGGGCCGGGGGTGAGGCGTCACGCTATAATCACCGCAGGCCCCACACACAAGGCCACCTTCGACACCGCGCGGCGCTCCGCCGTGAGCAGCGCGCCGCGGCCAGCGCATGCCGCCGCAGTGCCGGGGCGCACCGAGCCACCGAAAGCGAGGACCCACGTGGCATTTGCCGACCGCGAGCTGCCCTGCCGCGACTGCGGTGCGTCGTTCATCTTCACCGCCGGCGAGCAGGAGTTCTACGCGACCAAGGGCCTGCAGCACGACCCCGTGCGCTGCCCCGCCTGCCGCGCCAACCGCCGCACGATGCGGCCCGAGGAGCGCGAGGAAGCGCCCTCCTACGGCACCTTCGTCTCCTGGGGCGGCCGCACGCCGCGCCAGCTGCACGCCGCCACCTGCCACGAGTGCGGCCAGACGACCGAGATCCCGTTCCTGCCGCGCGGCGACCGCCCCGTCTTCTGTTCCAACTGCTACAACGCCGTCCGCGAGCGCCAGGAAGCCGCCGAGCAGGCCGCCACGCAGCGCCTCGCCGCCGCCCTCGCCGGCTCCGCCGACCGCGCCGAGCCCGACCCCGCCCGCCAGGCGAACGTCGTGCTCCCGAGCGACTGACGAGTCTGCGTCGCCCTCGGCCTGCCCGGGCGACAGGCGGGCCGGAAGTGCCGCTGCCCGCACGCGTTGCCACGCGCCGCACAGCGCCGCTAGACTCGACGCACAGGCAACGACGGAGCCAGTAGCGCGAGCGCACGGGTCGTAGAGCGAGTCCGGGACGGTGCGAGCCGGACACGACCCGCCCGCGTGAACATCCCTCCCGAGCCGCCGCCCGAACGCCGGTCACATTTCCCCCCTCTCCCTCCGGGAGAGGGGCCGGAGGTGAGGGCCCGCCAGTAGACGCGGCCGGAGCGCCCACCGTTACCAGGGGCAGCGCCCTCGGCACGGCCGGCGGCGCGGTGAGCGGCGCTCGCACCTCGGCATCGAGGCTAGGCGCAACGCGGGTGGTACCGCGGGTCGCACGCACCTCGCGCGCAACCCGTCCCGCAGGGGGCGGGCTTCTCGTTGCCCGCCGCACTCCCCCTCGCCCGCCCCGCGGGAGAGGGAGCCGGGGGGTGAAGGCCATGTTCGAACCGGTCCCCGCGCGCGTCGCCTTCCCCGCGCTCGAGCAGCGCATCCTCGACTTCTGGCGCGAGCACGACGTCTTCCGACGCAGCGTCGACGAGCGCCCCGCCGACCGCGTCTTCTCGTTCTACGAGGGCCCGCCCACCGCCAACGGCAACCCCGGCATCCACCACGTGCTCGCGCGCGTCTTCAAGGACCTGCTGCCCCGCTACCAGACCATGCGCGGCTACCGCGTCTCCCGCAAAGGCGGGTGGGACACCCACGGCCTGCCCGTCGAGCTCGAGGTCGAGCGCCAGCTCGGCCTGCGCTCCAAGCCCGACATCGAGGCCTACGGCGTCGAGGCCTTCAACCGCGCGTGCCGCGAGTCCGTCTTCCGCTACGTCGCCGAGTGGGAGCGCATGACCGAGCGCATCGGCTTCTGGGTCGACCTCTCCGATGCGTACGTTACGTACTCCCGCGAGTACGTCGAGTCGTGCTGGTGGATCTTCAAGCGGCTGTGGGACCACGGTCTGATGTTCAGCGACTACCGCACCACGCCACACTGCCCGCGCTGCGAGACGTCGCTCTCGTCGCACGAGATCGCGCTCGGCTACAAGGAGGACACGCCCGACCCCAGCGTGTACGTGCGCTTCCGCGTGCCGCCGTCCGAGATCCGCCGCGTGTTCGGCGAGGGCGCGCGCGCGCGCCTCGGCTCCGGCGCGCCGACCGCGCTCTCCGGGCTGGTACCGCAGGGCGCGCAGCTCGCGTTCCTCGCGTGGACCACCACGCCGTGGACACTGCCCGGCAACACCGCGCTCGCCGTGAACGCCGACGCCGAGTACGCGCTCGCCGCCGTCGGCGACGAACGCATCCTGCTCGCGCAGGCGCGCGTCGCTGATGTGCTCAACGCCGACGCGCGCACCCTCGCCGTCGTGCGCGGCCGCGACCTCGTCGGCATGCGCTACGAGCCGCTGTACGATGCCGGTGCGTGGTTCGGCGTGCAGCCGCGCGTGTTCCGCGACGGTCGCTGGCAGCCGCCGCTGGACGGCGCACCGCTGCCCGAGCGCCGCGTCGTCGCCGCCGACTTCGTCGCGACGGACGACGGCACCGGCATCGTGCACATCGCGCCCGCGTTCGGCGAGGACGACCACCAGCTCGGCCGCCGCGAGGGGCTGCTGTTCCTGCAACCCGTCTCGCTGTCCGGCCGAATGATCGGCGGACCGTGGGACGGCGCGTTCGTGAAGGACGCCGACCCCGCGATCACGCGCGACCTCGACGCACGCGGACTGCTGTGGCGCGCGAACACGATCCGCCACACCTACCCGTTCTGCTGGCGCTGCGACACGCCCGTGCTCTACTACGCCAAGCCGAGCTGGTACATCCGCAGCACCGCCGTGCGCGACGCGCTGATCGAGGGCAATCGCGAGATCCACTGGGTCCCCGAGCACATCCGCGACGGCCGCTTCGGCGAATGGCTCGAGGGCAACGTCGACTGGGCCTTGTCGCGCGAACGCTACTGGGGCACGCCGCTGCCGCTGTGGACGTGCGCAGCGTGCGGCGCCACAGAGTGCATCGGCTCGTACGCCGAGCTGCGCGCGCGCGCCGGTACAGCCGAGGAGATCGCCGACCCGCATCGCCCGTACATCGACGCCGTCACGTTCGCGTGCACCGCGTGCGGCGCCACCATGCGTCGCGTCCCGGAAGTCGCCGACGCGTGGTTCGACTCCGGCGCGATGCCGTACGCGCAGTGGCACTATCCGTTCGACAACGCCGAGACCTTCGCCGCGCACTTCCCCGCCGACTACATCTGCGAGGCCATCGACCAGACGCGCGGCTGGTTCTACACGTTGCACGCGCTCGCCACGCTACTGCATCGTACGGAGAACTGGCCCGCGAGCATCGCCTACCGCAACGTGATCTGCCTCGGCCACATCCTCGACGGCGACGGCCTCAAGATGTCGAAGTCGCGCGGCAACGTCGTCGATCCGTGGACCGTGCTCGACGAGCACGGCGCGGACGCGCTGCGCTGGTACCTGTACACCGCGTCGCCACCCGGCAACTCGCGGCGCTTCTCGACGGAGCTTGTAGGCGAGACGTCGCGCCGCTTCCTCGCGACGCTGTGGAGCACGTACTCCTTCTTCGTCACCTACGCGAACATCGCGCGCTTCGACCCCGCCGCCGCGTCGCCCCCGGTGCCGCAGCGCGGCGAGCTGGACCGCTGGGTGCTCGGCGAGCTCGCGCGCACCGTGCAGCTCACCACCGCCGCGCTCGACGCGTACGAGCCCGCCGACGCCGCGCGCCCCATCGAGCAGTTCGTCGAGCAGCTCTCCAACTGGTACGTGCGCCGCAGCCGCCGCCGCTTCTGGAAGTCGGACGATTCCGCCGACACACAGGCCGCGCTGTGGACGCTCTACGAGTGCCTCGTTACCGTCACGCGCCTGCTCGCACCGTTCACGCCGTTCGTCGCCGAGGAGCTGCACCGCAACCTCGTGGCCGGCAAGCTCCCCGGCGCGCGCGACTCCGTGCACCTCCACGACTGGCCAAGTGCTCGCTCGGATGAAGTGGTCGACGCTCCGGATGTCGACTCAGTCCTCGCGGCGTACGAGACAGAGACGGGCCGAGTCATGACGAGCACCCAGATCGCTCATTGGATGGCCACCCTCGACGACGAGGAAGCTGAAGCTCAAGAACAGGAGGAAGAAGAGTTCCGCCGGATGGTCGCGATCGCGACCGCGCACCGCGAGTTGACCCACTACGTTCCACGTGAACTCGTCAACGAGCAGCGCTCCGCGGACACTACTCTGGTGCAGCGCCTCGTCTCGCTCGGCCGCGCCGCGCGCCAGCAGGCCAACGTGCGCGTGCGCCAGCCGCTCGCCGAGCTCGTCGTCATCGTGCGCACCGCCGAGGAGCGCGCCGCCGCCGAACGCTTCGCCGCCGAGATCGCCGACGAGCTCAACGTGAAGCGCGTCAGCGTTGGCGACGGCGCCGACCCGCGCCTCAGCTACACGCTGCGCCCCAACCTGCCCGTGCTCGGCCCGCGCTTCGGCCGCGAGCTCAGCGCCGTGCGCGAAGCGCTCGCGCAGGCCGACCCGGCCGCCGTCGCCGCGCGCATGCGCGCCGGCGAACCGCTCGACGTCCCCGGCTTCGCGCTCACCGCCGCCGACGTGCTCGTCGCCGTCGCCGCCGCGCCTGGCTGGGCCGCCGCCGAGGATTCGGGCTACGTGGCGCTGCTCGACACCGCGGTCACCCCCGAGCTCGCAAACGAGGGGCTCGCCCGCGAGCTGGTGCGCCGCCTCCAGGAGCTACGCCGCGAGGCCGGCCTCGAGGTTACCGATCGCATCCGCGTCGCCTGGCAGGGCGACGCCACCGTGGCCGCGGCGGTCGCCGCGCACGCCCCCTACGTCGCGAACGAGGTGCTCGCGCTCGAGCTCGCCCCCGGCGACCTCACCGCGCTCGGCCCGGGCGCGCGCACGGCGACCGCGACGCTCGACGGCCACGCCGTGACGCTCACGCTTGCCCGCGCTTAAGCGCGGGCAAGCGGCGCTGCGCATTCGCGCGCGTAATCGCGGCCACTACGGGCCCTTATCGAACGCGCCGATACTCGGAACGTTCACTCGCCCGTTGCCTCGCAAACTCGCGACGCCGATTGCGCGCGTTCGGTCAGCGTTCAACACTGGATGTGAAGGTCGGCTAGGGCGGAGGCCCGGTTCGCTACGTTTCAGTTCGAGAGGACCCGTTCGAATGCAGACAAGCCGCTACTACAGTCGCCTCGTCATGGTCGGCCGGCGCAACACGCCCGACATGCGCGAAGCCACCACCGATCTCGTGCGCGCATTTCGCGCCACGTTCGTCCCCTTCGCCTGACGCCACGCACCCACGCAACCACGCAACCACGCAAGATCGGGCGCCCGGAAGCGCCCCGTTCTGCTTCGCGCCACTCAGCGCATTCGCGACGCCCGCAGCTCGCTAGACCGCGGCGTCCAGCACCAGCTCGTCCACCGCGGCCGCGATCACCTCGGCCTTGCCCAGCAGCTCGCCGTCCGCGAAGCGCCGCGCCTCGTCGGCCAGCCGCCGCGCCGTCCCCAGCTCCTCCGACACCGTCACGAAGCCGATCGCCGCGCGCTGCAGCTCGTCCTGCGCACCCACCTCGGCCGCCGACACGTGGAGCCGCGAGCGCAACCGCTCAACGAGCGAGCGGACGATCGCGCGCTTCTCCTTCAGCGACGAAACCCCCGGCAGGTAGAGACTGAGCACCACCGCCACCACGGCCACCGGGCGCGCGCCTAGAACAGCCTAAGCTCAGAGGGCAGCAACGGCTGCGAGCCGGCCGCCGGCAGCCCGCTCGCGCCCGCGGGCGCGCCGGGCAACCTGCCTCCGCGCGCGAAGGAGAGCGCCCCGCCCGCGGTCGCGCCGGGTGCGCCCCACGGTGCGGCGGGCCCCTCGTAGAGCGTGCCGCCCTCAGCGCGCGCCGGCGCGCTCGGCGCCGGGCCGGCCCACGGCTCGCCCGCCTCCAGCGCCAGCTGCACGCCCTGCTCCGTCTGTTCCATGCGCTCGGCGAGCTCCGCAGGCAGCGCCGGCAGGTCCGCCGCGCGCTCCAGCCCGAAGTACTCCAAGAAGCGCTGCGTGATCGCGAACAGCGCCGGCCGGCCCGGCCCGTCCGCGCGCCCCACCGCCTCGATCAGCCCGCGCGCTCGCAGCGTATCCACTGCGCCGTCGCTGTTCACCCCGCGCACCGCCTCCACCACCGCGCGCGTCACCGGCTGCCGGTACGCGATGATCGCCAGCGTCTCGAGTGCCGCCGTCGACAGCCGCCGCCCCGCCTCGACGCCTAGGAACTGCTCGATCGCCCACGCCGCCTGCGGCGCCGTCACCAGCTGCGCGCCCTCCGGGCCCCGCAGCAGCCGCACGCCGCGCGTGCGCAGCACCTCACCCAGCGCCTCCAGCGCCGGACCCAGCTGCCGCCGCGTCACGCCCAGCGCGCGCGCGAGCGCAGCCTCCTCCACCGGCCCGTCCGCGACGAACAGCACCGCCTCCAGCAGCTGCGGCAACTGCTCCACCGCCACGCCGGGAGCTTGCGGCGCTGCCTCGCCCGCGCCGTCCGCCTCCGCCTCAGCCTCCGGCTCCGGCTGCTCGCCCTGCATCACGCGCTCCTCGACGGCCTGCTCAACCATCACGGCCTCCCGGCATCACTCCGCGCGGTGGTGATGCCGCGGGCGCAGCAGCAGCTCCTCATAGCGCAGCTCGACCGCGACGGGCCCCGCCAGCCGCGCCCCTGCCTGCGCGACGACCACCGCCTCAACGGTCGCCTGCGCCGCACGCGTCGTCGCCGCCAGCTGCGCATCCGGCGCCACCAGCAGCTGCAGCGCGACCTGCACGCCGCGCCGCCCGCGGTCGCGCGCGCGCACGCGCGCCTCCAGCACATCGCTGCGCGCCTCCAGCACATCGCGCAGCCACGTCGCCAGATCCACGGCCGGCATGGTCCCACGCACACCGGCCACGCGCACCGGCCGGCGCGCCGACACTGCGCGCCCCCACGCCCCCACCAGGCAGAGCGCGCCCCCCGTCGCCAGTAGCACCGTG
>Ga0194132_10012016_pt1 | contig 10918 bp, 11 predicted proteins | sample TA2KigOf80mmetaG_FD_148612 | JGI IMG/M metagenome (GOLD analysis project Ga0194132, IMG submission 148612) | Freshwater microbial communities from Lake Tanganyika, Tanzania - TA2015054 Kigoma Offshore 80m | ecosystem: Environmental > Aquatic > Freshwater > Lake | place: Tanzania: Lake... | reverse complement strand
CCCCTCTCGGTCTGGTAGGTCTGGAGCCCGTCCTCTCGTGACGCGGCGGTCGGTGGTCTTTTCATCATGTCACCTCAACTAATCCGATATAATCCAGAGAGAAACCTGTGCTTGACAGATTCGTCACCCCAAAATAGGGCGTTGGATGGGTTGCTATATCGGCACGCCGAATTGAACTTTGGTGCGTCACCCCGTACCCAGGCACGATCACGCGAGTGATACGGGCCGCGCCTCGGTCGTCGTGGACGATGAAGGCGGGCCGCCCCGCCGCTGGCACGCTATCCCCGCCCGCGCTCGACACCGCCCCCGCCAGGGAGCCGATGACGGCGGCGCTAGGCGTGACGTAGGCCCCAGGCAGGAGGTTGCTGCCCCCTCCCTCGCCGCCGAGGTAGGCCACCCACGCCACCCCCTCCCCCAGCGCAGTAGGGGTCACGACCATCAGATAGAGCCCGCCCGTGCTCGCCGGCAGTTCGGAGGCGATGTACTGCGTCCCCGATCCGCCCGCGATGGCCAGGGGATTGCCCGGGCCCTTGGTCGCGCCCACAGCCAGCCACGTCACAGGCCACGACGCATCAGCGAGGCGCAGACGGCACGGCTCCGAGTCTACCCCCGTGCGGTAGGCCACCGTGCCCCCATACGTCACCTCGGCAGGGAGCCACAGCCCGTCACCGCTAACCTCGCGCCATTCCCATAGCGCGCCGTCGTCCTCGGTGAGGGCCAGCGCGCCCTCTTCTGGCGCGCCAGGCAGAGCGCCCCAGTCGGCCACGGTCGTCAAGCCCTCGGTGGCGGCAGGGTCGAGGCTGTAGGGAAATGCACGCCCCATCTCACACCTCCGCGACCGTGACTGCGACGGTGGTCCCTGCGCCCGTGGCGATGCCCGTGATGACTCCCTGAGGGACGGTGTACTGCCAGTCCCACCCCTGCCCTGGCCCTAGCATGAGGTGATGACCGTCGGGAGAGGTCGTTGCAGTCCCTCCATCCTCGCGAATATATAGCTCGTTGCTAGGGTGGGTGTTTTGGACGCGAGGAGAGTTCGCATCTTGCCCGCTGTGGGCGCGGCGACGACGGTGGCAGAGGCCACGCCGATGGTTGCACCAACGGGCTCGGCGGCGGTGTAGGTGCTGGGGATGATCTGGGCTAGGGTTCGCATGGCTTTACCTCCGTCGCCCAGCGTACATTGCGCGGGCGTGGTGTCAAGGTGGCGGGCTAGGTGGTCGTCGGGTCTTCGTAGATCCGCAGGGCGTAGAGGTAGCCCGTGGCGGAGGACAGACCCAGCGCGTTGATCCTGACGCGGGCGTGTAGGTCGGTGCCTAGGGCCGTGGTGACGGTGAGCGCGGCGGTGCCCTGCGCGCGGGTGGCGATGCCTGAGACTGCGGCGCTGGTGATGGTCGCGCCCGTGGAGCCGTTGACCACATCGACCTGCACGTCAGCGTCTTTGGCGTCAACGTAGAGCGTCCAGGCGGTGCGGCCAGTCGCGCGAGGCAGGGGGACGGCTGCAACCTCGGTCAGCGGCGCGGATGTGGTGGACGCGAACGCCTCCACAAGCCCCGCGCTTGTCGAGGGCCAGCCCGCCAGATGCACGAGCCTCGCGCGGTTGCCGTTGGTGTAGCCCCTGTGGGCGTTGGCGATCATCTTGGCCGATTCGTCGTCGGTGCCGCCGCCTATCACCGCCCCAGGCTGCACGGCGGTCAGCGCGGCGGTGTCGCCTATGGGGCCGACAAGCGCGAAGGCGGCAGAGTCAGAAGGAAATGCCATTAGATCACCTCTGCGCGGGTGAATATCGTCAGCGCCGCGAGTGTCACCGACCCAGCGAAGCGGTTGCCGCGCGTGTCGGTGGTCGAGCCCTTGACCTCTAGCACAAGCGCGCGGTCTGCGCCCGTGATGGTGTCCTCGACCTCAAGCACGAACGGCACGAGCCCATGACCCAGGGGGGGCATATCTTCGACGAAGCCGTCTGGCTCGCGGAAGGAGGACAGCGGCCAGCACCCGCGCAGTGTATGCCACGACCTCCCACCCCCGCCAGAGGAGGGGCCGAAGCTCTCGATAAGGCCCCCTCCGGTGTTGTCGGCTAGGCGCGGGTCAGCGGTGAGCCCAAGCACGGGGGCGCCTAGTGGCTCGCCGTCGGAGGATGGCGCGGTGACGGGATCGCCGTCCCAAGTCCCTGCGTTCCAGGAGTAAATTTTGACTCGTAGGGCTAGGTCCACGACGCGGCCCAGGGTCGTCCCTCCTCCATCCACGCACACGAGGCCCGCAAGCACGAGCGTCGCGCGCGTGTAGGTCACGACGGCGGGCCTGTCGACGTCGGTCTGATCGTCGTCGTAGCCTCCCAGGTAGGCACCCGATAGCACCTGCCAGGATGTAGAGCCCGCGTCAGCCACGACCCCTAGCAGGTCGACGACCCTCCCATCTGCGTCGGTGTCGCCCACGTCCACCGAGGGCGCGAGGCTGTGAACGGCGGTGCGAAGGTGTTGCTGGTAGAGGCGCGCGTGCAGGGCCGAGAGGGTCGGCGCGGCGGGCTGGTAGGCAGGCTGTAGGGGGTCGGTCAGGTCAGCGCGCGCGGCGTAGGCGCTCTCGGCCACGCTGTAGCCATGAAGAATCATGGAGCCCAAAAGCGTCACATCTATGCCGAAGTCCTCACCCGCGCCCTGAAAGTTGTAGTGAGATCCGAAATAATACGGCCAGACGCGCCCTTTTTGGTCGTTAGAGTCATCCCATTCGATAAGCTCCATCTGCGGAGGATAGTCCACCGCCTCCGCGCGCTGCGTTACATCGTCCACGATCTCGACGACATACCGCTTGGCGAGGTTGAGCGAGATTCCGTGTAAAGGCAGGAAGTCCACGCGCCCGCGCGCGCTCAAGACGGTCGCGCCTGAGTAGGTCTTCTTGGTCGTCGTCGCGCTGCGAGCCGAGCGGAAGCACAGCATGACCCCCACGAGCCCAGAGAGGCGCGACGTGTCGAGGGTGAGGGTGGCGTGGGTGTCGGACGTGGCGAGGGTCGTGGTGGTGGCGTTCTCTATCAGCCGATAGGTGGCCAGGTCATAGGCCGCAAGCCATACCGTCACCGACGCATCTTGCACGGCAAATCGCACGCGCACGGTCAGCGACGTGCAGCCAGGGGATAGCGGCCACAGCGCAAGTGGGCGCACCCACCCCCGCGCAGCCCCCAGCGTCGGTCGGTGCGCCAGAGCGTAGGTGTGGCTTGCGCGGCGAGGGCGCGACGTGTAGGCGGCGTCGTCGTTGGCAATCGCCCCGTGCAGCGCGAATGCGTCTAGGGGCTGGTCGCCTGCGACTGCGGCGAGGTCTATCTTCTTGAACGCCATCCCCTGCCCCTACGGTGTGCGCGTGCGATGATCCATCGGTCCGCCGTGGCTCTGGCACACGTCCCAGCCCTGCGGGTCGGTGTCGGGCGTCGCGCCTGCGTCGGTGAACACCCAAGAGCAGGCCCCACCCTCGCGCCAGAACCATACATCAACCCCGCCTATATCGCATACCCCGCATACGTCGTTTGAGCGGCACGACGCGCCAGGGTGGCGCAGGTCGCAGGTCGAGAGCAATACCTCGATCACGAGCGCGCCCTTGGGTGGTGCCGCTTCCTCGTCTTGCCCGCGCGGGTCGTCTTGGACGCAGGCAGCGCACGCCAAGGACATCACCGCCAGCAACGACCGACACAAAATTGACATGACGCATCTCCTTAGCCCACAGGGTAGGTGTAGGCATTGCTGGGGTCGCCGTCCACTTCGTCTGAAGCGTCGGCCACGGACGCCCACCGCCCACGCTGGGTAGAGGTCGCAGAGGCGTAGGATGTGACGCGCACGATGTTACCAGATACGGGCGCGGCGGCTGGCGCGGCGGTCAGGACGATGGTGTTTGTGCCTGCGCTTGCGACGGTGGCGGCGGTGGTGATCGCCGTGCCGTACTGGTCTGCGATCTGCACTACGTCGCCCGCCTGGAAGCCCTCCGAATCGCGGGCGAGGTAGGCGTTGTCGGTCGCCGTGTAGGCGTTGGCCTGGACCGTGATGGTCTTGGTGCCCGCGTTCCATGCAGTGACGACTGCGGCGGGCGCGATGGCTCCCAAGTTCTTGTGGATCAAGCCGACAAGCGCGACGGTGAGGCGCACGCTCGCGCGCCCTGCGCCGCCTCGCGCGACCTCTGGACCCTCGACGACTGCGCGGCGTCCAAGGATGAGCGCGGGCTCTGCGACCACCCCCGTGACACCTGCGCGCCCTAGCACGTTGGGCGACGTGAGCGCGGCCACGTCCCCTGGCCAGAGGTTGACGGTGGGGAGGCATTCAAGATCGAGAATGGGGGGCTGTAGGCGATAGCGGAACAAAAGCCCGATGGCCGACGCGCGGGCGACCTCTTGGCTTGAGTAGGCCGTGGCGTCAATCTCCAGCGTCGAGCGCGCGCCTGGAGGGAGGCGGCGGGACTGGCGCGCGTCGAGGGTACGGTCTGTCGCGAGGCCTTGCCCTGGAATGAGGCTATGCTTGACCTCTACGGCGTCAATCGAGGTCGGGATGCCGCGCGCCTGGGATGCGCCCACAGTGATGATCTGCGCGGCGGTGAGCGAGGAGGTCGCGCCGAATGGCACCGCGTCGGCAAGATGCGCGACCTGCAAGCGCCCCCCTGAGCCCAGCACGAGGGCCGCACCTAGAGGGCGCAAGATCTTGGCGACCACGTCGGCCAGGGGTTCGGGGCCCTCAAGCCCAATCCATAGGTTGTCCACCCTCGCGGAGGTGCGAGCGCGCCCCCATGCGAGGATCTGGGCGGCGTCCACGAGGGTTGCAGGCACGCCGCCAGCGAGATAGCCGATGCCCGTGTCGTAGTCGCCATTGGCCCCTGGCGCGTCGGCGTTGGGGGTGGTGGTGAGGAGCTGGAGGAGGAGCGTTGCAGGGCCTTGTGACAGAGGCAGGTCGTCGTCGCCTGGGCTCGCGGAGGTGGCGGGCTGGGCGCTGTGGGTCGATATCACCTCGCGCCAAGTGCTTCCAGAGTAGGTGCCGACGGGTGGGAGAGGGAAGTCGCCCACCGCCGCGATGGAGGACACGAGGTTGAGCGCGAATCCTGGACCCTGCGTGGGCGAGCCGACGCGGTAGCCCACCGACGCGACGAAGCCCCCGCTCTCCTCCACCACAAGGCATCGCGCCGTCGCGTCGGTGGTCCCGTACCCTGCGACGGGGCGACGGCGAGAGGTCGGGGCCTGGGGCGTCCAGCGCGCGGCACCCTGGCCTAGCTTGGCCTCTAGGAGGAGGGTCAGCGCGTCGCGCGCATCGAGGGTGAGGGAGGCCAGACCTTGCGCGGTGACCTCCTGTACTACGCCCGTCCACAGCGTCACCTCATCCCCATACCCTGCCGCGTCGGAGGCGGCGCGGATGAGGCGCACGACGCGCCCCTTGAGAGACCAAGGTGAGCCGTACAGCTCTAGGTCTGGGGGCGTGCCGTCGCCGTGGCGCGTAGCCTGCGTGCCTAGCAGCCCTCGCGTGCATCCCGTGTAGGTGCCGCCCCCTGCGTGGGTGCCTAGCAAGATGGCCTCGCGGTCCCAGTGTACGACGGAGCCCGCAAGGCCCGTCGAGTCGGTGAGGATGCTCACCGAGGTCGCGCCGACTGCGGCGGTGGCGCTTGCGACGGTGATGGGGTTCGTGTCCCAGAAGATCGAGCGCAGGGTCGTCGTTTGGCGCAGGGTGAAGCGCCCCGAAGTCTGGGCGCTCGTGCCCGTCAAGAAGTTTACATCAGCGCCGACCTCATCGGGCCAGGATGTCAGGACGGCCTCTAGGTAGAGGCCCGACGAATCCCATGCAGGGGCCGCGCCCATCGCTAGGCGATACTGCCCTGCAGACCCGCCAACGCCCTCGATGGTGAGGGCGAGCGTCTCATAGCGTGCGCTCGCGTTGGCGGGGGTGGCGACCATCTAAGGCTCCTCCAAGAGGTCCACGGTCATTTCATAGAGCAAGGGCGCCAAGGAGACTTGGCGCAGCGATTGCGCGGGGTCGGCCACCCAAGACGCCAGGGCGTCGAGGTACACGGTGCGGTAGGTTTGGGGCGCGGAGGTATCGAGGGCGAGGCGCGCGGAGCCTTGCTGCGACGTGGCGACGGGCGCGGCTTGCTCGCGCCAGAGGGCGACAAACTCGTCCCATGAGATGTTGGGGTCGTCGGCGTCCACACCCACCGCCGCCCCGAAGGCCGCGTCAACGTAGGATGCGCGCCCTGAGTATCCCCCGATGTACTGGACCGACAGCGTGCGCCGCCTGACCGTTGGGTAGGTGTCGAGGGTGCCCGCGCCTGTCTGGGCCTGCGCCGCAATCACAGTACCCACGTCGCGCCAGTCGTAGGGGTCAACATACACCTCAACTTCGGGCTCTGGGATGTAGAGCCCGCGCGCTCGGTACGGGGCGTCGAATGCGGACACCCACGCGCCCACGCCACCCGTGATGGTCGGCGTCAGCGTGTCGGAGGCAAAGCCCAGGATTGCCCCTAGCCCCGTCGGAAGCGTCAGCGACGTGACGGTTTGGGTGTCCGTGCATTGCAGGCGCACGCGTCCTTTGATCCCCGTGCGCTCGGCAAGCGTCCACGTCCCAGACACGGGCAGGGCTTGGAGGGCAAGCAGGACCGTGGTGGCGATCTCGCCCGCTCCGAGGGCGTTGTAGCGGCGGTTGCTGTAGCCCAGCGACGACGAAATCGGTGCAATTTCGTTGGCGCGTACCGCCCAATCTACGGTCAGCGAGCCCGCTGGGATGGTGATGGGCAGGCTGATCTGAAACTGTTGTCGCATCGCCTACCTCGTTGCCAGTTGCAGATGTCCAAGCTCGGCCATCTCGCGCAGGGGGCGCGCCAAGGCCTTGCCGATCTTCTGTCCGTCAATCTCTAGGATGATGGTCGTGTCACGGTCCTCGGTCTTCTGAAAAGCGGGCTTGTAGGCGTCGGCGCTGCGTGAGTTGAGGCTGGTTGCCTGTCGCCCTTGCGTGCGCTTTTCCTCGCGCCCAACAAAGGCTCCAACACCTGAGAGAGCAGCGCCCAGCGCGATCAAGCCAATACCCGCACCGATTGCGCCCGCGCCTTGAAGCCCAAAAAAGCCTAGAGACTCAGAACCGATACCCGCGAGCAAGAAAAAGGAGCCCATCTGCGCAGCCAAGTTCCCCAGGGCCCGCAAGGCGTTGGCCTGTAGCGCCTTCCACGCGCCACCTTGGCCCGCAAGCGCCCCCACGATCTGCGCGCTAGATGTCACAAACCCAGCCGCCGCGTTGGCGACCGAGCTTTTCAGGAGATCCCATTGCCTGGCCTGTTCTTCGAGGTTTTTGGACATCTGCGAGGCTGCGTTGCTGCGCGCCGCCTCGTCCATGCTGGTTTGCACTTGAGAAAACGTGTCAATCGCCTCTTGTTTGATAGAGGCCATGCGGTTGCGGATCTCATCGAGCGTTGCGACCAGTCCGACTTGACCCGTAACGCCGTCGCTGCCCGCTGCGCCCGTGATCGTTCCCACGACGCCCTTGGCCAGAGGCCCAGCATCAGCCTCCCTCGCCTTCCCGCTGGCCTCTGGGCGCTTGCGCGAGTCAATCAGGCCCTCCCGAAAGGCGCGCTGGGCTCGCCCCAGGTCCACCGACGTACCTGAAAGGTCCCCGATCTGCCCCACGCCCCCCGCGCCGACGCTAGCCAGGGTGGGGGAGAGCGCAAGGGCCGTCTGGCGCAGACGCTCTAGAGCCTCGGCGTAGCGGTCGGCCTGCGTCACGCCCAGGTCAAACAGGCGGGACAGCTCCTGGGTCGAAGATCGCAGCGCACCAAAAGGGCCAAGCGCGAGGGTCTGGATAGCCCCACCTAGCAGGCTCGACTGCTCTTGGATCTTGTCGAGTACGCCCAGAAAAACAAGACCCTCACGCACCCCCGGGGCCATGCCGAGAGAAAAATCGATGAAGGTCTGGCCGCTTTCCTCTGTGACGTTGGCAAGATTCGTCAGCATGACATAGAGGGCCTTGCTGACTTGATCGAGGTTCGCCGTGTCATAGGCGACTTTCCCGATGGCGGCGCTAAGGCGCTGATCTGCGGCGGTGACGGCATCCGCAAGGCGCTGGGCTTCCTGGCCTGCGCGCGTCGAGTGGCCGATGAAGTCGGACAGACCGCGAATGGACACGACCAGCCCGCCTGTTGCGAGGGCTGCGAACGCGAGCGCCAGAGTCCCCAGCCCCAGGGTCAAGCCTGCAACGGGCAGCGCCGCAGAGGCGGCTGATGCGCCCACCGACGCCAGAGAGGAGAGCATCTGCCTCCCTGCCGTTGTGGCCCCCATGGTGACAGCCCGCAAGACGCTCATGCCAGCGGAGAGGCGACCAAGCGAGCCATTGCCATCCTGCGCGGCCACCTCTACGACATCCAGCCCCGTGGACATGGCCTTGAGTTCGAGGCGGAGCTCCCTGACGACGCCTGATAGCCCCCCAAAACCATCCTCGGTCTGGCCTGTAGCCTGGGCGAGTGTGCGATTCGCCTCGGTTAGGCTGTCGGATTCTCGGCGCAAGCCCTCAAGTTCTTGGCGGGCGCGCCGAGAATCAATTTCAACCTCTAGGAGTATGGTGCGCGTAAAATCAGCCACGACCTATCTCTTTTTTGGCTCTGGCGGCTCGTTGAAAATGTTTGATACCTCGACCAAGAGATCCCATGTCCAGGCGTCTTCGTCAGCGATCTTTCCGCTGATAGGGAAGGGCGCGACACCCCCGCCAGCGGGCAGGATGGCCCAGCGGGTGAGTTGACGCACGGGCGCGAGGTGAAGGGGGAGGCGCCTGTTTGCGACCTCTGCGGACTTCCCCCCTTTCTTTATGGCTCGCGCCCAGAGTCCAAAGGGGCCAGATCCTCTTTGATGCGCGGCGAGGTGGCCTGGGACACCGCCGCGATGAAGGCAAGCAAGTCCTCTTGCAAGACATGGCGCAAGACCTCGCCCCTGGCTGGCCATGTGTTGGGCGATGTGTCGCCTGAGTCGCCCAGGTACAGCCCCCACACACCCTCGCAGCGCAGGATGCACGGGGTCACGGCCTGCGCCATGTCGTCAATGGTCGAGCCCAGGTCAAGATTTTTCTGGGACTCCCCCACGGTCAAGCCACGGAAGACCAGACGCGGCGCGCGCGGGTCTTCCGTGCCCTTCCAGTTGTCGGGCGGCTCGATGGGCTCAAGAAAAAAACGATGCGTGCGGCTCATGGGTGCGACCTTGTCGGGTATGGGCTAGGGGGTGGCGATCTGCAAGACGGCCAGCCCGCGAGGCAGGCCCGCAGGGGCTAAGGGGAGGCCGTAGCTGGTGGCGGCGGCTAGGGCTTGCGTGGGCGACGCCCCGGCGGTGGGTGAGTTGTCCGACACGTCGGGCGTGTAGAGGAGGGGGCCGCTGATCGTCATGGTGTAGAGCGCGTCGGCCACCTGCGTGTCGTCAATCTCCTCTGGGAAGAACCAACATAGGAGGGTGGCGGTGTTCGATGTGCCGCGCTGGGTGGCGCGCGCGAAGAAGTAGAGGGGCTTGCCGCTGGCACGCAGGGCGTAGATGTCGAGCGCGTTGTCTGCGGTGGCCTCCATGACGACCTCAAGCGTGCCGCCGTTGATGTTGCCGAGCGCCCCGTGGATGCCGCTCGACGCGCTCGCGCCCTTGCGCGCGGTGACTTGGCGCTGGGTGTCGAGATTGAACGAGAGCAGGTCGCCCGCCGTGCCAGGACTGGCGAGCGACCCGCCGCCGTAGAGGGTGGAGCTGGCGGGGTCATAGAGGCGAATGGTGGTGCCCTCTAGGACCAGGGGCGCGCCTTCGGGGTAGGCGATGGTGCCAGACCACGCCGAGCCCGTGGCAGAGCGGGGGTCAGACGCCGACGACGGCGACGACAGGACGCCGAGCCCGCTGAGGTCTAGGAGCCACGGCCTGCCCGCCTCCGCGCTGATGGTCGTCGAGCCGCGCACGTCCTGAGCCTGCGTCGTGAGATAGCGCGTGTTGCCCGCGTTGATCTGGATCTGCGCGACGGTGGCGACCTCGCTGGGCGCGGTGACAAGGACGTAGGTGTACGACTTGGTGCCCGCGTCGGCCGTGCGCGACCAACCGCCGCAGCGAAGGAGCCAGTCGCAGAATGGGGCGTCAGAGCCGTTCGCAGCGCTCACGTCGCGCAAGATGATCTCACTCTGTGCGGTGACGGTCGCATGGGCCATCGTCGAGATGGGGGGCGTTCCAGGCTGCTCGGGGGACACGAGTCGGCGCGGGACCGATTCATGCGCAGGGGTGACGGCGAAGGCCAGGAGGGCCTGAGCGTCGGCGTCGGTGAGGGTGGCGGCGGCGCCTTCGGTGCCCTGGACTTCGCACAGGGCTAGGTTGCGGCCCGCGCCGCCGTTGGCTGGTAGGATGTGCGCAATGGTGCCGCTCATGGCGTGGTGCCTCCTGTCGTGATGATCATCTGGACGGTCAAGGTGACTGCGTGAGCATAGACCTCGGTGGTCTTGCCGCGCGCGGGGGTGGATGAACCCTGGGACACGTAATACACGCCCGCGATCTGGGATTGATAGACCACGAGGGCCTGCGCGGCGAGGGTGGCCAGCGCGAGGGCGGCGGTCTGCGCCGATGTCTGGACGGTCTTGTCAGCGTCTAGCGCGGCTTGCGAGGGGTCGGGCTGGCGATACACTTGACGGCGCGTGTAGGCCGTCAGGGTGACGGCGTAGGCCCCGCGTGCGCGCGTGCCCGATGCGGTGGGCGCGAGGCCACTTTGTGCGACGGCGACCGTCAGCCATGTCTGCGCCTGGGCGGGTAGTTGCTGCTCATCACCGACAAGGACGATGGCGCGCCGGGGTAGCTCGGGAGGCAGGGCGACAGCAAAGGGGGTAGTTGCGTTTGCAGTCACCCACAGCGCGCGCTGCGCCTCAATGTTGGCGCGCAGCACGTCCACCACCGCAGGCGCGAGGCCCCCTAGCGATTTCATGACACCGA
>Ga0194132_10012014_pt1 | contig 10918 bp, 10 predicted proteins | sample TA2KigOf80mmetaG_FD_148612 | JGI IMG/M metagenome (GOLD analysis project Ga0194132, IMG submission 148612) | Freshwater microbial communities from Lake Tanganyika, Tanzania - TA2015054 Kigoma Offshore 80m | ecosystem: Environmental > Aquatic > Freshwater > Lake | place: Tanzania: Lake... | reverse complement strand
CCGATTCGGCCGTGTTCGCCAAACGCACGGGCAAACCTGTGGTGGTATCTGCACCTCAGGCGTTGGTGGCCGACCGCTTCAAAGCACAAGGCATGACGGTGTTCACCACCGAGAGCGAAGCCGTCACCGCGCTGAATCAATACCTCACCCACCTCGAACTCATTCAGCGTGTGCGAGACCGCAATCCCCACATGCCCATGGCGCCACTTCAGCAAAGCGGCGAGCTGCGCATGCTCGACGAAGTGGAAAGTCTGCGCAAGGTGGCACAACACAACCTGAGCGTGGTGGGGTTTCGCCACTGCGAGGACTCTGACGCAGCCGTCGCCGCCTTCCGCGAGTTCAATGAACCGGTCGTCCTCAAGGGATGCTCACCGACCATCGCCCACAAGTCCGAATGGGGACTGGTCAAGGTCGGCGTCGACAACGAAGACGACGTCCGCCGCCACGTCGACAACTTCTTCCGCACCCTGCGCATGGGCGGGGCGGTGAGCAACGGCAGCATCGTCGCGCGTCAGGTCAAGGGCCAGCGTGAACTCATGCTCGGCGGCCGCATCGACCCGATTTTCGGTCCGGTCGTACTGGTGGGTGACGGCGGCAAGTACGTCGAAGCCATGCCCGACCTGGCGTTGCTGGTCTGGCCCTTCGACGAAAGCGATGTGCGCGCCGCCCTCAAGCGCCTGCGCATCGCCCCTCTCTTCGACGGCATTCGCGGCGATCCCGCCATGGATGTTTGGGCTCTGACCCAAGCCTGTGTCGGCGTCGGGCGAATGCTGGCCGACCCGGATTCCAAGGTCGTCAACTTCGATCTCAATCCCCTGATCCTCGGCGCCGAGGGAGAGGGATATCAGATCGTCGATGCGGTGGTGTACGTCTCTGCATAATACAAACCGCTCAGAAGTCGCGCCATAGCGTTCGGAGGCGTGCTACAGAACCAACGGCAACACGATCCCCTGCAGCAGCGCTGCGAACGCCAGCGCCAGCGCCGCATACACACCCGCTTCGTTGCTCACTTGGTACGCTCTCGTCGTGCCGATGCCATGCGCCGTAAGACCAGCAGCGAAGCCGCCGATGCGCACTATCCCTTCCGCCTGCTCACCGGACGCCTGTGCGATCAGTGGCATGGCATGACGCGCACGGGAATGTGCGTGCGGTACGGCGAGACGGTTGGTGTCTGTTAACTAGAGAACAGAGGGCAAAAGAGGAGCGAACTGGTCGTCTCCGCGGCCCACTCAGCCAGGCCCTGGCACACGCAGAATGTGCGCGATCCCCGCGTGTACAGGGGAGCCCCAGAATTGAAAAGGCCAACCTGAGAACAGGTTGGCCGAAAGCATGGTGGTGGAAAGGCGACCTGTTTCGAACCTTTCTCCAAAACGCCTGAGTATTGCTGCGGGTCAGAGAGGAAAGATTGGGGTGATTGTCCGAGTCACACAGCTCCCCTCCCATTTGCGATTACGCGCGGCACTCGAGGGAGAAATCACCCACCTTGACTTCTTTCCGTTCCAGCGCCTTCATCGGAGTCCTGACAACTCCTGCGCAAGGATGCAAAACATGGACGGACGATGCATGACTCAAACCGAGCTGGCTGAGCGCTGGCAGATCAGCGAAGCGACACTGGAACGCTGGCGAACTGAAGCGGGCGGACCGGTATTTCTCAAACTTGGCGCCCAAGTCCGGTATCGCCTTCGTGATGTTGAAGCCTTTGAGGCGGAAGTGCTTCGCGAATCGACCGAGTCGGACGGAGGCCCCCAGCACCAGATCGTTGATCAACCGCAACGCCAGCTCAAAACCACAATTCGCACGGCACGACCAATCACCATATGGCTGCATTCCAGTCCTCGCCGAACCCGTTTGCGCCCAGGTTACGCTGGCCGTACCCGGTGACGACGATTGCATCATCAAGCCAAACCCAATGCTTGAGCCCCGGCTTCCTGCTCCAGATAGACCCAATCCACGATCTCATCGCTCGGCATGTAGCCGGCCACGAGTTTTTCCATAATCAGCCGGATGACGCCAACGTCATTCACATTGAGCGCCATCTCCAGCGATCTGAGCTGGCCTTCAAGCTCTGCCCACGGGATGAACTCCTCGTGAGCTTTCATGATCCGCGAATGAGATGTGGGCTTGGGGTTGTCGCCAATCAGCAATTCTTCATAGAGCTTTTCACCCGGGCGTAGGCCGGTGATTTCAATTGCGATGTCGCCGTCGGGGTTCTGCTCATCCTTCACCGCAAGACCCGAGAGTTCGATCATCCGCCGCGCCAGATCCATGATCTTGACTGACTGACCCATGTCAAGCACGAACACATCACCCCCCTTGGCCATGGCCCCAGCCTGGATCACTAGTTGCGAGGCCTCAGGGACGGTCATGAAGTAGCGGGTGATTTCGGGATGCGTCAGTGTGATCGGACCACCGTCGCGGATCTGCTGCCGGAACTTGGGCACGACCGAGCCTGAAGATCCCAATACATTGCCAAAGCGCACCATGCTGAATTTGGTACCGGAGGCGCTTGCCGGTAAGGCCTGCAGGGCCATTTCCGCCAGTCGCTTGCTGGCACCCATGATGTTGGTCGGGCGCACCGCCTTGTCGGTACTGATCAGCACAAAGTCGGAAACGCCGTTTTCAGCAGCTGCCTGTGCTGTTTTGAGTGTTCCGAGCACGTTGTTTTTGATGCCCTCGGCTGGGTTGTGCTCTACCAGGGGCACATGCTTGTAGGCTGCGGCGTGATAGACCGTGTCCGGATGCCAGGTGGACATGATCTCGTGCATACGCTCATTGTCTTGTACCGAGGCCAAAAGCGGAACCAGAAAGATATTTCGATCGGCAACCTTTTCTTCGAGCTCCTGATGGATGCCGTAGAGGGCGAATTCACTCTGCTCGATCAGCAGCAGTTTGCTTGGCCCCACGGAGAGGATCTGGCGGCAGAGTTCGCTGCCAATCGACCCGCCAGCGCCCGTCACCATAACGACCTTGCTGCGGACATTCATCGCCAACAGGATGTGATTAGGCATTACCGGTTCGCGTCCAAGCAGGTCGTCGATATCCAGTTCACGCAGATCTGAGATGCTGACTTTTCCCTGTGCCAAATCAGTCACGCTCGGCAATGTTCGCACAGCCACTTTTGATATACGAATCTGCCCCAGGATCTCGTTGCGACGACGACGAGAAAGGCTGGGCATGGCCAGCAGCACGTCGCTGATGTTCAGCGTGGTGGCCAGGTTGTCCAGGTCGGCCGGGTTGTAGATGGGCTGGCCGTTGAGCACGTGGCCGTGCAGGCGGTCGTCGTCGTCCAGGAAACCTGCCACTTGCATTTCATGGCTGTTGGCCATGGCTGCGGCCAACTGGCGGCCGGTGCTGCCAGCGCCATAGATCAGCACCTTGGGGCGTGAGGCACGCTTGAGAATGCTCAGGTACTGGTCACCCAGCCAGACGCGGGCCAGCGCACGCGATGCGCCCACGAAAAGGAGCAAAAGAATCGGCTGAATGATGCCCACGGTGCGCGGTACCCCGGCCACACCAATAGCCGTGAAGATGGATGCATAGAGCAGGCCGTATATGCCCACGGCCCGTGCGACGGCCAACAAGGCTGGCCAGCCACTGTAGCGGAAGATGGCGCGGTACAGGCCTGACACGACAAAAACGGGGAGCGCAATGCCCACGGAGGCAGCCACCGCCCACAAAGCGGTGCCAGACAGAGTGACAAACTCCCCCTGCCGCAGATAAAAAGCCAACCAGACGGTCAGGACGCAGAGGCCCAGATCGACGGACAAAACGACGAATCGCTTTGCTGCTCGTGGCAGGGCCAGGATGGGGGCAGCCAGTTTAAAGAAAGGCTGTTTCATGGCGCGCAGCCCCCTGAGTCCTCAAGATGATCTGTGTTTTTCTTCAATGTGACACCTCATCCCTTGCCAGAACCTTCAACGCCGTCATCCAAAGTATCTTGATATCGAAAAGCAACGATCGGCGCTCAAGGTACTCCACATCCAGCTGTACCTTCTGAGAAATCGGCAGCTCATCCCTTCCATTGACTTGGGCCCAACCGGTTAGGCCCGGTACCAATTCATGTACACCTTTTCCAGTTCGCAACGCGACCAAATCATCCTGATTGAACAATGCTGGGCGCGGGCCTACGAAGCTCATGTCGCCTTTCAGGATGCTCCACAACTGGGGCAATTCGTCCAGGCTGGATTTGCGCAGAAATGAGCCGATGGGTGTGAGCCACTGCTCAGGGCTCTGCAGCAAGTGTGTGGCCACCGCTGGTGTGTCGATGCGCATACTGCGGAACTTTGGCATTCTGAAAATGCGGTTGTGGCGGCCCACACGGTCGCTCCAGTACAAGACTGGTCCTGGCGAAGTCAGACGAACAGCTAAAGCCGTCATCACGATAGGCAGCGCAAGAAACACAGCCGCGACCAACGCCACAGCCAAGTCAAACAAACGCTTCATGGGCGAAAGCCTTCAGCGGCACGGCGCAGCCCTTCATCCACAGACACCGGTGGGGTCCACCTCAGCAGTTGTCGGGTTTTGGCAATGTCTAGCTGCAACGAGCCGCACAGGCGCTGATAGATGCCTGGCCTGTTCAACACGCTCGCACCCTGCGGTGGTCCCGGTCGTTTGGACAGCCACCGGGCTGGAATAAGCTAAGGCCGGTGCCGGGGTTTTGGTTTTGACTTTCCCGGATTTTATAACGATTGGCTTGAGCGCTGTGGAGCTTGTGGGCAGCCGCCGACCTGTGGGCAAGCGGTGGGCAACGCGTAGCGTTGTCCACGGTTTGTCCATAGGGGACCGCGCTGGCGCGGTCAGGCGGGAACCGGCGTAGCCGGCTGTCCATAAATCCACAGTGCATCGCTTTTGCATTTCAGGCCGCCTGCGGCTGGGCGTTGGCCAGCGCGCCGAAGTAGGTCTCGTCCGGCGTCTGCCAGTTCAGCGACTGATGTGGTCGGCGGCTGTTGTACCAGTCGAAACACTCAGCCAGACTCTGCTTCTGCTCGATGCCGTTCTCGCAGGGGCGCAGATAGACCCATTCGTGCTTCACCGTCCACCACAATCGTTCGACGAAGATATTGTCATGACAACGCCCGCGCCCGTCCATGCTGATCTGGATGCCGTGCGCCTTCAACACATCCGTGAATTCCGCGCTGGTGAATTGGCTGCCCTGGTCGGTGTTGAATATCTCCGGTGTGCCATAGCGGGCCAGCGCCTCTGTCAGTGCCGCCGTGCAGAAGTCGGTGGTCAGCGTGTTCGATAGCCGCCAAGCTAGCACCTTGCGCGTTGCCCAGTCCAGGATGGCGCACAGGTAAAGAAATCCGTGGCGCATCCGGATGTAGGTGATATCGGTCGCCCAGACGTGGTTGGGGCGCTCGATGTTCAGTCCGCGCAGCAGATACGGATACACCTTGTGCTCGGGATGCGGCTTACTGGTGTCAGGCTTGGGGCCAACCGCCCATAGGCCCAGTTTGCGCATCAGCCGCCGGATGCGCCGGCGACCGACCAGAACGCCCTCGCGCTTGAGCATCTGCTGCAGGCGCCGACTGCCATACACCGGGTTCTCAGTGAAGAGCTCGTCCAAGCGCCGGAGCAGATCAAGCTCATCCTGCGATTCCGGGCGGGGCCGGTAATAGACGCTGCTACGCGAAATACCGAGCAACTTGGATTGCCGGGCAATGGACAGCGCATTCCCCGGGGAAATCATTGTCCGCCTTTCAGCAGGCGGGCAATGGCGGGCTGTCCGGCCAAGAAGTCCCGTTCGACCTGCAACCGCCCAATCTTGCGATGCAGGTTATCAATAACCGCCTGCGGGTCGGCCGCCTTCTTGTTGCCCCGCTCGAACAGTTCCTTTGCGTTCTTCACCAGCTCCTGCTTCCACGTGCTGATCATCGTCGAATGAATACCGTATTCCGAAGCCAGTTCCGCCAGCGTCCTGTCTCCCGACAAAGCCGCCATCGCCACTTGTGCCTTGAATTCCGCACTGTGTTGCTTGCGTTTCGTTCCCATCTCTCACGTTCCTTTCAACCGGTCAGCCTTAGCTTAGCCGACTGTCCGAAAAAGCGTGACCGCCGCAGCTCCCGTCACCAAAATCATTGTTTTGTCTTTCAAGCCTTGGCTTTGCTGATGGTCACGGCCTCAGCCAACAGCGCCTCCAGGCGGTCCATCAATTGGGCACGACCAAACTCTTGCTGGGCGTAATTCTGCCCATTCAATCCCAATTGTTTTCTCTCGGTCGCTGGCATAGCGGCCAAAGCCAGAACCGCTTGGGCCAGACCCAAGCTATCGCCTGCCTCGCATGTCAGGCCAGCCTTCGCATCACGGATCACAGTCGCACCCTCACCATCCAGCATCCCCAGCAAGGGGATGCCAGCTATCAGGTACGATTGAACCTTGCCCGGGATAGTCATGCTGAACACCGGGTCGCGCTTTAATGAGACCAGCAGTGCATTGGCATGCGCGTAAAACGAAGGCATGCGCTCCACTGGGAAACGACCCGGCAGCAAGACCTGTTTATCCAATCCCCGTCGAGCCACCTCGGATTGCAACCAGTCGGACTTGCGTCCATCACCCACAATCACCCAGCGAATGCTGGCGTTGTCTTTCAGCCGCTCTGCTGCATCCAGCACCGCCGGCATGTCTTGCGCCTCACCAATGTTGCCGGCAAACACCACAGTGAAGCCTTCGGCCCATTCAGGCACCTCGGGTGCTGGCTTGACGCTGTCATTCATGAAAACGTCCTCCGCCCAACTGGGGAAGTAACGAATCTTGGCTGTGTCATCGCAAAAGCGGGCAATGCTGCCCAAAAACCCCCTCGACTGCCCCAACACCAAAGTGCAACGGTTGTAAATGAAGCGCACCAAGTGCCCTACCCAACCCAGCACCCGGGACGAACGCACCACGCCTATGGCGGCCAGGGTTTCTGGCCACAGGTCCAGCGCCCAGAACACCACCGGCGCATTTTTGATTTTCCCCAGCCAGACTGCGGGCAATCCCACAGTCACAGGCGAAGGTTCAAAGACAAAAATCACATCGACTGGTTTGCCCCGCAAGCGCCAGGGTCCAAAAACGCCACCGCCCATTACAAAACTCATGTAATTCAGCATCAGGCGTATGCCCCCGGTGCTGCGGGGCAACATGGGCACACGCACCACTTCAGCACCTTCGTATGTGGCGAATGCGCTGGGCTGCGCCTGGTAGGCATCGAACACTTTGCCCGTCGGGTAATTGGGAATGCCAGTGAGCACCGTCACCTGGTGGCCACGCTGCACCCACTCCTTGGCCAAGTCATTGATGCGAAAGTTTTCTGGCCAGAAATACTGGCTGACGACCAAAATCCGCAACTGCGCCTCAGTATTTCTTCCACACCACGCGGTTCACGTAGTCGGTGTAGCTGTGAATGATGCGCACCACCTTGTCGCTCACGTTGGGCATGCTGTAGTCGGCCACCAGGCGTAGGCTGCGGTCGGTGCCACGGGTCTGGGTAGCCAGAATGGCCAAACCCTGGCGCACGCGCTCCACCTCCAAGCCCACCATCATCACGGCGGCTTCTTCCATGCCCTCAGGGCGCTCATGGGCTTCACGCAGGTTCAGCGCCGGAAAGTTGAGGATGGACGACTCCTCGTTGATGGTGCCGCTGTCAGACAGTACCGCTTTGGCCTGCATTTGCAGGTTCACGTAATCGTGAAAGCCCAAAGGTTTCATCAGGCGCACCAAGGGGTGGAACTGGGCGCCGGTGGCATCTACCCGCTTCTGGGTGCGTGGGTGGGTGGACACCACCACCGGCAAGCCATGCTCTTCAGCCACTGCATTCAGCACCGCCACCAGTTTGGTGAAGGACTTATCGGATTCGATGTTTTCTTCACGGTGGGCACTGACCACAAAATACCGCTCGGGCTGCAACCCAAGGCGGCCCAAAACTTTGGATGCTTGAATTTGCGGCAGATAGTGGTGCAACACCTCGTACATGGGGCTACCGGTCTTGATGACTTGGTCGGACGGCAGGCCATCGCGCAGCAGGTAATCGCGGGCAATGGTACTGTAGGTGAGGTTGATGTCGGCTGTGTGGTCCACGATGCGGCGGTTGGTTTCTTCGGGCACACGCTGGTCAAAGCAGCGATTGCCGGCTTCCATGTGGAAAATCGGTACCTTGCGGCGCTTGGCAGGAATCACCGATAAACAACTGTTGGTGTCACCCAGTACCAGCATGGCTTCGGGCTGCACTTGCGCCAACACACCATCGACCGCAGTGATCAAGTTGCCAATCGTATTTGCCGCCCCCGTGCTACCCTCGGCACTGCTCAAAAAATAGTCGGGCTTGCGAACGCCCAGGTCATCAAAGAACACCCGGTTCAGTTCGTAGTCGTAGTTCTGGCCGGTGTGTACCAGCACATGGTCGCAATGCGCGTCCAGTGCCGCCAGTACGCGCGATAAGCGAATGATCTCTGGACGCGTACCAACCACTGTCATGATTTTGAGTTTTTTCAGCGACATTTCTGTTTGCTCCATTCCACTCAAAGTGGACAGTCGTAGGTATCCGGACGTTGGCGGTCAAACACTTCGTTGGCCCAGAGCATCACAATCATTTCGTCTGTGCCGATGTTGGTGATGTCGTGCGTCCAACCGGGCACGATTTCCACGATCTCGGCCTTGTCGCCGCTGGTAGTCAACTCGTGGTTTTCGCCCGTGTGCATGTGGCGGAATTTGAAACGTGCCTTCCCTTTGATGACCAAAAACTTCTCGGTTTTGCTGTGATGGTAGTGGCCACCCCGGGTCACGCCCGGGTGCGCCGTGAAATAGGAGAACTGGCCGCTGTCCTGCGTTTTGAGCATTTCCACGAACACACCGCGCGCATCGCCGTGCATTGGCACGTTATAAGTGAACGACTCAGGCGGCAGATAGCTCACATAGGTGGCATATAAGGCCCGAACCATGCCTGTACCCACCCGTTCAGTGAGCAAGGATTGGCGGCTTTTTTTGAAGGATTGAATCAGGCGAGCTACCTCTCCCACCGTGGTGCTGTATTGCGGAGCCACTACAGCAAAACCATTCGCATCAAAGGCGGCATCGGCGCCATCCATCAACTGGATGAAGCGCTGCAACACACCGTCCGCATACACCAGGGTCAAAGGTGCAGCGGGGTCGTTGACCTTGATGGGCAGATCGCGAGCCACGTTGTGGCAAAACGTGGCCACGGCGGAGTTGTAGTTGGGCTTGCACCACTTGCCAAACACATTCGGCAGACGAAACACATGTACCGGTACGCCGTGCTCACGCTGTAAGGCAAACAAGGCATCTTCAGCCGCCCGCTTGCTGGCACCGTAGGGGTTGTCCAGCGCCGCCTGGGTTGATGACGAAAACACCACCGGTACCTTTCGACCGCTGACAAAGGCCACACCCGCTAGCGCCTGACACAGCGCCACTGTCAGATCGGTATTGCCAGAGGCAAACTCCGCCGGATCTTGCGGGCGGTTGATGCCCGCCAGGTGGAACACAAAGTCCACCCCCTGCAGCAGAACGGGCAATTGCTCCAAATGGTTGGTACGCGTAAAGCAGACTACCTCCACGTCTTTACGCTCAGCCAAGTGGAGCTGAAGGTTCTTGCCAAAAAAGCCGTTGGCGCCGGTGATCAGCACCTTCACGCGTTACTCCTCGGCAACGGGGTGTTCGCCACGGGCAATTTTCTGCATAAAGTCCAGTTTCAGTAGCAGTTGCTTCATGCCCTCCACATCCAGCCGCTGGGTGTTGTGCGAGTTGTAGTCTTCGCCATGGGCAGTCTGGGTGAGCTTTTGCTCGCCCTGGTCCACAAACTTGGCGTAGTTCAGGTCGCGGCCGTCGGCCGGTACCCGGAAATAGTCCCCCATGTCTTGGGCGGTTGCCATTTCTTCCCGGCTCAGCAGTGCTTCGCACAACTTCTCACCATGACGCGTACCCATCACGTGAACGGGATGGTTGGTCCTATTCATCAGTTCCAGAACGGCTTTGGCCAACACCTCCACGGTGGCAGCCGGGGCCTTCTGCACAAAGATATCCCCGTTATTCCCGTGCTCAAAAGCATACAGAACCAAATCCACCGCATCAGCGAGGGTCATCATGAATCGGGTCATGGACGGGTCGGTGATGGTGATGGGGTTGCCGCTAAACACCTGCTCCACAAACAGTGGAATCACGGAACCGCGAGAGGCCATCACGTTGCCATAGCGTGTTCCGCAAATCACCGTCCCGGTACCTTCTAGGTTTCGGCTTGCCGCCACCATGACTTTCTCCATCATGGCCTTGGAAATGCCCATGGCATTGATGGGGTAGACAGCTTTGTCGGTGCTCAAACACACCACACGCTTGACGCCAGCGCCAATCGCGGCCTCAAGCACGTTCTCGGTACCCAACACATTGGTGTGCACGGCCTGCGTGGGGTGAAATTCACAAGACGGCACTTGCTTGAGGGCAGCCGCGTGGAACACATAGTCCACACCGCGCATGGCTTGTTGCACACTGCGGGCATCGCGCACATCGCCAATATAGAACTTCAGCTTGGCGCTGTTGTAGCGCTTGCGCATGTCGTCCTGCTTTTTCTCGTCGCGGCTGAAGATACGGATTTCTGCCAGCTCAGATTTCAAGAAGCGCTTGAGAACCGCGTTTCCGAAAGAACCCGTTCCTCCTGTGATCAATAGCGTCCCGTTCTTAAACATGCTTACCATTTCTCCTCAGCTTAATGTTCTATGTGAGGTAGCGACTGCGACAATGAAGTCTGTAAATGGCGGCCAATCGGGAACCAGCGTGGCGGAGTAAAAGGGCGCCAGTCGGTTCGTAAAGCAGGCTCGGAGAGCCCGATAGTTACTGCCGGGGTTTTGCCTTGCCTTGGGCAGTAGGCAAAGCCTAGCCTAGCCAGATGGCCAAGGCAAGGCGGCGCGAAGCAGTCCTTGGTGTTGGCCCCCCC
>Ga0194132_10012013_pt1 | contig 10918 bp, 29 predicted proteins | sample TA2KigOf80mmetaG_FD_148612 | JGI IMG/M metagenome (GOLD analysis project Ga0194132, IMG submission 148612) | Freshwater microbial communities from Lake Tanganyika, Tanzania - TA2015054 Kigoma Offshore 80m | ecosystem: Environmental > Aquatic > Freshwater > Lake | place: Tanzania: Lake... | reverse complement strand
GACCCTTGCGTACAGATAACGCCCACCGTTGACAAACTCAACAGTCAAGGTATGCTCACGCCTGCGATAGCGGAGTTCCGTGACTGCTCGGCTCTTTCGTGGTCTGATGATGTTTCTCATACCCCCACCCTACAACCTATTATGTCTAACAACAACGCTGAGTTATCCACAGCCTGTGGATAACTTCCGAACCGAACGCATCGGCCCCGCTGGGGAAAAACTCAAAAATACAACAACGGGACCCCGCCCAAAAGGTATGTCTCTATCTTCTACGGTGGTGGAAAGGTCAGCCACAACAACCAGTTTGATGTTGCTCGCCAGTCTCGTGGGCCCCGACAGCGATTATCTGCCCATCGGCAAGCAAGAACTCAATGTGTTTCTCATACTTGTCCATAAGGGCAGGAAACAAATCAAAGAACTTCTGCGCGCAGTCCCGACATACGCGCCACGGCTCAACACGACTGTTGGAGAACGGCATATCAAAGAAGCCGTCGTAATAACTCATTGAGTAAGGGTCAAAACAAAGTCCACCATCGGGATAACTTTCTTGCGTCGTGCAGATGGCGGGGCCCCCGCAGGCATCGCAGGTGATGGTTCGTGGCGAGCCGAAGTTGGGTCTCACTTTGGCGTGCCACCCTGTATCTCGGCGATGAGTGCGCCGATGCTTCGCAGGAGTTCGGCTTCGTCACACCCGAAGTCTGACGAGATGAGCCTGTCGTTGAGCAGGTCGTCGGCAAGAGCCGCTAGTGCTTCGTGGCGCAGGACTACGCCGTTGATGCCCAAGTAGTTGTGGATAAGGTCGTGGATTAGTGGTGCTGTGGTCATACCATCACCTTACATCCTATTATGTCTAACAACAACTCAAATCAGCCCTCGTCGGGTCGGGTCGGGACTAGAACAGAGTTTCCTGTTGTTCTCTCAGTTCCTTATCAACGCAGAAGTCGTGGCGCAGTCGGTAATGTTCTTGCTCAACTGAGGCGAGCGTACGGGTCTGGCCCCGCACCCAGCCCGTAGCAAGGCGCAGGGTGTTCACTCCTTTGGGGTCTATTGCCAAGCCACACAACTCACAGGCATACAGGGGTGGGATTACCAGAGCAACTCAACTTTATCGTGAAGTTCTGACGACAGTTCGTTCTGAAAGAATGGGTCAAACTCGCTGCCAGCAATACTGTCTGCGACATCGGGACGTATGGCGAGAAGCATCGTGTAATAGAACTGTCCCAGACGCAGAAGTTTGTTTGGCGAAGTCACCTTCATGTGTACCTCGTACTGAATGGCGAAGTCAGCAAGGAACTGATTGTAGGAGTAGCGGGGCGTGTCGTTGTCAGGCGAGGTCAAGGTATCGCAATCCTCTCACGATGTATGGAGTTTGTTCTCCAACCCACGCACCTTGACAGTTGTACTCAATGTATTCTTCGGCTTCATCCAAACTCATTGAGTCCCGAAACATCAACACCCGAACCATCTTGTCGTAGTCGTACACGGCGCAGTCAGGTTGGTTCATACGAGTTGTGTACCCGATGAAGGCATCCTCAAATCCATCCATGAGCAACAGGTTCATGTCAGCATCCACCAACGCCTTGTGAATGTCGGGACGGGTAATCACGACTTACTTTACGAGTTCCTTCGGCTTGACCGCGAGTACGTCACACAGACGGAAGATGGTGTTGAGGCTTGGCGAGAAGTGGTTGTTCTCGATGCGGTTCACCGTCTTGCGGTCAATGCCTGCCCTATCGGCTGTTTCCGCCTGCGACAGGCCCCGCTTGATGCGAGCGTCGAGAAGCCGTTGGGCGACTTGCTTTTGTTTCTTGCTGATTTGTGTGTTGTTCACGATAACCCTCCTTATTGGGTTAGCACCAGCATATAGCCTATTGTGTCTATTCGCAAGTCTTGACTTGGGGTACTATGTTGGTATGAGCGATGAACAAGACTTTACAGACTGGAAGTTTGAAGCCCCGAACCGTGAGTTGTTGTTAGAGCGTAGGGTCAAGGAGTTGGAACTGACAGTCGCACGGCTGGAACGAGAGTTGCGAGCCACCAAGCAGTTGCCAAGCGAATACGACCCCCATAAACCAACTCGCTATCCCACCATCGGGGCCATTGCTGGCATCATTGGGGGGATGACCCCGAAACCAACAAGCAAGCAAATGTATGACGACAGCGACATCGGGGGCGAAGCCTAAGGCAAGCAAATGGGTGACGATAAGCCGACTGAGCCCCGCGACGGGGGTGGGCAGGAAACGAAGCAGGAGAAACCTCGCCCCCCTAGATTTCTAGAAACCCAACCCCGCCGACCACCCTGTTGCCCCCGTTAGCGGGGCCCCCGCGCGGCTGTGGGCTATGGGCAGTCGCCGTATGGCGCGGCCCCGTCTTCGCACGAACACCAACCGAAGATGGCAACTTGCGTGTCGTGGGTGAGTTCGCCTAAGTCCTCATAACTGAACGAACGCTGAGATGGGTCGTCTTGGCAGCCCCGACATAGGTGGTTGTTGGCTTCCAATAGTTGCTCAATATGGGGGCAGAACCCCCACCGCTTTACAAACTCGTCAGTCACGGCTGTTCCACTTCCACTTTCGGCAGGCTTCCTTGCTTGCCTTCTTACGGCGGTCAGTAAAGGTCTGCGCCTTGTTCCGCACACCGTCTTGGTGCGCTTGGCGTTCGTGGGGTAGCCACTTGTGTCGCTTGGTCATACCTTTACCTTATAGCCTATTATGTCTTACAACAACTGCGACATAAGTGCCTTACGCACCCACACGCTAAGTTTCTCGCCAGACATAGCGGCCCCGTTCTGAACCTTGTCGTACAAGTCTTGGTTCACACGAACAATAATGAACTTGTCGGCAGGGTTGTCCTTGCGCCTACGCTTGCGTCGGGGCTTGGGCGTTATCTCTGCGGTGTCGTTCTGTTCTGCTGTTGCCACATTTGGTAGTACCGTCGTATCCGCAAGTGGCTTCGCCAGCGGGCGAAAGTGAGTAATACCCATAGATACAGTTTCATCTTGGTTCACTTTACACCACCTTCGGCTTGCCCCGCTGACAGGAATAAGCACTCATAGGTTGGGGGTTGGGGGTTGGGTGTGTGTTCATACGCCCATCCTACAACCTATTATGTCTAACGACAACCTAGTAGCGCATCATTTCCAAGTGGAGAGGTCTAGCACCGTCATAGCGAGTTCGTCGCAGTAGATGTCTGATTTTTCCGCTTCTACTACTTCCGTATGCGCCATTTTTCCCGTTTGTATATAGCGAATACGGCGCACTATATAGGTGTCAGAGTAATCCAAGATTACTTCTATGCGTCGGGTGGTCGTAATCGGCAAGAGTACGCCGACAGTATCGCCTTCCTTGTTTTGTAGGTTTGCCATACGCCCGCCAGATACGGCGAACACTACGGCTTTGCCCATTTGCGTCATTACTTCGGCGGTGTCGCAAGGACGCCCGTCACGCACTATTCCTGTGAGGTGGCAACGGCTACCGCCTTTGCCCCATTTTAGTTGTGTGGTCATACCCCCACCATATAGCCTATTATGTCTAACGACAACCAGAGTGCGCCCATACCCGCACGGCGGCCCCGTGCGCCACAACCGCACGACAAGTTCTAATCGGGACCCCGCCCGAAGGGTATGTGTCTATCTCTTACGGTGGTGGAAAGCCCTAGTCGCTGGCGAGCCCAACGCTTTTCTGCGTGACTTCTTCTTCGTCTTTATCCCATGCTTCTATAACGGACACGCTGGCGTTCCAGTGTCCCGCTTGGTCGGCAAGGATTTCTTCCATAATCGTCATGGCGATTTCTGCCGACGCTTCTGGTGTGCTTTCCATCTCTTCCATCGTCACGACGATTTCCATCTTGACGACATGGGTATTGGTCTGGGGTTGCTTGGTCTTCATGCCATCACCTTACAGCCTATTATGTCTTATAGCATCCTGCGTTGGGCAGCCATCTTATCTATGGCTTGTCCAAGTTCTTGTAGTCCTTTGTCCAAGTTCTTGTAGTTGCCAAGTTCTTTCTTGTAGTTATCTATGGCTTGTCCAAGTTCTTGTAGTGCTTTGGAGAGATGAGTGAAGTCGCGTTCAGCCATGCGGAAGCCCCGCCTGCGTCGCAGCCCTATCTTGCCGAGTATTGCGTTTATGGCGGTCATACTGACGCTTCCTCTTTCGCCTTTGCCTCTGCCACAAGGTCATGTACCTCAACCGCGTTCAGCGCTTCACGGACTTGCGTAAGGGTAGTTCCGTCTGGCAGATACACGATGAACATGGTTTCAGTACCGTTCTTGTCGGTCACGATGACTTTTAGGTTGGAGAACCAACCGTGGTCAGTATAGGTGACTTTGGGGAGTGTGTTTGAGTGAGCGTGGAGTTGTGTGGTCATACCTTCACCTTATAGCCTATTATGTCTCACGACAACTTGCCGATACGCAATGCAGCCGCGAGTTCTTCGGTTTCGGATGCGAAGAACAAGTGCACGATATAGTCAGCCAGCCAGCCATCATCTGACTGCGCCCACGCAACCAGATGCGCCATCACTAGGCCCCGCTCAGCGTCGGTGGCATCTTTATTTAGGGCAGTTATGTCAGCGTGGACTTCGGGTAGTTGATTATCCTTGTCACCCTCGTCTTCTAGTTGCCAGCGAGTGAGTAGCAACAACAACATCTGCTCTACAACGCCTACCGTGTCCAAATAGAGATAGTCGGGGCTACCGTTCTCGTCTAGCACGGTTCTGTCGTCATCTGCCGACACCCTTGCCATGCTCTCCATGAACGCCGACAAGGTGGGGTAGGTGAGCGACACCTTTGCCATGCTCTCCATGAACGCCGACCCTGTTTGGGGGGCGGTCACACCGCCACCCCAACCGTAATCCGTGTGTGAGGTTTGACGGTCACGACTTGGGCAACCGCTTCGGCGGTAATCGTGCCTGCCTTGACTTCAGCATCAAACTTCTTGGGTTCTACCTTGAGGGCAGTCACCTTGTCAAATGCGTTGGGCGCATGGACTAAGAGAGCGTCTATGTCAAACTCTCTGCGTTCTACTTGCTCAACGGCAACCATGTGTCCGTCGCTCGTTGCGTGTCGGGTAATGCCTGCTAGGGCGTAGTCCGCTTCCAGCGTCGTTCGTGCTTTCGCAAGTGCTTCCTCAGCACTCTTGAGAGCGTCATACGCCGACTTGTAAGCGTCTGCCGTGTGGGTTAGTTGTGTCATGCCCCCACCTTACAGCCTATTATGTCTAACGACAACCTGTCACAAACGCACAAGCACAAACGCACAAGGTTATCCACAGGTTATCCACAAGCGCAGCGTCCTGCGGCCCCGCTTGCCCCTGCTCGCGTATGCGCGTAGCGCGGGACCCCTTGGGGATGTGTTGTCTCTATCTTTCACGGTGGTGGAAAGCCTATGGGGTGTCGGTTTGACCGATGCCGCCACCTAGCCGCACCACGAAAGTCAGCCCTTCTATCAAGGTGTCCAACTGCTTTTCAGAAACAACCGATGAAAGGAGTCCGACCAAATACTCCACGGCCCCGTCGCCCCATACCAAACGAACAAGTGACGCTAGTTCGTTTTCTTGTTCTACTGAGCGAATAACTGAGTCTAGTGTCGGGAGTTCGTTTTCTGAAAGGCTCACGGTATCAACACACCTTCAAGTGGGTTGGGGGCTTGCTCGCCAAAGACGGTTTCGTAAAGTGTGCGCCCAGCCTGCCAATCAGTCCAATCACCGTCTGAGCGAACCTCTACTAAGTCACCGTAGATAACTTTCGCACGGATTAGCACGGCGCATACGACAGCGTCGTAGGGCTTGTGGGCGGTCTTACAGAAGTCAAAGATTTGGTGCGGGTTTCTGCCCTCGGCTGCGTAGTGCTTGCGTTGCCAATCGGGTTGCTCTGGCAGTGCTTCCCAAGCAAAGGTTTCGTAGTCATGCCCCTCGGAAGCGTCACCGTTGAAGCGGAAGTACGCCTCGTTGTATTCGGGTTCGCCGTTGCCGTCATAGCCACGAATGGCTATGCCCTGTTTCTGAGCCTCGGCAATAATCGCCTTAGCGTCAAGGGTAAGTTTGCCAAACATGTAGGCAGACCCCTTGTTCTTGGCGTTGCGTGTGTGGTAGTGAGTGTATCCCATAGTTAGACCACCTTACAGCCTATTATGTCTAACAACAACCGAACTTCACCAGCACGGCAGTATCGCCTTTGTTATTCCATTCAACATTGAACCCTTCGGCTCTCATTTCCTCAGCCACGATAGGCCCCGCCCCTTCACAGTGATACACATACACATCAAACTTGGCTGAGCCATCTCGTTTGAAGTGGATACCAGACCATCGGTCATTTATTGTTCCGTCGCCAACAAATGTCCACGCAAGTTTCCCATCGGGAAGGTCATACATGGCGCATGAGCGACAACAGGATACAAAGTTCTGTTTAGTGGTTACGCCGCGAGCCCCGATGCGTTTCCATGCGGTGTTCCAGCGTTGGCGGTCAGTTCTCATCGGCAGTCAAACCATTTCATCGTCGTCGCCAGCAAGTGATTGTAATCGCCAGATGTGGCTTCGGAGATGTAGTTATCCCACTCAGCGTCAAAGGCTTCGTCACTCCAATCGGCAAATAACGGCGATTGCGACATAGCACGGTTAGCACGCCCCAAGATGGAGAAGGCGTTGCCATCCTCGCCTACGAGCGTGACGGTGATTTCTGGATACTTCGGTGTGGTCATGTCTCCACCTTATAGCCTATTATGTCTAACCGCAACGCTCGGTGTACTTGGGCATTACTCGTAATCCTCGTCGTAGCACCATGTTTCTAGGTGGTGTCCTTCCACGATTGCGTGGGCTGGTGCTGTCTCACGGCCCCGCCATGATACGCCCTCTGGTAGTGCGATTTCACGCTCGCTGTCGCCCTCTCGTACCGCCTCAATCGCCTGAATACACGGCTCAATCATGCTGGTCGGTACAGGTGGATAGTGATTGCCCGTCAGGTGCCATGAGAGTTGCTGGCGTAGGCTAATGCCCATGTCGTCGCCAACCTCTTTCATGCTCTCTGCGCCAAATCTGCCCACAATCAGCCAACCTTTACGAAGTTGAAGTTGGGCTTCACGATTGAGTTCACGGCTCTGCCGTAGCCCTCAGCCTTGCCTTGCTTGCGGATTAGTTGCCATACGGCAGGGTTCACGCTGGCATAGATGTAGCGACCGCCGTTGAGATACTGAACCGTGAGTGTGCGCTCACGCTTGTCGTATCTGAGTTCGGCAATCGCACGGCTATGGCGTGGTCGGATTGTCTTTCTGTTGAACATGCCGTCACCTTACAACCTATTATGTCTGACGACAACCTCACGGAGAGTGTTCGGGCAACCACTCGCGCGCGTGCGTGCGCACGGCCCCGCCCGCGCGCGGGCGCATACGGGCGCGTACGCGGGGCCCCAAAGCGGGGGGTTGTTTCTATCTCTTACGGTGGTGGAAAGGCTTACCAGATTTCAAAGCCACCGCAGTTCTCTAAGAACTCGCAGAACTCTCGCACATTCTGGCAGTCAAACGGATAGGAAGCCATCCAATGTTCGGTAGTTCCCACTCCGTCACAGCCATTACACCAGCCGTGTGTGCGACCCGTCAGTATCTGAACTTCGGGCTTCAACTCTTTGGTTGGTTGCCCCATGTCCACGCCGACCTTATCGGTGCGGATACCAGTGCTATCGCAAATCCCACACGCTAGTCTTGGCAGTTCAGCCATTCTCTCACGGTACGCAAGTTCATACATCAGCACAGAGCCGTTGTCTAGGTCGTCACGCAATAGTCGTGCCAGTTTCTTGGCTTTCGTGGCGTTCAGACCCCTTCCGTCGTTGAAGTGCCAGCCTTCTCCGTCAAAGCCAACTTCGTCGGCATAACGCTCAATACAGAAGTCAGCAAGTGGTCGCCACCACCACACATTATTGCGAAAGTATTCGCCCTTATCGGTTGTCGGCTTCTTGCCGTAGATGTCCATTCCCATACCGCCACCTTACAGCCTATTATGTCTAATCACAACCTTGCGTGTGCGGCCCCGATGGCGTAGCCATTCGGCGCTGGGGAGAGACCCTTCCCCAGCGCCGAGCGACTTATTGCCGTATTACAGGTATTCGCTGACTGAGCGAACAGTGCTGGTCGATACATACTCGTCGTCGGACATTTCCAACATACGGAGTGCGTTCTCTATGGCTTCCTTGTCTGCCCGATACTTGTAGTCGGGATACAACTCAGGGCTCTTGGGCTCTTGTGGGGCAAGAGACTTCGGCACTTTCACAGTGACGGCGTATTCAACTTTCGTCTTGCTGCGTGAGCCGTAGCGGTTGTATTCGCTTACATCAGTGAACTCAACCTTGCCTTGCTTGATGAGTTTCAGAAGCGAAGCGGTGTACACTTCCATCTCCTTATCGTGCTTGGCTTGGTTCTTGTCGTTGTTCTCATAGCGAGCCTTGCGTTCGGCAAGTGCCGCTTCAAGGGTCTTGATGAGTTTGGCTTTCTTGATTTTCAGGTTGAGTGACTTAGCCATTAGCGCACTTCCTGTTGTTGGTGTGTTTCATAGCGTCACCTTACAACCTATTATGTCTAATCACAACCTTGCCGTGTGTGTGAACGCGCCCAGCCCCGTCGTGTATCACAACACAAAAAATCAACAGAAACGGGGCCAACCCGTTGGGGTATGTCTCTATCTTTCACGGTGGTGGAAAGGAAGGTTAGTCCCAGAGAGTGAGAGCAACATCTCTCAGTTGCCCACTACCCTCGTTGTCGCCAATAATCATTTCCGTCTGCTCAGGGTTGCCGTACATTTGGAGTGCTGACCCGAAGTCTCCGTTTTTGGTAACGAGACAGAGCATGGAAACACGCTTGCGCTTGGGGTGAAGCGACGGTGGCAGTTCTGGGTGTTCGTCGTCGGTAACAGGTGAAGCCCAACCACAAGTCCAGAACGCTAGTGCGTCGTGTTCGGTGGCAAGTTCTTTTCCAGCACCTAACAGAAGGTCGTACAGGTCGCCGTGTGTGTGCTTTTCGTCGTTGGCAATAATCGGGTGTCCGTCTGCGTCAAACGATACAGGTGCTAGCCACGCCAGCGTTTTGCCGTTCGGTGCTTTGGTGGACAGGTTGTCTGCCCCCAACAGGTTCATTACTTCGGTGAGTGTAAGTGGTGTGTTCATAGCGTCACCTTACAGCCTATTATGTCTAATCACAACTCCGTTTTGCCTTCGTCATCACGACGCTTCTGGCAATGGCGCATCTCTTCCACTAGGGAACGGTAGAAGCACTCGCGCCACACATTCCACAGATAGTCATCATTCATCATGGAGTAAGCGAGTTGCTCGTACTCTTCTTCGCTGGCCCCGCTCCACCACAAGGCTTCCTCATGGTCAGGGTTCTGTGCCAAGATTTCGGCAACTTCGGTTCTCAGGTCGGCAGGCGTCATGCTGATAATGAACCGACTGTCAAACAGGTATCGGTACGGCTTGTCACTCATTTACGAGCCCCGCCAGTCCAAGTAGTTCGGTCAGTTGTTCGTCGGTCAGGTTCTCAGCCCATTCTGGCGTTTCTGTCTGCCAATCAAGGTCAATGTCAAGACCGTCGCCCGTGTTGGCGGGTAGTGCGTGGCCGATTCTCGCAACGAGTTCACTCTCGTCCTCAAAGATGAACTGATAGGTCGTCTCGACCCATGTGGCATGATTACAAGTAAAGGCGGGGATTTTCATTCGTTGTTCTCGTCCTCGTCCTCGTCCTCGTCATCAGCGATAAACACGATGGTCGCCGTAGCAACTCGCCCATCGCTGTTGTAGGTGACATAGACAGGGTAGACACCATCGCCGTATCCGCTTGATACGCATACGCCCATGCTGTGTCCTAGTTGCCCAACCATGTCATCTGAGCAAGTTGCCGATGAAGCACCGTTGTAGGTGTACGGATAGGGCTTGGGTAGGTCAGCCTTGAATGTACCGCCCTCGTTCATTTCGTCCTTGAAGTCCTTGACATAGCAGGGGTCGGTCAGCATAATCTGACCGCTATCTACGCCACAATGACCGACAAGTTCGCCGTGTTCTGTGTTGATAGGTATTCGCTTGATTCTCATGCGTCAACCTTACAGCCTATTATGTCTAACCACAACCTCGCATCGCTTGCGATTAAGCAACCCTTGCAATTAACCGATTACCCCAATCGCGAATAAGGCGGGACCATCAACGGAAAGCGCGTGGCTAGTAGTCACGGTGGTGGAAAGCCTATCGGTCATTCTTTGTATTCAATTCGTTCGTTGGTGTTCATATCTGCGATGGCAATATCGTCGTAATCGTCGTAGTAGGACTGACACAGTAGAACTGCCTCGCCCCAAGTTAGCAAGTGGTCGTTCACTTCGGCCCCGCGGACAAAGACGGTGTACTTGTGTGACCAGTGACCAGTCATTGTGCGTCCTTGCTTTGTAATGGTCATTTCTTCTTTCTCTTCTTCTTTGTTGGCTTCAGGTAATAGCCGTTGATTAGGAAGTAAAGCGCTTCCAAGTACCCATCAACATAAGAACGAGTTTCTGGGTCATCAAAGTAGTCCTCATAGACATACCTAAACTTTTTCTCCGTTCGTTCTATTTCCTTACGGATAACGGCTTTTGTAATGGTCATTTCTTGGCCTTGCGCTTCTTCTCGCCCATGTAGTGGCGAATAACTTTCATGATGTCAACGCCCTTGTGGGCAACGGCTTCAATGTCCTCGTAATCAAATCGTTCAAGTTCCTTTTCGTTGAGGTCGTCAGCGTCAATCAAGAGAACATCATCGCCAGCATCAATGATTGTGCCAGTCCCGACATGCACGATGTAAAGGGTCATTGTGCGTCCCACACACCTGCCCAACACACTTTGCAACTCAACTCGCCGTCATAAGCAACTGTCACCGCCGCGCCACAGCACGGGGATAGTTCTTGCTCGCACTCGGA
>Ga0194132_10012011_pt1 | contig 10921 bp, 8 predicted proteins | sample TA2KigOf80mmetaG_FD_148612 | JGI IMG/M metagenome (GOLD analysis project Ga0194132, IMG submission 148612) | Freshwater microbial communities from Lake Tanganyika, Tanzania - TA2015054 Kigoma Offshore 80m | ecosystem: Environmental > Aquatic > Freshwater > Lake | place: Tanzania: Lake Tanganyika... | reverse complement strand
CGCGTGCTCGCGGCCCGCATCGCGGCGCGCGTGCCGCCGCCGCCCGCGACCGGCGGCGCGTAACGCTTTCCGTGCTGCGGTGTCTTAGTAAGAGCAGTGAGCAGCATCGACGACGTGAAAGCGGCGCTAGACATCGTCGAGACGGTTCGAGGCTACGTGCCTGCGCTGGCGCGCAGCGGGCGCTCGTTCAAGGCGCCCTGCCCCTTCCACAGCGAGCGCACGCCCTCCTTCATCGTCGACCCGGAGCGCCGCACCTGGCACTGCTTCGGCGCCTGCGCCACCGGCGGCGACGTGATCGAGTTCATGCGCCGCATCGAGGGCCTGGACTTCCGCGAGGCGCTCCGGCGCTGCGCCGAGCGCGCCGGCGTCGAACTGCGCCCGCCGACGCAGCGCGAGCAGCGCGCGCGCGAGGAGCACGAGCGCCTGTTGCGCGCCAACGAGGCAGCCGCGCTCTTCTACCAGGCGGCGCTGCGCGGCCCGTCCGGTGCCGCCGCGCTCGCGTACGCCGAGCAGCGCGGGCTCGACACGGCCGCGCTCGACGCGTGGCAGCTCGGCTACGCGCCCGATGAGTGGCGAGCGCTCTCCGACTACCTGCTCGCGCGCGGCTTCACCGAGGGTGACCTCGTCGCCGCCGGGCTCGCCTCGCCGAGCGATCGCGGCGCGTACGACCGCTTCCGCGACCGACTCATCTTCCCAACGCGTGACGCGCGCGGCCGCCTCGTCGGCTTCGGCGCGCGCGCGCTGCGCGCCGACCAAGAGCCGAAATACCTGAACACAGCGCAGACGCTGCTCTTCGACAAGAGCGGCACGCTTTACGGCCTGGACCGCGCGGGGCCCGCCGCGCGGCGCGCCGATCGCCTCGTCGTCGTCGAGGGCTACATGGACGTGATCGGCTGTCACCAGGCTGGCATCCCGAACGTCGTCGCCTCCATGGGCACGTCGATCACCGAGAAGCAGATGGCGCTCGCGCAGCGCTACACCGCGAACATCGTGCTGATGCTCGACGCCGACAGCGCGGGCTCGGCGGCCGCGCTGCGCGGCGTCGAGGTCGCCTCGGGCGCCGCGCCCACGGGCGCGACGCCGACCATCGACTGGCGCGGGCTCATCTCCTACCAGGACGTGCTGCGCGCCGACATCCGCGTCGTCGCGCTCCCCGCCGGCGAGGACCCGGACTCGCTCGCGCGCGCCGAGCCGGATCGCCTGCGCGCGCTGCTCGATGCCGCCCGGCCAGTCGCCGAGCACCTGTTCAACGCCGCCGCGAGCACGATCGTGGAGGGCGACCCGCGTTCGCGCTCACGCGCCGTCGAGCTACTGGCGCCGACGGTCGCGGCGACATCCGACCCGGTGCTGCGCGCGAATTATGTCAGTCGTCTCGCGCGGCTCGGCCAGGTCAACGAGCAGACGGTGCTCGCGCTGCTCGCCCGCGGCGGACGCCCCACCCGGCCCGCGCCCGTCGTGGCGCCCGCCGCCGCGCGCGCGGCCCGCGGCGCGCCGGCCGTCCCGGACGGCGAGACGCAGCTGCTGCTGCTTATCCTGCTGCATCCGGACGCCCTCCCCGCGGGCCGCGCGCTGCCGGCCGACGTGTTCGAGGACACCACGAACCGCCGCCTGTTCGACGCCTGGTGCAGCCTCGGCGAGGAGTATGAGGCACGCCGCGACGAGCTCGACAACGAGCTGCTGGAGCGCGACGCCGCGGTGCGCGCGTGGGCGGCCGGCACCTGGGACCCGCAGGCGTGGGACGCGCGACAGGTCGAGAGTGGCATCACGCAGATCGCGATGCAGCTGCGCCTCAGGCGCGCGCAGTCGCGCGTGCGGCCCGTCGCGCTGACCCAGGCCGAAGAGGTGCACGGCGCGCGCCACCGCGGCGAGCCGGTGCTCGAGTTCGCCGCACGCGCCGCGGCGCGGGCAGCGCGCCCTCCTACCGAGGCAACCGAGCCACAACGAGACGCGTTGAACGATACGGCCCGCCTCGCGGACGAGTTCGCCGAGCTCACGCAGCGGCAGCGCACGCTGGCGCGCAGCGCGCCAGGCCCCGGCACGCCAGAACACAGTGCGGCAGACCATAACGAGCAGTTCGATATAAGGAGCGCCGACCCCGCCCGTGCAGACGCCTCCCCACTCGACCGGCCCCCGGCCGAGCAGGGAGCAGGGGCAGCGGCCACCCAGCGGAGGTACGAATGACCCAGACGTTCGAAGAGGCCGGCATGGAGGCGCTGCTCGCGAAGGGGCGCCGCTCAGGCCAGGTGTCCGCCGCCGAGGTGCTCGCCGCCATCCCGGAGGCCGAGGGCAGCCGCAATCGGCTCTCGTCGATCGTCTCCCAGCTGTCCGAGAACGGCATCACGGTGCGCATTGACAACGACATCGACCGCGGCGCCGGCGCCGTCGTCGAGGCCGCGCGCCGCATCGTCGACGAGGCCGTCGGCATCGACGACCCGGTGCGCATGTACCTGCGCGAGATCGGCAAGGTGCCGCTGCTCACCGCCGAGGACGAGAAGCGCCTCGCCCGCGCGATGGAGGAGTGGATCCACGTCAATGCGATCCGCGGGGAGTGGCGCAACGAGCATGGCCAGGAGCCCACGTACGCCGAGGTGCTGTGCGCGCTCTTCGACCAGTTCCACGGCGAGCGCCAGGTCTACGCCGCCGTCAGCCGCCACCTCGACCTGCCGCGCCAGTCGGTCTCCGAGCGCATCGTCGACCCGCTCTTCCGCTCGACGATCGACCGCGAGCTGGACGAGGCCGCGCACGTTGCGCTGATGGACGCCATGAAGTGGGACGCGGACCGCGCGCAGGCCGCGCTGTTCCGCCTCTCCATCATCACGCACATCATACGCCCGGAGCAGGTGCGCTGGGCCGCCGAGATCGCCAGCGGCGAGGCCAAGGTCTTCCCCACGCCGAAGGGTCTCGCGCAGAAGCTCGAGCGCGAGCACGGCGGCGCCATCCGCTACTACTTCGAGAAGATCGCCTACGACGGCGAGCGCGCCGAGCGCCAGCTCACTGAGGCGAACCTGCGCCTAGTCGTCTCCGTCGCCAAGAAGTACATCGGCCGCGGCATGTCGCTGCTCGACCTCGTGCAAGAGGGCAACATCGGCCTGATTCGCGCCGTCGAGAAGTTCGACTACCGCAAGGGCTTCAAGTTCTCGACGTACGCGACGTGGTGGATCCGCCAGGCGATCACGCGCGCGATCGCCGACCAGGCGCGCACGATCCGCATCCCCGTGCACATGGTCGAGACGATCAACAAGCTTGTGCGCATCTCGCGCCGCCTCGTGCAGGAGTACGGCCGCGAGCCGACCTCCGAGGAGATCGGTCGCGAGCTCGAGCTGCCGCCGGAGCGCGTGCGCGAGATCATGAAGGTCTCGCAGGAGCCCGTCTCGCTGGAGACGCCGATCGGCGAGGAGGAGGACTCCCACCTCGGCGACTTCCTGCCCGACGAGTCGGCGCCCGCACCGGCCGACGCCGCGTCGCACCAGCTGCTCAAGGAGCAGGTGATGGATGTGCTGTCCTCCCTCACGCCGCGCGAGCGCAAGGTGCTGGAGCTGCGCTTCGGGCTCGAGGACGGCCGCTCGCGCACACTCGAGGAGGTCGGCCGCGAGTTCAGCGTGACGCGTGAGCGCATCCGCCAGATCGAGGCGAAGGCGCTGCGCAAGCTGCGCCACCCAACCCGCGCGAAGAAACTGAAGGACTACCTCGACTGAGCTCAGCCGCTTGCCGCGCGGCTCCGGACCGCGCAGCGGGCTTGTGCGGCGCCGCTGAGTAGCAGACCCGTGGGCGCCGTCGGCGGCGTCCCGGACCACGCGGCTGAGGCGGCGGCTGTCACCGCGTCGCTCCGCTCTTGGCACGCACGGGCCGTTCCCGGAGCGCGAGGGGCGCAGCCCCTCGCAGGAGAAGGGCGTGGGGCCCCGCCCGAAGGGCCGTCACCAGATTCGAGACTGCGTCCGCCGCATCTCGTCGCAGCGCGCTAGACTCTTGCGGCTGAACGGAGGGGTCATGCCGCAGTACGAGTACCGCTGCCGCAAGTGCGGCGCCGACTTCGAGCTCATCCGCCGCATCGCCGACCTCGACAAGCCGGTCGCGTGCCCGCAGTGCAAATCGAAGCGCACCTACCGGCGGCTCTCGATGTTCGCCGTCGGCCGCTCGAGCACCGCCACCCCCGCGAGCGGAGGCGACGAGCTCGACCTCGGCGGCGACGAGCACGGTCACAGCCACGGCGACGACGACTGGGACGACGACTTCTAGGCGAGATGCGATCCGCAGCGAGCGACAGAACGGCGACCGCTGAATGGCCGATCAAGAGAAGAACATCATCAGCCGCTTGAAGGCGGCGATCGAGGACAAGGTGTCGAGCATCGAAGAGGACCGCTTGGTGTGCTTGTTGTGTCGCCACACCAACTGATCGCTCAGCGCTGGCTATGTTGGATTGCCGCTGTCAAACGCACCCGACTATGTGACGCTCGGCGGCAGAGTGTTGCCGACCGTCCCGCTCACGTGCTCGACCTGTGGCAATACTCACTTGCTAAACCTGCTGATACTCGGGTTTACCGAGCGGGATTTCGAGGCGCTGACGTTCCTGCCGGTTACCCCTCGCCTCAGCGATGTCAGCTAGTACGCGCGAACCACCGAGTAGCTACTCGATCGAACCTCAGGCATCGCAGCAGCTGACGATCGAGGCCGTCCCGAGAACCATTCGGATAGATTACGTGCTCGAAGGGGAGCTGCTATCGCTCGGGCATAGCGCCGGTTCGCCTCACGCGCCACTTTTCGGCGTCGTCGCAGGCATCGAGGTCTCAACACTATTTGTACTGTTAACGGTTCAGCTTAACGATCGCCGCAATGCCCTCTTCTTCGTTACCTTCCTTGGCAGCAGCGTGCTAGCAGTGTATTTCGGCGTGCAATGGCGCCGAGACTACAAGCGGCAGCAACACGAAATAGAGGGTATCCGCGCGCGGCCTGACGCACCGCCCGCCGCTCCGTAAGGCGTCAATTCTTCACCGCTCACCCCCCCCCGCCAGGAACTCCGCGATCACCGCTGCGCACAGCTCTGGCTGCTCCGTCAGCACGCCGTGCGAGCCCTCCGGCACGATGCACAGCCGCGCGTCGCGCAGCGCGCGGAAGAGCGCGGCCGTGTGCTCCACCGTCACCGCGTCGCTGTCGCCCGCCAGCACGAGCGTCGGCGAGACGACGCGCGCCAGCTCGGCGGGCTGGATGTGCGGCTCCTCCCCCCAACAACCGGCGCACCCGCTCGAACACGTGGCGGTAGTGCTGCGGGCAGTCCGGCGAGAGCGGGCGGTGCGCCGCCGCCAGCTCCGGGAACACGTGCTCCAGCGGCGTCTCCGTGACCAGCCGCAAGAACCCGAGCCGCAGGCCGCTCCCGTCATAGTTCGCGCCGACCAGCACCAGCCGCCCGCAGCGGTCCGGCCGCCTGAGCACGAGCAGCAGCGCCACGATCGCGCCGTCCGAGAACCCCACGACCCGCGGCCGCGCCAACCCGAGCGCATTCACGAACGCCAGCGTGTCCTCCGTCATCGCCTCGTAGTGCAGGTCGCCGCCGGGGTCCGGCGTGCGGCCGTGCGCGCGACGCTCCGGCTCGATCACGCGGTAGCGCGCGGCGAGCGCCGCCGTCAGATGCGGCAGCGCGCCGGCGTGCTCGAAACCGCCGTGCAGCAGCAACACCGGCTCGCCGTGGCCGTGAGTCTCCCAGTACGTACGCAGCCCGTTCGCGTCGGCGTAGCCCGCCTCGCTCACGTCGACTCGAGGCCTGCGTCGACCTCGCCGCCGAGCGGGTCGCGGCGCACCGCGCGCTGGCGCTCACGCGCGCCGCGCTGCAGCCACAGCCGCAGCGACACGCCGAGCAGCATCAGCAGCGCACCCTCGAGCATCGCCGCCACCCCCACGCCTAGCGTCACGTTGAACCAAAAGTCGCGCGGGAACATCTGCACCAGGTGGTCGCGCGCCGGGTCCAATTCCCAGAAGTCGTTCGCGAACGACAACAGGTGGAACTGCCGGAACAGCGCGTCGAAGCCCACGAGCGTCGCCGTGGCGCCGGCAGCAAGCACGCCGACTGTGAGCGCGCCCGCCCACATGCACAGCCGCGCGAGCTGGGTCAGCGGCCGCTCGCGCGCCCACACGAATACCGCCCCCACGTACGCCACCACGTACGCGAACGCCAGCTCGTGCACCCGGAACACCCGGTCGAACAGCGCCTTGACGTCGCGCATGTGCAGCGCTTCCTTCGGCGTGAACAGCGCCTGCTCCTCGCCGTCCACCTCCACCCGCGTCGTCAGCAGGTCCCGATCGTCGCGGAAGTAGCGCACGATGTCGCGCGCCGCCAGGTCCAGCTGCGCGCGGTCGATGCCGGTGACGCCGGGCGCGTCGTACGTCGAGAACGAGTACCCGTAGACCCGCGGCTCGAGCGCCACGATGCGCACGTTCGAAAGCACCAGGAACAGCATCGCCGCCACGACGAACAGCGCAGACGCAGCCGAGCGCACGGCTAGCACCGCAGGAGTATACGGCCCGCCTCGGCGGACCCGCCGCTGCTGACACGGCCGCCCAGCGGCCGCGTGGTAGACTACGGGCACCGAACCGGAGCAGGGTATCGGGCAGCGTGCCAGTGAGAGGACAGGCTATGACTAGCGGCACCTCAGTCGTCACGCCGGAGCGCTACAAGACCGGTCTCGGCTCGTTCGCCGAGTGGATGGACGCGATCGGCCAGCGCAAGTACGAGTTCCAGCGCCACTACGACGAGTACACGCCCGACCCCGCCGACATCGCGAAGCTCAAGGCGCTCGTCGAGCGGCACGGCGTCCACGCCTTCGTGATCGGCGAGGACTGGTGCCCGGACGTCTGGCGCGGCCTCCCCGTCGCGGCAAAGGTCGCCAAGCAGAGCGGCATGGAGATGCGCTACTTCATGCGCGACCAGAACAAGGACATCATGGCCGAGTTCCTCAACCAGGGGGAGTTCGAGTCCATCCCCACCGTCGTCTTCTACGACCGCGACCACCGCTACCTCGGCCACTTCATCGAGCGACCGATGCTTGCGAACGAGGAGATGGTGCCCCTGCGCAAGATCCTCGAGGAGGCGCCGAAGGAGGACGGCCCGGAGCGCCAGGCCGTGATGGACCGCTACCGCGCCGCGACTTGGGACGCCGCGCCGGCGTGGCGACACGCCACGCTCAAGGAGTTCGTCGCGCTGCTGGAACGCGCGCTCGCCTAGTCCCGCTCGCACGGCGACAGTACAGAGGAGCCGGCGCGAGCTGGCTCCTCTGCTATGCGACGACTACAGGCCGCGACTGTGGGCCGCGACTGGTGCCATGAGTGCCGGGCGCCGACTGCTCGGGCCGAGCGTTCGAGCCTAGCGCTCCGAGTCTGGCTCGGGGGCGACCGCTGGCCGCGCGCCGCCGCGCTGCGCTGCGACGCGCGTCGCCCCGTCGGCGCGGTCCGCGCGCTTCCCCCGTTCGGAGGCCTCGCGGCGCGCGGCCCGCGCACTGTCCGGCTGCCGGCGCTCATCGCACGGCTCGCGCGGCGGGCGCGAGGCGCCGCAGCGCGGGCAATTCCGCCAGTCGGCGGCCAGCGGCTGCGGGCAGTTGGCGCACGGCTCGCGCAGGCGCGTGGGGCAATGGGGGCAGAACACGTACTCGCTCAGCACGGCGCGGCGGCAGCTCGGGCACGCCTCCGCGCCGCGCAGCTCGACGCGCATCGCCGCGTCCTCGAGCTCGCGCGCGTGCGCGTCGGTCAGCGTCTCGCGCGGCCGCGTCAGCAGGTACAACGCGACGCCGAAGAGCGGGAACACCGTCACCAGGGTGACCCCCACGGCGATCGAGACCGGGTCGTTCGTGCGCGCACGCATGTCGCGGTACGCCCAGAGGATCGTCGTCAGCCACAGCAACGCGAGGTACGCGAAGACGACCGTGCCCGCCAGCCGTGCGGTGGCCTGCCACTCGCCGCCAGGCCAGCCGATCAGCATGGCCACACGCCGCTCCGTTCCCGCTGCCGAGGTTACAGCGTACCATGCCTCCGGCGCCCTCGCGTGCGCCGGCGCGCACAGCTCCGCTCCCCGCTCGCGCACGGTGCCTGCGCCCCTCGTGGCCACTTCCCTGGATGGCGCATGACGACTTCGCAGGACGTGCTCAACGCCGCCCAGCGCCACGCGGTGGAGATGCCCGGCGGCGCGCTGCTCATCCTCGCCGGTCCCGGCTCAGGCAAGACGCGCGTCATCGCGCATCGCATCGCCCACCTCGTCGAGGCGCGCGCCGTGGCCCCCTGGCGCATCCTCGCGGTCACCTTCACCAACAAGGCCGCCGCCGAGATGCGCGAGCGCGTCGAGCTACTGCTCGGCGAACAGGCGCGTGAGCTCTCCATGGGCACGTTCCACTCGGTCTGCGCGCGCATCCTGCGCCGCGACGGACAGCCGGTCGGCCTCGCCCGCGAGTTCGCGATCTACGACACCGCCGACCAGCTCGCCCTCGTGCGCGGCATCGCCTCCGAGCTCGCGCTGGACCCGCGCCACTTCGCGCCCCGCGCGCTGCTCTCCGCGATCTCCGCCGCGAAAAACGAGCGGCGCGCCCCCGCCGCAGTGCTCGCGCGCGCGGGCTCCTACTTCGAGGAGATCGTGGGGCGCACCTTCGAGCGCTACGAGGCCGCGCTGGCCCGCAGCGGCGCCGTCGACTTCGACGACCTGCTCGGTCGCACGCTCGACCTCTTCGAGCAGTCGCCGGAGACGCTCGCGCGCTACGCGGGCCGCTACCTGCGCGTGCTCATCGACGAGTTCCAGGACACCAACCTCGTGCAGTACGAGCTCGCGCGCGCGTTCGCCTCGGTGCACGGCAACATCACGGCGGTGGGCGACCCCGACCAGTCCATCTATTCATGGCGCGCCGCCGACGTGCGCAACCTGCAGCACTTCGAGCGTGACTTCCCGGGCGCGCAGGTCGTGCTGCTGGAGCAGAACTACCGCTCCACCGGCCACATCCTGCGCGCGGCCCACGCCGTGATCGCGCGCGCCGAGGGCCGCCCGCAGCGCGAGCTGTGGACCGAGAACCCCGAGGGCGCGCCCGTGGTGGTCCAAGAGCTCTACGACGGCGAGGAAGAGGCGCTCTTCATCGCCGCCGAGGTCCGCCGCCTCATGCGCGAGGACGATCGCCGCTCCGCCGACATCGCCGTGATGTACCGCACCAACGCGCAGTCCCGCGCCGTCGAGGAGGCCTGCGTCGAGCACGGCATCCGCTACCGCATCGTCGGCGGCACGCGCTTCTATGAGCGGCACGAAGTGCGCGACCTGCTTGCCTACCTGCGCCTCGTGCACAACGCCGCGGACGCCATCGCCTTCGCGCGCGTCGCCAACGTGCCGGCGCGCGGCATCGGCCAGAAGACGCTCACCGACGTCGGACGTGCCGCCGACGCGCTCGGCATCGGGTCGCTCGCGGTCGCCGCCCGCGTCGCGCGCGGCGACCGCGACCCCGCCCTGCCGCAGCTGCGCGGCGACATCCGCGCCGCGCTCGCCGCGTTCGTCGCGCTCATCGACGGCTTCGCCGCGCGCACGACCGCGCTCAACGTCGGCGAACTGCTGGACGCGGTGGTGCGCGAGACCGACTATCGCGCGCACCTGCAACGCTCCGACCCCGAGAGCGCCGACACGCGCTGGGAGAACGTGCAGGAGCTGCGCACGGTGGCCGCGCAATACGAAGACCTGCAAGAGGAACAGTCGCTCGCCGCGTTCCTCGAAGAGGTCGCGCTGGTCGCCGACGTCGACGACCCCGCGGCGGGTGTGCCGGACGCCATAACCTTGACCACGCTGCACGCAGCGAAGGGCCTGGAGTACGCCGTCGTGTTCATGCCGGGCATGGAGGAGGGCCTGCTCCCCCATCTCCGCTCGATTGACGACCCCGCGCAGATGGAAGAGGAGCGCCGCCTCTGCTACGTCGGCATGACCCGCGCGCGGGAGCGCCTGTACCTCACGCACGCGCTGCGCCGCCTACACAACGGCGCGTATCGCAACGCGATCGGCTCGCGCTTCCTCGCCGACGTGCCCGCTGCGGACCGCGCGAGCGCCGCGCCCAGTGCGCGCGCCGGCAGCACACTCAGCCCGCGCGAGCGGCGCGCCGCGCTCGCCGCGCGCGAGGCGCCGGCCACCGCCGACCTCCCCCCGCTCGCGGCCGGCGACCGCGTGCGGCACGCCGTGTTCGGGCCCGGCGTCGTCGTCTCGTGCACCGTGCGCGGCGACGACCAGGAGGTCGCCGTGGCCTTCGAGGGCGCCGGGGTCAAGCGGCTGCTCCGCTCGCTCGCGCCGCTCGAGCTCGACCGCTAACGCTCGCAGTCACTGCGTATGCCCACCGCGGCGAGCAGCGCGCCGCCCGCCGGGTGGCGCACTGCTCGCCGCGACGCCACGCCCAACCGCACCGCGGTCCGCAGCCGCGACGCAAGCCCTACAGCAGCGCCGCGAGCGAGGCGTCGTCGAGCGCGGCCGCCATCAGCGCGCCTGCGCGCTCCGCCTTCACCTCGCCCGCGAACGGCTCACCGCCGAAGCAGCCTTCGATGTCGCGCACCGTCTCGACGGTCCCCTCGGGCGCCACGAGCAGCGTCGTGTCGCGACCGGCCGCGACGCGGTCGAGCAGGTACGGGCTTGGGTCTACGTCGCCCGCCAGGATCAGGCAAGCCGTGTCGGTGCGCAGCGCCGCGAGCGCGATGTCCACCCGCTCGGCGCGCGTGACCACCGCCTTGCGCGGGAAGCGGTCGAAGTACGGCACGTCCGAGTCGTGCGAGATCGCGCCGATCACGATGTGCTCGCACAGCGCGCCGTCGCCCTCGGCCGAGCGCGCGATCACACGCGCGCCGCTGGCCGCGATCAGCCGGCCCACCGACGGCGCCGCGAGCGTGCGGTCCTCCGGGATGGCGAGCGGACCCGCACGCCGCGCGCGGTTCGCGA
>Ga0194132_10012009_pt1 | contig 10922 bp, 13 predicted proteins | sample TA2KigOf80mmetaG_FD_148612 | JGI IMG/M metagenome (GOLD analysis project Ga0194132, IMG submission 148612) | Freshwater microbial communities from Lake Tanganyika, Tanzania - TA2015054 Kigoma Offshore 80m | ecosystem: Environmental > Aquatic > Freshwater > Lake | place: Tanzania: Lake... | reverse complement strand
GCTGGCCTCAGGCGCGCCGCGCCCGGGCTTCGTCGCGCGCGTCTCCAGCGAGCGACTCTCGGCGGGCGGCGCGCGTCAGGCCCGCCGGGCCGTGCCGCGCGCGCGGCCTTCTCTCCCTACCCCACGAGCGCGAACGCGCGCACGGGGAACGTCCCCACCCCGCGCACGCGCGGCGGCACCGCGAAGAACCGGAACCCCCGCTCCGGCAGCGCCTCCAGCCCGCGCAGGTGCTCCACCACCGGGATCCCGGCGCGCAGCAGGTGCGTCTGGGCCGGTTGCTCGCCGTCCTCGCGGTCGTCGATGTTGAGCGAGTCGATCCCCACGAGCGCCGCTCCCGCCTGCACCAAATGCGCCACCGCGTCGCGCGCGAGGAACGGGTGCGCGCCGAAGTAGGGGTCGCCGCCCCAGTGCCGCGCCCATCCCGTGTGCACGAGCACAGCCCGCCCGCGCAGGTGGAGCGGCGCGAACGCATCGCGCCCGATCGCGCGCGTCCCTTCCGGGACGCGCACGAGGATCCCCGGCAGGTCGGCCACCGCGGCCAGCGGCAGCGCGGACAGGTCCGCCGCTTCCGCGAACCGGTGCGACGGCGCGTCGAGGGAGGTGCCGGTGTTCGCCACCATCTCGATGCGCGCGATGTGGAACTCCGTGCCTGGCGCGTACGCCGCGCGAGACGCCTCCCGGCTGAGGTGATCGCCGATGCTCGCCGCCGGGGGCCCGGGGTAGGTGACCGTCCCATCCCGGATCTCGTGGCTCAGGTCGACGAGCTCCGCCATCAGACGCTCCTCTCCGGTCTCCGCCCCCCGCACGCCGGGCGCCCGCCGGTTGCGCCCCACGCCGCCGCCCCTATCGTCAGTCGCCACCAAGCGCCGCCAGGAGCCGCGTGAACCTCCATCACCTTCCCACCGGACCTCGCCCGCCCGAGGTCGTGAACGCGATCATCGAGATCCCGCGAGGCGGCTCCAACAAGTTCGAGTACGACGAGCGGTACGGCCTCTTCCGGCTCGACCGCGTCCTCTACTCGGCCGTGCACTACCCGGCCGCGTGGGGCTTCGTCCCCAGCACGCTCGCCGGCGACGGCGACGCGGTCGACATCCTCGTGATGACGACCGAGGCGACGTTCACGGCGGCGCTGATCGAGGCGCGGCCGGTGGGGATGCTGCGCATGTGGGACGAGGCCGGCGAGGACGAGAAGGTGCTCGCGGTCGCAGTTGTCGACCCGCGCATCCGCGAGTACCGCGAGCTCGACCACGTCGGCCCCCCACCTGCTCCAGGAGATCGAGCACTTCTTCCGCATCTACAAGGACCTCGAAGGCAAGCACGTCGAAACCTTCGGCTGGCGCGGCCGCGCCCAGGCCGAGGAGATGATCGTGCGCGCGATCGCCGCGTTCGCGTAGCGGCTCTCGCCGCGCTTCGGGCGCAGGAGCGCCGCCGCCGCTGCCGGCCCGGGTACGCTACGCGCCGCAACCGGAGGACGTCACCGTGATGCCACACCTGCTGATCCTGTTTGGGCTGCTGTTCATCTCCGCGTTCTTCTCGAGCTCGGAGACGGCCTTCCTCTCGATCCAGCGGGTGCGCCTCGAGCACCTCGTGCGCGAGGGGGTGCCGGGCGCGGCGCGCGTCTCGCGGCTGCTCACGCGGCCGCACTCGTTGCTCTCGGCGATCCTGCTCGGGAACAACCTCACGAACACCGCCGCCGCCGCGGTCGGCACCGTGATCGCCGGGCAGGTCGTGGCCGGCGGCGAGGGCGAGGCCGTCGTCGTCGCGACGCTGGCCGTGACCGTGCTGCTCGTGCTCTTCGGCGAGGTCGCCCCGAAGGCGCTCGCGCTCAGCTACTCGTTCAACATCAGCCGCATCTGGGCGTTCCCGATGATGGTCTGGACGCGGCTCGCGCGGCCCGCGGTCTGGGCGCTCGACCACATGACGCGGGCGATGCTGCGCGTGCTCGGGGGCGAGGGCGCGCTCGAGCCCTCCGTGCTCGGCACCGCCGAGCTGCGCACGGCGATCCTGCTGGGCGCCGAGGCCGGGGCGCTCGCGCGGCTGGAGTCGAGCCGCCTGCTCGGCGCGCTCACGCTCGAGCAGCGTCAGGTGCAGGAGATCATGACCCCGCGCGTCGACGTCGTCGCGGTCGACTCCGAGGAGCCGCTGCGCGCGGTCGCCTCGCGGCTCGCGGAGTCGGGGTTCCTGCGCCTCCCGGTCTACGAGGACAACCCCGACAACGTGATCGGCTACGTCCACGTCAGCGACGTGAGCAGCGCGCTGCTGCGCGGCCTCGACCGGCGGGCGCGCGCGATCATGCGGCCGATCACGTTCGAGTCCGAGCACTCCTCGATCGCCCACGTGCTCGAGTTGATGAAGGACCGCGGGTCCTACCTTGTGATGCTCGTGGACGAATTCGGCACGACCTCGGGGCTCGTGACGTTCGAGGACATCGTCGAGGAGGTCGTCGGCAACCTGCGTAGCGAGAGCGGCGAGGAGGCCGAGGAGGCGATCGAGGCGGCGGGCGGGCGCATCGAGGTCGAGGGCAACCGGCTGCTCGTCGACCTCTCGAACGAGATCGGCTCGGACTTCACCGACGTCGAGGCGAACACCGTCGCGGGGCTGATCCTCGCCTACCTGCACCGCTTCCCGGAGCCGGGCGAGTTCGTCGAGCACGCCGGCTACCGCTTCACGGTGCTCGAATTCGACGAGCGGCGGATCACGCGCGTGGCGGTGGAGCCGGCCGCGAGCGCGGCGTCGATGGGGCCGCTCGCGTGAGCGCCGGCAGCCCGCCGCTCGAGGCGGTCGTCTTCGACTGGGGCGGCACGCTCACGCCGTTCCACTCGATCGAGATGGAGGACATGTGGCGGCTCGCGGCCCGTCACCTCGCGGCGCACCTGCCTGACGACGAGAGCGCGATCACCGCGCGGCTGATGGACGTCGAGCGCGCGTTCTGGGACCGCACCGCCGCCGACGCGTGCGCAGGCTCGCTCGGCGACCTGCTCGCGGAGGCGACGCGCGCGCTCGGGGTCGACGTCGCGGAGGCGGTGCTCGAGGAAGCCGGCGTGCGCTACCTCGACGCGTGGACCCCGCACATCACCCACGACCCCGACGCGGCACCGACGCTGCGCGCGCTGCGCGAGCGCGGGCTGCGCATCGGGCTCCTCTCGAACACGCACTGGCCGCGCACGTTCCACGAGCATTTCCTCGAGCGCGACGGGCTCGCCGGGCTGATCGACGCGCGCCTCTACACGAGCGAGATGACGCACATGAAGCCGCACCCGGAGGCGTTCCGCGCCGCGCTGGCCGCGCTCGGCGTCTTGGAGCCCGCGCGCGCGGTCTTCGTCGGCGACCGCCCCTTCGACGACATCCACGGCGCCCGCCGGAGCGGGCTGCGCGCGGTGCTGCGGCCGCACCCGGACGTGCCCGCGTACGATGTGCGCCCCGACGCGGAGATCGCGCGCCTCCCCGAGCTCGTCCCGCTCGTGGACCGCTGGGGCACGGTGGCCGGCGCGCGAGGGAGGACGGCGAGATGACGACGCGAGAGAGCGAACTGCTGGTCTCGACGGAGTGGCTGGAGGGGCGGCTCGAGCGGCCCGATTTCGTGCTGATCGACTGCGGCGAGGCCGTCGCCTACCGCCGCGCGCACATCGCCGGCGCGGCGGGCCTGCCGCACCCGTACCTCAAGGGGGCGGGCGAGTCGCGGCTGGTGATGCCGCCCGCCGAGTTCGAGGCGCTCGCGCGCTCGCTCGGCATCTCGAACGACACCCCCGTCATCCTCTACGACGACAACGCCTCGCTGCACGCCGCGCGCGTGTGGTGGGTCTTCCGCCTCTACGGCCACCACGACGTCCGCGTGGTCGACGGCGGCTTCAACGCCTGGATCGAGGAGGGGCGGCCCGTCGCCTCCGCGCCGGCCCGGCGCGCAGCCGGAACGTTCACCGCGAAGGTCGACCCGTCGGTGCTGATCACGGTCGACGAGCTGAGGGCGGCGGTCGACGGCGGGAGCGCGCCGTCGATCTGGGACACACGGGCGCCCGACGAGTGGGACGGCTCGAACTCGCGGGGGAACCGGCGCGTCGGCCGCGTCCCGGGCTCGCGCCACCTGGAGTGGCGCGAGCTGATGGAGGGCCCGCCCGCGCGACGCTTCCGTCCGCTCCCCGAGATCCGCGCGACGCTCCAGCAGGCCGGCATCGACCCCGACGCGGAGACCGTCACCTACTGCCAGGCGGGCATCCGTGGCGCCTTCGGGCACTTCGTGCTGACCCTGCTCGGCAACGACCGCGTCCGGAACTACGACGGCTCGATGGGCGAGTGGGCGAACCGGGACGACACGCCTCTGACGCTGGGGTGAGCCCGCCCTCCGCACGCCCCCGGTGCGGAACCTCCGCGAACGCGCCGATGCTCTAGACACGAACGGACACGCGTGCGGGGCCGGAGGTACTGGAATGCCGCCGCGCTGGCTGACCCTCGTCGCCAGCGCTCTGGTGGCGCTCACCCTCCTCGCCGTCCGCGACCTCGTCCAGACCCGCCACTCGATCCGCCGCGTCTACCCCCTGATCGGGCGGATCCGTTATGTCATAGAGAAGGGGGCCCGAGCTCCGCCGGTACATCGTCACGAGCGACCTCGAGGAGCGGCCCTTCAACCGCTCGCAGCGCTCCTGGGTCTACCAGACCGCGAAGGGTGTCAACTCGGACGTCGGCTTCGGCACCCAGCACGACGTGCACCGGCCCGGCTCGTTCCACTTCCTCCCCTCCGCCTTCCCCACGCTCACCGAGGAGGCGCCCGACGGGAGCGACGAGCACGCGATCGGGCCCGACCGCCCGCGCCCGTTCGTCGCGCGCTCCCGTATCAACGTCGCGCCGATGTCCTTCGGCGCGCTCTCCGAAGCCGCGGTGCGCGCGCTCGCGATGGGTGCCACAGAACGCGGCTGCTACATCGACACCGGCGAGGGCGGGCTCTCGCCGCACCACCTCGCTGGCAGCGGCGACGTCGTCTTCCAGATCGGACCGGCGCGCTACGGCGTGCGCACGCCGGACGGGCGGCTCGACTGGGAGCGCCTGCGCGAGATCGGCGCGCACCCGCAGCTGCGCGCGATCGAGATCAAGGCTCAGTCAGGGCGCCGAGGGTGGCACCGGCGCGGCGCCGCTCTCGCTCACCGACCACATGGGCGTGCCGCTGCACGACGCGCTCGTGATCGTCGACGACGCCTACCGCCACCACGGGTCGCGCGATCGCGTGACGTTCATCGGCGCGGGGCGCGTGATCACGGGCGCGGACGCCGCGTACGCGATGGCGCTGGACGCGGACCTCGTGTGCATCGGGCGCGGCTTCCTCTTCGCGATCGGCTGCATCCAGGCGCTGCGCTGCCACACGAAGGAGTGCCCGACCGGGGTCGCGACCCAGAGCCGCTGGCGCCAGCGCGGCCTCGTGCCGGTGGAGAAGCGCGGGCGCGTCGCGAACTACGGGCGGGCGGTGCGCGAGGACCTGATGGTCGTCACGCGCTCGCTCGGCCTGCGCTCGCCCGGCGAGCTGCGGCGCGAGCACGTGGAGGTGGTCGTCGACATCGGCCGCCGGATGCGGGTGAGCGAGCTGTACCCGTACCCGCCGCTCGCGCTGCAGGTCGCGGACCTGGACGCGGCGCGCGCGGCGCGGCTCGCCGGGTAGCGCGCGCCGCCGCCGGCCGCTCGCCGCTCAGCGCGGCGGGATGATCAGCACCTGCCCCACGCGGATCGAGGACGGGTCGTCGATCCGGTTCGCGCGCTGCAGCGCCTCGAGCGTCACCCCGAAAGTGTTCGCGATCTTCGTCAGGTTGTCGCCCGCGGCCACCGTATAGGTCCGCTGGGGCTGCGTCGCCGGCGTCGGGGCGGGGGTCCCGGCGGGTCCGGGCGTCGCGGTGGCGCCCGGGGTGGCGATCGGCGCCGGTGTGCCCGCGGGCGACGGCTCCGCGACCGGGGTCACCGTCTCGAGCACGGAGGCGCGCCCCCCTCTGTCGAGGCCCTCGAGCAGCGAGGTCGCGAGGAAGACCCACATCGCCAGCCCGACCACGAGGACGAAGAGCCCGGCGAGATTGATCACGCTCCGCGCCTCCCGCGGTTCCCTGCGCACAGTCTAGATAGGGCCGCCGGGACGCCCGGGGCCCGCGCGCTCAGTCGCCGACCACCAGCTCCTTCGCGTGCGCGGCCTCCGCCTCCGCGCCGCGCTCTGCGCGCGTCCGCCGCCGCTCGGCGCCAGCCGCCACCACGCTCATCGCCGCGAGCATCCCCAGCGAGATCGCGCCGAGTGCGAAGAAGACCGCGGGCGTGCCCCAGCGCGCCGCGAGCAGCCCCGCGAACGACGCGGCGAACGAGCCCACGCCGAACGTGAGGAAGAACATCAGCCCGAACGCCCGCCCCGGTGAGCCCGCGGGTGAGTAGTCGCTCACGAGCCCGTTGAAGATCGGCTGCAGCGCGAAGTTCACCGCGACGAACGCCGCGCACGCGAGCAGGAGCGCGACCCCGGACATCGACCCGACCAGCACGAGCGCGGGTCCGAGCAGCGCCGCGAACGGGAGCAGCGCGCGCTCCACGGGGATGCGATCCGAGAGCGCGCCGCCGGCGAACTGGCCGAAGACCGCGGCCAGCAGCACGAGCGTCGCCGCCGCGCCGGCCACCGCCTCCGCGCTCCACCCGAGGACGCCGATCCCGAGGTGCTCCTTCAGGTGGAGCGTGAGGAACGTGAGCGAGCCGCGGTAGACGAAACCCTGCGCGATCGTCCCCACGTAGATCAGCAGCAGCGCGGCCGAGAGCCACCGCCGCGGCGACGGCGGCGACGTGCGCGCGTGGGCGCCGGGCGCGTGGACGGACGCGTGCGAGGCGGCGGCCGTGGCGGCGGCCCGCGCCTCCTCGCGGCTCGGCGCGATCCGGAGCACGAGCGCGCCCACGGCGAGCGCCCCCAGCGCGAACGCCGCGTAGGCGATACGCCAGTCGAAGAGCAGCGCGATCCCCACCGCCGCCACCGGCGCGAGCGCCACCCCGACGTTGCCCGCCACCCCGTGCGCCGCGAACGCGATCCCCCGGCGGTGCGAGAGCGACGCCACGATCGAGGTCCCGGCCGGGTGGTACAGCCCGATGCCGGCGCCGAGCAGGGTGAGCGCCGCCGCGAGCAGCAGCAGCGTCGGCGCGAGCGCGACGAGCAGCGCGAACGCCGCCGCGACCCACATCGAGGCAACCACCACCGCGCGCGGGCCGTAGCGGTCGACGAGCCAGCCGGCCGGCAGCGCGGCCGCTCCAAACGTGAACGTGCCGGCGTTCGCCACCGCGCCGAGCACCGCGACGTCCACCCCGAACTCGAACCCCACCCGCACCAGCAACGCCGCGAACGTGAGCTCGAGCGTGTGGGTCATCCCGTGCGCCAGCGACGCGGAGACGACGATGCGGCGCTCCATGCTCGCGCGCCCGAGGAGCAGCCGCATCAGCGAGCCGCCCCTCCCCACCCCGCGCATGCCCGCACGGGCCGTGTCACACCGCGCCTCCGCCGGCCGGTCGCGCCGCCACGGCCCGCTCGGTGTGCAGCAGCACCTCGCCGTCGAACCACTGCGGGTCCGACTTCAGCGACGAGCGGATCACGTGGTAGCGGCGATCCTGGTTCGGGCTCTGCGCGTTCTTCCAGTGCGCCTCGAGCTGCGCCCGCAGGAGCGGCTCCGCCCCCTTGCGCACACGCATCCGCGCGATCGTCCCGTACATCTGCCGCGCCTCTCGTGCCCCGACCCTGCGGTCCCCTCGATCGTAGTCAGCCGGGTCCCGCCCGGGCACCGCGCCGGGTGCGCACTCGCGGTGCGACCGATGGGCCGGCGCCATCCGAAAGGATGGCCTCCGATGGAGGCCTCACGCGCGCAACCGGTGCCGGCCCCCGGCGGCTAGAGCTTCTTCTCCTTGCAGAGGTCCTGGTCGTAGACGACGTTCCCGGTGAACTGCATCGCTTGCTGCTCGCAGATCCAGACCGTCGCCTTGCCCATGAAGTCCGCCGACTCGAACTCGAGGTCGGGGTTGTTGGGGTCGTTCTGGAAGAAGACGTTCCCCGGGGTCTTGATGCGCCCCTGCGGCGAGAGCACGTTCACGGCGATGTTGTCGTCCTGCAGCAGCCACGCCTGTTGCTGCGAGAAGCGCTCGATCGCCGCCTTCTCGGCGCCGTAGAAGATGTCACCGCCCGGCTTGCGCGAGGTGTCGTAGGGCCCCGGTCCGGGGTAGAGCGCGCCGCGCGACGAGATGTTGATGATGTGCCCGCCGCCCGCCTTCTTCATGTACGGGAGGGCTTCCTTCATCGTGAGGATGACGCCCTTGAGGTTCACCTGGAAGCTCAGCTCGATGTGGCGCTCCTGCACGGTCTCGAGGTTGCCCGGGACGAAGATCGCCGCGTTGTTGACGAGGATGTCGATCTGGCCCCACTCGTCGGCGACCTGCTTCACGGCCGCCCTGATGCTGTCCGGGTCGCGCAGGTTGAGCACCACCGGCAGCGCCGTGCCGCCCTTCGCGCGGATCTCCTCGACGACCGAGTGGATCGTCCCGGGGAGCCGCTTGTCCTGGACGACCTCCGTGCGCGCGGCGACCGCGACCTTCGCGCCAGCCGCGCCCAGGTACTTCGCGATGTCCGCTCCGATCCCGCGGCTCGCCCCGGCGACGAGCGCGACTTTCCCGTTCAGTGCCATCCCAGCCTCCCCCGCCTTCGCTCACCGGAGCCCGCTTCAGCGCGGCCCCGCTGCACCACATCGCTCTGCTTGTTGCTTCTGCCGTCGCTTCGGGCCGGACAGGCCCGGGCCCCGCGTCAGGCGCGAACCCGCTGCCCTGCCCGGCGCCCCCGCGTGCTCACCGTCGCGCGCTCGTGCTCGAGCAGCCACCGCTTCCGGTCCAGGCCGCTCGCGTACCCCGTGAGGGTCCCGTCCGCGCCGATCACGCGGTGGCACGGGACCACGATCGCGAGCGGGTTGCGGCTGTTCGCCGCCCCCACGGCGCGCGACGCCCCGGGCCGCCCGATCGCCCGCGCGACGTCGCCGTAGCTGCGCGTCTCGCCCGGCGCGATCGCCGATAGCTCGCGCCAGACCTCGCGCTGGAACACCGTGCCGCGCGGCGCCAGCGCCAGATCGAAGCGCAGCCGGCTCCCGGCGAAGTAGGCGCGCAGCTGCTCGACGGCCGCCTCCGCCCCCACCGGGTCCCGCTCGGGCCGCTCGCCCGCGTCGCCCGCCAGCCGGTCGAGGAACCAGCGTAACGCGTGCGTCTCCGTCATGAAGTCCACGCGGTGCAGCCCGCTCGCCGACCCGCCCACGAACACCGCGCCGAGCGGCGTCAGCATCACCTCGTACCAGCTCATTCGCTCACCCCTGCCCGAGGCCCCCGCCGAGCGTCGCCAATCCTACGACAGCGACGCGACCCGCGCGGCGTGCCCGCGCGCCTGCGGCGCATCGCCCCGGCCACCAGCGGCGGACGCGTGTATGCTGCCCGCCGTGCCGCCGCGGCGCGCCTGCGCTCCGCCGCGGCCGTCACCGAGCCCCGGCGCTCCCCGCCATCATGCGCGCGGCCGATCCCGCGCCGATGAACCAGGTCACCAACGACGAAGGGACCCGCGATGCGACCGAACCACGTGCTTCGCGCCTGGAGGAGCGGCGGGCAGAGCGTGGGCGCCTGGCTCACGATCGACTCGGCCTTCACCGCGGAGGCGATGGCGCACGTCGGGTTCGACTGGCTCTGCATCGACATGCAGCACGGCCTGCCCGACTACCGCGACGCGGTCGCGATGATGCAGGCGATCTCGACGACCCGCACGCTCCCGTTCGTGCGCGTCCCGTGGAACGACCCGGCCACGATCATGCGCGTGCTCGACGCCGGCGCCTACGGCGTCGTGGTGCCGCTCGTCAACAACCAGGAGGAGGCCAAGCGCGCGGTGTGGGCGATGCGCTACCCGCCCGCTGGCGGCCGCTCCTCCGGCCCCGCGCGCGCCGCGATGTACGGCGGCGCGGACTATCAGCAGTGGGCGAACGACGAGATCGCCTGCATCGTCATGATCGAGACTGCCGAGGCGATCGCGAACATCGACGAGATCCTCTCGGTGACCGGAGTCGACTGCGCCTACATCGGGCCGTCCGACCTCGCGTACGCGATCGGCCTGCAGCCGCGCGGCGACAACGACGACCCGAAGCACGTCGCCACCGTCAACACGATCTTCGAGGCGTGCCGGCGGCACGGCGTCGCGCCCGGGGTGCACACGGGCAGCGCGGAGTACACGACGCGCTTCCTGAAACAGGGCTTCCAGATGGTCACGCTCGGCGCCGACGGCACGTTCCTGCGCCGGCAGGCGGCGAGCGACCTGGCCGCGGTGCGCGGCGCGACGACGGTCGCCGCGCTGGACCCGGGCGCGTAGCCGCGCGCGGCGCGGCTCCGGGCCTTTACCCCGCGAGGTGAGCGCCGCCGGGCGGATCGTCGCCATCGATGACGAGCGACGCGTGGTCACGCTCGACCCCGCCGGGAGCGACGTGCGCGTGCTCGCGGCGGGCGGGCCGACGCTGCACGTGCAGCTCCCCACCTGGTCGCCGGACGCGCGCCGCGTCGCGTGGATCGAGGTGCAGGGAAGCGGCGACGCGCTCGAGAGCCGGCTCGTGACGAGCCGGCCGGACGGCGCGGAGCGCACGGCGGCGGTGATCGACGGGCCGGCGTTCTTCCTGCACTGGGACCCGGTGGGGGAGCGCGTCGCCTACCTCGCGCCGCACGCGCACGACGGCATCGCGCTCGGGGTGGTCGACGTGGCGGACGGCGGGGCGTACGCGACGCCGCTCACCACCGGCCAGCCGTTCTACTTCGACTGGGCGCCGGACGGACGGCGGCTCTTCACGCACGTCGGCGAGGAGCGGCTCGGCTACCTCGCGCTCGACGGCGCGGCCGAGGCGCTGCCGGCGCGGAGCGGCGAGTTCCGCGCG
>Ga0194132_10012006_pt1 | contig 10925 bp, 7 predicted proteins | sample TA2KigOf80mmetaG_FD_148612 | JGI IMG/M metagenome (GOLD analysis project Ga0194132, IMG submission 148612) | Freshwater microbial communities from Lake Tanganyika, Tanzania - TA2015054 Kigoma Offshore 80m | ecosystem: Environmental > Aquatic > Freshwater > Lake | place: Tanzania: Lake Tanganyika... | reverse complement strand
CGGGCCAGGTCGATCGCGCGAGTCGCTACTCGGCCGAGGACGGATCGATCACCGAGGCGATGCGCGAGATCCGGTTCGCGGGCAGTCCGACCTGCCGCGCGTGCTCGCGGATCGCCTCCTCGCTTGGTGCCACGTAGATGCAGCAGACCTTGTCGCCGGTCACGTAGCTCTGCAGCCACTGGATCTGTGGACCGAGCGATCGCAGGACCGCGCACGACTTCTGCGAGACGGCTTGAACGTCCTGGGGGGACAGGCTTCCGGCCCCGGGGATCTCTCGCTCGATCAGGAACCTCGGCACGGTTTGCTTCTTGCTCGCGCTCGATTCGCCCGTGGGACGTGGCCCGTGCACGGGTCCGCGGCCGGCATCGCGCGACGGCTCCGGACGCTAGCAGGTCCGGATCGCGTCGGCGACGCGGTCGCGCCCTCATCGATCGCCATGCCGCCGTCGGGGGAGCGCTCCACGGGGCCGCCCGTGCACCACGACCTGACCTTCGAGGACGGGACCCCCGGAGTGATCCGCGAGGCTCCGACCTCCCGGGCATGCTTCCCTCCGCGCCGCCGAAGTCAGCGCGACCTCACCTCGTCGATGGCGGGATCGGGTAGACCTCCGCCCAGTCGCGCGCCATGTCCACCACCGTCCAGCCGCGCTCGACCGCCTCGTCGAGACCGACGTCGAGCGTGCCGATGGCGGAGCCGCGGTCGTAGGACCACTCCCGGATCGCGTCGGTGTGATGGATCAGGACCCCGAGTCGGGCTCCGGCGCCCGCGGAGGTCCACTCGAGCATCGCGAGGTCGCCGTCGGAGTTACCGAACGCGAGGACGGGACGCCGACCGATCATCCGCTCGATCGCGATCGCCTTGGCTTCCCTGTCATTGAGGAACTCGAGCGCCGTGCCCTTCACGAGGATGGGCACGCCATCGCGCTGCTCGAGGCGGAGGGAGGCGATCGAGCCGAGCACCTGCTCGGGCGGGATCCCGTAGACGCGTTCGGCGAGAGGCCGCACGAACTCGAAGCCGCCGCCCGAGACGATGTAGGTCCGGAACCCGTTCGCCCGCAGGTGCGCGAGCACCTCGAGCATCGGCTGGTACACCATCTCCTCGTAGCGCAGTCCGGTGGTCGGATGCCGCGCCGTCGAGAGCCACGCGGTCACCGCGTCGCGGTACTCCTCGGTGGTCATGCCGCCGAAGACCTCGGTCGCGAGCGCGACGAGCTGCCGGCCGCTCATCGACCGAAGGACGTCCTCGCCGCCCCGCAGGATCGACGCGTAGGGCTCGGTCTCGCGCCACTCCGGATGCTTCGCGGCGGTCGCCCTCACCTGGTCGATCGCGAAGACGACCTGCACGTAGACCGGCTGCTCCGCCCAGAGCGTGCCGTCGTTGTCGAAGACCGCGATGCGATCCTCGGGCTTCACGAAGTCGGGACCATCCTCGTCGGTTGCACGCGCGACGAACTCGAGGATCGCCTGCTTCGATTCGCCCGCCCGCCATGAGGGCAGCGGGTCGACGATGGGGGCGATCGGCTGGCCGGGCTGGCCCAGCTGGCTCGGCTGGCCAAGCTGACTCGGCTGGCCAAGCTGGCTCGGCTGGTGTTGCTGGCTCGTGCGGCTCGCCTGACCGCATCCGACGAGCCCCGTGAGGAGCATGCCAGCGAGGAGCATGATGAGGATCGCGGAGGGGAGCGAGCTCGACCGCGCCAAAGCGCTCACGGGCGAGTTCCACCTCCTCCGCTCGGCGAGTCGCCGAGGAGCATCGCGGCGGTCGTCGGGGACCGCGTGCGACGAGTCGGGGCTTGCTCCGCGCTCGCCTCGAACGCCGCGCGGCGCTTCCATGCATGCCCCCCTCACCACGATCTTCGTCGCCATGCCGATCCTCCGTCGCGGGCAGCGGAGACGGCGGAGGGCATCCGCCGTCCGCGCCGCGATCGCCATCGCGATCAGTTGCCGCCCTGCCCGCTCGTCACCGCCTCCATCACGCGGTCGAGGGTGAAGCTGCCGGGCTTCTGCCGCGGCGGGAACTCGCGGAAGCTCTCGAGCCAGCGGGCGACGTGGAAGCTCGCCGGCGCGATCGCGAACATCCGCTCGAGGTACCAGCGCTGGTAGCCCATCGCGTGCTCCTCCTGCGCCCGCTCGAAGGGATCCATGCGGAGGTTCGTGAGCATCGGCGCCCGCAGCTGGACGAACGGCTGCTGCCAGACGTCCATGCCCGTCGCCTCCTGCACGAGGAAGGTCACCTTCCAGTCGTCGTAGCGGAGCGCCGCGACGCTGCCGTCGTCGGTCCAGTAGATGAAGTCACGCCGCGGCCACGCCCCCTCGCCCGCGAGCGCCGGGATCAGGTTCGAGCCGTCGAGGTGCACCTTGTAGGCACGCCCGCCGACGGTCGTTCCCTTCCGGAGGTCCTCGACGACGGTCGCGTTCCCCGCCGCCGCGAGGAGGGTGGGCAGCATGTCCTCGTGCGCGCCGATGTCGTTGATCACCGTTCCGGGCTTGATCACGCCGGGCCAGCGGATCAGGCAGGGCACGCGGTAGCCGCCCTCCCACTGGGTGTTCTTCTCGCCGCGGAACATCGTGGTGCCGCCGTCGGGCCAGGTGAAGGTCTCCGCGCCGTTGTCGGTCGAGTACATGATGATCGTGTTCTCGAGCTGCCCGAGCGCCTCGAGCCTCGCGAGCAGCACGCCGATCTGCCGGTCGTGCTCGACCATGCCGTCGGCGTAGATCCCGAGGCCCGTCCGTCCCTCCGCGTCCGGCGCGAGGTGGGTGAAGATGTGCATCTTCGTGGAGTTCCACCAGAGGAAGAAGGGCGTGCCCTCCTTCACCGAGCGATCCATGAAGTCCAGCGCCCTCGCGTTGACCTCCTCGTCGAAGGTCTCCATCCGCTTCCGCGTGAGCGGACCGGTGTCGGTGACCCGACCATCCGCGAAGCTGTGGATGACCCCGCGCGGACCGAACCGGCTGCGGAACTCCTCGCCCTTGGGGTAGTCGGGGTTCTCCGGCTCCTCCTCGGCGTTGAGGTGGTAGAGGTTGCCGTAGAACTCGTCGAAGCCGTGCGCGGTCGGCAGCATGTCGTCGCGGTCGCCGAGATGGTTCTTCCCGAACTGCCCCGTCGCGTACCCCTGCGCCTTGAGGAGCGTCGCGATCGTCGGATCCTCCGCCCGCATGCCCTCGGGCGCGCCGGGGAGCCCGACCTTCGTGAGACCGGTGCGGATCGGCGACTGCCCGGTGATGAACGCGGCGCGCCCGGCGGTGCAGCTCTGCTGACCGTACCAGTCGGTGAAGATCGCTCCCTCTCGGCCGATGCGGTCGATGTTGGGCGTCTTGTAGCCCATCATCCCGAGGTTGTACGCCCCGACGTTGAACTGCCCGATGTCGTCGCCCCAGATGACGAGGATGTTCGGCTTCCGCGCGGGCGCCTTCTGCGCCGCCGCGTTGCGGACTGGCGCCGGCTGGCTCGGCACCCGCTGGGTCTGCGCTCCCTGATTCCGAGCGATCGGGTTCGGAGCGATCTGGTTCCGAGCGATCTGGTTCCGAGCGATCTGGTTCCGAGCGATCTGGTTCCGAGCGATCTGGTTCCGAGCGATCTGATTCCGAGCGATCTGATTCCGAGCGATCTGCTCCTGTGCGATCCGGTCCTGTGCGCTCTGGTCCTTCGCGGAAGACTCCATGCTTGCGGCGGCGGTCGCGGGATCGACCACGGCTCCGAGGGCGACTCGTGCCACGAGGACGACGGCGAGCACCGTCGCGGCGGAGGCGGCGAGATACTTGGTGGCGGCACCTCGATCGACGAGGGTTGGGGTGAGTCGAGGCATGCACTGGTCCTTTGGGCAGCGCCTTGCGGGAAGGCGCTGCGGTGATGGGAGGCGGAGGCTCGCTCCGGGGAGCGCGACCTCAAGCGCGTCGCCGACGGGAGCGTGGCCCGCGGCGGCGGGAGCGTATCTGCGATGCGGCGGGGAGGTCGAGGGAGGCGCGGACTCTCCGGAGTGAGCGCTCGATGGGATCGGGAGGAGTCGAGCGGGGGGTTCGCGACGCGGGCGACCGGTCGGAGGTGGTCCCCTCCTGCGCCTCGCGGTGCTCGCCGCCACCTTCCCGCGTCGGGGGCGTCGCCGCGGGGAGGAGTTCCCGAGGAGGAGCTCCCGAACACGCCCGGGCAGGCGCCGGGCATGGGTCCAGCTGTGATCGCCGCCGGTGATCGCCGCCGGGGATCGCTGCCTGTCCACGATCTCTTGTCCACGATCTCTCGCCGGGTGCCGTCCGTGCCTGTCCACGATCACTCCACGATCACTCTGCCTGTCCACCATCTCTCGCCGATCGGGGATCGCTGGCTGTCCACGATCACTTGCGGTACGTGCCTGTCCACGATCACTCTCCGCACTCTCCGTGCCTGTCCACGATCACTCTCCGCACTCTCCGTGCCTGTCCACGATCGACGCTCCGTGCCTGTCCACGATCGACGGGGCAAGGGTCCAGCTGTGATCGCCGCCGGGGATCGCTGCCTGTCCACGATCTCTCGCGGTCTCTGCCGGGGATCGCTGCCTGTCCACAATCTCTCGCCGGGTGCGGTCCGTGCCTGTCCACGATCACCCACGATCACCCCGTACCTGTCCACGATCGACGGGGCAAGGGTCCAGCGGTGATCGCCGCCGGGGATCGCTGCCTGTCCACGATCTCTCGCGGTCTCCGCCGGGGATCGCTGCCTGTCCACAATCTCTCGCCGGGTGCGGTACGTGCCTGTCCACGATCACCCACGATCACCCCGTGCCTGTCCACGATCGACGGGGCAAGGGTCCAGCTGTGATCGCCGCCGGGGATCGCTGCCTGTCCACGATCTCTCGCGGTCTCTGCCGGGGATCGCTGCCTGTCCACGATCTCTCACGGTCTCTGCCGGGGATCGCTGCCTGTCCACGATCTCTCGCCGGGTGCGGTACGTGCCTGTCCACGATCACTCCGTGCCTGTCCACGATCGACGGGGCAAGGGTCCAGCTGTGATCGCCGCCGGGGATCGCTGCCTGTCCACGATCTCTCCGGAGTTCCGCCGGGCCGAGCCATGCTCCGGGTCGTGCTAGTCTTCGGAGTCCCCTGCTGGGATCCAGAGAAGGAGACTCGACCATGACCGCGACCAGCAAGTGCCCCTTCACCGGCGGCTTCGTCCAGGACACCTCCAAGGGTCGCCGCAACCGCGACTGGTGGCCCAACCAGCTCGACCTCTCGCCGCTCAAGCGGAACTCGCCCGCGATCGACCCCATGGACGAGGGCTTCGACTACGCGAAGGCGTTCCGGTCGCTCGACCTCGCGGCGCTCAAGAAGGACCTCGTCGCGGTCATGACGCAGTCGCAGCCATGGTGGCCCGCCGACTACGGGCACTACGGGCCATTCTTCATCCGGATGGCCTGGCACAGCGCCGGCACCTACCGCATCAGCGATGGTCGCGGCGGCGGCGGCGCAGGCATGCAGCGGTTCGCCCCGCTCGACAGCTGGCCGGACAACGCGAACCTCGACAAGGCGCGGCGGCTGCTCTGGCCGATCAAGCAGAAGCATGGGCAGAAGATCTCGTGGGCGGACCTGATGATCCTCGCGGGCAACGTCGCGCTCGAGTCGATGGGCTTCCGGACCTTCGGCTTCGGCGGCGGTCGCGCGGACGCGTGGGAGCCGGACGAGACCTACTGGGGCACCGAGGGCACCTGGCTCGGCGACCAGCGATACCGGGGGCAACGCGAGCTCGAGAACCCGCTCGCCGCGGTGCAGATGGGTCTCATCTACGTGAACCCCGAGGGCCCGAACGGCAATCCCGATCCGCTCGCCTCGGCGCACGACATCCGCGAGACCTTCGCCCGCATGGCGATGAACGACGAGGAGACCGTCGCGCTCATCGCCGGCGGACACACCTTCGGCAAGACCCACGGCGCGGCCGATCCGTCGAAGCACGTCGGCCCGGAGCCCGAAGGCGCGCCGATCGAGCAGATGGGTCTCGGCTGGAGGAGCAGCTTCGGCACCGGTCACGGCGCCGACACGATCACGAGCGGTCTCGAGGGCGCGTGGACCCCGACGCCGACCACCTGGGACACCAGCTACTTCGACACCCTCTTCGGTCACGAGTGGCAGCTGACCAAGAGCCCCGCTGGCGCGCATCAGTGGGTGCCCAAGGGCACGTCGGTCACCGCGCCGGATGCGCACGACGCCTCGAAGCGGCAGACCGTGATCATGCTGACCACGGACCTTGCGCTTCGGATGGATCCCGCCTACGAGCCGATCGCGCGGCGCTTCCACGAGAACCCCGCGGAGTTCGCCGACGCCTTCGCCCGCGCGTGGTTCAAGCTCACCCACCGCGACATGGGTCCGGTGTCGCGCTACCTCGGCGGCGAGGTCCCGAAGGAGCGGCTGATCTGGCAGGACCCGGTCCCCGCGGTCGATCACGACCTCGTCGACGCGAGGGATGCCGCGGCGCTCAAGGCAAAGGTCCTCGCGTCGGGGCTCTCGGTCGGGCAACTCGTCCGCGCCGCGTGGGCGTCCGCGTCCACCTTCCGCGGCACCGACAAGCGGGGCGGCGCGAACGGCGCCCGCCTCCGCCTCGCGCCGCAGAAGGACTGGGCGGCGAACCATCCCGCCGAGCTCGCGAAGGTGCTTCCGGTCCTCGAGGGGATCGCGAAGGAGTTCAACGCCGCGGGCGGACGCCGGAGGATCTCGCTCGCCGACCTCATCGTGCTCGCGGGCTGCGCCGCGGTCGAGAAGGCGGCGAAGGACGCGGGGATCCCGGTCGAGGTGCCGTTCGCGCCAGGTCGGACCGACGCGACCGCCGCGCAGACCGACGCCGCCTCGTTCGCGGTGCTCGAGCCGACCTCGGACGGCTTCCGCAACTACCTCGGAACGGGGCACCTCCGCCGCGCGGAGCAGCTCCTCGTCGACAAGGCGGACCTGCTCACGCTCACGCCGCCCGAGATGACCGTCCTCGTCGGCGGCATGCGGGCGATGGGCGCGACCTTCGACGGCTCGAGCCTCGGCGTCCTCACCAAGACGCCGGGTCGCCTGACCAACGACTTCTTCGTGAACGTCCTCGACATGGGGACGCTCTGGGAGCCGCTCTCCTCGGACGAGCAGGTCTTCACCGGACGCGACCGCGCCTCCGGCGCGATCCGCTGGAACGCGAGCCGCGTGGACCTCGTCTTCGGCTCGAACTCCGAGCTTCGCTCGCTCGCCGAGGTCTACGCGAGCCACGACGCCAAGGAGAAGTTCGTCCGCGACTTCGCCAAGGCGTGGCACAAGGTGATGATGCTCGACCGCTTCGACGTGGCGTGAGATCGAGCCATGAGGCTCGAATCACGGCGATGTGCATCCTGCATCGACGCGCGAGACCATCCCGATGGGCGATGGGTGGTCTCGCGTCGTCCTGGAGCGGGCGGCGTGCCGGCGAGGAACGAGGAATGCTGGTGGGATGCGAGGCGCGACCGCGGCGGCGTTCCTCCACCACGACCGATGAAGATCCTCGATCCCGCTCACCGATCGATCGCGCGCGCACGTCCTCCGGCAGCGTCGACCGGAGATGCGGATGCGCCTCGACGAGGCGGGCGATGTCGGCCAGATCCTTGATCGTCTTGCTCGGGCGTCGTTGCGGCGTGCGCCATGCCTTGATCTTGCCTGCGAGGGTGTCCTCGAGCGCCGCGACCCGAAGCAGGATGCCATGCACGTCAGCCGGCACGGCACGGGCGGGGAACTCGCGATAGAAGCCCTCGGTGCTCAACTGCAGGCTCACCGCGGAGCGTCCCTTGAAGCTCACCGACGAGTCGTGGCGCTCCGCGGAGAAGCCGGTCGACTCGAGCAGCGTCACGGCTCGATCGACCTCCTCGACCGCGACCACGAAGTCGACGTCCCGGGTGACCATGGGCTCGATGGCCCAGTGATTGACTGCGATGCCGCCGATGCAGCACCAGTGCAGTTCGGCGCGTTCAAGGGCGTCGACCATGCGCATGACGTCGTCGGCGCCGCCGGAAGTCTGCCAGTCGTAGAACTGCCGTCCGGTCACGCCTGCAGTCTGTCGGTCGATCGGTCCTAAGGCCCGATCGTCGAGGCGACCTCGTGCATCGATGCGTCTCGGCGCGGGCGGATCCTGCCGGCGCCTCCCGAGTGGGATCGCATGGCGCTCGAGCGACGGACTCCGCGTGCCGTGAGGATTCCCTCGCCGCTAGGATCCCCGCCCCATGCACGACTCTCAGCGGCGCTTCATCGACTTCATGGTGGAGGTGGGGGTCCTCACCTTCGGCGACTTCACCACCAAGAGTGGTCGCAAGACGCCTTACTTCGTGAACACCGGGAAGTACCGCTCCGGCGGGCAGCTCGCGCGACTCGGTCGCGCCTACGCCGACGCGATCGAACGGTCGTTCCCCGAGGGCTTCGACTGCCTCTTCGGCCCTGCGTACAAGGGCATTCCGCTGGTCGTGGCGACTTCGATGGCGTTCGCCGAGCGCGGCCGCGAGGTCGAGTTCTGCTTCAACCGTAAGGAAGCCAAGGACCACGGCGAGGGCGGGCTGCTGGTCGGGCACCCGCTGAAGGACGGCGACCGCGTGCTGATCGTCGAGGACGTCACGACCGCGGGTACCTCGATCCGGGAGACGGTGCCGCTGCTTCGCGCGGCGGCGAAGGTCTCGCTCGCCGGGCTCGTCGTCTCGGTCGATCGCCAGGAGCGGGCGAGCGAGCAGTCGACTCGCACCGCGCTCGCCGAGGTCGGCGCCGAGTTCTCGATGCCGACCGCGGCGATCGTCACGATCGACGAGGTGGTCGAGCATCTCGGCGATCGCCTGACGGACGATGACCGCTCGCGCATCGCGGCGTACCGGGCGAGGTACGGGGTCGCCCGGACCTGACGCGGCGATCGAATCGAGCGGGTCGCCGGAGGATCGTCCGCGCTCGCGCCGTCGTCGCCCGAGGCGACTTGCGAGGCGCCCGCGACCGGCCGAGGTTTAGCCGACGAACTTCGCGAACGGGTTGAACCGGAAGCGATTGTTGGGGTCGATCTTCTTCTTCTGAGCCTCGACGGCGCGGGCCATCTTGACCGATCCGAAGATCTCCGCGGCAACTGCGGATCGGTCGACGTCGTCCGGCTGCGAGTGCGTGCCGCTGAAGTCGACGCCGAGCCCCGGGACCGCGCGAGCCTTGTCGACGACCCGGTTGGTGAGGTCGACGATCGCCTGTCGCTCGGCGGGCGACTTGTCGCCGGCGTCGAAGAGCGTGATGAGGTCGACGAAGAAGGCGTGACCGCAGTTGCCGCTGGGGATCCGAGGTCCCCTCTGGGTCTCGCCGCCGAGGGTCCGGATCTCGACGATCGACATCTCGGCCTCGTCGAGCGGCGCCTCGCCGACCACGACGTCGCCCACGAAGTCGAGCACGGCGTCACTGGGCATCCCGGTCGTTCCGACGCAGTGTTGGCTGGTCGCCAGCGGTTTGCCCTTCTGCTCGGCGATCACCGGCCAGAGCGCCGCTGCAGCCTCGTACCACGACGCCCAGTGCGCTCGTGCCAGCGTCGGCAACTTCAGTTCCGCGGCCAGCGTCTCGAGCGGCTCGACAAACTCGGCAGTGCTTCCCTTGAAGGTGTCGTAGAAGACCGTCGTGGCGACGATCGCCTTGGTGCCGGTCACGACGACCTCGAGCGAGACCGAGTCGTTCGGCATCACCCGGTCCTTCATGAACTGCATCGCCTTCCTGGAGAACTCGACCGCCTGGGCACGCGTCTCGAATCCGAAGACAAGCTGCTCGGCGCCCTGGATGACGCTCGCATCGGCCATGCGGAAGGTGATGTCGACGGCGATGGCGAGGGCACTGCCCGCGCCGAGCATCGCCGTGAACAACTCGTCCTTCGGCGTCAGCACGCGGATCTCGCCGTCGGCGGTCACCACGGTCATCCTTGCCGCCCGCTGCCCGAGCAGTCCGAGCCGTCGGGAGAAGTAGCTGCTCAGCCCGCCGTTGACGGCGTAGCCGACCACCCCGACTCCCGGACCGGTGCCGACCGGCAGGGCGCCGCCGTGGGTCTTGACGGCCTCGACGAGTTCACGGAAGACCACGCCCGAACCCACCGTGACCAGGGTCTCGCCGTCGGTCGGCTCGAACTCGATCGACTTGAGGCGGTCGAGGTCGAGGATCACCGCGTCGCGGCTCGCGACCAGCGCCGCTCCCGACGACTCGTGCCCGCCGCAGACGCACGCGATCGGGGTGGTCGCCGGAAGCGACTTCACGATGGCGGCGATCTCCTCGGCGGAGCGTGGACGCTCGATCCGCGTGGCGAGGCTGGTGACGGTGCCCGTCGTGCCATCGGCCTTCGGGAGGACCTTGTTCGCGCTCACGCTCCACGCTCGTTGTGCGAACCAAGCGTCGTTCGATCCCATCGTGACCTCCGGCGGCGTGGCCGCCTGCGTCGAGGATGGTCCGGCGATCGCGCCTCCGACGACGAGACCGACACCGCTTGCCGCCGCGCTCTTGATGGCGGTTCGCCGCGAGATCCGAGTCTCCGGGTCCTGCAACATGCTGAAGCTCCTCCCGTCGATCGGCGTCAGAGGAAACGGCACGGTTCGTCATGGTGGCTGTCCAGCCACCCGACCGACGCTCCTCCCGTCGATCGGCGTCAGAGGAAGCGGCCGCGAGTGCTTCGGAGACGCTCTCCGAACCGGTCGAGCAAGCCGCCGGCGGATTGATGGTAGTCGAAGGATCGAGGAGATGCCTCGAGCCTTGAGCCGCTCCCGTACTCCGGAGGGAGCAGTCTTGGGAGCAGTCTTGGGCAGGCAGCGATGGGGAGTCTTGGGGAGTCTTGGACAGGCAGGGAGGGAGTCTTGGACAGGCAGCGATCGGGGGCAGGGTGGCGGGATGACGGGCGCGGCAGTCTCGGGCAGTCTCGGACAGGCATCGTTCGGGGGGGCGGTCTGGGCAGTCTCGGACAGGCATCGTTCGGGGGGG
>Ga0194132_10012005_pt1 | contig 10926 bp, 7 predicted proteins | sample TA2KigOf80mmetaG_FD_148612 | JGI IMG/M metagenome (GOLD analysis project Ga0194132, IMG submission 148612) | Freshwater microbial communities from Lake Tanganyika, Tanzania - TA2015054 Kigoma Offshore 80m | ecosystem: Environmental > Aquatic > Freshwater > Lake | place: Tanzania: Lake Tanganyika... | reverse complement strand
GGCAGTTTTCGCTACAACACCGATATAGGCGGACTGGAATTTTTCAACGGTACGTCGTTTAAACCAGTGGGAGTGGGCGGCGAGCTCAATACCGACGTATATTCAGCCACTGGTGATGGTGTTACAGCGACATTCAACTTATCTAACACCACAGCAATCACGGCCAATGATCAAGTCATTGTGTTTGTTGGATCAATATATCAAGCTCCCGGCACTGCCTATTCCATCACAGGCAGTGGGTACGACATCACTTTTACTTCTGCTCCCCCATCGGGCGAGCCCATCAATGTTATTAGGAACGTCGTAGCCCCCACTCAGCCCTAACCCATAAATACTGGAAAGGGTGATCGATGGCAATTCGAAGAATTTCCGGCAACATTCTGCAGGATAACTTGCAGCGTGGTGCCAATTTAACCATACAAGGCAATTTGGTCTACATTGACATTGTCAATCAGCGCCTGGGTGTGGCCACCAGCAGCACCACCCATAAATTGACTGTGTCAGGTAATGGCAAGATTGATGGTTTGTCATTTTCTGGCAATGCCATCACCGCAGATTCGGGTATTTTGGAAGTGGGTTCCAATGCCAATATACGGATTACCGGTGGATCCAGTGGCTATGTCTTGACCACAAATGGCGCTGGCAATCTATCTTGGAGCGATTCAAGTACATTTTCCAACATAAGTGTTGGCAATATTCAAGTAACATCACTCACTTCTAACCGTGTGGTTTTTGTGGGCACCAACGATTATTTGGTTGATGACGCTAACCTGACCTTTGACGGTGCCAATCTTGTGTTGTTGGGTCGCGCCAACATTGACAACGTCACCATTGACGGTACTGTGATTTCCAGCAACGCCAATATTTCTATCACCGCAACTTCAGGCAACTTAAGATTAACACCAGGATCCAGTGGAGTCACGCAGATTAATTCTACCACTGCACTGACCATGCCAACTGGCAACACAGCGCAACGACCGGCTTCGCCAGATCAAGGTGCGGTGCGTTTCAACACTACCGGTTTGTCGTTAGAGATTTATAATGGTACTAGTTGGGAATTGGTTGGTCAAGATCTTGCCATTCTTACCAGTCAGACCATCAATGGTGATGGCACTAATGTGGCCTTTGGCCTAAATGAGAGTTCTACAAGCGGCGGAGTATTGGTCAGCATCAACGGCGTGATCCAGATTCCAGATGTCAGCTATGGTGTCAGTAGCAATGTGATCACGTTCACAGAAGCTCCGCAGGTATCGGATGCTGTGGAAGTGCGTTTCCTAACCCAGATCACAACAGTGACTGAAATTACAAACACTTCAGGCAACGCAATCGTGGCTGTGTCTGCTAATGCATCGCAGGTTGATATCACAGGCAACTTATTGCCCACAGCCAACGTTACCTATGATTTAGGTAATTCTAGTATGCGTTGGCGGCATGGTTATTTTAGCGGCAATTCTATCACGTTGGGCAATGTCGTACTCAAGAATACCTCGGGCAATGTATTGGCATTGTTTGGTCCAGATGGTTCCACACCTGGCACCTTGTCTGGGGGCGGTGCTGACTTAGCAGAATATTATATCACTGATCAATTGTATGATCAGGGCACTGTGTTAATATTTGGTGGACAGTATGAAGTTACTCAAAGCACTACCTATGCGGATCAAAGTTTAGCAGGTATCGTGTCCACAAATCCTGCTTTTGTCATGAATGCAGGACAGCCTAACTCTATACCCATAGTCTTAGCAGGCAAAGTATCTTGCTGGGTAGTGGGTCCGGTGTCCAAAGGTGACGTGCTCACAACCAGTGCGGTGGCAGGACATGCTGAAAAATTGCAAAACACTGCTTGGTTGCCTGGAGTCATAGTAGGCAAAGCTCTAGAATCAGCCCCTGTGGGCCGCCACAAAATCATGGTCGTGGTCAGCGCCGGTTAAAAAACTCATATAAAAAAAATTAGAGGGTTCGGTAAATATAATACTAAGCTGAGCGAGGTGACTAATGGCCATTACGCGGATAAGAAATAATCAAGTAACTGATGCAGTAAGCGGTAACGTTTACTCGGGTATCAATGCTGCAGTAAAACTGCAAGATTATACGATCACGGCAGGTAAACTCGGCAACAGCATAGTATACGGATCAGATCTTACAATTTCAGGTAACCTTACAGTCAACGGCACAAGCACAACCGTAGACACAGTGAGCGTGATCATTGAAGATCCTATACTATTACTTGCCAAGGATCAGACCAGTACCCCTGCTGTAGACATTGGCTTTATTGGCGAACGCGGTTCCAGTCAAAATATCGCTTTTGTATGGGATGAATCCGATGGCAAATTTGCCACTGCTTTTACTAACGATACTACAACTAACACTACAATTACAGTCGCAAGTTACGCTAGCTTTAAAACTTTAGACGCGGCAGTCACAGGTGCCTTAACTGTTACCGGAGCAACAGGACTGACCGGAAATCTCACTTTAACTAATGCCTCTGCCACTGGATTAATTAGCGTCACAGGTAACGTCACAGGTGGCAACTTGATCACAGCAGGTCTGGGATCAATTGGTACCACACTGGGAGTGACAGGCAACATCACAGGTGGCAATCTAATCACAGCAGGCCTTGCCAGTGTAACTGGTAACGTCACAGGTGGCAATCTAATCACAGCAGGCCTAGGATCAATTGGTACCACACTGGGAGTGACAGGCAACATCACAGGTGGCAATCTAATCACAGCAGGCCTTGCCAGTGTAACTGGTAACGTCACAGGTGGCAACTTGACCACAACTGGTAAAGCCAATATTGGTACAATGGAGGTCACTGGCGTTGGTACGATTGCTACTTTGAGTGTAACTGGGGATGCGCTGGTTGCAGGTAACTTAACTGTTCAAGGCAACTTGACCTACATCAACGTCGATGAGTTGAGAGTAGAAGATCCAATAATTCAGCTAGGTGGCGGCGCCAACGGCGCTGCACTGACTACTAACGATAACAAAGATCGTGGTGCTTTATTAACGTATTTCTCAACTGCTACAGGCAATGCGTTCATGGGCTGGGACAACTCCACTGGCTACATGATTGCGGCCAGCAACGTGAGTGTTGCCAATGATGTAATCACTGTTAATTCTTTTGGAACGTTCCAAGCTGGAACAGTCACTGCCACCACAGCTACAATATCGGGCAACGTAACAGGTGGCAACTTGATCACAGCAGGTCTGGGATCAATTGGTACTACATTGACTGTGACAGGCAATATCACTGGTGGCAACTTAATCACAGCAGGTCTAGCCAGTGTTACAGGCAACGTCACAGGTGGCAACTTGGTCACAGCAGGCCTTGCCAGTGTAACTGGTAATGTCACAGGTGGCAACTTAATCACAACTGGTAAAGCCAATATTGGTAATATTCGTTTCAACGGCGACGATATCACAGGTACCAATGGTAGAGTCGATCATAATTCTGCCTTGGGAGACGTAGATTTCTCGTTCAGTGGCACCGCAGCCAACGTTTTCTACATTGATGCCGGCGCAAGCACAGCAAGTTTTGGTAATGCCACACAAACAACCAATGTTCTTGCGTCATTTAACTCTACTACTTCTATCTTAGCACCACGTGGTACCACTGGTCAACGTCCTGGCACTGGTGTTGCTGGTATGGTACGGTTCAATACCACGACCGGTAAATTAGAATTCCATGATGGCGCTGAGTGGGTAATCGCAGGTACCACGTTCACAGTGGTACAAAGTCAAACATTCAGTGGCGATGGCAGCACTACTGCCTTTACCATCAATTCGGGATACACCACTGCGGCGTGTATAGTATCAATCAACGGTATTTTGCAGATACCAGTTACTGCCTATGCAGTAGCAGGCACAACACTGACATTTACAGAAGCGCCTCAGACAGGAGACGCGATTGAAGTTCGTGAGGTCACTACTACACAGACTGTCAAAAGCATCAGCAATACCACTGGTAATGCCGTGGTTGAAGTCACTGACCCAATTAACGCCGTTTACATCACAGGTAATCTACACCCAGTAGGCAACGTAACATACAGCCTTGGTAATGCCACTGCAAGATGGAAGGACCTATTCTTGTCTGGTAGTTCTATGACCCTAGGCAACGTGGTGATAAAGAACACCACAGGCAACACCATAAGCTTCTATGGTCCAGATGGCAGCACTGCTGCTACGATTGACTCCAACAACATAGATACCACTTTAATCGCCAGCGGTACATCTTCGGTTGCGGTCATAGCATCTGGCGGTAATGTTCGCACAAATGTTGGTGGCAGTACTATATCTACTGCTAGTTCAACAGGTATAGCAGTGACAGGACTTTTGTCTGCTACCACAACCATCACAGCAACAGGCAACGTCACAGGTGGCAATTTAGTCACAGCAGGTCTAGCCAGTGTAACTGGTAATATCACAGGTGGCAATTTGATCACAGCAGGCCTAGGCTCTATTGGTACTACATTGGCTGTGACCGGCAATGCCAACGTAGGTAATTTGGGCACGGCTGGATTGATTGTGGCCACAGGCAATATCACAGGTGGCAATCTGTCAGGCACTGCAATAGTGGGCACACTGACCACAGCAGCTCAGACCAATATCACATCACTGGGCACATTGAGTTCACTGGCAGTGTCTGCTAATATCACAGGTGGCAACTTGACCACAGCTGGTATTATTACTGTAAATTCTGGCGGAGCAGCCACCGCAATAGTGAACGGCGGCTCAAATGGCGTAGGCAATATTGGTAGTTCCACCACCTATTTCAACACAGCATTCGTCAAAGCCACATCGGCTCAATATGCTGACTTGGCAGAGATGTACGAAGCTGATGCTGAGTATGAACCAGGCACAGTGCTTTGTTTTGGGGGAGCCAAGGAAGTCACACTGTGTACAGAAGTCGATTGCACCAAAGTAGCAGGTGTTGTGTCTACTAATCCCAGCTACCTGATGAACTCGGGACAAAATGGAGATCATGTGTCGGCAGTGGCCTTGCAAGGTCGTGTGCCTACCAAGGTCACAGGACAAGTGTTCAAAGGTGATTTGATGGTGTCAGCTGGAGATGGTTGCGCACAGGCCAACAATGCAGCACGCGCAGGCACTATCATAGGCAAAGCTCTGGCAGATTTTCATGGTCAAGATGGAATAATTGAGATAGTTGTAGGCCGAGTTTAACCTGTACATTGTTCTCAAAAAAGGGCCACTTAGTGGCCCTTTTTTTTTATAAATATTGGGTTACTAAGGTAAAAATATGGGATTGACTCGACCTCGCGCTGCACAGATATACGACATAGACTATAAGCAATCGGTGCGTGTTTTAACCACCAGCAATATCACTCTGTCGGGCAGTGCTCCTTTGGTTGTTGACGGCGTCACACTGAGTTTGGATGATAGGATTCTAGTAACCGGTCAATCAACTGCCAGCCAAAATGGAGTATACCGTGTCAGTGTCACTGGCACCGGATCAAACGGTACTTGGGTAAGAACAAGTGATACCAATGAATCGGGAGAGTTATTGTCTGGTACTGTTATTATGGTTACTGAAGGCACCAGCTATGCCGACACCAGCTGGAAGTTGACCACCAACAATCCCATAACCATTGGATCAACGTCACTGACTTTTGAAATCAACACCGGCAATGCATTTGGGACTATCACTGCCAACAGTACCAGCATAGTGGCCAACTCTGCCACAGGTACTGTGACTTTTGCCGCTGGCGATAACATCACTATCACGGGCAACAACACCTCCAAGACCGTGACTTTTGCGGCCACCTCCACCTTGTCCTCAGCTGCAATTGCCAACGGTACTAGCAATGTCACGGTGGTAAGTTCAGGTGGCAATGTCACTGTGGGTACAAATGGCAGCGAGAGGATCCGTATCGACTCCTCCGGCAACGTCGGCATCGGGACGAGTTCACCGGACGCGCTCCTGACGGTCAACACTATCGCCTCTTTTGGTGCGGGTGCCGCCGATGCGCCTTCCATTGCCGCAAAGGGCGACTTGAACACGGGCGTGTTTTTCCCCGCCGCAGATACGGTTGCTATTTCTACTGGCGGTACCGAGCGATTGCGTGTTAACTCTTCTGGTAATTTAGTTGTTACTGGAACAACGAATTTAAGTAATGTTACTGTTTCTGGCACAGTATCAACCAATACTGGAACATTAACTCTTCCAACAATCACAGGTAATCTTGCTCTTTCAACAAAAACTGTTCAAGTATTTACGAGCGGTTCCGGTACTTACACCACGCCTACTGGGTGTAGGGCGATTTGGGTGCGGATGGTGGGAGGTGGCGGTGGAGGTGGAGGTAGCGGAAGTCCCGGTCAAGTTGCTGGGAGTGGTGGAGGAAATTCCACTTTTGGAGAATCGACTGCTTACGGAGGTGGTAGCGGTGGTGCCTCTGGAAGTGGACCGGGACTTGGTGGGAACGCAACAAAAGGCGCTGGGCATGAAGGATTGGCTATTCCGGGCGGTTATGGTGGAATGACTTGGTCAGGCGGAACTGCAGGGTCTTATATAGCTGGTGGTTTAGGCGGTTCCTCTGCGTTTTCTGGTGCTGGTTCTAGCAACTTTGCCGGTGCGGGTTCAGCAGCACAAACGAATTCGGGAAGTGGCGGTGGAGGTGGAGGTGCAAATGGGGCGTCAACTTATGCAGCGAATGGAGGGGGTGGTGGTGGATATATTGACGTAGTAATTACTACTCCATCGGCAACGTATTCGTATGCTGTTGGTGCGGGCGGCGCGGGTGGAACTGCGGGTACAAATGGCCGAGCAGGTGGCGCTGGCGCTGCTGGCATAATTATTGTACAGGAGTTTTACTAAAATGAACCGTTACGCGATTATTAAAAACGGCGTGGTTGTAAACGCCGTTGAGTACGCTTCTGATCCAGGCAATCCTCCACCGGGGTTTAGTTCGGGGCATATTGCTGTTAAAGACGATAGCAGCAGCCCCGGTTGGGTGTATTCCAACGGGCAGTTTACTGACCCTAATCCTTTCAAACCAATAATGGAATTTTCATACAAAGAAAAACGTGCGGCTGCCTATCCTCCGATTGGTGAATTAGCTGATGCTTTATACTGGGCATCTACAGGTGATACTAGCAAACTGGATGCTTATTATGTGGCGTGTGCTGCTGTGAAAGCAAAATATCCTAAGACATAATAAATAAAAAAACATTGGCTGGGGCGCGTGAGAAACTTGTGATTAACAAACAACGCTATCGATCAAATTATAGTGGTGAGTTTGTTGTTACCAAAGTCACGTACACCAATGGCAAAAAAATTATAGACAAAGAATATATTAAAAATCCCATTACCAATCAACACATTTCTGGTCGTGCTGCTGTTATTGCCAATGGATCCAGTCTACAACAAAATGTTCTTGTCCCCATCAGCAGGCATGGTGGAGGTTTGCTGGGACGGAAAAAACTACAAACCTATGGTTGTGAGAGCATATGGACAAAAATGCGTCTTGACTTTTGTGTTGAGTATGACATCAAACAGCTAGAACAAATCCTGGCCAGTAATTATCAGCAAAACACAGTGGTTTATACACTTACTGCAAATTTATTGAAAATGCCAGGAGAATTTTATCTCATTCCTTATTGTCTGCATCTGGTTGCTCCAGCGGCTGCGGCCTATCTAGCTGCATTTGACGGTCACCAGGAGGTGTTTTTGCTTGGCGTAGATGGCACTACCCCAGAGTATAACATCGATCACAAACACGTGATTGACATCAAACAGGTGCTAGTAGCATATCCTAGCACACAGTTTCGTTTTATCACGGATCATGCCAATCCTTATGATGATTGGTTGCAATGTGCCAATGCCGAAGTTTGGTCCTATCGCAAGTTTGTACTTTACTGTGATGTTTGATACTGTTGCTGTACCGTCAATATTTTTTGTTTGACTTCATCAAAATTTATTGTGGACCATAATCCAGGATGTAGAGGTTTGGGCCAAGTCCGTGAATTAATCCAGGCCCATCCTTGATGCTCATGATTGAGCAAAGGTATGAACTCCGTGACCACACTGCAAAAAAAAGTATGATAACAAAAATTACCGTCAGGGCTAGTGAATTTTTCGATTGGTACTAATTTAATTTCTTCTGGCCAAAATCCCAATTCTTCGATGCACTCTCTACGAATGGTATCCATGAGAGTTTCATCCTTGCGACTTTTGCCGCCGGGCAGGCCCCAAGTTCCAGGATATCTATCATCATTGCGTAGAAGATAGAGATACCTGTCAGTAGAAACGGAATAAAACCAAACACCTATGGCGTTCAAAGCACCAAACTCCATTGACCTTCAAGATAGCGACCTTCGTAACTCTTGAGCCATGCATTATTTGCCCAACGGTATTGTATGCCTGTGGTTAGATTGGTAACATATTGCACATCGCTAGATTGTGTGCTGTTAAACACCGTGTTCCATCTTGTACCGTCAAATTGAATGATGTCATTGGCCACCGCGTAGAGATATTCGCCACCTGTGCCTCGCCACGCTTGCGCACCACTGGCACGGTCCGGTGATCCGGTGTCATTTACCAACAGATAGCGTTGATCCGCCGCAGCAGTAGGAAGTCCAGCACCAGGACCTTTGCGTTGAGGATCTACAATGGCATTAACAGCAGACATGGTATTTTGTGGAATTGTGTCCACGTCAACAGTAAACAATAAAAATCTATCGTCAGAAGGATGATAGGCCACTGTGCCCACTATTTCGGTGCTATCAAAGGAATTTTCGAGCCTGACTTGACTAATACCATTTTGTAAGTTACCAAATAGGTTGACCACGGTATGCCACATTAGATTACTGGGCGGTGACACATCAGGATTGATAGTACCGCTACCAGGGACCGCTGCTGATTGTTCCAGCACCTGCAACTGATTACCAATCAATAGCACCTGATAGTTATAAGGTGTAAATTTTTGCCGTGTGCCCAATAAGATATTGCTGTCAAGCACTGCATCATTGAGATCACCGGTGGCATCATATATGGAAGCAATAATTTTTTGCACCACGCCCAGTTTTTTAACCTTGGCCGGTGCTGATATCCAAATAGGCATAGTAAACTGCAAAGTTGCTATATCTATGGGATCTTCAGTTCCCTGCGGTATGTTGCGTGATGTCCAGGTTACTGCATTTAACTCACACACGCTGAGACTGGTCCAGTCTAAATAATTGTCTGTGCTCTGTATCTCCAACGAAGGGTTAAACAACGTCAGTATCTGCTCTAAAATTTGGAATTTTTGATTGGTGTTGGAAGTCCATATGTCCAATTTGATAACTAGATTGAACGGAACAGGCATTAAACGTTCTATAGTAAATGCATTGCCTTGAGTGGTTTCATAGGTTTGGGTATCGGTGTCCCAATAGCGTTGTCTCACACTCTTCTTGTCAACAAAATAAGGGTCTTGAACTCTGTCGCGAGCATATGTAAGTTCGGTAATATAAAACGTCATCAACGGTGTGGATGGCAGACTGTTGCGAGAATTGTTTTGCAATATAGTTTGTGCTTGACGGCTGGAATCACCATAACGAATGGGCACCCGTAACAGCCCTTTAACGCCTTCGTCATTGCGGCCATATTCTACTTCAAAGTTTGAAAAAATTCTTGTAAACTGTAACAAGAAGCGGCGTATTTGGGCATCGTAAAAGAAGGTTTGCATCAGTTATCCGCCTCAGGTTTGAGAATGTTGCGTAGACCTTGGCGTTGTGGTATTGAACCACGATCTGCTGTGGGCGTTGTAGCGGTGTTATTGACAAAACTGCTACGCAGAGTTTTGTTTTGTGGTCCCGGTGTTAGGTTAGTGCGCACATTATCTTCAATTTTGATCCAACGTTTACCAGAGAATCTAAACAATCTATTGGGAAAGTAATCTAAACGCAAAACATAATCACCATCACTTGGATTCGATGGAAATGCAATGCCCGGAGTCACAGGCAAACCATTGGGCGCCAATCCATCACCCGTCAAATATCCAGCAGCATAACCATTGCTGCTAGGAGATACAGCACCAGCATCAACTGTCGCATTGGTGCTATCAATTGTAACCAACGTGTAGTCCGCACTGGGAATGTTGCTGGCATCGGCAGGTGTGCCATCTGCCTTTGTCGGCACAATATAAAATTTTACATTATCGTAGCCAGATTTGGGAACTTCAAATTCGGCTTGCGTCAATATGGCATCATTGAGTTCGAGGTCCTTGACTCTGGTACCAATACTGTCCTGTATAGAGGCAGGAGTGTACACTTGCCAATAACTGGTGTTGGTAATGTCGGTATCTACTGGTACGTTTTGGGTAGCACGATAATAGGTATCACCATGCAACACTATGCTGGCCGAAGGATAGTAGTTACCTCGGTCCCAGACATTGTCTGTGGCAAAAGGCTTGTTCAGTATGTCATTGTATTCCTGTGCACCTACCAAGGGCGTGGCCTTGACCCGCCAAAGGTGTGGCAACCAAATCGGTGAAAACCCTTCCGAAGCAAAGGCACCATCTTGGATCACATAATATCTAGGCAAGGCCTTGGGCAACGCCGTGTTCAATGGATGGTAATCTTTGAGATTTGGCAATTCCAACACATCGCCGGCCATCAACTTGCGACCCAGAGTATTGATCATGTCGTTGTAGTGAAACGTGATGAACAAGGTGTCATTGTTCAAAAACAGACCAAACTGCGTGAGATCAAAGTCTATGTCTTGCAAAGCATATACCCCACGCATGACATAGATATCTTGACTGTAGCTTCGATCTCGATTTTCGATCAGCAATAGATCCTCTATAAACAAGGGATTATCATAACTATATGCGGGTTGGGTAGCATCTTGTGTGCCACCGGTCTGGGTGCTGGAATCATCACCGTGGGGTTTTGGTCCTAGATACTTGTGTACATAGATGTCTACTCCGCCCA
>Ga0194132_10012004_pt1 | contig 10927 bp, 5 predicted proteins | sample TA2KigOf80mmetaG_FD_148612 | JGI IMG/M metagenome (GOLD analysis project Ga0194132, IMG submission 148612) | Freshwater microbial communities from Lake Tanganyika, Tanzania - TA2015054 Kigoma Offshore 80m | ecosystem: Environmental > Aquatic > Freshwater > Lake | place: Tanzania: Lake Tanganyika... | reverse complement strand
AAGGGAAGCACGCCGAAGCCCAAGCCCAATTTGAACGATTTATCTCTCTAGCTCCTGGAAGCCCGTTTGCTGCGCAGGCCGCTTACGGGGTTGCCGCCTCCCTTGAGGCGGGCGGAAAGGCGGCTGAGGCTCAGACAAAGTATGATGAGGTCGCGAAGCGTTACTCCACCGACTCTGTCGCTGACGACGCCAAGCTGGCTCTGGCCGGAATCTTCACGGCGCAGAACAAGCCGGAGCAGGCCCACAAGATCCTCGACGAACTTATGCAAGCTACCCGCGGCGGCGCAGCCAGCCAGGCGGCTTTCATGAAGCGCAACGAGCTTGAGCAGAAGTTCCCTCACCTGCGCACAAATACCCCTCCAATCCGCCCGGCCATGCCCTCATTCCCCACGAACATCCTGTCCACCGCGACTTCTGCCGTGAAACAGGCTTCTGCGGCCGGCACCAACCTGCTCAAGGCGGTCTCCAACGCCGTGGTTCAACCTAAAGCCCCTTGAGTAGAGCCCGTTCCGGGACGATTCTTGATCAGCGGGTTGACTCCCTGCCCCCTAAATCAATAGGGCCGGAAAGGTCGAACCGGATGTTGAAAACCGGAATCATATGAAGATTTGTATCATCGGCACCGGCTACGTGGGCCTGGTGACGGGCACCTGCTTCGCTGAGGTGGGGCATGATGTGGTCTGCGTTGATAACGACCCTGCGAAGGTCAAAATCCTCCGATCAGGTGGCATGCCCATCTATGAGCCGGGCCTCGCAGAAATGGTCAAACGCAACGTCGACGCGTCCCGCCTCCGCTTTACGGAATCCACTCCCGAAGGGGTTCAACATGGGGACGTGATTTTCATCGCGGTTCCCACGCCGCCTCATGCGGATGGCTCGGTCGATTTGAGTTTCATCGAGAAGGTCGCTCGTGAGATTGCCGGCTGCCTGACCCAACACAAGGTCGTGGTCGATAAGAGCACCGTGCCTGTGAAGACGGGCGACAAGGTGGTCGAGACCATCAAGCGCTATAGCAAAGGCAAGGTTGAGTTCGATGTCGTCAGCAACCCCGAATTCCTCCGCGAAGGTTTTGCAATCGAGGACTTCCTGAAGCCCGATCGCATCGTGATCGGCGTCCGGAGCGAGCGGGCGGTCGCGGTGATGCGGGAGCTCTACAAGCCCATCCCTGCTCCGTTGATTGTCACCGACATCAACTCCGCCGAGTTGATCAAGCACGCGGCCAATTCCTTCCTCGCCCTCAAAATTTCCTACATCAACGCCGTGTCCGCGATCTGCGAGGCCTCCGGAGCTAATGTGATCGAGGTGGCCAATGGGATTGGGATGGATGCCCGGATTGGCCGTCGCTTCCTCGACGCAGGATTGGGGTATGGGGGCAGTTGCTTTCCGAAGGACCTGAGCGCGTTTATCAAGATTTCAGAGCAGCTGGGGTATGATTTCCGGCTGTTGCGCGAAGTGCAGAGGATCAATTCCGACCAGATGGATCGGTTCCTCAAGAAGATCATTGAGACGCTCTGGGTGGCCAAGGACAAGACGCTGGGAGTGCTGGGTCTCGCCTTCAAGCAGAACACCGATGATGTGCGGCAATCGCCTGCCATTGACCTTTGCCAGCGACTGCTCGAAGAGGGGGCCCGGCTGCGCGTTTATGATCCACAAGCGATGGGGAAGGCGCGCGCGGTGCTTAAGGATCGCGTGGTCTACGTGGATTCGATGGACGATGTGGCGATTGGCTGCGATGCGCTGGTGATTGCGACTGAATGGCCGGAGTTCAAGAAGCTGAACCTCGCGCGGGCCAAGGAGGTCATGACCCATCCGATTCTTTTCGATGGAAGAAACCTCCTCGACCCCGCTGAGCTCCAAAGGTTGGGGTTTGTTTACAAGTCGATCGGACGGTAAGGCCTGCTCAGGCCAGGATGTCCCGGACCACGTTGCCGTGCACGTCTGTCAGACGCACGTCGCGGCCACCGAAACGGAAGGTCAGCTCCTCATGCCTGATCCCCAGTAGATGGAGAATCGTTGCATGGAGATCGTGCATCTCGAGCCGGTTCACCACAGCGCGGTATCCCCAATCGTCTGTTTCCCCATAGCTGATCCCGCCCCGGACGCCCCCTCCAGCAAGCCAGGCCGTGAAGCCAAACTCGTTGTGGTCTCGGCCATCGCTCCCCTGGGCAAACGGAGTCCGCCCAAATTCTCCCGCCCACACCACCAATGTCTCGTCCAACAGCCCTCTCTGATCCAGGTCCTGAAGAAGGCCGGCGATCGGCTGGTCGATGGCGCGGGCATTGTCACCATGATTCTTGGCGAGATTGCCGTGGGCATCCCATCGCTGATAGCCGTCCACCATCGGAATCGTCAGCTCCACGAAGCGCACTCCGCGTTCCACCATCCTCCGTGCCAACAGACACTGGCGGGCATAGGTGCGGGTATGCTCATAGGGCGCGTCGAACCCATAGAGCTGCTTGATGTGCTCGCTTTCGCCTCGAACGTCCAGGAGCTCGGGAATCGCAGTCTGCATTCTTCCCGCGAGCTCGAAGTTGGTGATCGCGGACTCCAATGCATCCACGGGCCCCGCCGTCTCCAGGTGGAGCCGGTTGAGCCGATGAGCCAAACGCCGTTTCAGCTCCTGGAGTCCATCACTGCTCTCAGCGGGCGCCACGTTCGCCAGGGGGGAGCCCTTGGCATTCAGCAGCGACCCCTGGAAAGACGCCGGAAGAAAGCCGCTGCCGAAGTTGTCCAATCCGCCGGAGGGGATTTGTCCGCCGTTGAGCACGATGTAGCCGGGCAGATCGCGGCTGGGGCTGCCCAGGCCGTATGCCACCCATGCGCCGATGCTCGGTCGTCCCTGCAATCCAACCCCGCTATGCAGGAAGTAATTGGCGCTGGTGTGCTCCGGAAAGTTCGAGGTCATGCTCTTCAAAATGCACAACCGGTCTGCCTGTGACGCAACGTGTGGAAACAGGTCGCTGATCCACGCTCCGCTCTGTCCATGCTGTCGAAACTTCCAATGCGACTTCATCACCTTGCCCACCTGCTCGAACTGTGTCTTCTCAAGCCGTCCGATGGCTTTTTGAGGGTCTTCGCCGTGGTGCTTTTCGAGGAGCGGCTTGTAGTCAAAGCTGTCCACCTGCGACACCGCCCCCTCCATGAAGAGAAAGATCACCGAACGGGCGGGGCCGGGTTGATGCGAAGGACGTGGCTTGAGAGGGAAATCACCATCCTTCGTGAAGTTGCCCGCCAGCAAGGAACCGGAACCCAGGCCTTGCCAAAGGGCCGAAAGCGCCAGCGCTCCGAATCCGTTGGAGGCTCGCCGCAGGCACTCGCGACGACTGATGCGTGGATCGAAGAACATCCCGCCCTGCGATTTGCCGGACAGGCTATTGGAGGTAAATGAATTCATTGGCTGTGTACAGGGTGTGAGCCAGCTCGCTCCAGTCCTCTGCGGCAGGTGTTCCTGATCCCTTCCGCAACCGGAGAACGTCACTCAGGGTCTCCAAACATGCGGTTTGCTCTGCGACGTCGGCGTCTCGCCCGAAGGCTGTTTGGAACAGCCAGTTCACCCTCTCCTGCCCCGAGGCATTCGGAAGCTCCTGTTCCATGCGGTGAGCCCACTTGCGCGCTTGCTCGTGGAAGAATGGATCGTTCATCAGAGCCAGCGACTGTCCGGGTACATTGGTCGTGTTCCGCCGACCCACCGTCGTGAACGGTGTGGGCACATCAAACGTCTGCATGAGGGTGGGGAGAAAGTTGCGTCGTATCGCCCCGTAGATGCTTCGACGTCCCTCGCCATCCAAAGGACCTCCCTTCTCCGGGCGACCCCGCCCTATCACGAACTCTGTGAGATGAACCATGACTGGCTTCCCACCAATGGTCCGATCGAGTCTCCCCGACACTGCCAGGGCCGCATCCCGTATCGCTTCTCCCTCGAGCCGTCGCACGGACATCCGCCGCAGCAACGCGTTCTCAGGGTCGAGTTCCTCCGACCGGGGGTCGGAAAGCTGGCTGGACATCGCAAACGTGGAGGACAGGGCAAGCCGACGGATGGTTTTCTTCATCGACCATCCGTCGCGATGGATGAAGGTCCAGGCCAGGTGATCGAGGAGTTCCGGGTGGGTGGGGCGGGTTCCGAGTTCCCCAAAGTTGTCCACGGTGGACACGATCCCGCGTCCGAAAACGTGATGCCAGATCCGGTTGACGGCCACCCTCGCAGTCAGCGGGTTCAAGGGATCGACAAGTTGTTGTGCAAGCTGCAGTCGGCCGCTGTTGTCGGCATCTCTGACGCTTTCGGCTTTCGTGAATGCGACGGGCAAGCGGCGCGGTGTTTGTGGCCCGGGTGTCGATGGCTTTCCTCGAAGGAGCAGGTGATCGTCCACACCCGTGCCTTCCAGCCAGGCAGGTGCCGTCTGAGATTCCCAATCGAGTCCGTCCGCAAGATCCTGATGACGGCGCGTTGCCTGATCGAGCCAACTCTGGAGCTGGACCGAGGCTTCGTTCGCAAACAGATTTCGGTTCTCGATCAACCAGTTGAACAACAGGGCGAAGCGCCCTGCCTCCAGAAGCCCTGAGTGTTCATCGCGACCTCTCCCCGCCAGGAGCGCCAGGCCGTTGGAGGAGACCGAGCGCGCGATTCCTGCAAGCTCCCCGGAGGCTGGCGACGCCCCCGCAGGCCACTCCACGGGTTGCCAGGTAGGGGCTGTTTCTGCATCCACCACCATCAACACCTCCATTTCACCCCGGCCTTCGGGTGAAAACTCCACGTGACCCCGGGCTCCGGCGTAGGGGCTTAGGTCATGCGTTACCCATTGAGGGATCGAGTTGCTGGCTGTGCCCAGGGTTGTGATGAGACGGCCATGGAGCGGCCCTTCCACCAGGATGTGCGACTCGACAGCCGCGTAGACCCGCGCTTGGCCTCGCAGGAGATAGTGAAGTTTGCCTGAGTTCAGGGTGAAGGTGCCTGTTCGAAGGATCTGGCCTGCGCGAGAAGCCCCCCCCAGCCTGCCTGGATCATTCTCGTTGCCCGAAGGCAGACGTAACCGATGCCAGAATGTATCCCGTCGCGCCGCACCCCAGGGCATCCATCGGATGGGAAGCAAAGCATCAGGATCGAGAACAAGCTCGCCCGCAGAAACAGGGCCGCCTCCAAAAGCCTCACCATCCGTTCCCCAAAAAGTTGCACCAGGTCGAGTGTAGTCCGCCTTGAGCATGCTCCCATGAGGTTTCCTGGCATCGAATTCGCCCAAAGGCTTCATCGCTTTGTCGAGCGCTGCTCTGAGCAGCCCCAGCCGATTTGAGTCCGATATCACCGACGGCATCGAAGTTTGTTCTGCCGAAGGGGCAATCAGGTTGGGAAGGTCTGAGAGCGCGGAGCGGAGGAACCGACTCAGGACGGGTTTCATCCCGTCGAGAATATCCGTGCGCAATGTCTGGAGTCGTGGGAAGGCCTGGCGATGTTCCTCCATGGTCTCAAACCGGGCCTGACGATAGCTGGCTCCAAGCAGGAAGCCGGTCATCCCGTAATAGTCCTCGGCACGGATGGGGTCGAACTTGTGATCATGGCATCGTGCGCAGGATACCGTAAGCCCCATGAACGTCTTGCTGAAGACATCCACCTTGTTATCAAGCCTGTCACAGGCGTCCTGCTTGATATCCACCGGCGAGTGAACCTCCTCGCCCAGGAAGGCCCATCCGGTCGCCAATACGGATTCGTTATGCCGACTCCCGGGTCGGAGTCGCGGCTTCTCCAGAAGGTCGCCTGCGAGATGCTCGATCAGGAGTTCTGAGTAGGGGAGGTCAAGATTGAAGGCTCGGATGAGATAGTCACGGTATTGCCACGCATTCGGAAGAATATAGTCGCCTTCGTGGCCCCTCGATTCGGCGTACCGCATGAGATCCATCCAGTGTCGGGCCCACTTTTCTCCATAGTGCGGGGACGCTAGAAGCTCATCCACGACTCTGAGCCGGGACTCCTGGCCGGAATTCCGGGTGAAGGCGAGAAGCTGATCGCGGGAGGGAGGGAGGCCGGTGATGAGAAAATGGACTCGACGCAGCCAAGTTTGCGGGTTGGCAGGAGGCGCTGGCTTGAGCTGGCGGGCTTCGAGCGTCGCGAGGATGAAGCGATCCTCATCGCACTGAGCCCACTCTTCATGGATCACCTTGGGCGGGGTCTGTGCCTGGGGAGTTGTCCAAAGCCAGGGGTTCTGCTTAACGCGCGAATCGATGTCGAACTTGCTTTTCTGATCCGCCAGCGAGCTGGCGGAGAAGGTGAAGAGCAAGAGCCACGCCGCGACTTGCATCGCGAACTGTGCAGACCAGATCTGGGCTTTGGTGACGGCCATAGTTGAAGCGGATAACTCGACGGAACGATTGCACGCTTTCTTCAAGGCCTTCAAGCACCGTTCCGCATCCTCCCTGGGCTTGGGCGCGGCTCGAAGTAGTTGGTGGGGACCCCGAGGTTACACCGCAGAGGGGAAGGACGCAGAGAAGAATTCCAATTCCGCTCTAAGCCGGAACGATTCAGTAGGACAGTGCAAAGTTCCGCATCAGACTCCTGCGGAGTGGGAGGCGTGAGGGGCGCGCGTATTGAATCGAAATACGTAAGCGACGAACAACGAAGCACTTTGCAAAAGGATCAAGCAAATGGCCGCTGGCCTGCTGAATTGTTCCGGCTAAGAATTCCTCTGCACCCTTCCCGTCTCCGCGGTGTAATGCTCTCTCCAAGCCCGCGAATCCTCGATCCGTCGTGCAGTCGCGGATTGGGAGTTTGTCGGGCAGGAGGGTGGTACAAAAGGAAGGGGGCCTCCGGGCCCCCTAACGGCCTCGCTGGAAACTCCACTGGGGAGCGGAGGCCTTTGGAGGCGCCAAAGAACCAAAACAGGGAGAAAGGGTCAAGCCTGGTTTTTCTCACCGTCTGTTTCCGGGCGCATCTCACATTCTCCCGATGCGACCGCCCTTCGTAATGGTAATCGCAATCGGCGCTTTTGCTGGCTGAACGCACGCGCTCTGCTCGGCAGTTGACCGACGGCCTGCTCCTACACATTATCCGCCATCGATTCGTGGCCCCGGGCTTTGTGGAACGGTGCGTTGTGAATGTGCGGTGGAGTCTGGCTTCATCAAGCCTCAACCAACTATTCCGTGTTACGTGGTCTCGAACATCATTCAATCACTGACCAAATAACAGTCATGTCAACTGAGTCCAAGTGCCCCTTTCAACACCTCGCTGGCGGCGGCCAAACAAATCGGGATTGGTGGCCTGATCAATTGCAGGTCGAACTCCTCAATCAGCATTCGTCGAAATCCGACCCCATGGGCTCCGGGTTCAATTACGCGAAGGAGTTCAACAGCCTGGACTTCCCAGCGCTTAAGAAGGATCTCGCAGCATTGATGACGGATTCGCAGGACTGGTGGCCGGCTGACTTTGGGCACTACGGGCCCCTGTTCATCCGCATGGCCTGGCATAGCGCTGGCACTTACCGCACCGGGGATGGACGGGGCGGAGGTGGGCGCGGCCAACAGCGGTTCGCTCCGCTCAACAGCTGGCCTGACAATGTGAGTCTCGACAAAGCCCGCAGACTGCTCTGGCCGATCAAACAGAAATACGGCAGCAAGATCTCCTGGGCCGACCTCCTGATCCTCGCCGGCAACGTCGCTCTGGAGACCATGGGGTTCAAAACCTTCGGGTTCGGAGGCGGCCGGGCAGACACCTGGGAACCTGACCACGATGTTTACTGGGGCCCGGAAACCACCTGGCTGGGGGACAAGCGTTACTCAGGAGATCGCGACCTCCAGAAACCCCTCGGGGCCGTGCAGATGGGCCTTATCTACGTCAATCCAGAAGGGCCCAATAGCAATCCCGACCCAAAGGCAGCCGCCAGGGATATTCGTGAGACTTTCGGCCGCATGGCCATGAATGATGAGGAGACCGTGGCGTTGATCGCAGGAGGCCACACTTTCGGCAAGACCCACGGCGCCGCCCCGGCATCGAATGTCGGTCCGGATGTCGAAGCAGCTCCCATCGAGGAGATGGGATTTGGATGGAAGAACAGCCATGGAAAGGGGCGGGGAGCCGACACAATCACCAGCGGACTCGAGGTCACATGGACCACCACCCCGACGAAGTGGAGCAACAACTTCTTCGAAAACCTGTTTGGCTACGAGTGGGAGCTGACAAAGAGTCCGGCGGGCGCCCAACAGTGGAGGCCCAAAGGGGGAGCTGGGGAGGGAACTGTGCCTCATGCGCACGATCCATCCAAGCGCATCGCTCCATCCATGCTCACCACGGATCTGGCGCTGAGGTTCGATCCCGCCTACGAGAAGATTTCACGGAGGTTCCTGGCCAACCCAGCCCAGTTCGCAGATGCGTTCGCGCGAGCCTGGTTCAAGCTGACCCACCGCGATATGGGACCCCGGGCATGTTACCTCGGACCTGAGGTTCCGAAGGAGGAACTCTCCTGGCAGGATCCAATTCCCTCGGTTAACCACCCCTTGGTGGACGCCCAGGACATCGCCGGACTGAAGTCGAAGATTCTGGCGTCGGGACTCACCGTCTCGCAGTTGGTTTCGACCGCATGGGCCTCGGCTTCGACATTCCGGGGTTCAGACAAACGTGGCGGGGCGAACGGCGCCCGTTTGCGTCTGGCACCTCAGAAGGACTGGGAAGTCAATCAGCCCGGGCAATGTGACCGGGTGCTCGGGGTATTGATCGGGATTCAAAACGCATTTAACGCCTCCGCAACGGGCGGAAAGAAACTGTCGCTGGCTGATCTGATCGTCCTGGCGGGATGCGCCGGCGTGGAACAGGCCGCTCGCAACGCCGGCCATTCGGTGACCGTGCCGTTTACTCCTGGGCGCATGGATGCATCGCAGGATCAGACCGATGTGGAGTCCTTCGCGGTGCTGGAGCCGCTCGCGGATGGATTCCGCAACTACCTCAAGCACTCCCATATTCCCTCTGCAGAGAAGCTGCTGGTCGACAAGGCCCAGTTGATGACTCTCACCGCACCCGAGATGACGGTGCTCGTCGGCGGACTGCGGGTGCTGGGCGCCAACTTTGCGCAAAGTCGCCATGGGGTGCTGACCCAACGGCCCGAGACGCTCACAAACGACTTCTTCGTCAACCTCCTGGATATGAGCACGGACTGGAAGGCCGTTAACAAGGAGGAGAATCTCTTCCAAGGAAGCGATCGGAAGACAGGCCAGCCCCGTTGGACCGCCACGCGAGCCGATTTGGTTTTCGGATCGAACTCGATATTGCGCGCGGTGGCCGAAGTCTATGGCAGCGCGGATGCCGAGAAGAAGTTCGTGGCCGATTTCGTAGCCGCCTGGGTCAAGGTGATGAACCTCGATCGCTACGATCTCGTCTCGCGTTAGATGACCCGGTTTCGAACGCGACCCCGCTCCCGCCGGGACGGGGTCCGTTCGCTGCTTCGTGATGGAAGTTCCCACCGATGACTGCCTGTTTTGCCCAAGGCAGCCCTCTGGAAGGCTCGTCACTCGTCACTCGCCTCGAAGGCGGACGCGCAGTTCGTTGTCCACCCTTGAGGGTGTGTCTTCCTAGCCCTCACCTGTGCATGAAACGCGCACGTGGGTGAGACTCCCAACGCGAAGAAACGGGCATAGCCCGGGCACCCTTCCGATCTCAAGGACTTCGTGTTTCACACGTCATCTCCGCCAGACACCTTCAGTGCGGAGCTTTTCCGTAGTCAACGCTGCCAGGCGAGCCACCGTTGCATCAGGCCCTTCACGAAGGGCGTCAGGCGGGTCTTGTTGTACAGGTCGCCAGTCCGTCGGATGGCTTCGGCTTGCGTCGGATAGGGATGAATCGTCGCACCGATGGTCTTCAGGCCAAGCTTGCCCTTCATCGCAAGCGTGAGCTCGCCAATCCACTCGCCTGCGTGGGCAGAAACGACCGTTGCGCCGACGATTTCATCCGTGCCCTTGCGAACATGCACACGCACAAAACCTTCGGTCTCACCGTCAAGAATCGCGCGGTCCACCTTGCCCAGCTCCTGAGTGAAGGTGTCCACTTCGATGCCCCGGGCCTTGGCGTCCCTCTCGTGAAGACCCACATGCGCAACCTCCGGTGAAGTGTAGGTCGTCCAGGGGATGATGAGGGAACTGACCTTGGCGCGACCCTTGAACAGGGCGTTCTGAATCACGATGCGAGCCATGAAGTCTGCGGCGTGAGTGAACTGATACGGGGAGCAGATATCGCCACAGGCGTAGATCCGCGGGTTGGTGGTTTGCAGACGGTCGTTGACCTTCACGCCCTTCTTGTCGAACTCGACCCCGACGGATTCCAGTCCGAGGCCCTCGACGTTTGGCGCGCGACCCACGGCAACGAGAACCTGGTCCACCAGCACGTCGTGACCTTGGCCGTGCGAGCCGACCTGCAGACGGACGCCGTTCGGATCCCTGGTGAGTGTGAGGTCTCTGCCGCAGCAGAGGATTTTGACGCCATCTCGTTGCAACGCGGTGCGAAGAACTTCGGCGGCATCGCGATCCTCCCGCGGCAGGATCCCGTGCTCCGTCTCGACCAGGAACACCTCCGAGCCGAAGCGCGCAAAGCTCTGCGCCATCTCGCAACCCACCGGACCCGCCCCGATGACGCCGAGACGCGTCGGCAGTTCAGTTAAGGAGAACAAGGTTTCGTTGTTGAGATGGGGAACATCCTTCAATCCGGGGATGGGTGGTGCGGCGGCGCGTGCGCCCGTGGCGATGACAGCCTTCGCAAAGCGCAGCGTCTGTCCACCCACCTCGATGGTGTCCGGACCGGTGAACCTGCCCGCGCCGAGGAAGACGTCCACGCCGATCTCGGTGAATCGTCGGGCTGAATCATGGGGGCTGATGTCAGCGCGCAACCGGCGCATCCGTTCCATCACGCGGCCAAAGTCCGCCGTCGTGCCGGGTGGAACATTCACTCCGAACTTCTCCGCTT
>Ga0194132_10012002_pt1 | contig 10928 bp, 6 predicted proteins | sample TA2KigOf80mmetaG_FD_148612 | JGI IMG/M metagenome (GOLD analysis project Ga0194132, IMG submission 148612) | Freshwater microbial communities from Lake Tanganyika, Tanzania - TA2015054 Kigoma Offshore 80m | ecosystem: Environmental > Aquatic > Freshwater > Lake | place: Tanzania: Lake Tanganyika... | reverse complement strand
CAACAAAAAGACTAACTCATAATCTAAATGTGTATTTTCCAGGCGTGGAAAGCAAGGCAATTATTAATTCAATTTCAAAAGAAATTGCAATCTCTGCAGGCTCTGCATGCACTACTCAAATGGTAGAACCATCACATGTGCTACTTGCAATCGGTTTGGATGAAACGAATAGTCATTCAGCGATTAGATTTGGACTGGGTAGATTTAATCAAAAAGAAGAGATTGAATTTTGTATCAATAAAATCATAAACACGATTCAATCGATTTCAGAAATTAGAATATAGAAATAATAAAATCTTCAGCAGAACGAAAACAGAGTTCGTTAATTATGCTAATACTTTTTTTAATTCTTGGAATAATTCTTCCAGATTTTCATTTACCTTCTCAGGTTCTATAGGTCTCATTCTTTTAATTATAAGTAACTTGTTCGTGTTCTTCGAATCACATCTTTCCTCTTTATAATTTTTTGATATAAAATAAAGGATTCCAATATTCGACGCAAAATTTTCTAAATATCCTAACATCTTATATTTGGCGTCTGAAAAATCTTTATTATGCCAATTCTTTGCGTCAATGATTATTTCATTTTTGTCATTATTCGTACTAATGACAATATCAGGGGTACCTTTATTTGCCCAACCGTACATTGTTTTTTGATAATTAAGAAAAAAATTTTTTTTATTATATTCGAACTTAAAACCTCTGAATTCACCATGTTCGTTTTTTGTTACCTCAACAAATCTACATAATCTCCTCTCAAAAAAATTAGCAATTTCAAAAATTATCCATAATTCATAAATTGTATCTATGTTCTTATTTTCAGTAATTGGGAACCTGCTATATTTTTCAACAATTGACTGTAAATTAAAACCTTCAAACTCCTCTAACCAATTGATTAATTTCTCATACGATTCATTTATTATGATTCTGTTAGCGATCCTATCTCTTGTACCATCTAGAAGATTATCCATGAATTTACTCTTCTTTTTCGATATCTCGGGTACTGGTATGAGATTTCTTAAATCTATCAATTTTGAATTAGAAATTATAACTTCAATTTGATATGTTATGTTTTCTAAAAGTTTAATTTCTTTTTTATCCAAATCTATGTTTTTATCGAATTCTGTATTAAGTATCTGCTCGATTTCATTTTTTAATTTCAACAAGACGAATATCACTAATTTATTCTCCGTTGTGTTAAACTGAGATTTGTACATCATAATTGCAAAATTTCGAGGAATTTCATCACCATTTTTGAAATTTATCAATAATGTATTATTCCAATCTATAGTGCCTTTCATAAATTCAGATTGAGTTCTCTCTAATTTTGCATCGAAATTTAGTTGCCCAAAAATATTTGGAATGATATCGTAAATCAATTTGTCAGCCAAAAGCCGAATCTTATTTAACATCTCGAGTCTAGAAGGTATAGTGAAAGAACCTTCTTCTGTACCAATCTTGAAAACTTCGTTAAATTTTTCATATTTAATAGTTAAATGAGATAATTTTGCTAGCATCATTTTAATCCCATCATCATCAAAATATCTTAATTTTCTTAAAAGTGCTGGCCATTCGTTTTTTAGATTCATATTTTTAAACTCTTCTTCAAAATCTTTTACAAAATCTGATTCTTCTGTTTTAAAAAATTTGAAATTATCAAGATAGCTATGAAATGTATCATTGTCCGCTTTTTTAATTATTTTTGATAATTTGACTTCAAAATTTTTATTCATTCTTATTGATTATCGAATTCTATTTCTTCAGTAATTCCTTTTTTCTCTAGCAGTGTTAATAATTCTTGATTTGATTTTGGTAATTTTGGGTGTTTTTTAAAACTAAGATTTTCCCAAGATTTGAGTTTATCCTTATCGATTAATGATCTCCTACTTTCATTAAGATAATCCTTGGGATTTATTTTGTCATATTTTTGAGAGTCTACTTTATTTAGGAATTTAATATATGTAGTAAAGTCTTTTTCATAATTTTCGTAATCACCACCCTCAAATTTTTTACTAAAATGTTCATGAATTCTACCTCGTACAAATTGTTGTACTGTTATCAAAGTCCTTGAGGGTAAGTTCTCTAATTGCGGAATTATGAATTGAACAAAAGATTCATCTAAACCCATTTCCCAATCTTTCCCCATTTTTTTGGATACTCGCATATTGTTGAACATTGAGATCAATAGGGCACTACCTACAGGTTTTATGAATCGCAGATATGACATCAAAAAATGCATTTTTTCTAAAATTTCTCTTACTTCTGAATCGCATTTAAATATTTTTTCTGATAATGAAATTTCTAAAGGTTCTATAACTTCTCTTAATTCAGAATTAGATTTTTTAGCAATTATGTATAGTTCTGATTCTTTTTGTTCATAATTTGGTACATTTATTTCGATAATAGAAAATCTTCTCTTTAATGCATCTGAAAGATGATTAAGATAATGTTTATCTGCTGAATTTAATGTACCAATGATTCTATAATCGTCTGGAATTTTTATTTTCATATGATGTTTTTGCTCTATTAAAGTTGGTATCTGTAATTCTTTGGATTCGAACGCTGTAAAAAGTGGTCCAAATGCTTTGTCAATATCAGCTCTATTGAATTCATCGATTACTAACCATGTACCTTTGTAAATTTTTTTATTCTTTTCGGGTTTTATTCGTTTATATGATGAATTCCCATCAGTATCAAAACTTTCATAAAAATTATCTAAAATGGTTTTTGTAACACAGCCTTTTTCCATTTCATATGTTATTTTATTACCTGATTGAACATCATGATGTATCTTTGGAGTAATTCCACCAATAACGTCACGAATAGTCCATTCGGCAGTAGCTGTATATGTTTCAGCTAGATACCCTCCTTCAGTACCTGAATAATCCTTCCAGACCGAATCTGCTAGAATTCTTGCTAGATGTGTTTTACCACTTCCTATGGGTCCAACCAAGAGAACACTTTTTCCAGACACTAGAGCACTAATTATTTTCTCAATTACATCATCCCCAATTAACAAATCTTCATTGATTTCTGATATAGCTTTTTTAATATATGTCGAAGATGGTAATTTTAATATTGGATTAATCAGAACATCATATAAATCTGGAGATAACTCATTCAATCTCCATACTCCATCTCCGCCACCAGTGGGTGTTGGATCTCTCCAGTCTTTAATTACATTCTCTTCTCTTAATTTAGATATTACCCTAACAACTGAATCATAAAAACGATAGTGATCTGCATCAGATTTTTCAGATATTTGGTCTGGTGTTAACTCAAGTTTATCTTGTATGTATTTATCTACACTAGGTTTGTCATGCCATACGTATTGGTCTCTAAAATTTTCCTCATTATCGTCGGTTGGGTATGATGTATCATTGGGGTCTGTATTGTAAATTTCTGATATTTTTTTTCCTCTAGTTTGTAATTTTTCAATCACTAGTTTCCTAATTTTTTCGGGATCGTATGGTCTATTATGAATAGGAATTTTTGGTTTTAAGTTAGGTTTTAGAGGAATACTAGTTCCATTTTGTTGGATCTTGTTTTCTTCTTGTTCAATTAAAATTCCTTCATTTTGCTTAATTTTATCTCTTAGATAGTTATTTGGTTTTGATAACCACTCTCTTGCTAATTCCTTTGCACATTTATTGTGAAAATATCGGTTCATCTTACAGAGTATGTAATAAATATGAACCTCTCCCATTTCAATTTGTAAATCACAATGATAACACGGGCGTGCCCAATCTGCCATTGGCAAATGTTTCCATGTATCCGTAAAAAATTCTACATCATTATATCGACTTGCCATACTGCAATAATTCTGATAATGATATTTTAGTATTTTTTAAATAAATCATAGGATTTTCACAAATAGTTGATAAATTTTATACTTTGAATAAATTCTAAACTGGTTTAAGAAAACAATAATAGGGCGGAAAGTACCATTTTATTGTTTGGTACTTACTAATCAATACACTGATATTAATTCAAAAATTATCGAAAAAATTCAAAATTTATCAAAAGACAAGAATATAATTTTTGCAATTCTTGACATCATTCAATACGAAATTAGAAATGAGACAGATTCAGAACAAGAATTTAAATCCCGATATAAATCTATAATCGAAAAATATTTTCCATTTTCTGAATCTAAATGACGGGGCCAATTAGAATAATAAGTTTGGAGATGGAAAATTACCGACAATATTTCGGCACTCAGAGAGTTTCTTTTCATGAAAGAAAATCAGGATTTGATGTGATTTTAGGTAATAACGGTGCCGGTAAATCTAATATTTTAAATGCATTGAATTGGTGTTTTTATAAATTTGAACCTAATATGAAAGATAACAGTTCTAAAATTATTGTAAATGATCGATATTATCTACAATTAAAAGAACGACAACAAGGAAATATGCATGTTAAAGTCACACTCTCAATAGACGATGACGAGTATATTGTATCCAGAATACTCTCTATTATAAAACATGAAATAGAATATGCTGAACTTGACGAGGGAAAAGAGATGAGAATTGGTCTAATTGATGGCTATCTTTTACCAATTGGCACTGAGGTTCTTCGTAATGAATCGACTTTTGAAATACTCAAAAAACCCAAAGGTTTTAAGAAATTCGATCCGATTGAAAATACCGATCCAAAAACAAAAATTAATGAAATTTTACTACCTGCACTGTCTAGTTTTTTCTTACTTGACGGTGAATACCTTGAAGCTTTTTGGAATGAACTTTCTAAGGTTAGAACTGGAATTGAAAACATCTCTCAACTCAAATCTCTGAATTCCGTTTCTTTACATTTAGCACAATTAGAGTCAACTGTACCTACAATAGGTGATCGTGATTTTGATGAAATAAACAAAAAAATCAAAGACCGTGAACGTTATGAATTTTCTCTTGATGAAGATGGGAATCTAGAAAAAAGTCAAAAAGAGCGATACTCCACAGATTCTACCACAGTTGCCTATTATTCAAAATCTGGAAATCCAAGGATTTCGGAATTACAAGAGGATCAAAACAAGATTAAAACGGATCTTAATGATATCCTTGCGCAATTTCGAACATCAAATGTAGATGCAATTCGCGCAATAGAAAGTGACATTAACCGTCTTAAAAAAGACCTTGACGAACATCAATCAGAATTAGAATCAGCTACAAAAAAATACTTGCAATCACAAATTCATAATGGCCCTTTATTTTTTCTTATAGATGCTTTGAAGAGTACATCAGAACACGTTAATGAACTTAGAACTAAAGGCGAATTACCATATGGTCACAAAAAACAATTCTCCGAAGATTTGTTAGAAATTGGTAAGTGCATTTGCAATAATGATCTCCGATCAAAAAAAGATTCAAATGGTAAGGAAATTAATACTTCAAGAATTAAAGTTGAAGAGTTTAGAGATGGTATGAACAAGAACAATGATTTAGATTATGCTATGGAAATGCAAGGTAATTTTAAAAATAAAATTTTAAATGATGAAATTGCATTCAATATAAATTCTTTTAATGAAACAGAAAAAAAATATTCTAATGCCAATAATAAATTTCGTAAAATTAAAAATGAATTAGAAAATAAGAGACATGAAAGACTCAATTATGCAAAAGACGATGATCATCTAAATGAACTTACTAAAAATCACGATCATTTGACTTCATTAAATGAAGAAATAATTAAAGAAATACTCAAAATTCAAAATATTATTCGTTCAAATAGAAATGAGATAGGTGAACTTAAAAAAGCTCGTAATTCACTTGAAACTAAACAGCTACGTGTAAAAAAGATCCAACATGAACAAAATATATTTGATATACTTTCTGATATTATAGACAAGACACTTTCTCAATTAGAAAATGAAATTAGAAAAGATGTTCAAAAGAGAACATTTGAAAATTTCAAGACTATAATGTATAAGGAATTGACAATTCCTGGAAGAATCAAATCATTCTCCATAAGAGAAGATTATTCAGTATCAATTATAGATAACACTGACATGGCTGCATTGGGTTCTCTCTCAAAAGGGGAGAAACTATTTTTAGCTCTTTCTTTTATTAGTGCATTAAAACAAATAACTGGCTACAAATTTCCATTAGTAATAGATACTCCTTTAGCAAGAGTTTCGGGCATATCTCGTGTCTTATTGAGTAAGGCACTACCTAATTTCTTGCCAGATGAACAAATTATATTTCTTGCAACTTCTAGTGAATTTATTGATATAATAACTAACTTTGATGATAATGAAAAGTTTCACCCTGATGATGAAAGAGGATTTGGTGATCTTTTGGAAAAAAATTCTAAAATTAAAATTAACTATTTCAAAATTGATCAAAAAGATGAAAATACACGAATTATCGAATATGTCCCAAAATGGAGAAGTGTCTAATGACTCTTGATGAAATTAATTTTCCAGATGTCAATTATGGTCACGATAATAAGGAAAAATATTATGAGTTAACAACAAATGAGTGGTCACCATTCATCGGTTGCGAATATTGGGAGGTTTTTATTTTTTCAATGTCATATGCATATGCTAAAGGAATTAAAGCAGAGAAAATAACTGGTGCTGGTTCTATGCCATCCACGGTATTTCAAATTGGTACTAGAGATTTAATGAGAGCATTGGCAATTGATCATCAATTAAAAAGTGGTAATCCCCACGCGATTGATATAATAAAATCCCCTAAAGAATATGTAAAATTATGTGAATTGTATGCCTATGCAGGATTTAAGGAAATTTATAATATAATTAAAAATAACAATGGTGAAAATAAAACAAATGATATACTGATGAATTTAATTAAAGAAATCTCTAATTCAAGATATTAAATTATTCCATATTTTTAATATATTCATAGTCAAGTTTTTCTAATATGTTCGCTCCGAGATATTCTTCTGCAACTTCACGGATAATTGCATTTGCCTCATTAGGATTAATTGAGGATTCGGCAAACTCTTTGTGGCGTAATAATTCTTTAGCAAGTAATTTTCTCTCACGTAATTCATTAGAATCTTTTGGCGGTTTAACCAAAATATCATATATCTTAGCTATTTTATTTTCATCTTTTCGTGTTTTTCTTAAAACACGACCTCTTCTCTGAATGAACTGTTTAGGATTACCAGAACTGGCCAAGATTATTGCAGTATCTATAGATGGAATGTCAATTCCCTCATCAAGACATCGGACAGCAGTTATGCAGTCATAATGGCCAATATCTAGATTATTTAATATTTCCAGCCTATCAGTTGTAGGATTATTAAATGTCACAGAAGTTACGGCAACATGTTTATCCGTAAGAATCTTGTTGACTTTGTCTAACTGAGTAGAGTCAGAATAATCACGAGGTGAAGGATTTGACGTACAATAAATTAAAGTTTTATTAAATATCCAATTTCGTGAATCACAAAGTTTTCTAAACTCAAGAAGCTTATTCTCCGCATTTGAAATTAGATCAGCGCGTTTATTTGCAGGATCATTTCTATCATCCTCATCAGTCATTGTAGAATATTTTTTATTTCCCAATTTTGCAGCAATTTTTCTAGTTAGTTCATGATAGATATTCATCTCATCATTAGTAAATTCAGCATATGATGGGAAATATTCGTATTCACACAACCATTTATCTTTAATAGCCTGGGACAATGAATATTCGAAAACCTCACCCCTGAAATAATCAAATAATCTGCTAGTGCCCTCCTCATCATAATGTCTTTTTGGAGTTGCGCTTAATCCCAATCTGAAATCATATTCCGAAAGTAATGATTTTTGATTCTTTTCGGTTCCTACATTATGAACCTCGTCCACAACCAGAAAAATTTTTGTATCTTTAAACTGTCTGATTTTTTCAATGAATTCTTCTGATCTTGCAGTTTGATGAGTTACAAAAATTAACATATTATTCATTTCATAATTTTTAGAGGAGAATAATCTTCTATTAAATTCAACAATTAACTCGGTAAGCTTTGGCTTCCATTGTTTTTCACCATAAATTTTTATTATGTTTTCAGAATTTACACGCAAATTGGATTCAAACTTTTTATTATACAAAGATAATTGTGTCTCCCACTGTTCAACTAAATGAGTTAATGGGACAGAAATGATTGTTATGATTCTCTCATTAGATTTTTGTAATTCATTAATACAACCAAAAGCTGTAAATGTTTTTCCTGTACCTGTTGCCATAGCGAATATGCCACAAAAATCGTTTTGTATCCAGTTGTTAATTGCAACTTTTTGATAAGATCTTAATTCCTTTTCGTCGTTATTGTTTTCAGTCTGAGGGGGACTTGGTTTTTCCAAATTATCTTCGATGGATTTACTCTGAAAAACTTTTTGAAGAATCTCTTCAAATTCTTCCTGTGATTTAGGACTAATTTTTAATAGATTATTTTTTACAGCTTCTGGAAGATCATATGTTATAACTGATTTATCTTTTTTATTCCAAATATTCTCGAAATCTGATTGAATATCACGTGCTAGTTTGAACTCTTTATCGTCAATCCAACTATAAAAGGCAACAAAACATTCATGGTTTCTACTCCATGCAGAATATGTCTCATTGATTGAACCTACAAAGCTAATAATTTTTTCATTTTCAAGGTGTATGATTCCGGACTTGTCATGAAAAATCCCCTCACCATCATTTGTAATTGCAATTTTGATTTCTAATTGAGGTCTATTATCCACAATATTTTGAAGCATGAAGCCAATAATTTGGGCAAAATTATGTTTTTTTTTATCTGGGTCATTTTTAAGATCATCTAAAAAATGTTTAGTTATTGTATTTGTTCGCTCATCTACGCTTTTTAAGAAAATCATTCTATCCTCTGCTGATAAATTGGGACTTGTAATCAACTGAATTCTCCCATTTCTTTTTATTAAATCTAATATTTCATCAATTACTTGAAGAAAAGAGGTTGATGAAAAATATCCAGCTTTTCTTTGATATAGTTTAGCATTAGATAAAGCAGGTCTATAAAAATCAGTGATTAAATCATCTTTAATTCCATTCCATATAAATTTTGGAGTAATCTCCATGAATGTAATTAATTAATTTACAAATAAAAAAACTTTTAATCAATTGATTCTAGATAATTCGTTTCATAGAACTATCAAGAAGAACGATTTTACTATTAAAAGAGTTTTTTATTATATTGTTTTTGATATATCCAATTGGAATGTATAGTAATGTTTCACCATCTTTAAGATCACCTCTTGTTAAAAATTCATCAAACCAAACAACAAAATTAATTTTTCCGGATTCATCTTCTATTGTACCTTCTAATTTTGTTTTAGTTATATTGTTCCTCAATCTATGTCTCTTTGGATAATTATGATTAATAATTCGGCCAATTAGATGAATTCTTCCGATATCTCTATACTGAATTTCTTTAATTTTTCTTGGCTCCTTGGTATTTTCTTTATCTATTTGTAATATTTCTTTTCTAATACTCTCAAAAAAATTGAAATATTTTTTTAAATCATCCCTCTTTTCATCTAAATCAATTTCTACTGGTGATATAAGATAATTATCTAATATTATTTTTGCATTCATTGGTATATCTAGTTCAATGCATTGAGATTCGTGATTGATTATTTTTTCAATAACTGGTATGGTGGATAAACTTTTATCATAAGTAACTGATAGGTAATCTTCGTCTTGTGCCAATGTGGTAATTTTAAAAATAGTATCAAAAATACATGTGTTTTGAAATATTTTTCTAAATTTTGAATTCCATGGTAAATTAATCAGTAAATCTACTTTCTTGGTGATACTGTCTTCCTTGTATTTACAATCAAAATAGCTTAAAAATCCAATTGTAACGGCGTTCTTATGAAAATGTAAAAATGAATTTAAGCCAGATGAGTAAATATCTTTTTCAATTTTATCATTTCGAAAATCTATTCCTTCTCTGATTCTTGAATAATTGCTGTTTTCGATATAGATCTTGTATGGATGTTTTGTACTACCGGATTTGTAATCATAGCCTGATAAATTCTTCTCAAATTTTCCGAAAACTTCGTTTTTATCGAATATTTTTCCCAGTTCAATACCCAGGTTTCTAAATTCTTCATCAGAATCATCTTTTGGGATTAGATATGGTAATTGTTTATTGGGTTGATAAAAAGTTCTTCCCATATATCTTGCAATCACTATATTGAAAAAATTATCTGAAAATCTTTCTAAATTATTTTTAAAATATTCTATAAATTCATAAATTATATGTTTATTAGTGGGTAAAAATTTTGCGTTCTTCAATTCCTGAATATTTAATTTTTGAGATTCTGCATTTATCAAATATTCATTAGGAATTGTTAAAGTAGACTGTTGGGTTATAATTGTCGATACGTTAATGTTTTTCTCAGTTATTTCATCTTGAATAATGTATGGATATAATTTTAAATTTGGGTCTACTAAAAATATTTCAGAATTCAAAGTTATGTCTTTTGGAAATGCTAGTCCGTTTGGCGTCCAAACAAACGAGTTTTGAGGAACAAAGATTTTCATTAATGATTAATAGTTTTCTATTACATAAAGTTAATTTTTTTCAATTAAAAAATTTATAAAAAATTTAAAATTTATTTGAAATAATTACAAGTCAGAATTTTGATTTATGTGAGATAGTATTGTCCATGTTGGTTTACTGTTTTAACATTCATGTGCCACTTCTTATGATACTCATCATGAACAGTATGAATCGGAATCAGAGTTTTGGCATTTGTATTTTCAACTACGTGCTTTATCTGCTCTCCATCCCCATGCCCTGAGACGTGAATCTGGTGCCAGTTGTCCTCCTTTTTTATGACGCCAAAATGGACAAACCAGTTCTTGACCTGATCTTCTTTTATCTCCATTTCCGTGTTAAATGGTTCGGTTAGTGAGCGAATGTATGTGGCTCCTTGATTGGGCTTGATG
>Ga0194132_10012000_pt1 | contig 10929 bp, 9 predicted proteins | sample TA2KigOf80mmetaG_FD_148612 | JGI IMG/M metagenome (GOLD analysis project Ga0194132, IMG submission 148612) | Freshwater microbial communities from Lake Tanganyika, Tanzania - TA2015054 Kigoma Offshore 80m | ecosystem: Environmental > Aquatic > Freshwater > Lake | place: Tanzania: Lake Tanganyika... | reverse complement strand
CGGCGAGGATGATGGTCTTCTCGGCGTCGGCTTCGGCTTCGATGCGCGCCTTCACTTCCTGACCGCGCCCCCGATAGTCGGCCGCTTCGGCGATTCGGTCCGAGCGCATGCGATTGAACGTTGCCTGCAGGACTTGTTCGGTGAGATCGGTCCGAACGATACGCACTTCCAGCACTTCGATTCCGAATTCGGGCGCTCGGCGGCGGACGACATCGGCGATCTCGCGCATGATTGGCGCCCGATTTTCGCCGAGCAAGTCACGGAGGTCGGCGCGACCGACACGGTCGCGAACCGCGCCGTTCAGAATGTTGCCGAAACGATCGCGGAACGCGGCTTCCGACGGAACCGTCTGAATGAACTTGAGCGGATCGACGATCTTATAGCGCGCGAAGCTATCGACGTTGATGCGGCGTTGATCCACCAAGACCATGTCTTGTCCCGGCGGATCGAGATCGAGAATGCGCGAGTCGAGCACGCGGAGCGATTCCACGAACGGTATTTTGAAGTGGAGGCCGGGCTCGCTCTCGACGCGAATCGGATTGCCGAGGCGGACGACGATGGTCTGCTCGGTCTGCCGCACGGTGAAGGGCGCGCCGAGCGCGACGATCACGGCGACAAGGCCAAGCACAACAAGGATAGGTCCGCGAAACGCGCTCATGGCGAGCCTCCCGGCGCGGACTGAGGTTGCGGCTGAGATCGCTTTTGAATCTCCGGCAACGGCAAATAAGGGACGACCCCGCTGCCCTTGCTGTTCTCGTCAACGATGATTTTCTCGGAGCGGCCGAGAACTTCCTGCATCGCTTCGAGGTACATGCGCCGGGCGGTGATATCCTTATCCGAGACATACGTGTCGTAGAATGCGTTGAAGCGCTCCGCCTGACCTTCGGCTTCACGGATCAGCTTTTCTTTCTGTGCGGTCGCCGCCTGAACCATGCGCGACGCTTCACCTTTGGCCCGCGGCACGATGTCGTTGCGATAGGCGTTGGCTTCGTTCTGAAGCCGCTCCTGGTCCTGCTTCGCGCGCTGGACGTCGTTGAAGGCGTCGATGACTTCCTTGGGCGGGTCCGAGTTCTGGATTTGCAGGTCGAGAATGGTCACGCCTGCCTTGTAGCCGTCGAGAATTTGCTGAAGCAGGTCTTCGGACTTCTGCGCCACCACTTCGCGCTGATCGGCGAGAATGGCCTGGAGCGGACTGCCGCCGACGATTTCGCGAACAGCGCTCTCGGAAGCGATCTTGATGGTCGATTCCACGTCGCGCATGTTGAACAAATATTCACCGGCGTCACGGATGCGCCACTGCACGGTGAACTTCATGTCGACGATATTCTCATCGCCGGTCAGGATCATGCTTTCCTGCGGAACGTCGGACGCCCGCGTGCCGCCGGTACGGAAGCCGACCGTAATCTGATTGGTCTGCGTGACTTTTGGCTTGATGACTTCGCCGATCGGCGCCGGGAACCAGTAGTTGATACCGGGCGCCGTCGTCTTGATGAATCGTCCGAACATCAATTCGACGCCCTGCTCGTCGGGCGCCACGGTGTAAATGCCCGACAAGCCCCAAAGTCCGAGCAGGATGCTGCCCGCCAGCATGAAGCCGCGCCCGCCGCCAATGCCGCCTGGCAACAGGCGACGCACGCTGTCCTGGCTCTTGCGGATCAAATCTTCGAGGTCAGGCGGCGGATTGCCGCGCGATCCGCCCCAGGGGTTGCCGCCGCCCCCGCCGCCACCACCGCCGCCGCCCCATGGGCCGCCGCCGCCGCCCCAGGGACCGCCGCCTTGCTGCTTGTAGGACATTTCGTTCTCGTTGGTCATGTTGTGCGCCTTCTCGGGGCTATTTAGGTCGATGGCCGAGCGAAAACTGCTTGCCGGACTGTGTGTTAGCCTTATAGGACAACCACCGCCCGGTCGCAATGAAACCCGTCCAGACAGTCGATATCGTGCGCAACGCCGGGCATTTCAATCCCCTATGAAATCAGCAGACATGCCCGACATTTCCCGCGACGACATTACTAAGACTTTGAAGTCCATCGATTCCGGCACCGGCGGAATCGATATCGTCGGACGCGGCTGGGTGAAGGACATTTTGACCAAGGACGGTCACGTCACCGTGGTGATGGAGGTCCCCGCCAACCTCGGGCCACGGCTTGAGCCCGCCCGGGCGGCGGCCGAGAAAGCGATTCACAATATGGCGGGCGTGCGCTCGGCGACCGTCGTGATGACCGCCGAGAAAGAAGCCGCACCCGCAGCCCCGCGCGGACACGGCGGCGGCGCGCCGCAAGGCCAGAAGATGACGATCGCCGGCGTCAAGCACATCATCGCAGTGGCGTCCGGAAAAGGCGGCGTCGGCAAGTCGACTACCGCGGTCAACCTCGCCGTCGCGTTGTCGCGCATGGGCAAGAAGGTCGCGGTGTTCGACGCCGACATCTTTGGGCCGTCGATGCCGCGCCTGTTGGGTCTCGCCGGACGCAAGCCCAACTCCGACGGCAAGAAGGTCACCCCGCTTGAGGCGCATGGCGTGAAGGTGATGTCGATCGGCTTCATGATCGCCGAAGACAATCCGATCATCTGGCGCGGACCGATGGTGATGGGTGCATTGGAACAGATGTTGCGCGACGTCGACTGGGTCGGCGACTGGGGCGAGATCGACGTCATGGTGGTCGACATGCCGCCCGGGACCGGCGACACGCAGCTCACGATGTCGCAACGCGTGCCCCTGTCCGGCGCCGTGATCGTCTCGACACCGCAGGACATCGCGCTGCTCGATGCCCGCAAGGGGCTCAACATGTTTCGCCGGGTCGAGGTGCCCATTCTTGGGCTGATCGAGAACATGAGCTATTATGTCTGCCCGAAGTGCGGCAATCGCGATCACATCTTCGATCACGGCGGCGCGAAGCGCACGGCCAGCGAACTCACGGCGGATTTTCTCGGCGAAATTCCGCTCGACCTCAAAATTCGCATGCTGTCCGACGGCGGCACGCCGATCGTCGCGTTTGACCCCGAAGGTCCGCACGCCAAAGCGTATTCAGAGATCGCCGCAAAAGTGTGGGACAAGATCTCCGGCGGCACACAGAAAGCCGCACCGAAAATTAGCTTTAAGTCCTTGTTCGGAGGCGGTTGAGGCGACCATGCTTAATGTGGTGATCGGCACTCCAGCCTATGGCGGTAACGCAATGGCCGAGTACATGGTATCGATCGTTCGATCAATAGAAGAGTGCCGACGGTCGAACATCGGTATATCACTCGACATTGTCGGCGGAGACGCCTTGATCACGCGCGCACGGTCCCGGATTACTGCAGATTTTCTCGACCAACCGGCCGCGACGCACCTCATGTTCATCGACGCCGATATCTCGTTCGAACCGGCCCAGTTCATGCGGCTCTTGAAGTTCGATCAAGATGTTGTTGCTGCCGCGTATCCGGTCAAGACGGTCATGTGGGATAAAATTCCCGCGCGCGCAGGCCAGGGTGAGCCTTTGCGCGAGGCTGGCTTGCTGTACACCCTCGAGCCCTGCACGGGTGCCGATCTTGAGGTGGTGGACGGCTTCGCGACAGCGGTCTACGCCGCGACCGGATTTCTGCTCATCAAACGCGCTGTGATCGAGCGGATGTTCCAAGCTTTCCCGGAGGCCAAATTCAGGCATCTCGACGCGCCGCGCGCCGACCAGCCGGCACGCGAGAATCTATATGCACTCTACGACTGCGTCATTGACCCTGACACAGGTCGCTATCTCAGCGAAGATTATGCCTTCTCGAGGCGCTGGCGGCAGATTGGCGGTAAGATCTGGGTCGACCTCACCAGCCGCCTCAATCACAGCGGCACGTACGCTTTCCGCGGCGACGCGCCACGGCGATATGGCGATTTGCAACCCAGCGTGAAAATAAGCTGATCGTACGATATTACTGCGCGATCACCGCCCCAGGACGACGAAGCTGAATTCGATCTCGCCTTCCGAAAGAGGCACTCTCGAAATTTCGCGCCAGCCGGCGAAGTCAAATGGAAACCGCGCGTCGCCGTCGTAGGCGCGATGCACTTCAGTGAGATAGATGCGCTTCGCTTGCGACAGCGCTGCCGTGTAAATCTCGGCACCGCCAATCACCATCACTTCGTCGACGCCGGTGCGATGTGCATCCTCGTAGCCGAGCGCCAGCGCCGTCGGGAGATCGGTGGCGACCATGACGCCGTCGGCGTGCCACGCGGCGTTGCGGGTCACGACGATGTTGGTGCGACGGGGCAACGGCTTTCCGATCGACTCGTAGGTCTTCCGGCCCATGATCACCGGCTTGCCGACCGTGAGCGCCTTGAACTGCTTGAGGTCGGCCGAAATATGCCACGGTAGTTTGCCGTTGGCGCCAATCACGCCGTTTTCGGCGCGCGCCAGGATCAACGACACGACGATCATTTCGTCGTCCCGACCGGCCGAAGGAACAACATCATCGGCAAGGCCGCCAACGTCGCAATCGCCATGAATTCGAAATCCTGCACATAGGCAAGCAGCGAGGCCTGACGGGTTACTTCCATTTCCAGCAGCGGCAGCGCCTCCATCGACAGACCCGATGCCGCGTTCGCCATGACCTCGACCGAATCGGCGTATGGCGTCACGTACTCGGTGAGAATGGCATGGTTGGACTGCGTCTGGCGCGCGAGGTAGGCGACCACGACCGAGAGCCCGATGCTGCCTCCGATATTGCGGACCAGACTGAACATCGAAGCGCCCTCCGTGCGATAGCGCTGTTCGAGCGTATAAAATGTGACGAGACTCAAGGGCACGAACACAAAGCCCATGCCGAAGCCCTGAATCACGCCCGATACCGCAATCTCAAGCTCGCCGGTGTTGAAATTGAAGCCCGACATCTGCCACAGCGAACCCGCCATCATGACCACGCCGATGCCGACGATACGATGCGGCGGCACAATTCTCGACAGTTGGCCGACCATCATCATGCCAAGCATCGTTCCGATGCCGCGGGGCGCCAACAGCCAGCCGGCGGTTTGTACGGGATAACCGAGCAGCGTCTGCAAAAAGGTCGGCAGCAGCGCCATGGTCGCCAGAATGACCACGCCGAGCAGAAACATAATGCCGAGGCCGAGCGTGAAATTGCGATCCTTAAAGGGCCCCGGACTCACCAGCGGCGCCGGCGCCGTGAACATATGCACGAGAAAGATCCAGAACGCGGCGCAGGCAACCAGAAACTCGATCACGATCTCGGTACTTTCGAACCAATCGTGGGTCTGGCCGCGGTCGAGCATCAATTGGAGGCTGCACAGCGCAATACTGAGGGCGACAAAGCCGAACCAGTCGAACCGGGTCGTCTTGATTGCCGGCGTATCGGGCAGGAATTTAGCGACGCCGATCGCCGCGACGATTCCGATCGGAACGTTGATGAAGAACACCCAGTGCCAACTGAACTCGTCGGTCAGATATCCGCCCAGGGTGGGACCGATGACCGGACCGATCATCACGCCGACACCCCACAGCGCCATCGCCTGCCCACGCTGCGCCGGCGGAAACAAGTCCATCATGATCGACTGGCACAAGGGGATGATCGCGGCGCCGCTGGCGCCCTGGACAAATCGCCAACCGACGATTTCGACCAACGTGGTCGAGGTACCGCAGAGAAACGAGGCGATGGTGAAACCGATCACCGCGGTCAGGAACAGCCTCGCCCGGCCGAGCCGGCGTTCGGCGTACCCGGTCAACGGCGTGAAGACAGCCGTGCCGACCATATAAGCGGTCAGCATCCACGAGATCTGCTCGAGCGAAGCGCTCATGGTGCCCTGCATGTGCGGCAGGGCGACGTTTGCGATGGTCGAGTCCAGCGTTTGCATGATCGTCGCCATGACGATCGACGTACTGGCCAGGGCCCTGACCAGCGCCGGCGACAGACGCGTGCGCCCGCCGGCGGCTACCGCTTCAGCCACGCATCAATCCTGCGTTCGCCGGTATCGACCGTCGCAATCACGCTCAGGCCGGCGCGGAGCGGCGGCCCCTGCTTTGCGTCGTCGAGGACGATCTTGACCGGCACGCGCTGCACGACCTTGACCCAATTGCCGGAAGCGTTCTGCGGCGGCAACAACGCGAATTCGCTGCCGGTTGCCTGCGAAATCGAATCGACTTTGCCGACCCACGTGCGCCCCGGATACGTGTCGATCGTCACTTCGGCGGTTTGCCCGGGCCGCATATGGGTGAGCTCGGTTTCCTTGAAATTGGCTTCGATCCAGGTCTCGTCCGTCGACACCAAAGTCAGCATCGACACGCCCATGCGCGCGAAATCTCCGATCTGCGGGACGTGACTGACGACCCCGTCGAAGGGCGCCACGATGGTCGAACGCTCGATCTGCAGTTTGGCGACCGCCTCCTGAGCGCGCGCCTCGACGTAACGTGGGTGCTTTTCGACCGGGATGTCGGGATCGCCGAACAGTTTTGCGAGCGACTCTTTGATCTTCTCGTCGGCGAAGGCGACTTTGTCGCGGGCAACCTTGAGCGAGCGCTCGGCGGCATCGCGCGCGGCCTCGGCGCCGGCGGAGGCCGCCGCGAGCTTGCTTTGGCGCTGATACTGGCGCTCAGCGTATTCCAGCTCCGATTGGGCGATTTTGCGGTCCTGGAGATGCTGGCGGTACTCGATGCGATCGGCATCGATCGCCGCCTCGGTGTTCTTCAGGCTTGCTTCGGCGCCGATCAGAAGAATTTCGTAGTTGATTGCATCGAGCTTGACCAGCGGCTGGCCGGCCTTGACCGGCTCGTTGTCGTCGACAAGCACTTCTTTGACCGTGCCCGAGATTTCCGGGCTGATATTGGAGATGTCGGCGCGGATGTAGGCGTTGTCCGTTTCGACATAGCGACCGGTCCAGAGGTAGGCGCCGCCGGCGGCGATCAACGCCAGCGGCGCCAGCAGCATCAGGGCGCGGCCGCGGTTTGGCTGCGCTTCGGGGGCGGTCGCTGCCGCGGGCGTGAGGTCGGTCCCGGGTGTCGCGTCGGTCATGCGGCGCCTGCCCGCTGCGATCGCGGTCGCTTCGGCGCGGCCGGCGCAAACTGCGCGACATTGGATTTCAGGCGTTCAAGGTAGCGCAGCATGAGATCGTGTTCGGTTGCGGCAAACCCATCGAGCGACAGCGCGCGGAGGTTTTCCGACACCTTCGCGAAGGCATCGAGCGCCGGGCTCGCTTTTGCGCCCAGAAACACGTTGAAGACGCGGCGATCATCGGGATCGCGACGGCGTTCGATCAGGCCTGACTTTTCCATGCGGTCGAGCAATCGCACGAACGTCATGGGATGGATATCGAGATGGCGCGCCAACGCGACTTGGGATTTTCCTTCATGAACCGAAATCGCAGCAAGGGCGCGCGCTTGAGTCTGGGTCATGCCTGTCTTGGCGGCGCGCTCGAGAAATGCGCGGCGCATCACCCGCGCCAGTTCCTGGATCAGGAATGCGAACTGGTAACGCTGATCGGTCAGTCTGTAGCGCTTGGCCGGCATGTGGCGCCTTCCGGGGCCTTTGATGGGCAAGGCCTGATCATAATCCTAGCTTACGATTTGCCAACGCTTTTGCCGGGATAAAAAAGGGCCGGCTTTGCTGAGCAAAGCCGGCCAAGTTCAAGAGGAGAGGACCGATACACAAAGACGGGCCGAACTGCCCGCCGTGAAAACCCGTACTTTCTGAGCGACAAGCGCCCCCTCAAGCCCAGATCATCACATGCGTATTAATGACAAATATTGCTTATAGTGGCAAGCACTTTATTAGCATTATTTTTAGACTCATGGTCATCGCCGCTCGCGATCATGCGCATCTGAGTTCCTTCGACTAACATTGATTTATATGTAGTATGCTCAGCGCCGCAGCCTACTACATATAGCGCGCATGCCTCAGCAGTCGGCGCTAAAATGCGCACTCTGGTGGAGACTTTTTTACCATCTCCGGCGATACTCCTGCGCCGGGGGATTGCACATTATGGATGGCAGCGGGTTCGGCGACACCGACCTCGAGTCGGAGATTTCAGCCCAGCAGGACCAGACGCGACGCCTGGTCGGCGCGATGATGCGCGTGACCGGATTGAGCGCCAGCGCGCTGGCCCGTGCGGCCGGCCTGACGCCTTCGACCGTGAACCGATTCATGCATCAGACGGTGCGCCACACCTTGAGTCAGCGCACGTTGCTGGCGCTGATGATCGTCACGTTCGATCGTCTGAAGGATCGCCCCCTCGCCGCCTTCGAATCGTCGGCCATCGCCGAACTCGCCAAGGCGATTCCGGTGTTCGAGCGCGCGCTTGCCGGCCACGACTTCGCCAATCGAACGGTGATCGAGGCGATCAAGGCGGGTGACGCCCCGTCGGCGCAGGCCAAGACCGACACCGATATTGCCGTGGTCACGATTGGCGCCGCCGGCATCGATGTTCGCGCCGGCGATTTCCGCGGCGCCGTGTTGAAAACGCCGCGCCCGCCGTTCCTTGCCGCCGACGAGCGCGCCTTCGCCGTGCTGATGCCGGACGCCTCGATGTCGCCGCGCTTCGAGGCCGGCGACCTTCTGTATGTAAGCCCGGCGCGACCCGCGCTCGAGACCGGCGCCGATGTGATCGTCATCCTCCCGACCGCGCGATTTCTGATCGGCCGCGTCGGCGGCGGCCACGCGATCGCGCCGCTGGCCGACGACTGGACGTTCAAGCCGGAACACGCGGCCGCGATCTACCGCATCGTCGGCAGCCATCGGCCTTAGCAGCAAACATCGCGGCGCGTCAGCGCGTTGGGATTGGAGCTCAGAAGTCAGTCGCCGGATTATACGTCGCTGTTGGAAACGTCGCCGGAATCGGGGGCGGTGTGAACAGCGCACTCGTCCGCCGGCAGTCAGAGTCGGCGCATAAGCGACGGCGTCGAAGTTCGCCGGCGGGCTGGGTATCGAATAGTCGTCGGCCGGGTAGGTCGGATTGGTGAACCCCGGGTTCTGCACAACACTGCCAAGGTCTTGACCGGGACCCGCGACTGGACCGGTGAACGCTTGCCAGCCGGCAAAGGTCAGGTAGGTGTGGATGCCACCGATATTGCAGATCGTATTGATCCCGGGCGGACCCGCGGTCGGTTGATGGCGGAACGCCGAGGCATCGGCAGCAAAGGAACCGTCGGTGCGCCAATAGGTGTTGTTGGCGCGATTCTGGAAGGAATCGAACGCGTGTCCGCCGCTGTAGGTGCACCCGCCCTGAACATAGAACGGAGCCGAGACCGTTGCGCCGTTGCGCGGCGATGTCGACGCGGAATTGCGATCAAAATAGAAGATATTGTTGGTCGCCGAGAACACCTGGATCGGGCTCGCAGGCGACAGACCGGTCGGATACGGCCGATTGTTCTGGATCATCGCCAGCCGGGCGTACGCAAACACGTTATTCTGGATCGTGCTGGCGAAACCGGGCGCGTGGGCATTCATCGTGATATTCAGGCCCGCGCGCGACACACGATAGACCAAGTTGTTCTTGACGACGATATTGCTCGTGACGTCGTCGATATAAATGCCGTCGCCACCGTAGCCGTCGGCATCCAGGATCGAGGCATCGTTGATGTCGTGAATCTTGTTGTTGAGAATCTGATTGTCAGTCGCCTGGAAGGTCAACCCGCCCGACAGAATGCGCACGGCGCCAGCGTCGTTCATGATTCCCTGCATCAGGTTATAGACGTGGTTATAGGAAATCACATTATTGAAGGCGCCGCTCGACGACGGTCCTTTGAAGGCCTGATTGCACGGGCAGATGTGAATGCCGGCGCGATAGCCATCATAAATGTCGTTCCGGGTGTAGGTGATATCGTGGGCGATCCCCTGATAGATGCCAAATGCGTTCGGCAAGACGCGCCCGTAGCCGGCAATCACGTTGTTCTGGATCGTGATGCGCTGCGGCACGTTAGCGTCGGTATCGCACCCGACGTTTAGAACGACGTCACAGACCCGCTGTTGAAAACCGACGCCGATAGCCGAGGCGCCGAGATCATAAAACGAACTATTAAGCACCGAATTGTCGGCGACGACGGGGTTCGATCCGAAGCCACCGGCGGGAAGCGTCGGGCACCAATGTGGATTGCCAGCAGCGGGCACAATCGGTGGCCCGGGGGTCAGCAGGCAGGCGACGAACCAAAGGCCCATTCCACTCGTGCGCGCGACGGTGATCGAATCGAACGACATGAAGTTGGAATTTTGGATCGACAGAGCCGGCGTGATCGGGCGGAACGTTTCGTTGCCGGGTTCGCCCGCGGCTGGCACGACATAATTGTCGTGTTCGAACGACAGCCCCTGAAAGGTCATGTATTGGATAAACGATGTCCTCAGGACGTGGGTTGACTGAGGGACGATCACCGAGTCTGCGTTCGGATCCTCGGCTTCGTAGGCGAGATAGACCAGTTTCCATGGCGAAACCGATCGATCCAAGTACCACTGTCCTGGCTGCAAAAGTTCGTTCTGGATGTTTTCCACCAGGTAGCGGGCTTCAGGGATGAAGCCGCTGACGCCTTACGTGAATTGAGATGACGCGCCGGTGGCGCCGGTCAAATACACAATGCGGTTGGCCGTGTCGACGCACTCGAGGCGCATCTTGGCTGCGGAGTATTTCTCGAAGACCAACAGCTCGACATCGCCGGTGAGAGCGGCATTGCCTGGCGCCTGTCCACATCTATTGCCCACCGGCGGCGCAAGATTGGTCCAACTGCTGACGATCGGGTCCGCGGCCTTGTACTTGAAGCGGTCGAAACACACGTATCGGCCGTTCGCGGGGTCGAGCGTCGGGCAATTCGCTTCGCTGACGGGAACATGCACGGGCTGTTCGACCCGATAGTACGTACCGAGTGGTCCGCCGAGACGTGGCCGCAGCATGCGTTTGCCATTTTAGAACAGGCTTTCGAAATTCACCGTGCCGACGTCCAGCGTCGCCTCCCACCGGTTGGTGCCGGCGACGTTGGT
>Ga0194132_10011997_pt1 | contig 10930 bp, 8 predicted proteins | sample TA2KigOf80mmetaG_FD_148612 | JGI IMG/M metagenome (GOLD analysis project Ga0194132, IMG submission 148612) | Freshwater microbial communities from Lake Tanganyika, Tanzania - TA2015054 Kigoma Offshore 80m | ecosystem: Environmental > Aquatic > Freshwater > Lake | place: Tanzania: Lake Tanganyika... | reverse complement strand
TGAATACCTGTTCACCAACTTGGTTCCTGGCACCTACAAAGTCACCTTCGGCACACTGGCGGGCTACGTCCGCACTGTGGCCGACACAGGAGCCGACGCGACAGACAGCGATGCGGACACCGCGACCCATGCTTCGGGCACCTTCATCCTGAACGGCTCGGGCGACGATATCTGGAACTCGGCGGATGACTTCCGTTATGTTTACCAGGTTGCGAGTGGGGACTGCAGTGTTGTGGCGAAAGTCAACGCGGTGGGCAACACGCATGGCTGGGCGAAAGCGGGTGTCATGATCCGTGAAACCCTCAACGCCAATGCCGAGCACGCCTCGGTTTTTGTGACACCGGCCAACGGGGTCGCATTCCAACACCGGGCAACAACCGGGGGCGCGAGTGCGAACGTCAATACGACCGGCCTGGCTGCGCCGTATTGGGTGAAAGTGACCCGCGTGGGCAGCACCTTCCGGGCTTATCGTTCTCCGGATGGGTCGAGCTGGACTCAGATCGGATCGGCCGCCACCATCAGCATGACCTCCTCCGTTTATATTGGCCTCGCCGTCACTTCACATTCGGACGGGGATCTCTGCACCGCGAACTTTTCGAATGTGACAGCCGTTCCTTAAGTTCGTTTGGATCGAAACCCTTCCCGGCCTCTCGGCGGGGAAGGCAGCGATACAAGGGCGCCCGAATATGCCATCCGGGCGCCCTTTTTTGTCGGTCTGGTGGAGATGCAGATTGTTTTTGCCAGTCGGAGACTTCCATGGGCAGATTGGCTTCGCAGGCCGGTCAACGGTGAGTCCATTGCCCAGAGGGTGCCCGGATGATTCACAACTCCATTTTCAAGCATGCAACACGGCGGCCTTGGCTGGCCTGGTTGGGACTTGCCCTCGCGATCGTGGCGGGTTGGAAGTTGGTGGTCGGGCTTCAGAATCGCTCTGAGGTAAACTTGGGACCGAGCCCGGCACCTCGAATCACGGACCTTCCAGCCGGTGTGTCCGCTCAATCCGTTTCTGCTCGCGACCCAAACCCTGCCGAGGGGTTGGCGGATACGAGGACGGATTATCTTCAGCCGCCGCCCAACATGATGAAGGAGCCATTGGCCCGATTCATGGCGGCATGGAATGCGGAAACGGATCCAGGAAAGAAGGATGAAATACTCTCGCGCTTCGTGGAGGATTTGGCTTTGGCGGATTATCCCCTCATGCTGGCGCTGTTGACCGACGCGGAGTTCGAGCGGGGAGGGCGGGAATTGCGGGCGCGACTTTTCCGGCGCTGGGGGGACCGCGAACCGCACCTGGCCTCATCCTGGGTGAGCCGAATGTCCGCCGGGCAGGCAAGGACCGAAGCCGTCTCGGCCGTCGTCCAAGGATATGCTTCCCGCGACTTCGAAGGAGCTCTGGCGCTTTTCAAGACTCAAGCGGATCCGAGCGTGCGAGAACCAGCCATCCTTGAACTTGCCGGAACGCTGGCGGGATCCGATCCGTTGCGAGCCCTCGCCCTGGGCGCGGAACTCAGTCCTAGTCCGGATCGGGATCGATTCTTGACGACGACCGCGTCGATGTGGGCCGCGCTCGATGGTCCTGCTGCTGCGCAATGGGCCGCCCAGATTCCCGATGAAACCTTGCAGCAGCGAATGCTGGGGGAGATTGTGGTGCAATGGAGCGACAAGGACCCTGTTGCCGCCGCAACCCGTGCGATGCAATCCATGGTCGCAGGCCGGACGCGGGACGATGCCGTCATTTCGATCATCCAGAGGTGGGCTCAGCATGAACCTGAGGCGGCCGGAGAATGGGTTTTGAACTTCCCTCAAGGTGAATTGCGCGATACCGCAAGCACGGAGTTGGTGAAGCAATGGAGCCAGCGGGACATTGGCCAAACCGGAGAGTGGGTGAATGCGATTCAGGATCCCGCCATCAAGGACGTGGCCATTGCCGCGCTGGCGGGCCAAATCGGCCCGCAAGCACCGGCTCTGGCGGGGGAATGGATCTTGCGGATTACGGACAGCGCCACTCGATCCGAGGAATTGGGAAAACTCGCTGCCCAGTGGATGTCCACGGACGCAGCCTCCGCGCGAGCTTGGGTTTCCCAGCAGGCGTCGTTGCCTGAGGACCTGAGGAACCGCCTGTTGCGATCGCCTTAGTCAATGAGTGCGCACCCGGCAGAGGCTTTTCGGGCGAAGCATCCTGACCGGTTCTACCTGGAACGTTCGGAAGCGCGAGCCCTGCAAGACTACTTGCGATCCCGGAGCGTGCTGGCCGAGGGCGAAATCATGGAGGAGGTCCGGCAGCCGGGTGAAGGCAACATGAACTGCACGCTGCGAGTGCGGACTTCGCGGCGAAGCTTCATCGTCAAGCAGTCGCGACCTTGGGTCGAAAAGTACCCAGCCTTGGCTGCGCCGGCGGACCGTATTTTGATGGAAGCGGCTTTTTACCGGCTGTTGTCCGAACATTCGAAATTGAAGCTGGCGGTGCCTGGAATCCTGGATTTTGACGCAGTCTCAAGGTTGCTCGTGCTCGAAGATCTGGGCGAAGGGGGCGACTACACCGACCTTTATCGGGGGGCTTCCATCACGAGTGCTGACCTTGAGAACGCGGCGGACTTCTTGACTTGCCTCCATGCATCGTTTTCCGGGGAAAGTTTGGCGGCATCGATCCGAAATTCCGAAATGCGTGCGCTCAATCACGCGCACATCTTCGACATTCCGTTGAACCAGGACAATGGGCTTGATCTGGATCGGATGACGACGGGGTTGGATGAAGTGGCGCGAGACTTGCGCGGCGATCCGGCTTATGCTCAAGAGGTGCGCCGGCTGGGTCGCGAAGCTTATCTGGGAGAAGGCATCTGTTTGATCCATGGAGACTTTTTTCCCGGGAGCCTGGTGAGAACCCCACGGGGTCCTCGTGTGATCGATCCCGAATTCTGTTTCTTTGGACGTCCCGAGTTCGACGCGGGGGTGTTTCTCGCGCACCTCGTGCTCGCCGGCCGTCCGGAATCCGACTGGCATCATTGGAAGGCATCTTATCATCCGCCGGAAGGATTTGATCGGGGCATGATGTGGCAATTGGCGGGCGTGGAGATCATGAGGCGGTTGATCGGCTACGCTCAACTGCCCTTGCGGATAGGATTGAATTCCAAGCGCGACTGGCTAGAGCTTTCCCGCAGCATGGTGTTGAACCCTGGATCGTTTTCGTGAGCTGCCTGCAACCATGAACGCGCGATTATCACGGGTGGCAAAACTTGATCGCCGTCGATTTTTGTCGACGGGGGCAGTGTTCGCCGCCGGTTCGGGGCTTGGGCTTGGGTTGTGGTCTGGCGAGGGGGCGGCTCACGCCGGAGTCCATCGTTTGGATCGGATTCGGGGACTGTTGATCGGCTCGGCGATTGGGGACGCGCTGGGCGGCCCGATCGAGTTTCAATCTTTGGATCGAGTGCAGACGCTGCCGGAGCCAACGAAGCGCTGGCGGATTGGCGAGCGGTTGGACGCGGAGGGTCGCCGTCAAGCGGCGAGTCGGCTTCGATTGAGGAGCTACGCCGCTTTGCGTCCAGGCACGGAGTCCTATGGCCAATGGAATCCTGAGTCGCAGCCGGGGACGATCACGGATGACACGCGGCACAAGCTTGTCTTGCTGTATGCGCTGCATCAGGCATCGAAGCGGAAGCTGGCTGGACTGGAGGTCAAGGATCTGGCCCGTGCTTATCTGGAATGGCCGCGGACTTCTGCCGTCCTGGGGAGACCGGGTTATCAGGAACTTTGCCGCGACTGGCTTGAGGAGTGGCAATTTGCCGCTCGCTGGGTTCTCGGCGACCGTGATGAATCGCGGGCCCTTCCTCCGGAGCGGATGTGGCAGAGCCTGCCGACGTGTTGCGGTCAAATGACATTGCTTCCCCTGGCGGGTCTTTTCCCGGGCCGCCCCGAGGAGGCTTATCGGGCGGCGTATCGGCTTGGATTTTTTGACAATGGATTCGGCAAGGATTTGAACGCGGCGCTGGTGGCCGGGCTGGCCCGAGCCTTGGAGATTCCTGCCCGGGAATGGGGTGCTCGCGAAGCCATGGAACAAGTGATGCGAACCCTGCGCGAGGTTGATCCGCTTCGCTTCCGAAAGATTCGCTGGTCTGAGAGAGCTGTGGACCGCTGGTTGGATTTGTCGCTGCGGCTGGCGCGTGAAGCGTCGGGACAGCCGGCGCGATTGTTTGAAGCGTTGGAAGCGGAATTTGAGCGAACGACCAAATGGGAGGCCCAGGTGCCGTTCGTCGTCGTTTTTTCCTGTTTCGAACTGGCCGATCATGATCCCCTGGCCGCGCTTCAACTGACTTTGGAGTGGGGGCATGACACCGATTCTTACGCGTCCGTGGCCGGTGCGTTTGCCGGCGCGCTGTATGGAGCGAACTTGTTTGCTCCGACACTTCTCCAACCGGTGGTGGCACGGCTTCATGCCGATCATGGGATTGACCTGGAGGAGGAAAGCCGGTTCCTGGCCAGGCTGGCCGAGCGTGGTGCGAGGCGAACCTGGGTCAAACGATGAGCGTGAGGGATTGATGATTCTTGTGGTGCCAAAGGGCGGCGTCCTTCGCGAGGATGGGGCAGCCAGATGGGGGAGAGCATTCCGTGCGCGGTGCTCATGGGCTCGAGGTTGGATGGTATTCACCCTCACGTTATTGACCGCGAGGCTTGACGCGGCGAATGCCTTCGACGCGGCCCATTCTGAATGGACCACTTTGCTGTCGAGAGTGGTGCGAAACGGACTGGTGGATTACACGCGGCTCCAATCCGAAGTTCGATCGCTCGACCGGTATTTGGCCTCCTTGTCTGCGGTGGAGCCGGGGACTTTCAAGGGCTGGGACGAGTCCAGCCAAATCGCTTTCCTCTGCAACGCTTATAACGCCTTCACATTGAAGCTTGTCCTCGATCACAAGCCGCGCCAGAGCATCAAGGAGATTGGCGGGCCGTTTCGAAGTCCCTGGAAACTTCCGGTCGTGAGGCTTTTTGGCGAGGCCCTGAGTTTGGATGCGTTGGAGCACGAAAACCTGCGCAAGCGCTACCAGGAACCGCGCATTCACTTCGCGCTTGTTTGCGCCGCGATGGGCTGTCCTCCATTGAGGGAGGAGGCTTATGTGGGGTCCCGGCTTGACCGTCAGTTATCTGATCAAGCGAGGCGATTTCTGGCCCAAAGTTCGAAGCACCGGATTGATTGGGACATGCGGCTTGTCTACATTTCCCCAATCTTCAAGTGGTTCGAGGAAGATTTCGTTAAAACCTCGGGATCCGTTTGGGCGGCGATTCGGCCTTATTGGCCAGAAGGGGCCAAGCCCGCTGCTTTCGAGAAGTTCGAGATCCGATACTCGGAATACGATTGGTCGCTGAACCGGTTCATTCCCTGAAAGGGTTTGGACCGTTACTCTTTGACGGCGGCCAATTCTTCCACTTGCTGCAAAGCGTCATGAGTGTCCAGGAGGAGTTGCTGGACATCTTCGTTTTGCAACCCCAAAGCCTTGATGACCCCTTCGTTGGTGCGTGCGGCGTAAGCAAGCCACCCTGCGGAGTAGCCCACCTCGTGGGCCAGGCAGTTGGCGAGATGCACGACGGCGGACAACTGAGGTTGGGGCTCCAACGGCGGCTCATGATGTCGGGCCGTTGAGTCAACGAGGACCTCCGGAAGCTTCCAGCGCTCCAACAGGAGCGACCCGATCTCGCAGTGGTCCGTTTCGAGAACGCGCCGCTCCGCTTCCACCCGTGAAAGGTGGTTGACTTCGACGCATTCACGGATTCGGGCTTCCGTATCGGGATCCAACACTTGATTGAGCACGAGTTTGCCGATGTCGTGGATCAAACCGGCCGTATAGGCGACGGAGGGATCAAATCCCATGGGATTGGCGCGGGACAGGATGGCTTGAGTGGCCAGCGCGGTCACGAGGCTGTGGTGCCACAATTGCCTGGCTTCGATGGCGTATCCAAGGAGGGGTTGGGCCAGGGGGCCGCCGAAGCTGATCGCGAGGGTTAAGCGGTAGATTTCCTTAAAGCCCAAGAAAAAGATGGCCTGTTTGACGGAGGCGATTTGCTGGCTCGAACCGCATTGGGCTGAGTTACAAACAGCCAGGAGTTTGGCCGTGAGCACGACATCCTTTTCGACAAGCTTGACCAGTTCGTCGGCGTCGGAATCCGGCCGGTTGAGGGCATGCATCAACTTGATCACGGCCGGGGAAGGGGCGGTCAACGGATCCGACTTCTTCAACAGTTCCAACGCAGTTGAGGTCATAGGGCAGCGGTCCCGTGGCTTGCCTGGCCGGCGAATGGTGATTCAGTCTGGATGGTGGCCTTTCTCCATCGGCGGTCTTGATGTTGCTTTGCCTGGAACATTCGTCCACTCGATCAAGCTAAGATTGCCACGAATATTCCATCCGGCGCCATCCTGACGAGTGGGTAATGATTCCAGGCGATGGTGAACGAGGCGGGGATAGGTCGATCCCTGCCACGAACGGTTTTTGAAAGGGGGCGGGGAGACCGAAGATTGGGCTCCGCTTTCGAGGGACCCGCGGGGACTGGGATCGCCTGCGGGGACGAGGGTCAGGGCTCGATCAGATGATTGCGAATGGCATAGCGCACCAATTCGCTGGCGGAATTGAGGTGAAGCTTGCTCATCACGTTCTTGCGGTGTGTTTCGACGGTGTTCTGGCTGATGCCGAGCAATTCCGCCGACTCCTTGTTGGATTTTCCTTCAGCGAGGAGTTGGACGAGTTCCCTTTCCCGCGGGGTCAGGCGGCCGCGGGAGTGTGCCAAAGGGGCGCCCGACGTCGAGGCGTTCGTGGCGGGGGAGTTGACCAAGTGGGAGATTCGCTTCGAGAAGAAGGTTCGGCCGTCGAGCATGGAATCGATGGCTTTGAGGAGCATTTCGGGGGCATCGTGTTTGTGCAGGAACCCACGGACGCCGAGGGCGAGAGATTCTTTGGCCAGCACTTCCGAATCATGCATCGTTTGCACGAGGATCAAGGTCTTGGGGAGGAGGGTGAGGATTTTCCGGGCGGCGTCCAAGCCGTTGAGCTCGGGCATCATGAGATCCAGAATGACCAAATGAGGTTTGAGCTGTTCACACAACTCGACTGCTTGCCGACCATTCTCGGCTTCCCCGCACACCTCCCAGTTGGGGCGCGCTTGCAACACGGCTCGAAGGCCTTTTCGAATCAAGCCGTGATCGTCGGCGATGAGGATGCGCGTTTTTTCTATGGAACTGCGAAAGGCTCGTTTTGCTCTCCCTTCACTTGAACCTTTGCGGAAATGATGCCTGATGGGAAACTTCGTGTCGAGAAGGTCCTCCGGCTTTTCGAGCCGGCGCGGGTTGTTGCGGTCCCGCTAACCGAGTTCCAGATCGAGGTCTTTGTCCAGGCAGGCTTGCGAAGGCTTGGCGCGGAGAGGGATGACGGCGAGCACCGTGGTGCCTTGTTCGTCCGACTCGATTTCGAGCGTGCCATCCAGCAGGCGGATGCGCTCGCGCATTCCCCGGATTCCCAGACCCTCGCCCCGGTTCGAGCGAACCCAATCGATGCCTTTGCCTGAATCTTGAATTTCGAGTCGAATCTGATCGGCGTCGCCATCGAGCCGAATCAGGCCTGAATGGCTCCCAGAATGGCGCTGCAGGTTATTCAGACTTTCCTGGGCGACCCGGAAAAGGGCCATTTCGATCTGGCGGGGAAGGCGTTCCCCGATCGCCCCGATTTCAACCTCGATGGTCAACTCCCCTTGTCTGGAAATGCTGGCGGCCAGCTCTTTGAGGGCACCGCTTAAGCCGAATTCGTCGAGCAAAGGCGGATGCAAGAGGTAGGTCAGATTGCGGACCTCCGTGAGGGATTTCTCGACCAACCCGTACGTTTCCTTCATCAGCGGGTCTTCGTCGCAGCGGAACACCGAATAGGCGCCCTTGAGCCGAAGGAGGTTGAACTTTACGGCCGCCAATTGTTGCGCGGTGGTGTCGTGAAGCTCCCGGGCGATGCGCCGCCTTTCCTCATCCTCCGCGCTCAGCAACTGCGCCAGGAGTGCTGCCCGCTCGGCCTCCCCTTGTTTCTGCGGTGTGAGGTCGACATGGCAGCCCAGCATGCGTTTGGGCTGACCGCCAGAATCGCGCACGACTTGACCGCGGGAGTGAATCCAGCGCCACGACCCGTCCTTGTGTCTCAGTCGAAACTCGACCACATAGGCAGACGCGGGATCCGATTGCGACCGCCGGACGTGTTCGAAGACCCAGGTCCGGTCGTCCGGGTGGATCCTTCGTTCCCACTCCTCGTAGCGGTCAGGAAGCTCGCTCGGCGAATAGCCAAGGTGTTTCTTCCATTCGGGAGAGAAAACAACCTCGTTCTGCTGAAGGTCCCAATCCCAGGAACCGACGTCCGAAACTTCGATCGCGAGGCGGAGGCGCTCTGCTTTTTCAAATAATTCGGTTTCCACCGCTTTTCGCTTCGTCACATCCAGCATGATTCCGCGGAGCAGCACTGCCGCGCCATCTTTGCTGACCACCGTGACCACAGCCTTGATCCACACGTCCTTGCCGCAAGCGGATTTCATCCGGTATTCGAAGGTGTGATCGCGTCGCTGCCGTGTGCAACGGAGGCAGTAGGCCCTGGCCTCCTCCCGATCATCCGGGTGGACATGATTGGCCCAGAAATGAGGGTCCTCGAGCCAGGCCGAAATGGGATAGCCGAGGATGCGTTCCGCCGCTTCGCTGACAAACGTGAATCGGAAATCGTTGGCGTCGCATTCCCAGACGATCCCGTCCACCGTACGGATCAACGACTCCTAGTGTTCCTGGCTGCGCCGTTGTCCAGCCTCTGATTCCTGCTGGCGGGAAATGTCCCGGTCGAAAGCCAGAATACAGGGGCGGCCTTTGTAGAAGACCTGGGCGCACGAGACCGACGCGGGAAAGACGGTCCCATCCCCGCGAACATGGTCGACCTCGAATTGAGTGGTCTGATCCTTGGAGAGCTGGCGCATCCGGAGCGAAACCAGTTCAGCGGAATTCGGGCTGTTGAGTTCCCGGAAGTTTTTGCCGACCAGACTGCCGGGCGACACTCGATGCATCCGGTCCGCGGCTGGATTCGCGGCCAGAATCCGGCCCTGGTCTTCTTCCTCCGTGGAGAGGACGAAGACGGCGTCGGGCGCGTGAAGAAAGATTTCGCGATAGCGCTGCTCGCTTTCTCGCATGGCCTTCTCGTCCCTGGCCCGCGTGATGGCGATGGCTCCGAGGTTGGCGGCGATCTCGAGCAGCTGAAAATGCGCCGTGCTCAGAAAACTTGAGGTTGGGCCAAACAGGGTGACCGTTCCCAGCAACTGGGTGCCTTGTTCAAGAATCGGGATGGAAAAGGATGAGCGGATGCCGCAGTTCAACGCGGCTTTGCGATGCTTTTCCCAGCGTGGATCGGTGGCGATGTCTTCGCAAAGCACCGCCCGTTTTTGAAAGGCGCAGGTGCCGCACGCCCCCTCGGCTGATCCGATGAGTTGGGAGGCAAGCCCCGCTGAAAAGGCCGGCGGAAGCCCGGAGGATGCCATCGATCGGAGCACCTGGGATTCCCCATCCTGCAGGCTGATGAGCACTTTGGCCTCGGAAGCGCTCTCGGCGATTGAACGGGCGATCGCCTCCAGCGTATGGACGAGCGGTACTCCCGCGGCGATCAATCTCAAGACTTCCTTCTCCCCGGCGTGGATCGTTTCCAGCCGCTTTAAATCGCTGATGTCCCGGGTGATCGCGATCTGCGCGAAGATGGTGCCGTCCTTGGATCGCATCGGACTGGCGTGGGATTCGAGCCAGCGTTTCGTGCCTTTCAGCCCGATGATCTGGAATTGCAGGAGCCCGGACTCTCCGCGAAAGACTCTTTCATTGAGTGCTTGAAGCGCCAGCCGGTGTTCTTCGGCGGCCAGGGGATAAACGCATTTGCCTGCCACTTGCGTCAGGCTCTCCGCTTCGATCATGCGCAGGCCGGCGGGGTTCATGTTGAGAAGCCTGCCTTCGCGGTCGATGAGTTTGACGCACTCGGGTTCGTTTTCAAAAATGGCTTGAAGCCCGCTTTGACCCTCGAACTCCATGAAATGCCGCCGCTCGAAAATCCACGCAATGAAGGCTCCCAGGAGCAGTCCTGCAGCCGCGATCAAGCGGGAGCTCCAGAGATTCTGATCCACTGGAGAAGTCGGAAAGATCCAGGGCAGTGCCAGCATCAGCACGGTGGCGATCACCGCAAAAACCAGCGGGCGAATCCTGCTGGTCCGGTGAAAACACAGCGCCAGCGGCAAGAAGTAGAGCGGAATCCAGACCTGACCGTCGTGCCGATCCGAGCTGGCATCGAGCACGAAGACCAAGCCGAACAGGCCGAGGGTTGCCTCGTGGATCCAGCATCGGTTGAGGGGTCGGTTCACGCCTGGGTTCTCGCCGGACGGGCGCACCACGTTTGGTGCTTTCGCAGGCTCCGTGCCGGCGCCGTGGGGAGGTTAGGAAGACCCCAACGGATTGCTGTTTCATGGGCAACAGGTAGTTCCGGCCCTTCAGCAGTTCGTGCTTTTGCGGTTCATCGAGAGGTTGTCGGTGATGCAGGTAGGGCGCGTCCGTCCCGGCGCGCCGCCGGAGCATGATGTTTTGCATCCGGTGGGCGGCGGGCTGGGACAGGCCGCCCTACCAACAATATCGGGATACACGGGTGCATTTGGGGGAACCGCGCCCGAGCCCTGATCCACGGGTAATTCGGTAGCGATTCAAAAAAACCGCTTCAGGACGCATCAGATGTGAATTGTTCTCTTGCAATGTTATATACATCATGTATTTATTTCGCATGCCAGCTCGCTTGCCCGTCCAAGCCAAGTCGCCGTTCGCCATCGATCCCAAGCCGCTCGACGAGACCGCTTCGTCTCATGCGGGGCTCTTGGCCACTTCGCGCGTCTATCGCTCGCTGAAGCTCCCCGA
>Ga0194132_10011996_pt1 | contig 10931 bp, 12 predicted proteins | sample TA2KigOf80mmetaG_FD_148612 | JGI IMG/M metagenome (GOLD analysis project Ga0194132, IMG submission 148612) | Freshwater microbial communities from Lake Tanganyika, Tanzania - TA2015054 Kigoma Offshore 80m | ecosystem: Environmental > Aquatic > Freshwater > Lake | place: Tanzania: Lake... | reverse complement strand
AAAGCAATCACTAGGTGTGATCTTTTCATTGATTACTCTAGTTATAATATTTTTATTCTACTTTAGTGCAATTTTCTTTACAACCATTTTTTTTCCAACAACTTATTTAAAATCGCTAGAATATCTAGTTCTTAAACCTTATCTGCTCCAGCACGCAACAGCATTCGGATCATATCAATGTTACGAATGCCACCACCTACACAGAATGGAATAAATAATTCTTTTGATACTTCTTCTATCACATGCAATAATGCAGTACGTTCTTCTTTTGAAGCCTCAATGTCAATAAAGAGGAGTTCATCAACAGATTGTGCATTATAAATACGTGCAGCAGTTACTGGGTTACCTGTGTCCCTATAATCATTAAACTGTTTACCTTTTACCATTCTACCATTACTGAGTAGCAAACATGGAATCACTCTTTTTCTTAACATATTAAGGCTTCCAGCTAATAAAATTTTTAAATAATCTCAATCCCATTTCCTGGCTCTTCTCAGGATGGAACTGAGTTGCAAATATGTTGTCGCGAAATACGGCTGATGTAAAATTCACCCCGTGATTAGTTTCTGCAATGACGTGGTTCTTATCACTGCATAAAAAATAAAAACTATGAGTAAAATAAAATGTATCTTTGTTCTTAACCCCTTTTCCTAAAGGATTGTCAGTCCATTTAAATTCCACATCATTCCATCCTACATGCGGGATCTTGATAGATAGATCATCTGTGCTAAATTTTTTGACCTCCCCGGGTATCAGATTCAATCCCTTAGTCTCTCCGTCTTCATACCCATTAGATGCCAAGATCTGCATACCAAGGCATACACCCATCAATGGGTTACCCGTCTGCACGAATTCGATTACTGCCTGGTCAAACCCTATTTTTCGGAGGTTTTCCATACAAACTCGAAAACTCCCTACTCCGGGCAGAATTACATGGTCGTAGTTTTGAAGTTTTGATGGATCATTTACTAAATCAGCTTCGTGCCCTAATATATCAAGTGCATTATAGACGGACTTAAGGTTGCCCATTCCGTAATCAACTATTGCAACCATCGCAATCTGTACATTTAGGTTGCTTATACCACAACTTTTGATCCCAAACTTCTTCACCCTGTGGCATCTTTTCAATTTCTTCTGCAGTTAGTTGAAACGGAGACACCTGATTTTGCAATGCGAATTCGATGAATTGCTTTTCATCAATTCCAATATAATCCATGAATACAGATAAACTCGCCGGCTTCTTCCCTTCAAATTCATTAACCAGCGCTTCACCTTCTTGGCGAGTGATTCTTTCGTTTCTAATGTCAATACTGGTTAAATGCGACACGCGCGTATAACCCCTTTTGATGTATTTAAGATAATCACGAACACCTTGCATACTACATTCTATCTTTTCATATTTATATTCTTCGGGCACACCTTCCACTATTTCTCCTTGCCATCCAAGTTCATTTTGAATTATTTTTACCTGCTTCTTCACATCCCATGGAATGTATGAACCCAAGCAAACTGAGCGGTATCCAAGCTTCATTAAGTCCTTAAGTTTAGGGTAAGAGTAAGGTATCAAATCACGTTTATCCTCGATGTCGATCATGCCGGCCATATCATCAGCCGTGATGCCAAGGTTTATAAAACGGTTGAATCTTTTTTCATCTACTTCCTCGGCTTCATTCAATGTATCCTCATAAGAGTAGTAACTGGTGTATTCAGCCTGTGGCTCACCCCAAAAAATCAACGGCACGTGGTATTTAATGGCAACGTGCATTGGATATGAGAATATACCTGTATGACAATGCCAGCAAAAATCGCCTTTTCTCTTCAGTGACTCTAACATTAGCTTCTGCACAATCTTCCAGTTTGGTGTGAATGATATAACATCACAACCTAATTTTCGAAAAGTTCGTAAATTATTTTCAAGTAAGGTGGGACGCATGAATCCATGGTTAAACTGAACAACAAGACATTTCAGCTTTTTTATCTTCACCAGGTAATACAATGTCCATGTACTATCTTTCCCACCGCTGAATGGTACAATACAATCGTAGTCATGTTTACCTCGGTAGGCTTCTATTAATTCGTCAAGGACCACTTCCTTTGAAGACCAATCAATCTTGGTGTGTTTAAATTCGATCTGCCTGCAGACATTACAAATACCTTCATCATCAAACGCGATAGTTTCATGAGTTTCTGGTATGAGGCATTTTGTACAATAACGCATGAATGGGAATTTCCCCGTGCCAATATTTTTTTTCATAATTATCTGTTTATCAAATTTGAATTTTTCAGTTCAAAGTTACGGCTTAAATAATATACATATTCCTGCCAAGTTCTTTCAGCACCTAGCTCTTCAATTAATATTTTAAAAAGGTTAAAGTCCTCAATATAATCCAAGGTGAGCCTTATGTTAGAATGGTCTTTCCCATCGCCCGATACAACATTATAAGCTGTACAAACATCTTTACCCATCAGATCCGAATTCTTCCACATATAATAAGTAACATGCTCTCTATCAAGCTGCGATACTGATTCTTCCCATGTTTTCTTCAGCATCAAAAAATCAAATACCTCCACGTCCATTCCATCTGGGAAAGTACGGAAGATAACATTTGAAGTAAAATCTTTCGCATGATTTAGGTGAGCCTGTATAATCTCATCCATTAAATCAGCATCAACCAGCGGGCAGTCTGATGTTACTCTTACAATTACTTCCGCATTTGCATGTTTCGCTGCCTGATAATACCTGTCTAATACATCATTTTCCGAGCCTCTGTATACCTGCAGTCCTAATTGCTCCCCAATTGTTGCTATCGCATCATCAGCTTCTTTATTGGTTGTGGCCAATACAATCCCATCGATCAATTTTGAAGCACGCACCCTAGCAATATGTGTTTCTAACAACGTTTTGTTGCCGACTGTCATTAGAACTTTACCAGGCAGTCTTACAGATCCAGTCCGTGCTTGTGTGATAGCAATTATCCTTTTCTTCATGAATTTCGGTTTAACTGATAATTGAATAATGCCATACGAATTTCATCAAGGTAAGCTCCACTAGATTTATGAAAAAAATGCTCCTTTAAGACTCCTTCCCTTTTGAATCCCATGTTTTCGTATAACCGTAATGCTGCGGAATTCATGTTTATGACACCCAGATATATTTTTCTCAAGTGCAAGGTTGCAAATCCATATTCAATTAAAGCAACAGATGCTTCTTTGGCATAACCTTTACCCCATTCATTTTTCTCACCCATCAAAATCCCGTACTCTGCTGACCGATGGATATGACTAATTTTATCCAGTTTAATGTTACCAATGTGCTTACCCGATCCTTTCAACCGTATAGCAAGAAAAACAGAGTTGTCACTTAATTCTTGTTTTTTGACGAAATCATAAAGCTGTTCCATTGTATATGTAATGAAGCCTGACTCCAAATATTGGTTTGTTTCGAGATCATTCAACCAAGAAAGGTAATTTTCATTACAATCCTTCAAGGAAACAGTACTTAGCTCTAACCGGTCGGTCTTAAGTATTACTCCAGGAAGCATTGCTAAAATTCAAATTTATTGCCAGCTTGCAGATACAAATCTACCTCTTCATCTAATAGGTGTGGAAATATTTCATAATCATCTAATCGGAGTAATCCATCCGCACACGAAACAATTATTTTTTTCTCCTCCGTTATTGCTACAATAACACCAGGTCCCTGACATGTATATGTATCAAGGTCTATACAAGTCGCTTTGTTAATGATCACATACCTGTTCAAAAGTTTTGTTTCAGCAGGATTATAAGGTCGGGCATGTACTCTGATGATATTCCTAATCATATCGCGGTTTTGCTGCCAGTCTATACGTGATATACCTTTGCGTTTTCCATAATAGGAACCGATGCCTACCTGCTGCTTGGGTTGTAATTTCTGATTAATAATATCAAAAAAATGTTTTTTAAGTAGTTCTGCTCCAAGTTGCATTCCACGGTTGTAAAGCTCAAAGCCGGTTTCATCATCCCCAATCCTATGATTTTCCTGTACCAGGATAGCACCCGTATCAATACCATTATCCATTAAATGAATGGTAAGTCCAAATTCCTTCTCACCATTTAATATTGCCCATGCTGTAGGAACGGGGCCGCGATAAAAAGGCAAAATGCTTGGATGTATGTTGACACAACCCAGTCTAGGAAGGTTTATCAATTTAGAGGGCAAAATTTTACGATAGTAAACAGAAAAAATAATGTCTGGGTCTATCTCCGTAATTTTATTAATTAACGACTCTGTTATTCTGGCCGGCTTTACAAAACATATTCCTCTTTCTGTGCATGTTTCACTTACAGATGCATAGCCATAAGTCTTATCTAGTGGCAATTCATATGTAACAACCAAAGAAATGTCTATTCCTTTTTGAGTCAGGTATTCAATAAAATTAACAGCAATTTGCTGACAACCAAAAATAACAACCTTTAATCTACTATTCGCTTTAACCATAAAAGATCTTTTTCAATATTTGATATTTCAATTTTTCCTTCCCCAAGTATGCTCTCTATCCTTCGAACTTGAGAGATCAATTCTTTCATTTTCTCAGTCGAAATTGAAACCACACCATCCACGCAATCCATTTCATCAGAGATTTTGAAATGTTTCTCGAGAATACAGGCGCCGGAAGCAACAGCAAGCATCGGAACAAATATATCGTTGGTATGGTCAGACTGACCTATCATTACATCGTTAAAATGTTTACGCAATTCAAATATTGCAGCGAGATTTGAATCATTTTCCTCGGTAGGGTAAGCGGATATACAATGTAATAAAGCAACTTTAGACCCGTTTTTTTCAAGCAATGTCTTGGCTGAATCAATCTCATCGATCTGGGACATTCCAACAGATAAAATGATCGGTTTTCCAGTTGAAGCGATTTTTTCAAGCAAGGGCTTATTTGCTACATCGAATGACGCAATCTTATATAACCGTACATCTATGGATTCAAGATAATCCACACTAGCTTCATCAAAAGGTGTAGAAAAGAAAAAGACACCTCTCTTCTCTGAATAGTCTTTTAGCTCCCTAAAAGCTTCAAAAGGCAATTCACATTTCTTAAGGATATCAAAAATTGGCGAGTCATTGGCAACACGGGTCTCGGTCCTATATGTTTGAAATTTAACAGCATCAACGCCAGCATCAGCAGCGGCATCAATTAAGTCTTTGGCAATGTTTAAGTCACCGCCGTGATTGATTCCGATTTCTGCGATAACAAAAACATTTCCTTTACTCGCAATACCTAAATCATTTACTGTTTTCATAAGTGTATTTTTTTAATTGTTTTACCATGAACTCATACCACCATCAATTATCAGATTCTGACCAGTAGTGTAACTTGCTGCTTTTCCTGAAAAATATAAAATAGCGCCTATCATTTCGTTTGCGTCGGCCATCCGTTTCATAGGGCAACGAAATGAATAGTTTTTCATAAAATCTTCCCCCTGAGGCGATGCTGGATTGAAGATCCCTCCAGGTGAAACGGCGTTTACTCGTATGTTCCGTTCAGCAAGGTGTACAGCAAAATATTTAGTCATCTGAATAATTCCCGCTTTTGTAGCTCCGTATATTTCAGAATTCTTCCTGCCGCAATCTGTATAGATGCGAAAATCCGGACTAATAACACCATAGAAAGACGCTACATTAATAATTGAAGCAGAAAGTTGCTGGCCTTTATCCACTTCGGCGACGAAAGATTGTATACACCAGAATGTTCCCTTCAGGTTTACATCCATCACAAAATCGATTTTTTCTTCCGGCCGGTCTTCGAATGGTTCAAAGGTACTAACGCCTGCATTGTTTACAAGTATATCAAGTTTTTTATACTTATCAAAAACAAGCGACATTACCCGCTGAACATCTTCTTTTTTGCGGATGTCTGCTCGATAAAAATCAACTTCTTCCGGAATAGAACTTTGTTGGCTTAGGTCCATCCCAATTACCGAGCATCCCGCTGCTAAGTAGGCTTGGCATAATTGCACTCCAAGTTGTCCACTTACACCGGTAATTAGGGCAGTTTTTCCTGCGATATCAAATAGTGAATTCAAATAATTATTCATTGTCAATTTGCTCTTTTAAATATTGCAATGACTGTATAAGGCCTTCCAACTCTTTGTAATATTCAATTGTCAAATACTGGATAAGAGGATAATTGGTCAGTAGCAGCTTAATCTCATCCCATTCTTCCGCTTCGGGCATAAAGTGTGCATCATACGCCACCCCATCCCTCAATCCGCTTTTACATATATGTATCTGTAGAGCCTTATCAAGTGGCAATTTAGTTTTGTACTCTTCATACGAAAGAAGCATATTATGAGCCGAAACTTTTGCATGCGCTATATCATACAAGAAAAATATTTCATTTGTGTACACAACCTCTGAGATAAATTCCGGATCGGTTATATTTTCATAAGCGGGTGTATTATAATGATTGTTATTCTCAACGGCAATCTTAATTTTAGGGCCGAATATCTCTTTAATTTTGATGAAATTTTCGCGAGCATTGCGCATCAGTTCAGATCGTGAATAATGGTGCCCACCAGGCATAAATAAGCCACCTTCAAGTATCGGACTATGGTAACATGATGCTAGGTGAAAGGATACAAGTTCTAAATTTGGTTTGTCTGTTTTTATTTTTTTCAGGTAATCAAAATCCTGTTGAGTTAAAGTATGAGCCGGCTCAATATCGCTATGAAAAAGAATCTGTTTGGACGAATCAAATTGCGGAGAATGGTCCCTACATTCTAAAAAGTCTGAATGGCATGCTATCAGCTGGGCCATTACAGAATCAAGGAATAAATGAGAAATTGGGGTAACTATTCTAGGCATTATAGAAATTTGTTACAGTACTGCAAATATAATCAACTTCCTCAAGTGTCAGGTCGGCATACATAGGCAAACGAAGCAAACAATCGGTCCATTTATCAGATTGTGGCAAATCTCTGTTGTCATGCTTTGGACCGTAGTAAACAGATTTATGTAAAGAAAGATAATGAAATGTAGACTTTATTCCTTTTTCTGCTAAAGTTTTCATCAGCTCTGTACGTTCGTCTAAATCTTTGCATTGCAGGTAAAACATATGCGCATTATTAGTAGCGTAGTTTGGCAGCTTAGGTAACAGGTTGGGGTTTACTTGCGATAACGGTTCTAGAGAGGCAAAATAATGGTTCCACAGTGCGATTCGCTTTTCTTGAATCGTGCTCAGCGCGTCTAATTGTGCCTTTAGAAAGGCTGCAATAATTTCTGACGCCAGAAAAGATGATCCGATATCAACCCAACCATATTTATCAACTTCCCCACGAAAAAACTGACTGCGGTTAGTTCCTTTTTCACGAATAATTTCAGCGCGTTTTTGATAATTTACATCATTAATACAAATCATTCCCCCCTCGCCGGAAATAATATTTTTAGTTTCGTGAAACGAAAAAGCACCTAATTGACCTATGCTGCCAAGTGGCCGGTCCTTGTAATATGAATCTATCGCCTGAGCAGCGTCTTCAACGATAACAAGGTTATGTTTTTTTGCAATTGCTTCTACCTTCTCCATATCACATGCCATGCCGGCATAGTGCATGACTACTATCACTTTTGTTTTGGGTGTGATAAGCTCTTCTAGTTTATCCGCATCTAGATTTGGTGTATTTTCTTCGCTGTCAACAAACACGATTTTCGCGCCACGCAGTGCAAATGCATTTGCAGTAGAAACAAAAGTATACGATGGCATGATCACTTCAGAATCACTATCTACACCAGCTAGTATTGCACACATTTCAAGTGCATCTGTACAGGAAGTTGTCAAAAGTGTCTTTTCAATTCCGTAGCGTGATTCCATCATCTTCTGAACAGCAAAAGTAAAATCGCCATCGCCTGCAAGTTTACCATTAGCAATAGCTTTACTGATATTTACTATCTCCTGCCCGGTTGTATAAGTTTTATTAAACGGGATTTTCATTATTATAAATATTTTCTAAACACAGGTTTAATAACAGGCCCGTTCAAGAATTTTTCATACCCACTGTCCAATGCATCTGCATAAACTGATAAACTTTCATTCATCGCAGAGATGAAAAAATCAACATCAGATTCTGTATGACTAAAACATGGCACAAAAAATCCATTGAATAATATTCCACGATCTATCATTTCCTGCATCATTAGAGTTTTCATCGCAAGTGATACTTTTTGTTCTTTATCTTTGAAGGTAAAAATAGGCCACCAGTCTGTATCACTTACTGTAACAAAATCAACTAATCCTTTTGCGGCAATTGTTTTTGCGGCAAGTTTATGGAGCTTATTACCGATCGCATGATTGTGTGCTAAAACATTTTTTGAAGCAAATTCATCAATGGTTGCAATGCATGCAGCCATCCCCCCCGTTTCAGCTCCATGTGTGGTCGATACAAGAAAAACTTTTTCATCACCTGTATTTCTGATACCACCAAGTTCCATAACTTCCTTTATGCCAGTTAAAGCGCAAAATGCAAAACCATTGGAGATACCTTTACCCCAGGTTGTCATATCTGGTTTAACATTATACTTACTCATCGAACCCGGAAAATCTGTTTTGAATCCTGTTATCATTTCATCCAATATATATAAAGCACCATTAGCATGAACTAGTTCAATTGCATCTGATATATAATTTTCAGGGAGGTAGTTGTCCTTTTCAGGTTCGCTGATTACACAGGCTATCTGTCCAGGAAATTTTTCAAATAATTGTCTCAGAGAATTTAGGTCATCTGCTTTATAGGTTACCGACAGCTCCCTTATTGCCTGAGGAACACCTTTGTTACATTGCGTAGCGCCGATAAACCAATCATCGTAACTATAAAACGGATGATCATATGGGAAAGCAACAAGGTCACGCTTTGTGAAAGCCCTCGAAAGTTTAACAGCAGCAGTGGTAACAGTAGAACCATTTTTTGCAAATTTGATCATATCGTGTTGGGGAACCAAGGCCAGAAATTTTTCTGCCATCTCATATTCAAGATAAGATGGTCTTTGAAAATTAGCTCCTTTTTTGATCTCCTCTATTACTCTGTCCAATACAGGTTCATAAGCATGGCCTAAACTTACAGATGTTAATCCCATTGGACAATCTAAATATTTTTTCCCTTCAATACCCCAAACATATGCTCCCTTACCATGAGATATTGCTACTGGTACATTTAATGGAAATTGATCATCTCCTTTACTATAGGTATGAGCGCCTCCAGGAATTAAGTCGTGAACTTTTGATTTAAAATCAATAGAATTTTTCATATTACTATTTGTCATTTGTTGTAGTATCTTTTATACCAATCTACGAAATTGGCAATCCCTTCTTCAATACTAGTTGTTGGTTTGAATGAAATATAATTTTCCAAAGATATTATGTCAGCATGTGTTTCTGGAACATCACCGGCTTGTAGATCCATCATTTTTTTTATTGCCTCTTTACCTAGCGATTTTTCCAAGGTTTCAATGTAAGCGATCAATTGCACTGGATTACTATTTCCAATATTAAAAATACGATAAGGTGCAGAACTGATATCAGATGAAGGTTCGTTACTATCCCACTCGAGTGATCCCTTTACTGGCTTGACGACTAAACGTATAATCGATTCTACAATATCTCCGACATAGGTAAAATCGCGTATCATTTTACCATAGTTAAATACATTAATAGGCTCTCCTTTAATGATTGCATCCGCAAAAAGAAATAATGCCATATCTGGTCTACCCCAAGGACCATATACCGTAAAAAAACGTAAACCTGTTGTAGGAATTCTGAACAAGTGAGAATAGGTATGTGCCATTAATTCGTTAGCTTTCTTAGTTGCAGAATACAATGAAATGGGGTGTTGTGTAGGTTGCTTTTCTGAAAGTGGCATTTGTGTATTTAGTCCATAGACACTACTAGTGCTAGCGTAAACCAAATGTTTTACTTTACTATGTCTGCTACCTTCTAGTATACTTAAAAAGCCATCAATATTTGAATGTGTATAGGCTCTAGGATTATCTATGCTATATCTTACCCCTGCTTGTGCTGCTAAATTTACTACAAAATCAAACTTCTGATTAACCATGAAATCAACAATAAAATCATGATCTGCCAAATCAGCTTTTAAGAAACGATAGTTGGCAAATTTTTTCGAAGTTTGAAAATCAAGATTATTCATCGACAGTCCATCAATACCATGCTCCGAAAGTCGGGCATATTTAAGGTTTATGTCGTAGTAATCGTTAATTACGTCTAATCCAACAATATCGAAGTTGCCATCCCGAAGGAGTCGTTCAACAAAATGGTAGCCGATGAAACCTGCTGCTCCTGTGATTAGTATTTTATTCACTAAATGCTATAATCTAATTAATTATTCAAAATTATAATGGTTTACCTATAGAATATAAAATAAATCCAATATTACTTAGCTCATCTATATTAAGGATACCACGTCCATCAAAAATAAAAGCCGGCTTTAACATGTTTTTATAAATACGCTGCCAATCACAAGAGTTAAATTCATCCCACTCTGTTAATACAGCAATTGCATGTGCATTTTTACATGCTTCATAGAGATCACTAACCACTTTCGCAGACTGGCTGTTTTCCTTTTCAGTTCGAGTGTTCAAATAATTTAAATCAGATAAAATTTGTTCTTGTTTTACTTTCGGATCATAAATTGAAATCGTTGCTTGTTCGCCAATTAAGTCATTTGCTACATAAATAGCTGCTGATTCTCTGGTATCATTCGTATCTTTTTTAAATGCCCAACCTAAAAAAGCAATTTTTTTACCTGAAACGGTATTAAATAAGGTTTTTATTATATTTTTTGCAAATCTACTTTTTTGATGGTCATTCATAATAATTACCTGTTCCCAATAATCAGCAACTTCATGTAACCCATACGATTTTGCAATATAT
>Ga0194132_10011995_pt1 | contig 10931 bp, 7 predicted proteins | sample TA2KigOf80mmetaG_FD_148612 | JGI IMG/M metagenome (GOLD analysis project Ga0194132, IMG submission 148612) | Freshwater microbial communities from Lake Tanganyika, Tanzania - TA2015054 Kigoma Offshore 80m | ecosystem: Environmental > Aquatic > Freshwater > Lake | place: Tanzania: Lake Tanganyika... | reverse complement strand
TGTTTCCTCTGTTCGACGCAGTCGAGGAAGTGGGCCATCTCGTTCTCGGTGTGTTTGCCCGACTCTGCTTCCAGCAGCAGTTCGCCGTCCCCGCGCCGGGCGTGCAGGCTCTCCCCGGCCCTTTCGAGAGTTCTGCCCGAGTGCAGGAGCAGCTGGCCCCGGGTGATATCCGCCTCGATCAGCCCCTCGGTGCAGTGGGCGTGGAAGGCGTAGCCCAGGCGGGTGCCCCGCGCCCCCCAGGTGCCGAAATGGTAACCCAGCCTTCCTCCCTCGAACTCGATGCTCACGTTGCTGGTGCCCTCGCGCTCCATCCAGGGGGTGCCGGTGTTGGTGCCCAGGTGGGTGCCGCGCAGCGGCCGGCCCAGGTACCACAGCAGGATGTCGATGTAGTGACAGCCGTGGCTGAACAACTGCCCGCCCCCCAGGGTTGCGGCGCTGGAGGCCCAGTGGTCGGGCGGGTACTGGGTGTGTTGCTCGGTCCAGATGGAGACCTGAAAACATTCGCCGTAGGCCCGATGGTCCAGGAGTTCCTTCATGCGGGAGACCAGGGGGTGGAAGCGCATGCAGTAGGCGATCATCAGGGTGCGGTCGGCGGCGCGGGCGGCGGCAATGAGGTCGAGGCACTCGGCCTCGCTGTTGGCCATGGGCTTTTCCAGCAGCACGTGCTTGCCGGCCTCCAGGCAGGCTTTGGCGGCCGGGTGGTGCAGGTGGTGGGGCAGGGCGATGAGCACCGCGTCCACCTCGCCGAGCAGGTCGCGGTAGTCGGCCACGGCGCGGGCGCCGGGGAAGAGGGCGGCCACGGCCTGGGCCTTTTCGACGGCGATGTCCGCGGCCCCCACCAGTTGCAGTTGGTGCTGGAGGCGGTCGAAGCGGCGCTGGTGGGCATTGGCCATGCCCCCGCAGCCGATGAGGGCGAGGCGGATACGGGCCATAGGTAGTCCTTTGCGGCGTGGAGGGTCAATCTCAAGCCGTCGCAGACATCTGTCAAGGCGGGGGAAACCCTGTCCCTTTGGCAAGGGGCGGGCTGCCCATTTTCCAGATGCGCGCTTCCGGGGCAAAATGTAGATTATAGCCAGATTGCCAATCCCAACCCCCGGAGGTGCTGCATGAGCGGCTCGATGCATCCCACCAAAGAAGCATCCCTTTCGGTGGCACCTCACACCAATGGCGACCATCCTCCTGCCGCGCCGGAGACAGACCCCTCGGCCTTGGCCTTCCACCCCCTCTGCCCGGCCGAGGTCGTGGCCGAGGGGGAGAGCCGGGCCTTCACCGTGGAGGGCACCCATCTGGCGGTCTTCCGCTACCAGGGCGAGTACCACGCGGTGGACAACCGCTGTCCGCACATGGGTTACCCCCTCTCCAAGGGCAGCGTGCGCGACGGGGTGCTGATCTGCCACTGGCACCACTGGGAGTTCGATCTGAAAACAGGGGGTTGTTTCGTCACCGGAGGCGACGATGTCAAAGCCTTTCCGGTGGAACTGCGGCCGGATGGATATCTGTACGTGGGTCTGGCCCGCGACGAGAAGGAGGCCTCCCGCCGCCGGCTGGTGGACCGGGGCCGGCGGGCCCTGGAGCAGGGGTTGAAGGACCGCAGCCCCTTCCTCATCGCCAAGGCCGTCACCTCCCTGCGCCAGGCCGGCGCCACTCCCAGGGACATTATCCAGCAGGGCATGTACTACGGCTCGTACAAGGGCAACGAGGGATTCTCCTCGGGGCTGGCCATCCTGACCATCGCTGCCAACATGTGGGAGGACGTGGACCCGGCCGACCACAACCTCTTCCTGGTCCACGGCCTGACCCAGATCGCCCGCCGTTCGGGCAGCTCGCGGCGGCGGATCTTCCCCTTCCCCAAAGCGCACCGCGACCCGGACCTGGAAACCCTCAAGCGCTGGTTCCGGCGGGCGGTGGACCAGCGCGACCACGGGGCGGCCGAGCGCATCCTGGTGACCCTCAAGGATCGGGAACTGCCGACCGCGGTTCTCGCCGATTTTGTTTTTAGCGCGGCCACGGACTTCTACTTCACCGGGGATGGCCACGCCCTGGACTTTGCCAACAAACTCTTCGAAGCGCTGGCCTATGTGGACTGGGAGGGGGCGCACGAGATCCTGCGGCCCATTGTCATCGACCTGATCAACCGCACCCGCCACGAGGAGACCTCGCGCTGGGCCGACAGCGTGCCGGTGCTGGAGGATGTTTTCACCCGGTTGGACCAGATCTGGGCCGAGAACCAGAGGAACCGCGCCGCCCTCGACATCTCCGCTTTCGCCCAGGTGATGTTAGGGGAGGAGTTTCCCCCCATCGTCGCCGAGGTGGAGCGCCAGTTGCGGGCCGGGGTGAAGCCGACCGACCTGTGCCGGGCCATGGCCCACGCCGGGGCGGTGCGCACAGCCCGCTTCCACCTCAAGAACGAGGGGGACTGGCACGATGTAGCCAATATTTATTCCTACGCCCACGCTCTGTACCGGGCCTTCCACCTGGCTCCCAGCAAAGACCTCTTGCGCGGGATCTTCCACGGGGTGGTCTTTTTGACCTACCTGCGCTGGCTCAATATGCCGGCAGCCCGCCTGCCCCGGCCGGGACAGCGGCTGGGCGAGACCTTTGCCTCCGACGAGGACCTGCTGGAGCGATTGCAGGAATACGCGGATTTCCAGAAGGTCTTTGAGGCCGAGGTGCTGGTCAACCAGTACCTGGAGGAGGGGAGGGACCTGGGCAAGCTGCGCCATGTCCTGGCCCATATCACCCTGCGCGAGGACGCGGAGTTACACATGTTCCAGGTGCTGGAGGTGGCCTTCTGTCACTATGACCTGTCGAAGGATCCCGAGGAGAAGAGGATGCACCTTTTGGCCGCCACCCGGTACATCACCGCGCAGAAGGTGATGAAGAACATCCTCTGGTCCACCGAGAACGCCGAAAGGCTGCAGCGGGGCGAGTTGCTCAGCGAGCGCGAGGACGAAGACTGAACTGCGGCCGGCCCACCAACCCCATACCCACGCAAGGAGGAACACTTTGATCGAGCATATCCCCTATCTGGTCACACTCCACCTGATCGCCCTGATCCTGTGGATGGCCGGCATGTTGTACCTGCCCCGCCTCTTCGTGTACCACGCCTCGGTGCAGCCCGGCTCGGAGGCGGACGGGAAGTTTAAGGAGATGGAGCGCGGCCTGATGTCGGCGCTTTTGAATCCAGCGATGATTGCCACCTTCCTCACCGGCATCCTGCTGATCGTCGCCATGCCCATGTACATGAAGCAGGGCTGGCTGCACACCAAGTTGCTGCTGGTGCTGGTGCTGGGCGGGCTGCACGGGATGATGTCGAAGTACCGCAAGGATTTCGACCGGGGCCAGAACGCCCGGAGCGAGGGGTTCTACCGGAACCTCAACCTGGTCCCCGGCATCCTGCTGGTCCTGATTGTCTGGCTGGTGATCATGAAACCCTTTTGAAAGACCGGGGCGGCCGGAGCCCTCCGGCCGCCCCCTTCTCTGCGCTCACATCGCCTTGGGCAATGCCACGGCGGTCCAGTTTTCCCCCTCCTTCAACTCCAGTTTCTCCGGCGACACCAGGACTTCCTTCTGCACCTTGCCGGTCAGCCGCACGGGCTGCTCCAGGTACTTGGCCAATCCCGGCGAGGGCAGGAGCACGGTGTAAAGTTTGCCGGTTTTCTGGTCGATGAACCCGACGGGCTGGCCCTTCTCGGCGCAGAGGGCACCGCACTTTGCGTGTTTGACTCCGCCCATGTCCATGGCGTAGCAGACTAGGTCCACCAGTTTTCCCTCCATGAGCTGGGCGGCGGGCGGGTTTGGCTGCCCGGCCGGGGCGTGGTCGGCCCAGAGGGCCAGGATCAGAACAGCGGCAAGTTGTTTCATGGGGTTCCTCCTAGGGGTTGGGGGTGAGCTGGCGGCGCAGTTGGCGCCCTCTCCAGATTTCGTAGATGGCCGGGTACACCAGCAACTCCATGATGAAGGAGGTGAAGATGCCGCCGATCAGGGGGGCGGCGATGCGCTTCATCACGTCCGTGCCGGCCCCGGTGGACCACATGATGGGCACCAGGCCCATGAACATCACCGCCACGGTCATCACCTTGGGCCGCACCCGCTTGACCGCCCCGTGGACAATGGCCTCGCGCAGGTGGGCCTCGGTCTGCATCCGGCCCTGGGCCTTCTGCTCCTCGTAGGCCAGGTCCAGGTAGAGCAGCATGAACACCGCGGTCTCGGCGTCCACCCCCATCAGGGCGATGAGCCCCACCCATACCCCGATGCTCATGTTGTAGCCCAGCAGGTAGAGCAGCCAGATGGCCCCGACCGCGGAGAAGGGTAGAGCCAGGAGGATGATGCCGGTTTTGGCGGCGGAGTTGGTGTTGAAGTAGATCAGCAGAAAGACCAGGAAGAGGGTGAAGGGAACCACCACCAGCAGCCGCTCCTCGACCCTTTCCATGAATTCGTACTGGCCGCTCCACACCAGGGTGTACCCGGGGGGAAGGGCCACCTTTTCCCGGACGATCCTCTTGGCCTCCTCCACGTACCCGCCCAGGTCGCGGTCGGCCACGTCCACGTACACGTACCCACTCAAGAGGCCGTTCTCGTTGCGGATCATGGCCGGGCCGGTGCTCAGGCGGATGTCGGCCAGTTGCGCCAGGGGGATCTGGACCCCGCCGGGTGTGGCCACCAACACCCGGCCCAGGGCCTCGGTGCTGCTGCGGAAGTCGCGCAGGTAGCGCACGTTGACCGGGTAGCGCTCGCGGCCCTCCACGGTGGTGGTGAGGTTGTCGCCGCCCACCGCGGACATCAGGTGCATCTGCACCTGATCCACGGACAGACCGTAACGGGCCAGGGCCTCGCGCCGCAGTTCGAAGTCGAGGAAGTAGCCGCCGGCGCTACGCTCGGCGAAGATGCTGCGGGTGCCGGGCACCTCCTTGAGCACCATCTCCAGGTGCTGGCCCAGTTCCTGAATCTTCACGAGGTCAGAGCCCAGCACCTTGATGCCCACCGGGGTGCGCACCCCGGTGGAGAGCATGTCGATGCGGGCCTTGATGGGCATGGTCCAGGCGTTGCTCACCCCGGGGAAACGCATGGCCTGGTCCATCTGGGAGACCAACTCCTCCGGGCTGATATGGTCGGGCCAGGCCCGCCGCAGGAGGCCCCGGAGCCACGAGGGGGCCCAGGAAGAGTACCAGCGGGGGACCTGGCGCCATTCTTCCACGGGCTTGAGGATGACGGTGGTCTCCATCATCGAGAAGGGGGCCGGGTCGGTGGCAGTCTCGGCGCGGCCGGCCTTGCCGAAGACCCGTTCCACCTCGGGGAAGGACTTGAGGATCTGGTCCTGGGTCTGGAGCAACTGGGCCGCCTCGGCCACCGACATGCCAGGCAGGGTGGTGGGCATGTAGAGGATGGAGCCCTCGTACAGGGGCGGCATGAACTCCGAGCCCAGGCGCTGGTAGACAGGGATGGTGGCCAGCACCACGGCAAGGGCGGCAAGCACCGTGCCCCACTTGTGCCGCAGGGTGAACTCCACCGCCGGGGTGTAGAGCCGGAACAGGAAACGGCTGATGGGGTGGTCCTCCTCGCGGCGGATCTTGCCCACCAGCACGGCGTTGGTGGCCCGGCACAGCCAGCGCGGCGAGAAGCTGAACTGCCGGGCGTGGGTGAAGAGCAGGCGCATGGCCGGGTCCAGGGTGATGGCCAGGATAGCGGCGATGATCATCGAAAAGTTCTTGGTGAAGGCCAGGGGCTTGAAGAGCCGGCCCTCCTGGGCCTCGAGGGTGAAGACGGGCATGAAGGAGACGGCGATGACCAGCAGGGCGAAGAAGCTGGGGCCGCCCACCTCCTTGACCGCGGCAATCACCACCTGCCGGTAGTCCTCCTTGCGGCCACTGGCCTCCCAGTGTTCCAGCTTCTTGTGGGTCTGTTCCACCACCACGATGGCGGCGTCCACCATGGCGCCGATGGCGATGGCGATGCCCCCCAGGGACATGATGTTGGAGGTCAGGCCCATCGCCTGCATGGGGATGAAGGCGATGATCACGGTGATGGGGATGGTGAGGATGGGGATCAGGGCGCTGGGCACGTGCCAGAGGAACACCAGGATCACCAAGCTGACGATGATCAGTTCCTCGGCCAGGGTGCCGGCTACGGTATCGATGGCCCGCTCGATCAGCTCGGCCCGGTCGTAGGTGGTGACGATCTCCACCCCCTTGGGCAGGGAAGGTCGGATCTCCTCTATCTTGACTTTGACCCGGTCGATGACGGTGAGGGCGTTCTCGCCCTGGCGCATCAGGACGATGCCGCCCACGGTCTCGCCCTGGCCGTCCAGTTCGGCTACTCCCCGGCGGATGTCGGGCCCCAGGGTGACCCGGCCCAGGTCGCGCACCAGGATGGGGGTGCCGGTCCGGGCATCGGCGCCCACGGCGATCTGCTCGAAATCGGCGATGGATTTGGCGTAGCCCCGGCCGCGCACCATGTACTCCCGGCCCGCCAACTCCACCAGCCGGCCGCCCACGTCGCGGTTGCCCTGGCGGATGGCCTCCAGCACCATCTTTAGGGAGAGGTCGTGGGCCGCCAGGGCGTTGGGGTCGAGGTTGACCTGGTACTGGCGCACGAAACCGCCCACCGGAGCCACCTCGGCCACCCCGGGCACGGCCTGCAAATAGTAGCGCAGGTACCAGTCCTGGAAGGAGCGCAGCTCGGACAGGTCGTGCTGCCCGGTGGTGTCCACCAGGGCGTACTGGAAGACCCAGCCCACGGCGCTGGCGTCGCGGCCCAGCTCGGTCTTCACCCCATCGGGCAGGCTGGGCAGGACGCTGTTGAGGTATTCCAGGGTGCGGGAGCGGGCCCAGTAGATGTCGGTCCCGTCCTCGAAGATGAGGTACACGTAGGAATAGCCGAAATCCGAGAAACCGCGGATGGACTTGACCTTAGGCGCCCCCAACATGGCGGAGATGATCGGGTAGGTCACCTGGTCCTCGATGAGGTCGGGGCTGCGGTCCCAGCGGGAGTAGACGATAACCTGGGTGTCGGACAGGTCGGGGATGGCGTCGAGGGGCATCCGCTGCATGGACCACAGTCCGCCCAGGCACAGGGCCGCCACCAGGGTGAAGACGAGGAAGCGGTGGGTAGCGCAGTAGTCGATGATCCGGTTGATCATGGCGGGCTCCCTAGTGCTGATGGCCGGACATGGCCCCGAGGGCGGCCTTGAGTTGGCTCTCGGAGTCGATGAGGAAATTGGCGCTGGTGAGGACCTCTTCCCCCTCTTCCAGGCCGGCGAGCACCTCGTAGCCCTCCCCGGCCCGGCCGCCCAGGCGCACCTGGCGCGGCTCGAAGCGGCCCTCCCCTTTGGCGACAAAGACGATGCGGTGCTCCCCCGAATCGAGCACGGCGCTCCCGGGCACCACTAGCCCCTCGCCGCGCTGGGTCTGGATCTCCACGTTGGCGAACATCCCCGGCTTCAGCTTCCAGCCTGGGTTGGACAGCTCGACTCGCATCTTGGCGGTGCGGGTCTGGGACTCGAGGTAGGGGTAGATGTAGACCACCTCTCCCCGGAATTCCTCGCCGGGATAATAACTCAGGGTCACGCCTGCCCGCTGCCCCACCTGCACCAGGGGCAGTTCGTACTCGTAGAGGTCGGCCAGGACCCAGACATCGGCGAGATCGGCCAGGGTGTAGAGGTCCTCCCCGGCCTCCACCCGCATCCCCTCCAGAGCCTGCTTCTCGACCACGAAGCCGTCGCTGTGGGAGAGGATGCTCACCTCCAGCAGCGGCTTGCCGCTGCGCTCCAGCTCGGCGATCTGGCCCTCCGAGACCTCCCACAACTGGAGCCGGCGGCGGGCCGCCTCCAGGAGACCGGCCGAGCCGGCGGCCACGTCGGCGAAGGGGCTGTCCCCCAGGCGTTGCCTGGCCCGTAGCGCCAGCAGGTACTCCTCCTGGGTGGCCACCAGCTCGGGGCTGTAGAGGGTGAAGAGGGGCTGGTTTTTCTTGACCAGTTGCCCGGTGTAATTGGCGAAGATCTGCTTGATCCAGCCGTCGATGCGGGTGTGGACGTGGGCCACCTTGCGCTCGTCGTAGTCCACCTTGCCCACGGTGCGGATGGTCTGGTCCAGGGGCCGGCGCTCCACCGGGCCGGTCCGCACCCCGATAAGTTGCTGGCGCTCCGGGGAGATCTTCACCTCGGCCTGGCCGGGCAGGGGGACGTTGACCTGCTCCTCTTCAAAGGGCACCCGGTCCATGCCGCAGATGGGGCATTCGCCAGGCTGGTCCGAGACGTAGCTGGGGTGCATGGGGCAGTGGTACCTGATCGCCTTTTCGCCGGTGGCAGCCATGGTGTGGCCTTCGTGCCCCTCGGCGGTCGTGGCTACGGCCTGCGCCTCCATCGGCACCTGGTCCATGCCGCAGAGGGGGCATTCGGCCGGGTTATCGGCCACCTCCGCGGGGTGCATGGGGCAGTAGTAGGAGGTGGCTTCGGGTTGGTGCTCGGCGTGGCTGGCCGGTTCGGGTTTCTCGGCGCAACTGACGGCCAGGAATGCGAGCAGACCGGTGAACAGCACGAGAAAGCGCATGGTTAGTTCTCCTGGGCGAGGACCGGGGCGGCCACCACCTCTTCGAGGAGGGCGACGGCGCGGTGGTAGTCGGCCAACTGTTCCCGCAGCATCAGTTCGTTCTCCAGCAGGAGGCGGGTGTTGTCCAAGAGCATCAGGAAGTCCACCTGTCCCACCCGGTAGGCGGTCAGGGCCGATTCGAGGGCAAAGGCGGCCTGGGGGAGGATGGCGGCCTGGTACAGCTCGACGAGGCGGCCGGCAGTGGTGGCCATGCTGGAGAAATCCCGCACCTGGGCCAGGACCATCTGTTCGGCGGCGCGGCGGTCCTCCAGGGCGGCACGGTGGCCGGCCAGGGCCTCCTGCACCCCGTAGGCCCGCCGCTGCCGCTGCCAGGGCAACTCCACCTCCACCATCACCTGGTATAGGTCGTCGAAACCGCCCCTGGTCTGCCAGCCGGCGCTGAAGGCGAAATCGGGGCGGTACTCCTTGCGCATCAGGGCCACCTCCACCTGGCTGGCCTCTACCCCCCGCTGGCGGGCGCGCAGTTCGGGGTTGTGGGCCAGGGCCAGGCGGTCCAATTCCTGGGGAGGCAGCAGGGGCTGGGGTGGACCGAGGGTGTCAGGGAGGTCCAGGGCTTGGCCTGGGGAGCGGTCCAGCAGGCTGTTGAGCATGGAGCCGGCTGCGTGGTGGCGCTGCTCCAGGGAGAGTCGGCGCTGCTCCAGCATGGACAGTTCCACCTGGGCCTTGAGCAGGTCCTGCTGCATCCCCTGGCCCACGCTGTAGCGGGCCCGGGCCGTCTCTTCAAACTGGCGCAGCAGGGAGCGGGTGCGCTCCACCACCTCCAGCCCCTGGTGGGCGAAGGCCAGGTCGAAGTACGCTGCCTGCACTCGGGCAGCCACCGAGCGCCGGGCCGCCTCCACCATCTCCCCGGCGGCCTCGGCCTCCATCTCGGCCTTCTCCTGCCGCAGCCGGCGCTTGCCCGGATAGGGGATGGGCTGGGAGAGGCTGATCCCGGCCATGTACATGTCCATTTCTTCTGGGGGGAGATCCCCGTGGCCGGCGTCGAGGGGTTGCACCTCGCGCAGAAAGGCCGGGCTGCGCTCGAACCCCACCTGGAGCATGGGGTCGGGCAGGGCTCTGGCCTGGGGGGCCTTGGTTCTGGCCATCTCCCACATCCGCTGGGCCCGGAGGACCTCGGGGTTGTGGGCCAGGGCCTCTACGAGCAGGGACTGGAGAAAGAGGGGGGGTTGGCCCCCGGCGGGCAGGGCGAGCAGTACAAGGATCGCGATATACCGGTTCATGGGGCTTTCCTCTGCCGCAAGGAGGAAGTGCCGGGGCAAACCGAATAGGCAGTTTCCCCAGTGCAGGTGGTCAACGAAACGGAAGACGCAGAAAGGACGGAATGATTACACCCGCCCCAAGAGGGAGGGTCAGCGGCAGCGGCTCAGATGCGGTAGGAGCGGTGCAGTTGGTAGAGCAAGGGGGGCGGGGCGCCCGAGTGGGCAGGGGAAAAAGCGAGGGTAGCTGGCCCCATGGAAAACGAAGCGCCCAGGTGCAGGGTCGGGGCCGGCAATTCCAGCAACACCACTGGGGCGGGCGGGGCCGCAGGAGAGACCGGCACCGGCGCGGCGGGAGCTTCCCCAGGGCAGCAGTACGCGGCACCAAAGGCCGGAATGTCGCAGGCAGGCGCCTGGGGGTGGCAGCAGGCTTGCGCCTCTACCACCGACTGGCCGGCGCACTGGGCCGCATGGCTGGCCGCCTGGGCGGCCGACAGCGCCAGGGAGAAACTCAGGAGGAGGGCGAAGAAGGTACGCATAGAGGAACCTTTAGGTACGAATATATCTGGAGATGGGTTCTGGCACAAATCGTGCCAGGGACCTCGGGAAGGACCGGGCCGCGGCCAAGCCCTGACAGAACAGAGGCTTTGGGCCCCTGCCCCGGTGGGGTCGGGATTGGGCCGGGTGGGTCCCATCTCCGCACTACCGGGACGCTAGCGCCCTACCCCTTGAAGAGTTCCCGCCGTCCCACCTGACTGCACAGGGGGCAGCGGTGGGGATCGTGGCCCCGGGCCGGGCAGTGCTGGCGGCCAAAATAGATGATTTGGAGATGGAGATGGTTCCAGCGCTCCTGGGGAAAGAGGCGTTTGAGGTCCTTTTCGGTCTGCAGCACGCTCTTGCCGCTGGAAAGGCCCCAGCGCCAGGCCAGGCGGTAGATGTGGGTGTCCACGGGGAAGGCCGGTTCACCAAAAGCCTGGGCCACCACCACCTGGGCCGTCTTGTGGCCCACCCCAGGGAGGGCCTCCAGCTCCTCCAGGGTGCGGGGCACCTGCCCCTGGTGGCGCTGGCAGATGAGCTGGGACAGCCCGTTCAGGGCCTTTGCTTTCTGCGGGGCCAGGCCGCAGGGGCG
>Ga0194132_10011993_pt1 | contig 10932 bp, 6 predicted proteins | sample TA2KigOf80mmetaG_FD_148612 | JGI IMG/M metagenome (GOLD analysis project Ga0194132, IMG submission 148612) | Freshwater microbial communities from Lake Tanganyika, Tanzania - TA2015054 Kigoma Offshore 80m | ecosystem: Environmental > Aquatic > Freshwater > Lake | place: Tanzania: Lake Tanganyika... | reverse complement strand
CACTGGACCTTGCGCGGCGCCAATGCCATCTCGGCTCTGCGCTGTCTGGACCTAAGCAACCTATGGGAAGACTTCTGGGAATCCCGACGGGCCAGCTAAAATTCACCCACAAATTTGTCGCACACCCAGCCGAGCCGGGCAGCTGAGCCGTTGGCGCTGTGCCCAAGATCGAGCTGATCTCGTGGCGCCCGTCGCCGCCAGCAGGAGTTCTTTGTGTGTTTCCCACGGGGACAGGCACGTGACGGTACTACGAGTGCACGGATTGCTTCCGTTTCTAGCGAAGCACATGGGTGCTTCACTCTGGAGTTTCTACACGCTAGTGCTGCACGGGCAAGATACCCATGCCACATCGAAGCCGTCACTCCCGCGCAAGGGAGCCCGGGGATGGTTGGGGCTAACCCTCAAGTACCGGTACCCACAGTAAGACGGGATTCCCGCTTTTGCGGGAATGACGATATGGTACCTACTGGCCTAGCCATAGCTAGAGCAAGTCTAGGCCAAGGGCGCCACTGACGTGGCGCCCAGGCGAAGCACGCGAGTGCTTCACTGGTGGCGCCTGCCTGGCGACCGGCACAAGCCTGGCGTCGTCACGCCAGCGGCCTTCGGCTGGAGTTCGAATCCATCGACCTAATCTGCTATATTCTTTCCCGTGTTGCGAGCTCTCCAACGATGAACCGGTTGTCGAAATTGTCGCGCCTGGCAGCCTGTGCGAAGCGGTATCGTCTTCGCCTTGCCATCGGCGTCGTTTGTGTCACGCTTTCAAATCTGGCGGGGGCTGTCTCGCCGCTGGTGCTCAAGCACGCCATCGATTCTTTGGGTGCGTTCATCTCGAAAGAGCGCCTGTTCTATTTCGGCGCCCTCATCTTGCTATTTGCCGTTCTGGAAGGCGTCTTTCTCTTTCTCATGCGCCGCATCATGATTGGTGCGTCGCGCCTGATGGAATACGACCTCCGAAACGATCTCTTTGCCCACTTGCTCGGGCTTTCGCGACGCTACTACCAGAACCACCGCACCGGCGATATCATGTCGCGGGCGACCAACGACTTGAATGCCGTTCGCATGATGCTGGGACCGGGCATCATGTATTCGGTGAACACCCTCATCCGGCTTGCGATCGTGGTGTTCCTGATGCTGCGCATCAACGGTGCGCTCACACTGTTCGCGCTCCTCTGTGTCCCGGCGGTGGCCTTCTCGGTGAAGTATTTTGGCGCGGTCATCCACCATCGTTACGAGAAAATCCAGGAGACGTTTTCGGAAATCAGCGCGCGCGTCCAAGAGAATCTATCGGGAGTGCGGGTCATCAAGGCGTTCACGCAGGAGGAAAGCGAGATTCTCGAGTTCAAACGGCTCAGCCAGGAGTACATCCACAAGAACCTGCAATTGATCCGTGTGTGGGGGCTTTTCTATCCGGTGCTGGGCTTTCTCCTTGGTCTGGGAGGTGTGTTCGTTCTGTGGTACGGAGGGCGCCAGGTGATTGCCGGACGCATGACCTTGGGAGACTTCGTAGCTTTCAATGCTTACTTGGGCATCCTGACCTGGCCTATGGTTGCGCTGGGATGGGTGATCAACATCGTGGAACGTGGCACCGCTTCTGCCGGCAGAATGAACCAGATTCTCGATGCGCGCCCCGAGATCTTCGACGAATCGGTCAAGATCCACCGGGCACAAGGCGTTTCCCGCAGGGGCGGCCCCCCGGCAGTTCTGGTCGATGCGAGCCAAACGCCCCCAATCCGGGGAGAGATCGAGGTTCGCAATGTCTCGTTCGCCTACAACGGCCAGCCGGTCCTCAAGAACATCAACCTGCGGATTCCTCAGGGAGCGACCTACGCGATTGTCGGAGAAACCGGGTCAGGGAAAACCACTCTGGTGAGCTTGTTCGCACGCGTCTATGATGTGACGGAGGGAGAAATCCGCATCGACGGCCTGCCACTGGCGCAGTATTCATTGTGCACGCTCCGCTCGAACCTGGGCTACGTTCCTCAGGAGACCTTTCTGTTCAGCGAAACGATCGGTGACAATATTGCGTTTGGTGTCGAGAAAGCTTCGTTGGAAACGATTCGCGAGGCGGCTCGGCTGGGCGACATTCTTCCCGACATCGAGGACTTTTCGAAGCGCTTCGATACGATGATAGGCGAACGGGGCATCACACTTTCCGGCGGACAGCAGCAGCGCACGGCCATTGCTCGCGCGCTGATTCGCAATCCTCGAATCCTGGTGCTCGATGATGCCCTTTCGAGCGTCGATACCGCCACCGAAGAGAGGATCCTAGGGTATTTGAAGGAGGTCATGGGCGGCCGAACGTCGATTCTAATTAGTCACCGCGTTTCTACGGTGAAGTTTGCAGATCAGATCATCGTTCTAAAAGGTGGAGAAATCGTGGAGCGCGGCACGCACGAGGAACTGGCCGCGCGGGATGGGTACTATTCGGACTTGTACCAGAAACAGCTGCTGGAGGAGGAATTGACCGAAAGCTAGCGCGTTTTTTCTGAAGCTCGGAAAGAGGTTAGGACTCAAGTCCCCAGCAGACGACGGATGGCAGCCCAAGGGTGCATCGGCTGCACTGGGCGCGGTGGAAAGCCGCGCGGGTCGCGTTCTCAGTCCCGGCATGCCTACGCGAGCAGCCGTTTCACCAGCTCGCCGTGGACGTCAGTCAATCGGAAGTCGCGTCCTTGGAAGCGGTAGCTCAGCTTGGTGTGATCGAAACCCAGCAGGTGCAGGAGGGTTGCGTGCAAGTCGTGCACGTGAACTCTGTCCTTCACCGCGTTGAAGCCCAGCTCATCGCTTTCGCCCAGCGAGATTCCGGGCTGGATGCCCCCGCCTGCCAGCCACATGGTGAACGCGTTGGGATGGTGATCGCGCCCGTCGTTGCCTCCCTGAACCATCGGCGTGCGCCCGAATTCGCCTCCCCAAATGACGAGAGTGCTGTCGAGCAGGCCCCGTTGCTTCAGGTCTCGGATCAGCGCCGCACAGGGTCGATCGGTGTCTTCGCAGTTCTTGCGCAGATCCCTCACGAGGTTGCCGTGCTGGTCCCAGGCTTCGTGGTAAAGCTGGACAAAGCGCACACCCCTTTCGACCAACCGCCGGGCCAGCACGCAGTTGTTTGCGAACGACGGCTTGCCCGGCTCGGCGCCATACATCTCGAGCAGCTTCTTGGGCTCCTTCGAAAGATCCATTAGCTCTGGAGCGCTCGTTTGCATTCGAAACGCCATCTCGAACGAGTTGATTCGGGTTGCGATTTCCGGGTCTCCCGTTGCCGCTAACCTCATCTGGTTCAGCCGGCGCAAGCTGTCGAGCGAGTCGCGCTGAAGCTGCGGGTCCAGCCCTCGGGGGTTCGACAGGTAGAGTACCGGATCGCCACTGCCGCGAAAGTGAACCCCCTGGTAAACCGTTGGCAGGAAGCCGCTGCCCCAGCAGGAATTGCCTCCGCTGGGTCCTTTCTTGCCCGAGCTGAACACGACAAACGCGGGCAGGTCCTGGGATTCGCTCCCGAGGCCATAGGTCACCCACGAGCCGAAACTCGGCCGGCCAAACTGCTGCGAACCTGTGTTCATGAGGATCTGCCCTGGAGCGTGGTTGAAGGCGTCGGTCGCCATCGACTTGACGAAGGTAATATCGTCGACGACCGTCGAAAGGTGGGGCAGCAACTCGGACAGCTCCGCGCCGCTTTGGCCGTATTTCGCGAACTTGAACCGAGGCCCCAGGAGCTTCGAATTAGGATTGATGAAAGCCGCTCGGTAGCCTTTTAGCAGGTCCGGAGGCGGTAGCGTCCCATCGAACTTCGCCAGCTGTGGCTTGAAGTCAAACAACTCCAAGTGGCTGGGTGCACCCGCCATGAAGAGAAAGATCACGCTTTTGGCCTTCGGCGCGTAGTGTGGCGCCTTGGGCGCCAATGGGTTGGGTGGCGCCGTCTGAAGGGACGACGCGAATCCCGAATTCTGCAGGAGCTGACCAAATGCCACGGCCCCGAGGCCGACGCCGCATTGTTCGATGAACCAACGCCGGCTGACCTGTCTCGGGTCTTGGTTTCGGTAGAGGTGATCCTGGCAGTTCATGCGTGCCCCCCCTGGGTCTAGAGATAGCTGGTTCAATAAGAAACGATTACACTTTACCGGCATGAACTGGATTTCGTCAATCGACGATTCGGCGGTCCGGTCGGCGGCAGCCGGCCTGTTCGAAGCATTTCGAAAATGCTGCTCTCATCTTCCGAGCGTGGTCCGCGGATCCGCTCAGAAGCTGCCAGAAGGGCCCAGTAACCTTCCGACAACCTGAAACAATACGATTGGAGCGAACATGATCGACATTCGAGAAGCCCAACATCAGCTCTCCGAGGCAGGCCTCGATGGGTGGCTGCTCTACGATTTCCAAGGCCTCAATCCCATTGCCAAGAAACTTGTCGGATTGCAATCGGGCATGTTGACCCGGCGCTGGTACTACTGGATTCCGAAGCAAGGGGATCCTGTTGTGCTCTGTCATCGCATCGAACGCTCCGGCTTTGAGTCGCTGAACACGCCCGTGCGGACGTTCCGAAGCTGGCAGGAGATGATTGATGGCTTGAAGCAGATGCTTGAGGGACACACGACGATCGCCATGGAGTATTCTCCGCTCTGTTCGGTTCCCTACGTTTCCCGCGTGGACGCAGGCACCGTCGAGGCGGTCGAAGGCTTGGGGAAAAGAGTTGTGTCCTCGGCCGACCTGGTTCAGTACTTTCAGTCCCGTTGGAGCCAGCAGCAGTTCGAAATGCATTTGGAAGCCAGCCGGTTGCTGATGGCCGTGTTGTTTCAAACCTTCCAGGCCGTGGCTGACGCAGTGCGGCAGGGGGATCGTCTCAGCGAGTATGCGGCGCAGCAGGGCATGCTCGAGCGCTACCGCCGCTCTGGCCTGACGACGTTCTCGCCGCCGATCGTGGCCGTCAACGAAAACAGCGGCAAGCCACACTACGAACCGTCTGAAGCCGGCTCCGCCGAAATCCGCCGCGGTGATCTGCTATTGATCGATTTCTGGGGAAAGCTCGACAAGCCGGAATCGGTGTATGCAGACTACACTTGGGTGGCCTACCTGGGGGACGCGGTACCCGGCCAGATCGCGAACATCTGGCAGATCGTTCGTTCGGCTCGCGACGAGGGTGTGGCTTTCGTCAAAACGAACTACCCCTCGCGGAAGATTCAGGGCTGGGAAGTAGACAATGTCGTTCGAAGCTACATCTCCGAAAGGGGCTTTGGCGAGTCCTTCATTCATCGCACAGGCCACAACATCGGCGAAGACGACCACGGCACCGGCGCCAACATGGACTGCCTGGAAACCAAAGACGAACGGCACCTCATCGCCAACACCTGCTTTTCCATCGAGCCGGGCATTTACCTGCCTGAGTTTGGAATTCGTTCCGAGGTCAATCTGTACTTGGAGAAGGACGCCGTGGTCGTCACCGGCGAGCCGGTGCAGACCGCGATTCACCGCATCGATTGCGGCTGATGGCTGCCTCCAAGGCACAGGCTGGCCTTGGTGGTGTCCCAGCTCCAGTTGGAGACAACTTGCCTTCCAGGTCAAAAGCAGTGACCTTCACGTACTCGGGGATTGCATGTCCCGACCAGTCGGAACGCTGCCTGACATGCCCCATTCTTCTGCTTCAACGCTTCGAAAGCTTACAAAAAGTTGCCGACGTATATCACCCCTACTCCATGCCCTACCAGCATTTCGAGGTCTTCTATTGTCGCGGCCTCAAGCAGCCTCTAAAGGAGATCTGGCCACCATTAAAGCAGCGGAATTGAAGTGCAACAATGTGGTCATCCCCAGACAGAGAACTGCTGCGTGTCTACGGCATGTGGCTCGCCCGCTACCGCGGACTGAAGAAGGGCTAGCACTGTTGTTCATCAGATGAGTTCTTTGCGGGAATGACCAGATGCAGGACTGCTGGTCGGCACAGACGGGCGGTTCGAGAGGAGTGGCAATGGTTGCCGGCATTCCTGCGCGCCCGACGGCGTTGTTGGCTGCTTGCGCTGGGAAGCGCGAGTCCTAGCAAGCTCTGGTCGCTTTGATCCCTGAGCCCTTGACCCTAAACCCAGAGTTACTCGGTTCCTTTACGCCTTCGCGGTTTGCTTCTGCCTTGTTCAGGCGAGGATTTCCGTGACGACGCGCGCCGGGAATTGGTCCGTGAGTCGTTCTTTGAGTCCGTGGCGCTCATGAACCAGATCGCGAAAGTTCATGCCGAGCAGGTGTAGCATCGTGGCATGAAAATCGTGAACGCTGACGCGATTCTCCGCGGCTTTGTGGCCGATGTCGTCAGTTGACCCGTACGTGACACCTCCCTTGATGCCTCCACCCGCCATCCATAGGCTGAATCCGTTTGGGCCATGATCTCGGCCTGCCATGTTCGGGTCTCCGCGGGTCTGAGAGAGCGGCATTCTTCCGAACTCGCCACCCCAAATCACCAAAGTACTATCCAACAGTCCCCGTTGCTTAAGGTCTGCCAGCAGCGCGGCCGCGGGCTTGTCGGTCTTGCCGCACGCATAGCGCAGGCTCTCGGCCAAGCTGGAGTGAGAATCCCAGATCTGCGATTCGATGAAGATCTGCACGAAACGCACTCCGCGCTCAACCAGGCGGCGAGCCATCAGGCAGCGTTTGCCATAGGACGCCGTCTGTTCCTGGTCCAGCCCGTACATCTGCCGCGTCTGTTCGCTTTCCTGCGACAGATCGAGAGCGTCGCTGGCCGCCAATTGCATGCGCGCGGCGAGTTCGTAAGCGGAGATGCGCGCATCGAGGTCCGGCTGCGACGGGCGGGACTTGCGGTGGCTCACATCCAGGCGGCGGAGCAAACGCCGCTCGGCCTCAAGCAAGGCGTTGGGAAGCTCCTCGCTGGGTGTCAGGTTCAGGACGGGCGGCCCTTCGGAGCGGAAGCGCGTTGCCTGATAGACTGGTGGCAGCCAGCCCGACTGCCAGTTTTGAATGCCGTTGATGGGTAAACCCTTGGGATCATCCAGAACCACATATCCCGGCAAATTCTGATTTTCGCTTCCCAGTCCGTAGGTCACCCACGCGCCCAGAGACGGGCGTCCCGGAAGCGTGCGGCCGGAGTGCATCAGATAGAGTGCTGGCTCGTGATTGAAGTGCTCGCCGTGCATCGAGCGGATCAGAGCGATGTCGTCGGCACGCTGTGCCAGATGGGGTAGAAGCTCGGAAATTTCCATGCCGCATCGGCCGCCGCGCAGGAACTTGAACGGAGACGGCAGAAGGCCGCCAACCTCGTTGGTGAACTCGATCTGGTTCAGAATGTCTCGCGGGGCTGCAGCCCCCGCAAATTTCTGGAGCGCCGGTTTAGGATCAAAGAGGTCGACCTGGCTGGGGCCGCCGTTCATGAATAGATGGATGACCGCTTTGGCTTTTCCAGGGAAGTTTGGCGGGCGTGGTTTCAGATCGTGCGCGCGCAAGGCCTCCTCAGGCGAGGCTTGCAGAGGACTGGCGTCGAACAGATCGCGGCCAAACAGCCAGGCGAGCGCAGCCCCGTGAACACCACTGGCGAGGCGAGAAAAGAAGTCACGCCGGGACGGGATCGAAGTTGTGGATAGGGTAACCAATGGCTTTGTCCTCGACATTCTTGAACCGGTAGAGCGCGATGTCCTCGCCTCGCCCGCGTTGTTGTGCATCGCGTGGCGGCGGGTCGAAGACAACCGGACTACCTCCTTCCAAAAACGAGAGTAGAGTTTCTCGACTGGAGCACAAACAAGCCAAACGCACTCGAAGCCGCCACGGCACGCCGCCGCGGTCTAGTCGATGTACAGGAATTCCCCGGAACTAAGCATCGCATGCGCGAGCGAGCTCAAGGCGTACCACTCCGCGGTCATCGCTCTTGGAGCTTGGTCATTTTGCTTGTCCAAGTGGGTTGCCCAATGCTTCGCCAATTCGTCGAACGAGGATAGAGCCTGCTGCACTTCCCGCAGTGTCGGCGTCCGGGAGACCGTCCGTAGGTAGAGCTGGCGGATTCGCTGGGCGCGGCTCGCTGGGAATTCATCGATCAGCCTTCCCGCCAGATATCGAGCATGCTGTCGCGTCGTATCGCCGTTCGTCATCTGCAATGCTTGCGGCGACACGTTCGACTGGCGCCTCTCTGTGCAGTTAGGAGACATGCGAGGCTGATCGAAGACCTCCAAAAGGGTCACCGGCGTCTTTCTCCGCTTCAGAACATAAATGGCCCTGCGCCATCCGGTCTTGCCACCCTTGGCGATAATCTCTCCACTTGGCTTTTCTTCAATCTCAGCCGGCCTTCCGAACTGCTGAAGGTCCAGCCGTCCCGTCGCTCCGAGGATCGAATCGTAGAGGCTTTCGGCGTCGAGCCTGCGAAGGGGTATTCTGGAGAGCCAGATGTTTTCCGCATCCGATTTCAGGGATTCCGGACTGACTCGAGAGCTCTGGCGATACGCAGCCGAGGTCATGATCAATCGATGAAGAGCTTTGATGCTCCATCTCTGGCGCACAAATTCGGTGGCGAGCCAGTCCAGCAACTCAGGATGCGTTGGAGGCTGGCCCGAACGTCCGAAATTCGCCGGAGTTGGAACCAGACCCCGGCCAAAGTGGCTCATCCAGATGCGGTTCACCATGACTCGCGACGTAAGGGGGTGATTCGGTTGCGTCAGCCAGTGTGCGAGCGCCAGACGGTTCCCGCTGCTGTCTCGCTGGGAACCAAGCGAAACGGGCTGGAACGGCTGCAGCCCGGCGGTCCTCAGAGCGGACGGGACTCCCGGGTAGACCCGCTCTCCAATGGATTGAGCTTCACCTCTTCGGAGCACGTACACCGGAGCCGATTGGCCACCCATATCGAAGAGTGCGCGTATCTGCGGCTTGGCTTGCAACTGTTGCTTCAAAGTGGCAAGCGGCTTCCTGATCTTGTCGGCTTCGGTCTTGAAATCGGGAAACTTTTTGGCCAGCTCATCGATCGACGCCGCGAGAATGCCCTTGTGTTTTTCGGCCAGCTCCCGTTGAGCAGCCGAACGACGGTCTTCTGGAGTTGCAACGAGTGCGCGTAACTCCTCCTGAACCGACTGGGGTAAAGAGGCCAGCCCCTCTTCAAGCAGCCGTTGCCGCCATGGCGTGGCCTCGGCCTCGAGCGCTGCTTCGAGCTGCTTGATTTGGGAGTTCAACGGGGCATTGAAAGCCTCGATTTCTTTACGCTCGCTCTCAAGAGCGACGTCCAGCACACGCTTGGAAGCGCTGACCCACTCGTATGGATCGTACGCCGTGTGCAGGATAGCGCTGAGCCGGTAATAGTCGCGCTGGGGAATTGGATCGTACTTATGATCGTGGCATCGCGCACAACTCATGGTGAGGCCCATGACGGTAGAACTCAGGATCTCGACCTCGTCGGCAATGACGCCCACCTTCTCTTCGATTGAAGCATTGGATGGCGAGTCGGTTGGGTCGGGGGCCATGCGCAGGAATCCGGTTGCCGCGAGCGTGTCGATCGTCTCCGGCGTCACTTCGCGCAACTGCCTGTAATCCACCAGCTCGTCACCGGCGATCTGCTCCACCAGGAAACGATCGTAAGGCTTGTCGCTGTTAAAGGCGCGAATCACATAGTCGCGATAGCGCCAGGCGTTTGGACGAATGTCGTCTGCTTCTTTGACGCCTTCGGAATCGGCGTATCCGGCCAGATCCAGCCAAAGTTGAGCCCACCGTTCTCCGTATTGTGGCGAGGCGAGAAGCCGATCGATCAATCGCTCATAGGCATCGGCTCGCGGGTCGGTCAGAAACTCCTGCGCTGCTTGAGACGAAGGCGGCAAACCCGTCAAGTCCAGATAGGCTCTGCGCACCAACGTGAGCTTGGATGCTTGGGGAGCATAGCTGATCCCATTGCTTTCCAGTTTCTGGAGAAGAAAGGCGTCGATAGGGTTGCGAACCAGCCGTGCGCTGCGGACACGCGGGACTGCAGCAGCCACCGGAGGGCGAAACGACCAGAAGTCGAGGTCCTTCTCGGGGACCCCGGAATTGGCGTCGCCGGCCACGCCGGCTTCGGTCGGATCGGTTTGTGCGCCGCCTGCGATCCACTTTTGTACCGTGGCCACCTCGGCACTGGTTGGAGGACGCACGTTGTTCTCGTACAAGAGCTTCGCAGGAGGCATCTCGCCTGCAGCAATTCGCTGGTAGAGCAGACTCTCCTCCGGTTTGCCCGGGACCAACGCGGGTCCGGATTTGCCACCCTTCAGGCGACTTTCCTGTGTTCGCAAGTCCAAGCCGCCTTCCTTTCTCCTTTTGCCGTGACAAGTGACGCAACGCATTTGGAAAATCGGCAGGACCTGTTGCTCAGTGACCGCCAGCTCGACAGTCTTCACGGCCGACCGAGCACCCTGATCGATCCATTGCCGAATTGCTTTGACTTCATCGGGAGTTAGCTTTGTCCCCACTGGGGGCATTGCTCCCGAAGCGACCTTGCTGACGAGCAAACTGGCGCCGGAGTTGCCTGCCGAAACTGCGAGGCCTGACTTGCCACCTTTGATCAAAGAGGCATAGCTGCGCACGTCCAGGTCTCCCTGTGGGGCTTCTTCGCCATGGCACTGTACACACTTCTGCTGAAAGACCGGCAGAACTGTCGATTCGAAAGTCAACCCTTGACCAGCATCGGCCAGCGCAATCGAAGGCAGAAGCGCCAGGAGGAGGCACGTGGCCTCGAGGTACTTCAATCCGGTTAGGCCGACCGTACGGCGAATCATCATTCGAACCCCCTCCGGCGCCCGGAGTTGTGAAGAACTGCGGTTTCGGAGCTCCCCGTCCGAGCAAGTGGGAACTGGGAGCCAAGTTCGGCATTGAATTTTGACCTCGTCATCGCCCACCTTCTTCGTTGGTTTTTCCCCATCGAGCCTTGGCGAACTCGAGCGAACGAAGCTGCTTGGATTCGGGCCTCACTCGGGTCATCGAAAGTCGCCATGAATAACGGGGCCATCCAGCCTA
>Ga0194132_10011992_pt1 | contig 10935 bp, 11 predicted proteins | sample TA2KigOf80mmetaG_FD_148612 | JGI IMG/M metagenome (GOLD analysis project Ga0194132, IMG submission 148612) | Freshwater microbial communities from Lake Tanganyika, Tanzania - TA2015054 Kigoma Offshore 80m | ecosystem: Environmental > Aquatic > Freshwater > Lake | place: Tanzania: Lake... | reverse complement strand
GGGGGGGGGCGAAGTCTCAAGGTGAGGCGTGCTGGTTCTTCCAGACTAAATTGGAGAGAACAGTGTGAGGTGGCTCTAATTTGTGTCTTGTAGTGCTAGGGTATCACCCCTCATCCTACACCTTCTCCCACAAGGGGAGAAGGAATTTTCTCGCAGGCCATCAACTCTCTCATGAACGCCATATCGTAGTCCTTACTAGGCGTTCACATGGGAAGCAAAAATGAACGCCGTTAAGAACTGATGGCGCGGAACATATCGGAGAGGATGGGGCAGTCTTTGCAGTCTTTGGTGGAGGGCGGGGGTGAGGGCAGTTTGTGGAGGGTGGAGGCTTTATGGAGCAGGGTGGGGATTAGCTTGTCGGGTTCCAGGGGGACTTCAACGATTCGGGCGGCCAGGGACATGATGAAGCCTTGACCGTTGACGGACTGGGGGAGGGAGGCGGTGGCCGGGTCGGTGACAGGCTCCATGTAGACGAGGACGATTTTGGAGACTGGGGAGAGGCCCAGCCGATTGCCGAGGTAGGCGTAGCCGTTTAGCTGGGCGTGGTAGATGGGGAGGAGAGTTTCCTGGCCCGGGGTGTATCGAGCGGTCTTGTAGTCGGCGATGGTGTGGCCGCCGCCACGCATGTGAAAGATGGCGTCGGGAGTGCCGCGGAGGGTGACGCCTGTGGAGGGGTCGGTGAGGGAGAATTTGGAGTAGTGGGGCGGGTCGACGCACTGGTCGATTTCTCCAAGGGGGGCGAGCCAGGCGGGAAGACATCGCTCTCGATGGAAATAGCGGTTAACGACGTGTTTATTATAGGAGTCGATGCTGCTGAAGATGCCCGGGAAGGTCTGGTAGGGGAAGCGTTTAAGGTGGAGTTTGAGCCAGAGGCATCGCTGGCAGGCGCCGTCGAGGGCGAAACTGCCGAGGTCTTTGGCGGATATGACGAGACCGTTCAGATGCGGCCTCCGCGATTTTGGGGGAGTTTAGCAGGGCGTGTCTCTGGGCTGCTTTGGTGTTGGGGCACAAGATGTGGGGTGTTTTTGGTGGGTTCTATGAAAAGTAGGCCTTGATTTTAAGCGGAAGACCCTCATCACCCTTAGTCCCTCTTCTCCCGACTACGGGAGAAGAGGGAAAGAAAAAGATTTACCACAACCCCCTCTAACTCCCCCTTCGCCTTCCAGGCCGAAGGGGGAGCACCTGAGGAGATACCCAAATCCCGTCGGTAAAAAAGCGTGTGGTTTTCCATAAGCCAAGCCCTCAATGTGCATCACGCGTCTGCTAGACGTGGAAGAGAAATGAAGATCACCTCATTATCCCCTAGCCCCTTTTCCAATTCACATCGGGCCGATCCGCCACGGCGGACGAGCCTCCCCGATTGAATAGATGCTAAGGATGGGGAGATTTCGTCCTTCGTCCTCAACTTCGACAAGGTAGGAGAAGAAGGTGTACCTGAGGAGACCCATCCCAATGCCTCGTCTGCTCAAATAACGCGTGGTATGCGTAAGCCAAGCCATTCTTTTTGGAGTGGGGAAACTCCCTGGGCATATGGAGAGTTCCCTAACCAAGATTAGGTGCTGGCTCTATTGGAATGAAACCTGACTGAGTCCTTAATGTAATGGTTATTTATTTTTATCTTCTGGAAAGCTTCCGGGGGTCATTTGGCCACGAGACAGAAGAAGGCCGAAGCGCCGGTCCAAAACGGGGACGTTGTGAGGCCTTTGCTGATTATAAGGACGCTGCAGGAGGCGTGCTGGCTCATGGCAGTGGGGCTGGTGGGTGTGGTCTTGGCGCCAGAGCAGTGGATGCTGGGGCACAGCGAAGTGCCAAAGGTGGCGTTGGTGCGGTCGGCGGCGGCGGCGCTGATGGCGTTGTGGGCGCTGGAGTGGGCGTTTTCAGGCGGCGCAGGGCGGTCCGGGAAGAGCGCGCCGGGGGTCAGGCAGGAGCCGCTAAAATTTACACGAGTGAATTGGGTGTGGGCTTGCGCGTTTTTGTTCCTGGGAGCCACATTTCTCTCCACGGTATTTTCGCCGATTTGGAGGGTCAGCCTGTGGGGGCATGACCCAGGGTTCGACGGGTATAGCTTTTACAACATCGCGTCGTACGTGGCTATCTTCGCTGTCATCGCAACGCATGTAAAAAGCCAGGCGCAGGCGCAGCGCATCTTGTGGGCCGTGGTCCTGAGCGGGACGGCGGCGGGCGGGTACGCAATCGCGCAGCACTTTGGAAACGCTCCGTTCCTGGAGAGGGATGCGGCCAGGTCGACGGCATCGATGGGGAACCCGATATTCGCGGGGTCGTTCCTGCTGATGACGATTCTGGCGACGATGGCGGCTAGCCTGTGGATGAGCGACGGGAAGCGGATGTGGTGGCCGGGGCTTATCACAATGGCGCTATTGACGGCGCAGATGGCGGGGCTGGCGTTTACTTTGAGCCGAGGGCCGTGGGTTGGGACAGCGGTAGGCGTGGCGGCGTTTCTGGGGGCGACGCTGGTATTTTGCGGGGGCCGGAGATTTTGCGCCTTGCTTCTAGTAGTTATGGCTTCAGCGGGGATGGCGTTCGCGATTACCTTATTGCCGACGGGCGGCGCGGGAAATAATTCGGGCCCGCAGAATGCGACGGCGGACAGGGCAGCGAGCATCTATGGAGAGGTGACGAGCGGGTCGTTTACCGGCAGGATGAACTGGTGGCGGCAGACGGCCAATCTTATTTTGAACAGAGAGTGGTACGACGAAGAGCGATTCCCGGAGCTGCCGGAGCGTCCAAGCCCGGCGTCAATGTACCTGCTGGGGACAGGGCCGGAATCGTTGGACTATGTGCTGCCGCTGGCCGAGACATCGCACACAACGAGCGGCAGGGCGGGCCATGCGCACAATTTTATACTGCAGGACTTGGCGGAACTGGGGATATTAGGCCTCATGAGCCGTCTAGCGTTCTTGATGTCGCTTAGCCTGGCGTGTTTGGTCTGGCTGCTGAGAAGTCGAGGGGCAGTTTATCCTGTCTGGCTGCAATCGGCCCTGATTCTTACTTGCTCAATCGTGATGGGCCGGACGGTGGAGCAACTGGTGGGTGTCCCGCGGGTGGCGGATACGTCTATGTTCTGGGCGCTATCCGGTCTGGGCGTGGCGGCAATAGCGATGGCCGGCATGACAGGCGTAGTCAAATCGCAAACGAGTCCATTGAAGCCTCAGCGGTCGGTCCAAGTTACGCACTGGAAGCTGGGGGTAGGCGTGGCGGCGACTGTAGGGTGTCTGGTCTTTGTGTGGCAGACCAACATCAACCATTTGCAAGCAGCGATGGGGGCAGCATCGTCAGAGAGGAGCCTTGAGTCGGGGGACCTGCCGGCCAGCGCGATACAAATCGACAAGTCGGTGAGGCTGACTCCAGACGTGGGGCCCTACCAGATCAGGAGGGCGCTGGCGCTCAAAAGGCTGAGCGACGAAACAAAAAATCGACAGGAGAAGTTGAGACTGCTGACGGAGGGGTATAAGGGGCTAGAGGCCGCAGTGGCGTACAATCCGATGGACCACAGGGTGTGGGCAAGGTTGGGAGAGTTCGCGTCTTATATAGCGCAGATGGACGCGAGGTGGCATGAGAAGTCGGTCCGAAATTACGAAGTCCTGGCACAACTGCTGCCGAAGTACTGGCAGTCGCACACGGTGCTGGCTTCTGCACAGTTACAGGCGAGGCAGCCGAAGGCAGCGTTGGCCACGCTGCAAACCTCGACCTCATTGGCGAGTGACGCATCGTCGAAGGCGCAGACATTGTATCTGCTGGGGTGGGCTTTAAGGGACCTGGGACAGATGGACGAGTCGGCGGAGGCGCTGGAGGCGTCGATATCGATGGAGTCTAGCACGCACGCGAAGTCGATGCTGGAAGAGGTTAACGATAGGCAGGGGAGGCTGGTGTCGAGAGTTCAGGCGGCGGAGTAAGAGGATCGGAAAGAGACTTGGCGGCACCTGGTTTGTCACGCCTAAAGGAGCCCGGAATTCATAAAAGAGGGCGTGCCAAACAGCTACGATTGGATAACCCGTGTGTTATCATACAAGCCGTTTTGCAGCCAGCTACTATTCGGGACGGGACCCCATACTAAGCAACGCTAAGACACACAAATTGGGAATCAATAATTCCGATAGTCTGGATACGCCGGAAGCGTATCTTTCCAAAGACCCGTCCGGAATGAGGGAGCGGCTACGTAAATTCCCAGCCCAGTGCCGCGAAGCCTGGAACAGGGTTCAGGCATTCGAGATTCCGGCCAAGTATGCGAAGGTAAACAGGGTGGTTGTCGCAGGGATGGGGGGGTCGTCCATTGGCGGGGAGCTTGCGGCGGACCTGGTGTCGTCAGAAATCGAATTGCCGATGATGGTGTGCCGGGATTACAGCATTCCACATTTCGCCGACGAGAACACTTTAGTTCTTGTTTGCAGCAACTCGGGCGAGACGAGGGAGGCCCTTTCCGCCTTCAGGCAAGCGGTCAGCAAGAAGTGCAAAGTAGTGTCTATCACCACGGGAGGAACGTTAAGGGAAGAGTCAAAGAGATGCGGCGTTCCATTATTCGAAATCAACTACAAGGGCGAACCTCGCAGCGCCTTTGGATACAGTTTCCTTGTCCCCCTGGGGCTGCTTATGAAGCTTGGCCTTATCAGTGATAAGTCATCGGAGTTGATGTCCGCGCTGGCTGAACTGGATGGATTTGCTCCTAATCTGGCGGTGGAGAACCCAACGTCCGCCAATGCGGCCAAGAGGCTGGCTCGGGAGGTCAGAGACCGCCTTATAGTGGTGTATGGAGCGGGGATTTTCAGCGGGGTGGCCAGGCGGTGGAAGACGCAGTTAAACGAGAACGCTAAGTCGTGGGCTTTCTTTGAAATCTTACCCGAGGCGCAGCACAATTCGATACAGGGGTATTCCCTTCCGTCCCACGTAGGACGAGAGGCTTTTATTGTCCTGTTGAAGCCTGGATGCTTGGGTGAGGAGTTGGAGCATCGTTATATGATTGCGGAGGAGTTTTTACGGGAGCGCGGCATAGGCTACAGGGTAGTTGAGGGACATGGCGGGACGCCGCCGAGCCAGATACTTTCAACGGTGCTTCTGGGGGACTACGCAAGCTATTACCTGGCGATCTTGCAGGGTGTTGATCCTTCGCCGGTGCCGGCGATTGATATGGCTAAGGAGAGGCTGACGCTGCTGAGGAAACGCGCGTCGCGTTTGTAGGTTTGGGGCAGGTCTATTCCTCTTACTATGGAGATTGCCTGGAGACGTCTCACAGCAACTAGTACACGTCTCATATCTCGTTCCATTGATAACCTCTGGATGATTTCTAACCCCCACATTCAAGACGTGTGGCGCACAATACATGTCTGGTCTTAATCGGGATACCATCCCCTGGCCCCTTCCCCGACTGCACCGGGACTGAGTACAGCCTGCTGGAAGGGGAAGAGAAGAATAGGATCACCTCATCACCCCCCTTCGACAAGCTCAGGGCAGGCTCTATCCCCCTCTTATTCCTTCGGGGGTACTCAGGACAGGCTCTTTGCAATAGGAGAAGAGGGAGAACCAGACGAGACTCCAAGTCCCTTCCGCCCAAAAGGCTCATGGTTTTTCATAAGGCAAGGCCTTAGTGTGAGTCACTATAAGAAAGTAGCCAGACAGAAGTCAGAAGGGCCCAGACTATCCTGTCCAACTTGTAATGCCCAGAGCAAACAAAGCAGATGTTACGGGGGTCACTCCACTTCCAGCAGTTGGACGGCTTTGACTCTGACGGCGTCATTGTAGGAGCCAGGCGATCCCGACGCCGTAAAGAGGCCGCGCTGGTCAATGCTGCCTGCGCTCGAGTCCGCCATGTCCCATTGGAATTGGACGTTTGGGAGGCTGACGCCGTTGGCATCGAAGGCGACGGCGAGGAACTGAAAGCGTCCATTGCGCCCGACTTCAGCGAACCCAGGCCTGACTTCGACACGATCAAGGGGGCCTCTTACCACTAACGCAGCCCTGGCCTCCTTGATGGTGGTCCCGTTGGGTGAAGGGACTTCTATCTCAGCCACAATGGCGTCCGCATACATACCCGGGGCGCTGCCGGCGGTCAGCCGGCCATTGGCGCTTATCTGGCCAAGCTCCGGCGAGGCGAGACGCCATTGAACTTTCAAATTGTGCAGAGGGAGGCCCGCATCGTCGGTCCCAACGATAACGAAGGTCTCCGATTGGCCGGGGGACAGCTCCACACGGGCCGGGAATATGGCGGGCTGCAGGGCGGGGCCGAGGCCGGAGTCGGTTGTGGGAGGCTGGGTGACGATGACGGTGGCGGAAGCCCTGGTGGAATAGCCGCCTTCATAGTCGGGCGCGTTGATGTGCGCCCTAACCAAGTTATCGTATATACCCGGGGCGTCGGCGGCGACGAATCTGCCGCCTGCAGATAGAGTGCCCGCCCGACTGCTTTCCAGCCGCCAGGTAACATGAAGTGGAGTAATAACTCGGCCCCTGGAGTCTAAGGCAGTGGCAACGAACTCCACAGGCTGGCCTGGGATGACAGTCACTACCTGGGGCGATATGGAGGCGAAGGGTTGGGTTTCTCGCTGGAGGGGGTCTATGATTTGAACATCTAAGATGACCTGGATGTAGGTGTTGAGTATGGACGCTTTGATGGAGTCCGGGAAACTGCCACTTCGATTGCCCGCGGAGAAGCGGCCCAGGCTTGTCAGGGAGCCAGCCCTGGAATCTAAAAGCTCCCAGGCAATGGAAGTTCCCGGCACCAGAAGGCCATTGGCGTCCACCGCATAAGCGGCCAATTGGATGTTCTCGCGCTGCTCCACGACTAGCGCCGTAGGGAAGACTCTCAAGGAGGCGGGCGTCCTATTCTGCCCCGTCTGAAAAATAGCCACTGTGGCCTTACCCTCCATAACCGCGCCGGTGGCCCTGTCTACGTCCTGTACCACGACGGAATCTCGATAGGTACCGGCTGACAGGCCTGCCGTAAATACTCCTGTGCGGGTGATGGAACCAGCGGCGGGGTCCGCAAGGCTGAATTGGAAGGAGACGCTGCTAAGCTGGCGGCCCTGCTATTATTACTCCCACTCTGCGGAGAGCCGAAAAGCATAATTGGTTATATAGTTTCAGGCGGGATGAGCACCGCACCATATAACATCCAGAATACCCTAAACAGATGGATGTTGGGTCGGGGTTGCCGCCTTGTGACCTAGTAACCTTATGACGAACAACTATAGGCTTGCCAATGGGTTTGTAGACATTCACACCCATATTCTACCCGCGGTGGACGATGGACCACAGACTCTGGACGCTTCCGTGTGTATCCTAAGGGTTGCGGCTGCGTCCGGCACATCAGTCATGGCAGCTACGACACACGGCGGCGTGAAGGCGCTCTGGCCTGATGTGGGGCACCTATTGAAACTGTGCCAAAACTTGAACGAGTTTGTTGAGCGCGCGGGTCTATCTATAAAAATAGTTCCTGGCATGGAAAATGTTCTGGATTTGAACCCGCCAGAACAGTTTGATAGGGGCAACGCTTTAACTATAAATAACTCTGGCTATATCTTAGTGGAGCTGCCGCATAGTGCCCTGCCCATTTATTGGGAAGATGTATTATTCAAACTTCAACTCAAAGGGTTACGGCCTATCATTGCTCATGCAGAGCGGCGACAACAACTACAGGAGAAGCCTGAACTTTTGACTGGGCCCGTGAGCCGGGGAGTGTTAGCGCAGGTCACCGCAGGAAGTCCAGTGGGCAGCTTTGGAAGCAAGGCCAAGAAGGCTGCGCAAGTCCTGATAAAGAGGGGGCTTGTCCATGTAGTCGCGTCAGACACCCATAGGCCTGAAGGACCACGGGGACCGGATTTAAGAAAGGGGTTTGACGAACTAAAAAGCCTGGTTGGAGAACAATCGGCGGCAAAAATGATGATAGAAATGCCTGCCGCAATTCTTGAAAATTCCAGGGTTTCTTAAGTACGGAAGTTAATTAGCTGGTGGAGCTGACGGGATTCGAACCCGTGACCCCATGCTTGCAAAGCATGTGCTCTCCCAACTGAGCTACAGCCCCAACGTTATAAATTATAGGCTATTCGCTTGATATATGCTGTTTAAGAAGGCAGTTATATAAAGCGGCGTGTATAAAGGACAAGGGACACTTAGGCGGGTCGGCGGCTGCTCGCGGCTTGCCAGTCCTTGATGTTGTCGATGTTCCAGAGCTCGGCGAACTTGAGGGCGCGGGGACAGTGGGTGTAGGACTCATCCACGTCGACCAGGATGCCCTGAAGCTGGATGGAGTTGTCGTCGGGGTTGCTGATGGAGAGTTGGATGTTCAGCTTTTCCAACTCCTGGGCTGAGAGGATGGAGACTCGACCGTTGACGCGGACGGTATCGTTGCAGCCAGGGATGAGGAAGACGAGGCCGACGTGGGGGTTATCGTTCATGTTTAGGTAGGACTGGAAGAGCTTGTTGCCGGCGACGTCGGGGATGATGAGACGTCTGTCATCGAGGACACGGACGAAGCCGGGCTTACCGCCCTTGGGGGAGGCGTCGCAGTTGCCTGAGGGGTCGCTGGTGGCCATGACGAGGAAGGGCGAACGGGCTATAAAGTCCATGACGACCTGGGACATGGCGTCCTTGACCTTGGCGACGGTGCGCTCTTTGGGTGCGCCGAAGACTCTGGAGAAGCGGTTTTCGGTGATGGTTGAAGTGTTGTTCACGGCTACCCCCTATTGCCGCTATAAGCGGCTGCTAAATTACCCCTATTCTATTTAAGGCTAGAAAGGCTTGCAACTAAGGAGCAGTCACGGTTACTTAAAGGGCCACCACCAGTGTTTTTTGTGGCCGTTGCCTGAGGTGAGCATTCGGCTGTAGTTTTCCTGGGAGCCCTGGAGGAGGATGTGCAGCTCTTTGATCTGCCGGTCCTTTTCCTGAAGCTGGTCCTGAAGGATATGAATTAAGGACAGGTAACCTTTGTCAAAGTCGGCGTCGTCATCATCGTGGGCGTCATCCTGGAGATTTTGGGTCTGAAGACCTCTGACGATCTCGGCGTCGATTTCGTAGTGGGGAGGGTCGCCGACGAGGGCGGCGGGGAGGGTGCCGCTTTTGATGCGACGCCGGACAGTCTTTTCCGACACGCCGAGGGTAGTCGCAGCTTGGGAGATGGTGACGCCCATGTCTAGCTCCTTTAGATGAGGGTGGGTAGAAAGCAGTTGTACTAAGGGTAGACAGGGGGCATGCAAGGCAACAAGCATTTTAAAGGCTAGTTTCGACGAGTTTCGGCTTTGTTATGTAAATATTTACCAGGGGCGGCGCTCATGGACGGGGACGGGCTGCTCCAGGCCGTCGACGGGGACGTGGCGGCCATTGATCCAGTGGGCGCGGTGGGAGGCGAGGTACACGATAACGTCGGCGACCTCTTCAGGGTTGCCGAGGCGGCCCATGGGGAAACCGTCGCGAACATACCTATCGAAGGCGGCGGGGTTTTCGCGCTTGAAGCGGTCCCAGCCTTGAGTGCGCTGGATGGAGCCGGGCGAGACGACGTTGACTCGTATATTGTACTGGTTCAATTCCAGGGCGATACGCTCGGTGAGAAAGATTAGGGCGGCTTTGGCGGAGCCGTACTGGGGTGTACCGGCCAGTTGGGGCGACCAGCCGGAGATGGAGGCGACGTTGATAATGGCGCCGGAACCTTTACGCTGCATGTGGGGGACGGCGAGGCGGGTAAGCCGGACAGCCTGGAAAAGGTTTAAATCGTAGGTCTTCTGCCACTCCTCATCGGTGGTGGTGAGGACGGACCTGCCGCCGAAGCCGCCGCCGGCGTTGTTTACGAGGACGTCGATGCCGCCTAGCTGGGAGGCGCTGTCGTCGATGAACTTGGCAGCGCCAGCGGGGGTGGAGATATCGGCCTGGACAGCGGCTATCTTGACGCCTCGCCTGGATAATTCCTGCTGGGCGGCCTGGAGGTCGGCAGGGGTACGGCCGCAGATGGCGACGCTGGCGCCCTCGTCGGCGAAGGCGCGGGCGGTGGCGAGGCCGATACCCTTGCTGCCGCCGGATATGAGGACGACTTTACCTTGAAGTTTGAGATCCATTGAGCGTCTCCTAGAAAGAGAGAATTGAGTGGCATGAGTCTATTGGAAGATGGGAGGTTGCGCCACTCTGCATGATGTACGACCTGGCTGGATAGATATAGAGTTCGGTTACGAAGCTTGACACACTAAAGGCATCGAGTAAACTTACGTCAGCAAGCCTCTGAGATTCGACGTATTGTGGTCTTGCAATTCCAATATGGCGACACAGGAGAATACGAGATGAAAGTGAACATACCCTACGGCGTAATCGACTCGGACGGCCATATAAACGAGCCTGAGCAGGACCTGATTAAGTACATGGAAGGCCCGTATGGGGAGATAAAAAAGCGGATCCATCGATACTATCCAGATAAGAAGGGGACTATCGGCGGCGGAATAACGGCTATCCACACGTGGTTTGACGTGACGCTGGGCGGCAAGCTGGGGGCCAATGGGCCGGAGGGGTTTCCCACGCAGAAGGACTGGCTGAAGACCGCTAAGGAAGGGAACATGGAGACCATGGTCTTGTTCCCAACCACGCTGCTAGCGTATTCGGTCATAACGGACGACGATTATTTGGTGGCGCTTACTCGCGCGTACAACAACTACGTGCACGACAACTGGCTCAAGAACAACGCGGCGTTCAAGTCGGTGGCGCTGCTGCCGTTCCCTAATGTGGACGAGTCGATTAAGGAGATGCGTAGGGCGGTGACGGAGCTGGGGTTTAGCGGGGTGTTTGTGGCGGCGGTGGGCTTCGGGCTGCTGGGGGACAAGAAGTACCACAAGTTCTACGCCGAGGCCGAAAAGCTCAACTGCACCATCGCCGTCCACGGGGGCCACGCCACCGCCGAATCCAACCGCTACACCAAGTTCATCCAGCGGCACACCATCGGTTTCCCCGTAT
>Ga0194132_10011991_pt1 | contig 10939 bp, 9 predicted proteins | sample TA2KigOf80mmetaG_FD_148612 | JGI IMG/M metagenome (GOLD analysis project Ga0194132, IMG submission 148612) | Freshwater microbial communities from Lake Tanganyika, Tanzania - TA2015054 Kigoma Offshore 80m | ecosystem: Environmental > Aquatic > Freshwater > Lake | place: Tanzania: Lake Tanganyika... | reverse complement strand
AGGGCTAATTACTGCCCTATCGCTGTCTGTCTGGAAACGAGAGCCCACTTCTGCATTTAGTGGGTACGGCACTCTCATTTCTCTAAGGAGAAAACCATGCAGAACATCAACACCACCACCCCCAACACCGTCCGCGCCGTGAAGGCGATCGCCACGGTGGACGTCCAGAAGGTCGTGAACCTGGCGGGAGCGGACCTGCAGGGCGCGGACCTGACGGGCGCGTACCTGAAGGGCGCGAACCTGGAGGGCGCGTACCTGGCGAACGCGAACTTGGAGGGCGCGTTCCTGCTGGACGCGGACCTGACGAACGCGAACCTGCGGGGCGCGAAACTGGCGAACGCGAACTTGGAGGGCGCCGACCTGTCGGGCGCGAACCTGGCGCGCGCGTTAGGCCTGGCGCGCGCGAACCTGCTGAACGCGAACCTGTCGCACGCGGACCTGACGCGCACGAACTTGGAGGGCGCGAACCTGCTGAACGCGAACCTGCTGGGCGCGGACCTGAAGGGCGCGAATCTGAATGGCGCGGACCTGACGTACGCGGACCTGACGAACGCGAACCTGGAGGGCGCGAACCTGGAGGGCGCGGACCTGATGTACGCGAACCTGAAGGGCGCGAACCTGCGGAAAGCGAACCTGGTGGACGCGGACCTGACGGGCGCGTGGCTGAACGGCGCGGACCTGACGAACGCGAACTTGGAGGGCGCGGACCTGAAGGATGTGCGCCTGGAGGGCGCGAACCTGACGAGCGCGAACCTGGAGAGCGTGAACCTGGAGGGCGCGAGCCTGACGGGCGCGAATCTGAAGGGCGCGAACCTGGAGGGCGCGTACCTGGAGGACGCGAACCTGGAGGGCGCGAATCTGAAGGACGCGAACCTGGAGGGCGCGTACCTGGAGGGCGCGAATCTGGAGGGCGCGAGCCTGGAGGGTGTGCGCTAACCCAAAGCCCCCAGCAAGGCAGCTGGGGGCTTTCTAGGTCCTACCCTATAGTGCGATTAGGGTGGGACCTAGAAAGCCTCTAAGAGGCCTCAGAATAGCCCGTCCATCGGGACAACCCCGCTTCCGTGGGGAGAAAATTACGGAGCCGATGTCTGCATCGAAGAAGCCCAGTTGAGGGCCCAAGCCGCTTTTTAATCACAGGGGCCTCGCCTAGTCAGCGAGTGCGGCAGCCCCGTTTCCCGAAAGGAAACACAGACTATGAACGCCAATCTCGAAGTCACCATCGCCAACACCACCAACGCCGGGGCCGCGCGCCTCGAGGCGCGTTTCATGGCGGCAGGAGGAAGGACGCAGGTCGTCCCCTCTGCGGAGACCGTCCATGAAGCGGTGAGGAAGCTCACGGAGGCCGGGGAGGTCATCTTCCTGTATTCGAAGCATTATGGCACAGAGGTGTACATGAACACCTCTGGAATGGTGCTTCAGTCTGACCCGGACATTCTTGACGGAGCCTTCATTGCCCCGTCGGAGAGCGTCCGGGGATGGGCCTACAACCTGCTTCTCGGAAGCGGGCTCATCGTCGGCGTGACCCGCGGGTGGAAGACCTCGTGGCGCGACACCCATGGCCCAGTGGTGGTGGAATATTTCCGCCACTCGCAGTACTGGGCCATGATCGACGCCACCCTTCTCAAGAAGGTGGAAGCCGGGGAGATGCTGACGGTCCACGAGGGCGATACCGTGACGAAAGCCCTGGTCGCTGCGGAGAGGACAGCTGTCATCGATGCTCTTCGGGCAGGCCTGCCGCTGAGTGTTGTTGGCGGCCTTGTCGAGACTGCCGCTGGCCTCCGCGCCCTCTGCGGGGATGGTCCCATCTTCTGGACCGGGTGCCTGGTTCAGCTGATGAAGGATACGGGGCTCGAGCGTCGTGGGTGGGAGCTCTTTTCCCACAACAGTCACTGGGTGCGGCGGGACAACGGAGATAGAGTCTTCTCCGGCTACTACGCCACCGGGCTCGGCTACCGCGATCAGGTGATCATCCCGGCGGACCGCGAGGTCGCGCTCCTGACGGTCGGCGACGGACGGGAGCTTGGGCTGCTTGTGTCTTTCCCGACACAGATGCCAATCCACTACGCTGAGGAGCCGGCCGAGACATCCGTGGTCGCCGCCACGGATGTCTGTGACTTTTCCTGCATGATTTGCGGGAATAGGACAGGGTCAGCGTCGACGGTGTGCGAGCTGCACCGCAACGTCTGGTAATCCTTACTCCCCCGCCCGCCCGATTCCCGGGGCGGATTCGCGGAGCTACACAGGGAGAGGGCTAATGCAGCCCGCCCCTTCGAGGGGCCCCTTAGGCTCATGATGTGAGTCTAAGAGATTCCTCGAGCGGGAGTCTTAACTCGCCCACAAAATGGGCACCCCCGTCTAGGCTGGACGGGTTCGGACCAAGGATGGGAGGCTGGGATCGCCCAGCTAGTCCGCCGGGACTCTAACCGGGAGGCTTAACGTGCGCCTCAATAAAGTGCGTAGCCCGGAGGAAAGCGGCATTTGCCGCTCCTCGATTATTACAGGAAGGCCTCCCCTGGTAAGGAGGTACGGGACCTGTCTCTGCTCCTATAGGAGTTCACCATGGCCTCGAACATCGTCGAAAAACTCGCCCTCGTCCTCAAGACCGCCGCCGTGGCGGTCTGGGAGGAAGACCTGAACGCGGTCCGGTTCGGACCGCCCTCCGGGAAGGAGGAGGCGCTCCGCGACCTGACGGCGGTGGTCGCCGAGGTGAAGGCGGCCATCGAACGAGGGGAAGTCTACACCTTCGAGGTTATCGACAACCTCGAAGCGGCAGGCGTCCTCCTCGGGACCCATGAGCGCCAATTCGCCGGATGGATCTGCACGGCGGAGGATTGTGGCAAGGGCTCCTCTTACTATAAGGACCAGCCCTACTGCTCCATCTGCGGGAGGCGGATGTTGGGGGAGACCGTCGTCGTGGTGAAGGTGACCCCGGAGGTCCGCCACGAGCCCGAACCCCTCTCTCTATGGCCAATGCACCGCTGCTCGGTCTGCGGCGATAAGACCGCCATCTCCGAGAAGGACCAGATCCGGTTCTGCTCCAAGGACGGAGGGCGGCTCGAGCGGATCGAATGGCACGACTCGCTCGGCCAGACCTGGAGCTCGTCCGACCGGATGGAGCGCGCTGAGCAGCACGCCAAGGACCTCGATGGCGACGCCCGTGCGCTCGTCCTCGATCTGAGCAGTGGTGCTTGGGACTCTCGGAAGCAGAGTAGCAAACTCATCCGGGAGTACGTCGAGGCCCTGCTCAAGGCCGCGACGGCGGAGGTGAGCGAGGATGAGTTCGTGAGCGGGGTTCGGGCCCGCGCAGAACTCATTAAAGAGGGGGCCCTCCGGCTCCTCTCGGCCTGGATCGAGCCTGCGAAGATGATCTTCGATGGGCTCGGCGTCCCGATGGACGCCAAGGAGGTCAGAGGGGAGGTGAAGGCGGTCGGCGACGGCGTCGAGAAGGTGCTTGCCTTCGTCGACAAGGTCCTGGTCATGGCGACGACGTCGACGGCCTTCGTCGAGGGCATGGTGATCGGCTATACGCTGGTCGTCGACTTCTGCTCCTCGGTCTGCCGCCAGATGGGAATGACCGAAGAGGAGGCCCTCGCGGAAGCCCTCGAGCGGGCCTTTGGCAAGAATGGGGGCAACTTGCAGTTGCTCCACTTCTTCGACAAGGTCTGCCAGTGGGGGAAGAACGGCATTCCCCACAAGGAGGGCATGACGATTAACTGAAGTCGGACCCCCGGAGAGATCCGGGGGTCTTTGAGGGCCCTCTTGTCGAGAGGACTCTCAAAGACCCCAAGGGTCAAACCCGCCCACAAAATGGGCAGCTCTGTCTATGGATGGACAGAGAAAGACTAAGGATGGTTGGTCGGGATCACTCGACTAGCGTATCGGCGCTTAATCCGAGGCCAGACATAACGCGCGACCCCCTTTGACAGCAAGGGGCAAACTGGTGTCGCACCTTAACAAAGGAGTCTGTCTATGGTTCGCATTTTTGTTTTTGGGCGTCTCGGATTCATCGGAACGGCAGGCGAAAAGCTTGCCCCTGTGGCAGAGAAACTCGCCGAAAAGGCGGGTGAAGCTTTGGCCTGTGGGGCTGGACTCTCCGCCATCGCCCTCCGGGATACCCTGGAGGTGATGAACCCCAATATCCGGAATGTCAGTTCCGGGGACTGGGCCGCCCACATCATCTGCGGGGGATGCATGGTGGCCATGAAGGCCATCAAGGTCGTCCACGCGGGTGCGTCCGCCGCCGTCTACACCGGCAAGGGCGATGTCGAGCCGGCCATCCGCGACTTCGCCAGCCAGGCGAAGTATGCGGTCCTCGGCGGCACGGGGAAGATTTCCCGCGGGGGGTTGTATTATAACGACTACCAAGCGGTTTACGGACGCGATCCCGTGAATAACTGCGGCTGAGCAAGCAGGAACGCAGACAGGAGCAAAGGAGTTTGTTTATGAAACTCTATCTCGCTATCTTCGTGGCCCTCGCCCTGTGGGCGGGTTCGACGGTCGAGCCCGCCCGGCCCTTGACCCCCTCGGTCCGGGCGGATGTCTCCGCCTGTCTGGACGAGGCCACAGATGTCGTCGTCTTCGACGACGGCTCTGGGGTGATGGTCTCATGTCAGGGGCAGAACCGGGCCGCAGCCGAAACTGTGGCCCCTGCACGGGAGTGCTTTGGGCGGGCTGATAAAGCCGCCCTCTTTGGCACGGAGGCCCCGAGGAATGATGACGAGCTCCGGTTCGTAGTCATCGCGTGCCCCGTCAAGGGGGTGAACCTTTGAGCTGGCTCAAGACGACGCGGAAGAGGCTCGGCCTGAAACAGGCCGACCTTGCCTTCGCGCTAGGCCTGGACCAGGCTCAGATTTGCCGACTGGAAAGGAATCAGACGGCACTGACGGTTGAGAGATTCTTGCAGGTTTGCAAGATACTGGACCTCGACCCCAGTGAGGAGGTGAAGAACCTCTAATCTAGCGCCCCCAGCAGCCTCGCTGGGGGCTTTCTAGGTCCTACCCTATAGTGCGACTACGGTAGGACCTAGAAAGCCTCTAAGAGGCCTCAACCAAGCCCGTCTAATCGGGACAACCCCGCTTCCGTGGGGAGAAAATTACGGAGGCAATGTGGACAGCCACAGGAAAGTTCTTCCTGTGGCTGTTCTGCGTTGTGAGCCCCGGGATCGAAAGATCCTTTTGAGGGGCTAAGCTGCGCTGGAAGCTCCAGTGGTTGGCGCGACCAGCAAACCGAGTCCCACCTTGGCAGGTGGGTGCAGCACTCTTTTTCCGAAAGGGAATTGCCATGTCATCCATCAATGATATCTCCTCCAACGCCGCGCTCGAGGCCTGCCTCGACTACGCAGGCATTTTGGAGGAGATCCGCGGTCACTTCGCGGAGATCGCGGATCACGATCTTCAGGCCGAGATGAAGAAGGCCGGCCTGAAGATCGTGGGGAAGAAGGGTGCGGAGCTGAAGGGGGCTGCGCTGGTCCCCAGCCTCCGTGCCCAGCTCGACAAGCTCGACGAAGCGGGCATCGAGCGGGTGGCGGATGCGCTCGGCATCGCCAAGCTGGCGATCGTCGAGCGGGTCGAGGTCGAGGCCGAGCAGACGCAGGAGCTGCCGGTGCTCGAGTCCGAGCCGGCCAAGCCATCGGACCAGGAGCTGGCAGCGATTGCCGAGAAGGAGGCCGCCGAGAAGGCCCGCATCCACGCGAAGCGTGAGGCGGTCCTCGCGGCCGAGCAGGCCCGACGTGAGGGAGAGAAGGCCGCTGAGCAGCCAGTGGCCGAACCCGTCGACGAGCGGCCGCTCTACGGCAGCGTGAAGATCGGGAACGTCACCGTGACAATCACGGCGACGAAGCTCGAGACGGTTTCGGCGAACGGCAGGCGGGTAGACATCTACCCCCTGGTCTGGACTCACGTTCTGCCGGAGACGCCGTGGAGCCTTGATGGTCTCCAGACGGTGACCGTGGAGGCGCTCAACAGCCTCTACGATTCCCACCAGAACTGGACGACTCGCGACTATGCGGCGCGACAGTTTTTCGGGAAGCACGGCCTGAAGGCTCTGCTCGAGGCCAACCTCGGCAAGCTGCCGCCTGCAGCGCGTAACACCGCCCAGCAGAAGATTGCTGCGGTGCACGCACTGATCGAGGAGGCCGGAATCCTCGATGACGGCCGCTGGGATCGAGCGCGAGTCCACATGCTCGCGCTCCTGGAATCCTCGAAGACGGTCGGGGCGGATCCGAAGGTCCTGGAGCGGATTGCCGCCGCTTGGGGCATCACGGGTTTCGAGAGCAAGAAGGGGAAGAAGCCCCAGGAGGCTCCCGCGACCCAGAAGGTGGAGGCGGTCCAGCCTCTCGCGACGCCGACGCCCGCGCCCCAGAAGGCCGAGCCCAAGAGCGAGGAAATGGCTGCGGCCATCTCCGAGTTCCTGGGCATGGAAGCGGAGGCCCGTAAGACGCTGCTTCGGGAGACCCTCCGCTTCTGTGTTGCAGACGCCGGGGACTCCCAGAAGGCCGCTGTCTACGAGGCCGGCAAGGTCCTCGTCACTGTCCTGGATGATCAGGACAAGCGTGGCGACGCAGCGAAGGCCTTGATTCGGGCCATCTCGAGCTACTCGGATGGCCACAAACTGGTCAAAGAGGCTGCCGAGGACCCGATGGGGTTCCTCGCGGCGATGAAGGGGGTGGTGACGGCGAAGGCCGCTGCCTCCACAACGACGACGGCGAGTGCCGTCATTCCGCCCGAAGAGGGCAAGAAAGGAGACACCGTGGAAAACATCCCGGCGTCCGAATCCACCGTCGAGGCGCCCGCTGTGGCGCCCGGCGCACCCTGCCACCGGTGCAACGCCGCTCCGGTGGCGGTGGGCAGCGAGATCCTCTGCGACAACTGTGTCGCTGAGGTGACCAACAAGACGGAAGAGCCCGCCGTCGAAGCCGCAACGGAGGCCAAGGCGGAAGAGCCCAAGGCCGAAGGTGCTGCTCCCGCGACGGAGCCCAAGGCCGAAGAGCTGAAGCAGGGCCTCTGGTCCCGGGCCAAGTCCTGGATCTACGGCATGGCTGACGACGTCGTCGACGCCGTCAGCCCCGAAGGCCAGGAGGAGGCGAAGAAGTACGCCGCCATGCTGCAGGAGGCGACGCAGGGGGACGAGTACGCGCTCGTTTCCCCCAACGGGAAGGGGCAGATGGTGCAGGATCTGCGCAACCTCTACACCCATGCGGCCAAGGCCGCGTCGGAGGCCAAGAAGGCATTCTTCTCGGTCTCCATCGCGGGTGAGAAGGTCAACCTCCTCGACCCGGATGTCGCGGGCAAGCACCCGCAGGTGGCAGCGCGAGTCACCGCACAGTGGGCGGAGGCGCAGGGTCGATTCGTCACAACATATGTGACGGGGGAGGTCCTCAGCGGATTCACCCCGGCGGGCCTGACCCGGGTTCACATGCTGTTCGAGTACTTCCTCGGACGCAAGTTGGCCGGGAACCGCTTCGGGATGTTCAGCACCGGCGGCAAGGAGTTCTCGCCGGTCTTCGAGGAGGCCCTCAAGAGCAAGGGGGCCCTGCTGAACAGCGAGGAGAAGGCGAAGTTCGACGACTTCGTCAAGCTCCTGAAGAGCAAGGGGGATGATGGGGTCGGGGCGCTCATCAAGCGCCAGCGCCGCTATGAGCTCCAGGCCGACTGTCGGGCGATCGAGGCGATCTTCGCCGCGATTGATGCGATCGAGCCGTCGACCAAAAACGACCACATTGGCCTCTTGACCAAGGCCGCTGGGGAGGTCGTCTTCAGGGACGATGCGGGTGAGCACCACCTGCCCGGCTTCGGTGGCAACAGCAACCTCGGAGTGATCCTCACGAGCGCGCTGTACGAGGCCTTCGGCTCCTGGCAGTTGAACCGCGAGGAGAAGATCTTCATCTTCGCGCTCAAGACGCCCAAGAAGCTGGAGACGCAGGTCCGTCTCCCGGGCTTCCGTGGGTGGGGCCACAAGACCATGTGGGCCCTGTGCTTCGGCGGGTACGTCGCCGGCCTGCTCGTGCTCGGGGTCGTCGAGTGGGTCTCGTCCCCCATTCAGGCGGCGGTTCGAGCGCTGATGGCGGGAGGCTATCTCCTGGCCTCCAGGCTGTCCAAGGCCCAGAAGCAGGAGTACCGGAAGAAGGCCAGCGAGAACATCCTGGCTGCGGGGGAGAACCTGGCGTTCGTCTACCAGTATCCGGTCACCCTGGCAATTCTCGGGTACGGGGTGGCGGCTGCGCTCTTCGGCCGAGTGAAGAAGCTCTTCACGCGGAAGGAGAAGGCCGCTGAGGTGAAGGCGGAGGCCAAGGCCGAACCCAAAGGCGAGGGCATCGTCGCCCGGGTCAAGGCCTTCTTCACCGTCGAAGGCCTGTCGACGCTGCCGATGGGCGAGGAGAAGGGCAAGGTCTGGGCCGAGCAGACCGTCGCCCAGAAAGCCCTCACGGTCGTGGCCGCCCCCGTGCGCGTCGTGGCCAACATCGGAAAGAAGGTGGTGGAGGCCGCAAAGGCCAATCCCATCGTCACCGGTGTGGCCGTCGCCGCGACCGTGGCAGTGGCCGTGGGTGGGGTGGTGGTCGGGGCCGCTGTCGCAGCCGTTGGACTCGTCGGAGGGATGATCTTCCGTAAGTTCTTCGGCGGCGCGGCTGAAGTCCCCGCCGCTGCCTGATCATGGGGGCGGGTAAGAGGTCCCGCCCCCACCCCGAAAGGGGCAGCAAGTAAAAACCTCTCCCGAATCTGGTACGGGAACCAACATCGCGGATGTTGGCATCTGATAGTGCCTAGCAAGCCTATCAGTTAGAAATATACCATACAAATGCCTGGTCCTTGTGTGAGGTAACGACTCACATAAGGGTATCCCCGAAACCATAACCCCGCCCTCGAAAGAGGGCTCTTTTTCTTAAGCCGGGAGCGTCGCCATTGCCTGTCTTTCACGCGACGCCTCTGGCTTGAGTTGAAATTGAGCCAGATTCATTTAAGCAAGCATCGCTTAGCAATTTGGATCTGGCTCAATTTGGATCTCTTTCCATTTTCCCCTAACTCCAACGAGAAAGGAGGATGCTATGGGCTTCCTCAAAAACCTTTGGGCGGCCACACAGACGACCGCCAAGGCAGCCCTCGGGGCTGCCGTGGGAGCGTTGATGTATATCGGCGCTCCTGGCGCGACACTCGGTGTCGCAATCGTCCAGACCGCGAAGCGCGGTTGGGCCAACGTCCGTCTTGCTTGGCAGCTCGGCCTTGCCGACTGGCGGCAGGGCCGGCGCTTCAAGGCCGTTGCGGTGATGGCAACAACGGTCATCGCAACGAAGCTCGCGCTTCTCGCCATCGTGCTCTTGACGTACGGGCTCTTCTGGGCCCTGATCGCTGCAGGAATCTTCTTTGCCATCTTCGGATGGCATGGTGCTGTCCTTCTCTTGATCGCAGCGTTCCTCTGGAACCTGTCAGGCCTTTACCTGAACGGAGGTGTTTATGACGATGCTCTCGTCTGAATTTCGCGCCATCAAGGCCCAAATCGGGGCCTGGTGGGGCGAAATGGATAACCATTCGAAGGCCGTGACTGTCGCAGTCATGGCCGGTGTCGGCGTGTTCATCGCCGGCGGTCTCGTCCTCGAGGCGGCACTCACCGGTGCTGCCACAAATGCATTCTTCTGGTTCGGGCTCGTCGGTCCGAAGCAGAAGGAATGGCTCAAGAAGCACGGTCGCAAGGTCGGGTTTCTGTTTCTGTTGTTCTCGATCGGCGTGACGCCGTTCGTCGGTCCCACGATCGGGATGACCCTGATGTTTACGTCCGGGTTCTTCGATCTGGGTCGGCGGCTGGTCTGTCCCTCCGAGGAAGACGTGACGGCAGCGGAGGAAGTCAAATGACACGTCTCTCGACCCTCGAAGAGGCCGAGCGCATTTGGGCGTCGGCCGTTCAACATGACGGTCCTGAGGACCGTACCATCGAAGGCGTGACGCGAATCATCTGGTTCGCGGCGGGCCTCACCGGGGCGGGTATCTTCTTCAGCAGCTTCGGGCTGCTGCTGACCCCGCTCATCTTCGGATGGAGCGTTGAAGGAGCGCTCCTGGCATTCGTCGCGGCCCAGTATACGGCGCAGATCTTCCTGGATCTGCATTCGTACTGGACCAAGGCGGCTGCGTGGTTGTGGCTCGGGCGCCACGCGGCGAATGCGGACATCAGCAAGCAGCTGGCGTCCAAGCGCCATCTCTGGCACGGTGGTGAGGCTGCGGCGTAAAAGCGCCCACCTCCCACCCCTGACCTAACCCCCCCGGCCACCAACGACGGCCACCGACAATCTTCAACCAGTAAGGCACTCAAGCCTTGCCACTAGGAGCGAAAATGGAATCTCCCTACCGTAACCTCCGGATGTTCAATCTCCGGATGGATGTCGCCAAAATGGCGAATGGAATCACTCCCCCGGTCCTGCGTGGTTACACCATGCGGGCAATGAAAATGGGTCCGTCGTTCCAGGAGCGGAACGGTGACTGGCGTGCCTGCTGCATGAAGTGCCAGGGCGCTGGGCGACTGGACCCGAATGGAGTCCCCTATCGGGTGAAGCACATTGACGTGCGCGGGCGCGTTGATGTTTGTTTCTCCTGTGACGGGAAGGGATTCTTTCCGGTCCCCAAGCCGGAACTCTACAAGGAGTTCCTCACTCTCTGGCTCATGGAGAAGGTGAGCGAGGAGAAATGGAAGGAGATCCTCCTCGTCGCTGAGTCTGAGGTGGGATATCTCGAGGAGATGATCCTTATCTCCCGAGAGAGTGCCGAAGACGCCCCGGACGGGTACGAGGTGCAGGTCCTGCCCTTCTGGTTGTGGGTTCTGCGTCGGCTCGAGAGCGTGTCGCAAGGCGGCCCATTCTTCACCTCTCTGGACAAGAAGTTCCAGGATCGCTTCAACCGGCTCCACTCGAGCCAACAGTTCCAGAAGACAGACGAGAGCCTCATGAGCGCATACGATG
>Ga0194132_10011988_pt1 | contig 10941 bp, 9 predicted proteins | sample TA2KigOf80mmetaG_FD_148612 | JGI IMG/M metagenome (GOLD analysis project Ga0194132, IMG submission 148612) | Freshwater microbial communities from Lake Tanganyika, Tanzania - TA2015054 Kigoma Offshore 80m | ecosystem: Environmental > Aquatic > Freshwater > Lake | place: Tanzania: Lake Tanganyika... | reverse complement strand
CGCTACAGCCCCTAGCCCGCGATTGATGTAAATCAAAAGTTTAGCGGGCCGGCGCCCCGGCCGCCAAGCCCGGTATGCGATATACACGCGCGATGGTTAAAACTTCCACTGGGATGAAGGCTAGGCGGCGGGAGCCAAACCCTTCTGCTGGACCATGGCCGCCGTGTCGTCCAGCGCCGCCCGGAAACGCCGCAGCATTTCGTCGATCTGCTCCTCGCCGATGATCAGCGGCGGGCAGAGGGCGACGCGGTCGCCGAACAGCGGACGGACGACCAGCCCGTGTTCCTGGGCGCGGCCGGCGAAATACGCCGCCAGCGCCTGCGCCGGATCGAAGAATTCACGGGGCGCCTTGCTCTTCACCAGCTGAATGGCGCCGATCAAGCCGATGCCGTCGGCTTCGCCGACCAGGGGGTGGTCGGCGAATTTCCGCAGGCCCGCGAGGAAACGCGGCGCAACCCGCCGCACATGGCCGAGAATGTCCCGCTCCTCGTAGAGCTTCAGCGTCTCGATGGCCACCGCGGCGGCGACGGGGTGGGCGGAATAGGTGTAGCCGTGCCCGAACGTGCCGATGGCCGCACTGGCCTTGACCATGGCCTGCCAGACGGCGTCCGAGATGAGCACCCCGGAAATCGGCAGATAGGCCGACGACAGCGCCTTGGCCACGGTCATCATGTCCGGCTTCAGGTCGAAGGTCTGGGTGCCGAACATGTTGCCGGTGCGGGCGAAGCCGCAGATCACCTCGTCGACAATGAACAGGATGTCGTACTTCCTGAGGATGGGCTGCAGCCGCTCGAAGTAGCCCCTGGGTGGCAGCAGCACGCCGCCGGCACCCATCACCGGCTCGGCGATGAAGGCGGCGACGGTCTCCGCGCCTTCGCGCTCGATCAGGGCCTCGAAATTGGCGATCAGCCGGTCGACGAAGGCGCTCTCGCTCTCGCCGGGCTTGCCTTGCGTGTAGTAGTGCGGGCAGTCGGCATGTACGATGCCGGCGATCGGCAGGTCGAAATCGCGGTGATTGGCCGGCAGGCCGGTCAGGCTCGCCGTGGCGATGGTGACCCCGTGGTAGGCGCGGTTGCGCGAGACGATCTTCTTCTTTTTCGGCCGGCCGAGCGCGTTGCTGTAGTACCAGACCAGCTTCATCGCCGTGTCGTTGGCCTCGGAGCCGGAATTGGCGAAGAACACTTTCGACATCGGCACCGGGGCCATGGCCAGCAGGCGCTCGGCCAGCTCGATGCCCGGCTCGTGCGACTTGCCGGCGAAGATGTGATAGGTGGGCAGCGCCTTCATCTGGCGCGTCGCGGCTTCGATCAGCCGCGGTTCGTCGAAGCCCAGCGACGTGCACCACAGCCCGGCCAGGCCCTCGATATATTCCTTGCCGGAATCGTCATAGATGTAGACGCCCTTGCCACGGCCGACGACCAGCGGACCGTTCGTCTGGTGCGCCTTGAGATTGGTGTAGGGGTGGACAAGCGAGGCGATGTCGCGGCTCGCCAGCGAATTTCCCCGTGGGGCGTTCATGGTCGTCTCCGCTGCGTATACCGAGCGGCGCTCAGAGTACCGACCGCCGGGCGGTCAGGGCAATGGCCTAGGGTGCATGCCGCACCAGCAGGATCTGCGGCCTGCCGCCGCTCTCGCTCTCGCCGACCACGGCAAAGCCCACGCGGCGGTGGAAATCGAGGCTTGCCGGATTGTCGGGAAGGATGTCGGAGGCAAGTTCGGCGGCGCCCTGCGCCCGGGCCCAGCCTGCCGCAGCCTCGATCAGCGCCTGCCCCAGGCCGCGGCGCCGGTGCGGCGGCGCCACATACACGCCTTCGACGTAGCCGACAGTGCGGCCGGCAAAGGCCGGCAGGTCGTCGCGCAGCGAGACTTCGACAAAGCCCGTCGGGCGCTCGCCGTCGACCGCCAGCAGCACGGCGTAGCGCAGGGCGCCGAAGCGCTGCGGGTCCGTTAGCAGGGTTCCGGCTTCGGCGGCGAGCGTGGTGGCATCGCTGCCCAGCCACAGCGCCTGGCGCAGCCCGATCCAGGCGGCGTGGTCCGCCGGGGTCAGCGGACGGACGGACGGGGCGGCGGGCGGGCGTATCCTGCGATGGTAGCGGGTTCGCTGGGGGGCGGCGACGGCCTCAGGCAAGCAATTGAATACGCTCGACTAGTGCCTTAAGGTCTCGCCAGACGGGGAAACAGGCGCAAGCCGGCCCCGTGGGTTCTGGGGAGACACGGTCTGGCGCGGCTTTCACGGCGCCGGCCCAACGAGGGAGATTTCGATGAAAATTCAATGGGCGGCGCTTGCCGCCGCGACGGCATTGACGATCGGCCTGGCCGTCCCGGCCGAGGCCAAAAGCTTCCGCATGGCGGTGGCGGGCGATGCCAACACCATGGATCCGCACGCCAACAACGCCGGCAACACGACACTGATCCTGCGCCAGGTCTACGAGCCGCTGATCCATCGCGGTCAGAAGCTGGAAAAGATACCGGGCCTGGCCACCGAGTGGTCGAATCCCTCGCCCAATGTCTGGCGCTTCAAGCTGCGCCAGGGCGTGAAGTTCCACGACGGCTCGACCATGACCGCCGACGACGTGGTGTTCTCGATCCAGCGGGCGCTGGCTCCGACCTCCGACTTCAAGCTCTACGTCAGCGGCATCACCGAGGCGAAGAAGGTCGATGAGTCCACCGTCGACCTGATCACCTCGACGCCGAACCCGATCGTGCCCGACGGCCTGCCGCGCGTGCACATCATGAGCAAAGCCTGGTCAGAGAAGAACAACGTTCAGCAGCCGCAGAACTTCCGCAACAAGGAAGAGACCTTCGCCGTGCGCAATGCCAACGGCACCGGTCCATTCATGCTGCGCGCCCGCGAGCCGGATTCCCGCACCGTGCTGGTGCGCAATCCCAACTGGTGGGGCTGGAGCCAGCCCGGCATGGGTAACGTGACCGAGATGGTGTTCACGCCGATCAACAACGACGCCACGCGCTTCAGCGCGCTGATGTCGGGCGAGATCGACTTCGTGCTCGACCCGCCGGTGCAGAACCTCGAGGCGCTCAAGCGCAATCCGAAGATCAAGGTGCTGGAAGGCCCCGAGAACCGCACCATCTACCTGTCGATGGACCAGAAGCGCGACGAGCTCCTGTACTCCAACGTCAAGGGCAAGAACCCGTTCAAGGACGTGCGGGTGCGCCAGGCGGTCTATCACGCCATCGACGCCGAGGCGATCAAGTCCCGGGTGATGCGCGGCCAGTCGGTGCCCACGGGCTCGATGTGGACCGAGTTCGTCAACGGCTACTCGGACAGCAACGAGAAACGCCTGCCGCTCGACCGGGATAAGGCCAAGAAGCTGCTGGCCGAGGCCGGATACCCCAACGGCTTCGAGGTGACTCTCGACTGCCCGAACAACCGTTACATCAACGACGAGCAGATCTGCGTCGCCGTCGCCGGCATGCTGGCGCAGATCGGCATCCAGGCGAAGGTCAGCGCCACGCCCATGGGCACGCACCTGCCCAAGCTCCAGAAGGACGACACCAGCTTCTACCTTCTCGGCTGGGGCGTGCCGACCTTCGATGCGCTCTACACCCTGCAGGCCCTCATCCGGTCGCGCGGCCAGGGCGCTGACGGCAGCTTCAATTACGGCAACTATTCGAATCCGAAGGTCGACGCGCTGATCGATCAGGTGAAGGTCGAGCTCGATCTCGGCAAACGCCGGCAGCTGATGATCGATGCCCTCAAGCTGCACAACGAGGACGTGGGTAACATCCCCCTCCATCACCAGATGATCCCCTGGGCGATGGCGTCGAACGTCACCGCCGTGCACCAGTCGGAAAACCAGCTCGATCTTTGGTGGGTCAAGGTCGACTGAGACGTTGACGATGGCCGGCCCGGGCAACCGGGCCGGCCGATCGCTCCATGATCGCTTACATCATTCAGCGTCTGCTGCAGTCCGTCCTGGTGATGGCGGCGGTCGGATTCGTCGCCTTCTCGCTCTTCGCTTATGTCGGCGACCCGATCACCATCATGCTCGGGCAGGACTACAACGAGACGGAGCGTGCCCGGCTGGCGGCCCAGCTCGGGCTCGACCGGCCGTTCTACGTCCAATTCGCCAATTTCGTGGCCAATGCCGTGCAGGGCGATTTCGGAATCTCATACCGCCTCGCCCGGCCGGTCAACGCGGTGATCCGCGAGCGCCTGCCGGCCACGCTTGAGCTGTCGCTGATTGCCGCCTTCCTGGCGCTCGCCGTCGGCGTGCCGATGGGCGTCTACACCGGCCTCAAGCGCGACTCCTGGTTGTCGCGTTTCTTCCTGACCGTTTCCCTGATCGGCGTATCGCTGCCCACCTTCCTGATCGGCATCCTGCTGATCCTCGTCTTCGCCGTGATCCTCGGCTGGCTGCCCTCTTTCGGCCGCGGCGAGACGGTGCAGCTCGGCTGGTGGACCACCGGCTTCTTCACCAAGTCGGGGTTGAAGGCCCTGATCCTGCCGTCGATCACGCTTTGCCTGTTCCAGCTCACGTTGATCATGCGTTTGGTGCGCTCGGAGATGCTGGAGGTGCTGCGCACCGACTACATCAAGTTCGCCCGCGCCCGGGGCTTGCGCGACCGCGCCGTGCATTTCCGCCACGCGCTGCGCAACACGCTCGTGCCCGTGATCACCATCGCCGGCCTGCAGCTCGGCGCCATCATCGCCTTCGCCATCATCACCGAAACGGTGTTCCAGTGGCCGGGCATGGGGCTGCTCTTCATCCAGTCGGTCTCGGCCACCGACATCCCGGTGATGGCGGCCTATCTCTGCCTGATCTCCTTCGTCTTCGTGGTGATCAACTTCGTCGTCGACTTGCTCTACTACGCGGTCGATCCGCGGCTGCGCGTCGACCGCGGGGCGGTGGGCGGCCATGGCTGACGCGACGGAGATGTCGGCGCGCAGCGCCGGCGGTACAGCGCCGGCTGCGCTGCAACGCGCCTTCGATTCCGACATTTTCTACAGTTTCCGCAATTCGCCGATCACCATGCTGGCGGCGGTGGTCACGCTGCTCGGTTTCGTCGGCGCGATTTTCGCACCCTGGCTGGCGACGCAGAACCCTTTCGACCTGCGCACCCTCAATCTGATGGATGCCTCGCTGCCGCCGGCCTGGGTCGAGGGCGGCGAGGCTAAGTACCTCTTCGGCACCGACAACCAGGGCCGCGACGTCTTCTCCACCATCCTCTACGGCTCGCGCATCTCGCTGCTGGTCGGCGTCGGCTCGGTTCTGCTGGCCCTGGTGCTCGGCGTGGGCCTCGGGCTGCTGAGCGGCTACGCGGGCGGCTCGATCGACGCCTTCATCATGCGCGTAGCCGACGTGCAGCTGAGCTTTCCCGCCATCCTCATCGCGCTGCTGATCGACGGGATTACCCGGGCCATTCTGCCGCGCGAGGCGCACGATGCCGCGGCGGTCTACGTGCTGATCCTGTCGATCGGCGCCTCGGGCTGGGTGCAGTACGCGCGCACCGTGCGCGGCTCGACCATGGTCGAGAAGAACAAGGAATACGTCCAGGCGGCGCGGGTCATCGGCCGGCATCCCTTCGCCATCATGCTGCGCCATGTCCTGCCCAACGTCATGGGGCCGGTGCTGGTGATCGCCACCATCCACCTGGCGGTCGCCATCATCACCGAGGCGACGCTCTCCTTCCTCGGCGTCGGTGTGCCGCCGACCCAGCCGTCGCTGGGCACGCTGATCCGCATCGGCAACAACTTCCTCTTCTCCGGCGAGTGGTGGATCACGGTGTTCCCCGGTGCCGCGCTCGTCATCATGGTGCTGGCGGTCAACCTGCTGGGCGACTGGCTGCGCGACGCGCTCAACCCGAAGCTCCGATGACCTCTACCCGCGCCAACCGCCCGCTGCTCGAGGTGCGCAACCTGCGCGTCGAGTTCCCCACCCGCCGCGGCACGCTGGTGGCGGTGGACGACGTCTCCTTCCATATCGATGCCGGCGAGGTGCTCGGCGTGGTCGGCGAGTCGGGGGCCGGCAAGTCGCTCACCGGCGCGGCGATCATCGGGCTTCTCGAGCCCCCGGGACGCATTGCCGGCGGCGAGGTGCGGCTCGAGGACAAGCGCATCGACAACCTCTCGGCCGAGCATCTGCGCCGCATCCGCGGCCGCCAGATCGGCGCCGTCTTCCAGGATCCGCTGACCTCGCTCGATCCGCTGTTCACCGTCGGGCAGCAGCTGGTCGAGACGATCATGACCCATCTCGACCTGAGTGAGGCGCAGGCCCGCAGCCGCGCCATCGAGCTCCTGCGCGAGGTCGGCATCCCCGGCGCCGAGCGGCGCATCGACCACTATCCGCACCAGTTCTCGGGCGGTATGCGCCAGCGCGTGGTCATCGCCCTGGCGCTCTGCGCGCAGCCGCGGCTGATCATCGCCGACGAGCCGACCACGGCGCTCGACGTCTCGATCCAGGCGCAGATCATCACCCTGCTCAAGCGCCTGTGCCGCGAGCATGGTGCGGCGGTCATGCTGGTCACTCACGACATGGGCGTGATCGCCGAGACGGCCGACCGGGTCGCGGTCATGTATGCCGGGCGCATCGCCGAGATCGGGCCCGTCGGCGAGGTGATCCGCAAGCCGCGACATCCCTACACGATCGGCCTGATGGGCTCGATCCCCAAGCTCGACCGTGCGGTGGCGCGTTTGGTGCAGATCGAGGGCGCCATGCCGCGCCTCACCGCAATTCCAACCGGCTGTGCCTTCAACCCGCGTTGCCCCAAGGTCTTCGAGCGCTGCCGGCACGAGCGGCCGGATCTGATGCCGGTCGAGACCAATCATGCGGCCTGCTGGCTGCATGCCCCGACTCTTACGGAGGCCACCCGTGGCTGACGGTTCGACGCCGCCCGGCGGACCGAAGAGCGGGCCGCTGCTCTCGGTACGCAACATCGCGCGCTATTTCGACGTCTCGAAGCCCTGGCTCGCCCGGGTGATCGAGGGCCAGCCGCGGCTGCTGCTCAAGGCGGTCGACGGTGTCTCGTTCGACATCCCGCGCGGCCAGACGTTGTCGCTCGTGGGAGAGTCGGGCTGCGGCAAGTCGACGGTCGCCCGGCTCGTGGTCGGCCTCTACCGGCCGACGCGCGGGCAGGTGGAATTCGAGGGCGTCAACGTCACGGCGCTGCGCCGCCGCTCGGAACTGGCGCCGATCCGCCGCCGCTTCCAGATGATCTTCCAGGACCCCTATGCCAGCCTCAACCCGCGCTGGCGGGTACGCGATATCATCGCCGAGCCGATCCGGGCGCACGGGCTGATGAAGGATTCCGGCGCGCTGAACCGCCGGGTCGACGAGCTGCTGCGCCTGGTACGCCTGGCGCCCGCCGACGGCGAGAAGTACCCGCACGAGTTCTCCGGCGGCCAGCGCCAGCGTATCTCGATCGCCCGGGCGCTCTCCAGCAACCCCGAGTTCCTGGTCTGCGACGAGCCGACCTCGGCGCTCGACGTCTCAGTGCAGGCCCAGATCCTCAACCTGATGAAGGATCTGCAGCGCGAGCTCGGCCTCACCTACCTGTTCATTTCCCATAATCTTGCAGTCGTCTTCCACATCTCCGACCGCGTCGGCGTCATGTATCTCGGGCGCATCGTCGAGCTCGCCGAGTCGAAGGCGCTTTTCGCCGCGCCGCAGCACCCCTATACGCGCATGCTGCTCGACGCCATTCCCGACCTGGAGATGAGCGGCCGCGGCCGCACGCCGGTGGCCGGCGAGGTACCCAACCCCCTTAACCCCCCGACGGGATGCGCCTTCCATCCGCGCTGCCCTTGGGCCAACGAGCGTTGCCGCCGCGAGGAGCCGGTGGCGAAGCCCGCCCCCAACGGCGCGCTCGCCGCCTGCCATGCGGTGGAGGAGCGGCGGATACCGGAGAAGACGGGTTAGCTCCGCCCGTAGGTGTCCTCGAGCCGGACGATGTCGTCCTCGCCAAGATAGCCGCCCGACTGCACCTCGATCAGGTGCAGGTCGTCGCTGCCGATATTCTCCAGCCGATGCACCGTGCCGACCGGGATATAGGTCGACTGGTTCTCGCGCAACACCAGGACGTCCTCGCCGCGCGTCACCCGCGCCGTGCCCTGCACGACCACCCAATGCTCGGCGCGCTGGGCATGCTTCTGCAACGACAGCTTGGCGCCCGGCTTGACCACGATGCGCTTCACCTGGAAGCGCGGGCCGGCATCGACGCCGCGGTAGCTGCCCCAGGGCCGGTGCACGGTCTTGTGCAGCGAGGCCTCGCTCCGCTTGCTCGACTTGAGCGTGTCGACGATCTTCTTGACGTCCTGTGCCCGGTCCTTGCCGGCGGCGAGCACCACGTCGTCGGTGACTACGACCACGACATTGTCGAGCCCCACGGTTGCCAGCAGCATGCCGTCGCCCGTGCGCAGGTAGGCGTTGGTCGTATCGTGGGCGATGACGTCGCCAACGGTGACGTTGCCGGCGGCGTCGTGCGCGCCGACGTCCCACAGCGCCGACCAGGCGCCGACATCGTTCCAGCCGAGATCGGCAGGCACCACGGCCGCGTGCCGGGTCTTCTCCATCACCGCGTAGTCGATCGACAGCGAGGGCGAATCGGCGAATGCCGCCTTGTCGAGGCGCAGGAAGTCGAGATCGCGGGTCGCCGAGGCGACCGCCTTGACCGAAGCTTCGGCGATTTTCGGCTGATGCGTTCCGAGCTCGTCGAGATAGAGCCGGGCCGGGAAGAGGAACATGCCGGAGTTCCACGACCACACGCCCTCGGCGAGATAAGTCCGGGCGGTGGCGAGATCGGGCTTCTCGACGAAGCGCTCGACCGAATAGGCGCCGGGCACACCGTCGAGGGCGCCGCCGCGCCTTATGTAGCCGTAGCCGGTCTCCGGATGTTTGGGCGCCAGTCCGAACGCCACCAGCCGGCCGGAGCGTGCCGCGCCCGACGCGGTCTCGACCGCGCGGTGGAAGGCGGCGACGTCGCGGATGATGTGGTCGGAAGGCAGGACGAGCAGCAGGGAATCGGGATCGTCGCGCCGGATCATCGCGGCTGCTGCGGCCACGGCGGGTGCGGTGTTGCGCGCCGCCGGCTCGAGCACGATGGCATGAGGCTTGACGTCGATCTGGCGCAGCTGCTCGGCGATGATGAAGCGATGCTCGTCGTTGCACACCACGACCGGGGCCGCGAACCCCGGACCCTTGACCCGGTTCAGCGTGTCCTGCAGCAGGCTGCGCTCGCCGACCAGCGGCAGGAGCTGCTTGGGATAGAGCTCGCGCGACAGCGGCCACAGCCGCGTTCCCGCGCCGCCCGAGAGGATCACCGGCCAGATCGCGCCCTTGGTCATGCCTGATTCCACGTTCCGCCGCTCCTGCCTAACGCAAACGGCGGGCTGAGCCAACGCCTATCCGCAGCGCCCGCCTGGACGAAACTGTCACCGGCCGGCGGGGTTCCGGCTAAGATGGCGGCATGATCGCCGTCTTCGGCTCGATCAACATCGATCTCGTGTTCACCCTCCCGTCGCTGCCGCGGCCGGGGGAGACGGTTGTCGGAACCAGCTATCGCACGGTTCCCGGCGGCAAGGGTGCCAATCAGGCGGTGGCCGCCGTGCGCGATGGGGCGAAGGTCGCCATGATCGGCCGGGTCGGGCGCGACAGTTTCGGCACCATGATGCGCGACAGTCTGCGCGAGGCCGGCGTCGAGGTGAGCGGCGTGCTCGACAGCGAGGCGCCGACCGGCTGCGCCGCCGTCTGTGTCGACGGGGAGGGCCGCAACCTGATCGCCGTGGCCGGCGGCGCCAACCTCACCGCCCGCGCCGCCAACATCCCGGAGGAGCTGCTCGGGCCCGGCACCACCCTGCTGCTGCAGATGGAAGTGCCGGTGGCCGAGATCCAGGCTGCTGCTCGTCGCGCCAAAGCGAAGGGGGCGCAGGTCATCCTCGGTCTCGGGCCTGCCCTGAAGCTGCCGCTGGAGACGTTCCGCGACGTCGACGTGCTGGTGGCCAACGAGATCGAAGCGGCGGCGCTGATCGCGGCAGCACCCTCCGCGCTGGCGCAGCGCCTGGCCGAGGCGCTGAAGATCACGGTGATCGTCACCCTGGGCGAGAAGGGCGCCGTGGCCGCCGGGCCGCAGGGGGGCTGGCAGATCGGCACCCTGCCGATCAAGCCCGTCGACACCACCGCGGCCGGTGACCAATTCACCGGCGTGCTGGCCGCCTCGATCGACCGCGGCCTGCCGCTGCGCGATGCGCTGCGCCGCGCCAGCGTCGCGGCGGGTCTCGCCTGTCTGGTACCGGGCGCGCAGCCCAGCCTGCAGCATGCCGCCGCCATCGAGGCGCGGCTCGACGACCTGGCGCCGGCGGTCGCCGTCTAGCGTTTCAGCAAGCGCGACCGCGGGTCGAGGGCGTGCTGCAGCGCGTCACCCAGCAGGTTACAGGAGGCGACAGTCAGCAGGATCAGCAGGCCGGGCCAGACGGCGAGCAGCGGCGCCGTGCCGATCAGCTCCTGCGCGTTGGTCAGCATGTTGCCCCAGCTGGGTACCGGCGGCTGGATGCCCAGGCCGAGAAAGCTCAGCACCGATTCGAAGAGGATGACGTTACCCACGGCGAGCGTGGTAGCGACGATGATCGGCGACGCGGCGTTGGGCAGGATGTGCACGAACATGATGCGCGGCGCGCGGGCGCCGAGCGCCAAGGCGGCGCGCACGAAGTCGCAGCCGAGCAGGCTCAGCGTCGTGCCGCGCACCAGGCGCGCGACCGAGGTCCAGCCGACCAGGGCGATGATCAGGACGATGCGGTAGAGGCTGGCCGATTCCGCCTGCGCCAGGGCGCCGAGGCCGAGCTTCGAGAAGTCGACGGCGGCGAGGATGATGAGCAGCGGCAGCAGGGGGAGAGCGATGACCGCGTCGGTCAGGCGCATGAGCAGGGCGTCGAGCCGGCCACGGAAATAGCCTGAGAGCAGCCCGATCAGCGTGCCGATGGTGGCCGCC
>Ga0194132_10011987_pt1 | contig 10941 bp, 7 predicted proteins | sample TA2KigOf80mmetaG_FD_148612 | JGI IMG/M metagenome (GOLD analysis project Ga0194132, IMG submission 148612) | Freshwater microbial communities from Lake Tanganyika, Tanzania - TA2015054 Kigoma Offshore 80m | ecosystem: Environmental > Aquatic > Freshwater > Lake | place: Tanzania: Lake Tanganyika... | reverse complement strand
ACAAGCCGAAGGCCCGCATGAATGCACGCCTGGACGTGAGAAAGACTCTGCGCCCACCCGGCTGCTCAGAGCCATCCGGGTTACACAGAAGCCCCCCACCATACCGATGGAGGGGTCGCTTTCCAGCACGTCCATCATGCGCCGCAAGCTACCCTCGGCAAGCACACTGTCTGGGTTGAGGAACAACAGGACGCTGGCGTTGGAAGCGCGAGCACCAATATTGCAAGCGGCCGCAAACCCCAGGTTTCGGCCGTTACAGATGACGCTGATTCGCTCATCGCTAATGGAGGCCGACAAATGTGCCAGGCTGTCGTCTCGCGAATCGTTGTCTACAACAAACACATGACAAGCCCCTTCGGCTAAAACAGACCGCACGCAGTCGGCGAGCAGATTGCGTGCGTTGTAGTTGACAATGACAATGTCACATCTGCGCATTCTTACTCCGCTTAACGAGTCTCGCCTTCAATGCTGCGCGTTTAACCAAGTGGGCGGCTCGAAATGCAAGGAGCAATACAGTGCGATGGATCGGGCCGATCTCCTTGGCGTTTTCGATGGCCTCTGTCCACTGAACTCGTCGGATGAACTCAATTAACTCCAGCCTTCTCGCGGCCAAAATGGGCGACAGGAAAATGGTGCTCAACGAAGGGTATTGGTTTCTCCTGAAGATTTCACCATAGCCAAATATGTCTTGCTGTGGCGTACGCAAGTAAGCCTCCACGAGGCCTTGTTCAGGTGTTCTGCGCAGCTTATCCCAGACGTGCAAGGCCACCGTGTGTAATTCATTACTGGAAACTACATAGCGCTCGAGATATGACTGCCAGTGCTTCGCCCCAAGCAGCACACCCTCTTGGAACGGCTTCACAAACTCGTCGTAAGCCGCATTCTCTTCTTTATCGACATGGCGCTGTGCTTTTGCATGCCCATCATCCAAGCTGTACCCAACTACACTTCCGCGCGGTGAATTGCAGAGCAATTCCATCGCAGCGAAGTTTGTGAAAAGTGAATTTGACGCACTAGTCGTATTTTCGTCTGCCACGTACGCTTCCTTGGAGGCGTTACCCGGCTGCACATTGATGACGCGACGGAGCCCCAAGTACATCCCATGGAAATATACGGCGGGCACAAGCAATGAAATATTGTCCTGAATGGTGCCGCGCCAGCCGATATCGACGATGCCGACCCGATTACACTCATACACGCCACACTGTTTCAAGTAACTTTGCAACAGGCTGGCCTGGGATGCTAATGACTTCTCTAAGGTCTTGGCGAACGCCGGTGTTTCGAATAGCCGGCGCAGCTCCAGGCTGTTTTCAGGATCTCTGATGACGTCCGTTTCCTTCAGACTCAGCGTGTCGAGAAGTTCAGAGAATCTCCCAATATCCACGCCCAAGGTGGTAAACAGACCGGAAACGCTTTGTACCTTAAACAAAGACCATATCCGGGACATTTCCTGGATGGATGCGTCTCTCATCGACGGCGCAAACGTGCTCAACCGACTCACCTCGAGGATATCGGCTAATGGTAAGTCGTGGCCAAACAGTCGGCCCTGCGGGAAGAGGGTGCAAAAAACCTTGTGGAGAAATTCACCTTCCCGGGTAAAGAAATACAGCCGGTCGAGCTTCTGAAGAACGGCCTGCTCGGCTATCCATAGCGCGAACCCGATGAACAAGGGGGCAGCTTGGATGCCCAGAGACAGAGCAGCAGCCTGTTTTCCAGACAGTTCCTTGCTCCCGTCTTGGACAAGAGCTGCACACTCCCCGCGAATATGGTCAAAAAGCGCTTCTCTGGACGAAAACAAGTGCTCACGCGCCAAGCGTTCGGCATGCGCTGATTCGGGCAGGAAATGTAGGGCATGCACGCCAAGCGCACGCGGCGACGACACATCGGACCATTCGTTGTCGCCGATGTGCACATGCTCTTGAGGAGAGATAGCGTGGATCGAATGAACGTGTCGAAAAATCTGGCCGGACCGTTTATTAAGACCCACATCGCACGAAGACATGCCTTCGGCAACCAGCGTGTCGAGCCCCTTTGCTGAAAGCAGGCGGCGCAGCATTTCCTCGCTCATATAGAAGTCAGACAAGAAAATCGTTTTCTCTGCTTCGTGGGAACGTAAGAATTCAACGATATCGGAATCGGCAAAGGATCGATCAACTTCAACGCTGAGCTCGAACTCCGCCAAGCGATTTGGCAAATCCGGTGGCACAGTGTCGGCAAATATGGCAGCGAACCACTGCGCTAGGACCTGGGTGATCTCATATTCGTCGTCTTTGCCGCAAACCTTGGCTTGCACAGCAAGCGTGCGTTCCGCTTCTAGGCGTGCCTTGTACAAAACCCAGCCATCACGAAAGTCAGGCTTGATCTGATCACGCCAGCCAAAGAGGAGATGATGAGCTGTCGCCAGTTTGATGCATTCAGGGTGACAGTCCCGACGCAACAGCGTGTCCCAAACATCGATGGTTCTAATCTTGTACATCAGCGGACTTCCCTGGGTCCGAATAACACTTCCCCGGCAGCTTCGAGCTGCTTGAGCGTGCGCAGTAGCGGAGGCGGAAAGCGCGAGGCCATCGCGCTAAGACGGTGCCGGGGAACACGGGGAATATTGGCCAGACGCTGCTGCTCATCCCTCACGTGCTCAGAGAACGCTTGGTCGCAGAATTCGGCGAGAGACGCTCTGTCGACGGTGGGCCCGTCAAGAGATACGTCCACCCAGTCTCTGAATGCCGACGACGACTCGTCCCACGAGACCCAAGCCTCGGCGGTCTGTAGCGCACCAATCTGCAGCCGTGCAAGCTCGATCCGATCATTCAGGAGGCGACGAAGCGTTGTGACGACACCATCCATGTCGCCACGACGCACCACACAGGCGTTTTGCCCATCGACAATGTATTCATCATGTCCGGTTACGTCGAACACAATGGCTGTCCCGCCGCAGTGGAAGATCTCTAGCGGCGGGCCGAACATGCCCTCGACGGTACTCAACTTAACCAGAATGTCGCAGGACCGGTAGATCTCAGGCGTAACTTTCATCGGCACCCGCGAAAACACCCGCGAAACGCCCGGCACCCATTTGACCGGCGTGCCGGTCAGCAGCCAGATGTCTTTCGCACCCGCTTCGCGGGCCAGACGCACCCCCAGCGCGGTGTTCTTGAACGAGACACCAAAATGCCCTTCGAGCAAAACGCGCGGCTGGTGCTTGCGATTACGCGGCGAAATGACCGGCCCCGTTGTCCGATAGACATCTTTACGGATACCGTTACGGACCAACGCAGCATCATGACCATAGTTTGTTTTGAGATGATCACGAATCCACGTTGCCTCAGTTGCATAAGCAACGGGGAGGCGATAGGTGCTATCCACCAGCGCCCTTAGCGGCACTTCGGATACTGGGTAAAAGCGCGACTCAATCGACTGTACGAAGTAAGCGTAGCGCTGCGAATTGAAGTGACGCAGCTCCAACGCCGTCTTCCACCAGGTTGCAATGAGAAGGTCAAACGTTTCGCCCTTGGCCGCGTCTATCGGCACACAGCGCAACCGAGACGTACGATCGTGCCAAGCCAGCGTTTGTGCAGTGAATGGCTCCTGTACCGCTAGGGTAACGTCGTAACCTTGGTCGTGCAGGTAAGCGGCATGCTGGACGATTACGTAGGTGCCACCGCTAATGGCCATCGAGCCGACCAGAAAGCAGATTCTTTTTTTATTCACTCTAATTCACCTCAGCCCTGCAAACGCCGAATTGCCGCGTAAATTGCAGCCGGGAGGGCGCCGCCCAGTTCATAAAGCGTGCTCCAAGGCCAAAAACCGAGGGCGCTGACATCGCGCCGTTGCAGCACCTGCTTAAGAAAACGCAGGCGCTGAATCAGCCCAGGTCGGCTTTCCGGCGCGGCGAAGTGCGAACGTTCGAATACGCCATAGTTCTCTACATGAAACACCGATGAGAACCACGTTCTTTCGCGCGGCGTCGGGTTGAAAACCATTCGTGCGTGCGCCCGAACCACCTCCTTAAAGAGAAGCATTCGACCCTTGCTAGAGACGTGAATCTCCCTCAAGAGTCGCTCGAAATGTTCGAAGAGTTGGCGCTGAACCGGGAACACCTCGCGGGCCAACATTTCACCTTCTTCAAATTCGCCGCGAATCGCTTTTGCGTGGCCGTCTGATGTGGTCTCGTAGCTAACTATAGAGCCGTGATCTGCAGCGAGCACGACTTCAAAAAGCGCCCGATTTTCATTGAACACGCGAAATTTCGGCGAAATTGTCGCCACCGATGAAAACAACAGACCATGCTTGTCATTGTCAGGACTGGCTGCACCTGCTGCTACCAGCCCGATGTGATAGCCAGTCACCGCTTGCACAGACGTGTCACCATTACGGCACAGCAACGCGAAAAGATTGTCCTGTATCGTGCCTTTCCATCCGACATCGACGATGGATAGCCTGGCCGGCAGTTTTCCGCCCGACAGTTCTTCGAGATACGCGATGAATGCGCGGCGGCGTGCTAACCGCTCTGACTCGTACAGATCTTGGAATAGCGGGAGCGCTTTGAGGGCACTGAAGGTTTGGCTTGTCGGAAAATCCTCTTCGCGGGTAACTTCAGCGCCTTCCGGAAAACCAAGTGCAAGCGCAATGCTCCTCATTTGTGCTTCCAGTCCCAGGCTGGACAAGAACTCGAACAGCGAGATACGGCGGTATTGCCGAAAAAGGGTCTCGAAGCCTTCTTCTGCAAGGGGCTCAAGCGATGGCAGCAGGGTCGATCGGCGCGACACTTCGAGGTAGTGTGACGCGATGCTACCGCTCACCTTACTCTGGTATAAGTCGAACATCCGTTTGAGCGGCTGCCCTTCGCGCGAGAGGAAATAAACTTGTTCCACCCCCTGTTTAACGAGCGCTTCGTGAAGCCTCACTATGAAGTACAAAAGAGTGGTCGCAAGTTCAGGAAAAAGATCGTAGTTGGCCTTCGCTATTGCGCCGTTCGAAATGTGTTTCAATGAATTCACGATTTTTTCCCTAGAACACGTCCAACGCGATGCTGGAACGAAGCCCGGACTACGGAAAGCAGCACACGCATTGCTTCGGTCACAGTGGGTCGTTTTTCAAGCAACTTCTGCTGCTCGATGATGGCCTCATCCCGCTCGCGGATCAGCGCCTCCATTGACTGTATCGCCGACCAGCGCTCTTCCAGCATTTGCGTTTGCCCTGCGATGGCCTCATCCCGCTCGCGGATCAGCGCCTCCATTGACTGTATCGCCGACCAGCGCTCTTCCAGCATTTGCGTTTGCCCTGCGATGGCCTCATCCCGCTCGCGGATCAGCGCCTCCATTGACTGCATCGCCGACCAGCGCTCTTCCAGCATTCGCGCCTGCCCAGAGATGGCCTCATCCCGCTCGCGGATCAGCGCCTCCATTGACTGCATCGCCGACCAGCGCTCTTCCAGCATTCCCTTCCAGTTTTCCCGTGTCAGCTCATGTAAGCGCGTTAGCGGCACGAAACTATTCTCAGCGGTAATCCGAAGCGCCTTGATGCAACGCACAGCTGAATCAAGGAATTCCACAGCAACTATCGTTGGAAACTCATGCGGGTGATTGATGTCTCCGACGAATTCTTCAAGTTCAGATGAGAGCAAGGCATAAGCGCGCGTCACGCCGAGCTTCCAACTGACCCGCGCCGCAACGATGTCGCCGCGGCCAGCAAGCATAAGACCAGCTTCAAAAGCCGCGTCCACCACCTTAGTTCCCAAGGTGGGGCTGAATATTGATAGGTCTGCGTTTGCGACCTGTTTAAGCTCTGCAAGCGCACCGTCAAATTTGCCAATCTTCACGAGTAGTCTGGCTTTCAGATAAGCCAAAGAAACATAGAAGCGCTGCAAATGCGGAATTTGATGCGGGGCAGTGACGTAGGGCTCTATCTCCTCAATAAACTGTTCCACGTCGGAACTTGTCGCCAAGTCATTGACGAGGAGCTGATATCCCAAGACGGCTAATGCCGCCCCTTTGTCTGCTAAGACCGGGGCACTTTCCTGCGCGAGCACCCGCTGGGCGAGTTGGCACAAAACGCCAGCATCAGTGGCTCGAAAGTGAAACTCAAGCAGCGATCGAACCAGCCACGGGTTTCTGTAATCGCGTTCGAACTGCAGCAAATTGTCAGGCGGCGCAGAGTAGCCATAGACACTTTCCCGATAGGGAACAGCGTTTGAAACAGGGTCCTTCATGCCGACCATCAGCCACCACTCGCTGGGCGGCGGGCTATTGGAGTCAAGCGCTACGCTCCGTAACGTTCTAGGCATGCGTTGCCAGGAATTCCAAGCTGAAGTCGTCTTACAGCCGCTGGCGATCTGCTGAGCCAATGCTTCGGGAATGAAGTGTTGCTTGATCTGCGCTCGCAGCTTATCCAGGGTGTAAACATGCAGGTGAAACGGATTTGGGTCTTCGCCCGTTTCGTCGCTCCAATCGTTGGGGACACTCACGACGATACGGCCACCCGGCGAAAGGAGACGATAAAATTCAGTCAAAAGCGCTTCAGGGTGCTCGACATGCTCTAGCGTTTCGAACGAAACGATCACATCGAAATGACCATCAGGATACTTTGCAAGACACTCAGGCAGATAGCCCCCGAAGAAATCCAGTTTGGGAGAAAGGGGACAGAAATTCTCACGGGCGTAGTCGACACCATAGTCGCTACCGTCAATACCCGTTATCTCCGACGCCTTGCTTAGTTCAGCTAAAGCGTAGCTACCGTACCCGAGGCCACAGGCAGCATCTAAAACTCTATCGCCTTGGCGCACATATTTTTCGGCCCACAGATAGCGCGCGACATGGGCATCGGAGCGCTCGCCGACTTCGCGAAGCATGTCCATGTGTAGATCGCGCTCAGCTGCAAGGGCAGAAAGAGGATATTTTTTGTGCGCGTGTTCAGGAATCTTCTCAAGAACAATCGTGATCTGCCATCCGTCCGCATTCAACGACTCATACGAATTGACCTTGTAGTAGGCGGGATGCTTGCGAAAACCGGCCTCGAAGCATTTAGCCTCCCACCAAGCGCGCCCTTCAACTGTCAAGTGCCAATGTCCGTCTCGGTCCAGCGTCGTCGCGAGTTGCAGAAATACGAATCGGCTGGCGACGCGATGGATTTCCTTCAACGCCTTGGGCACATCTTCTGGCGCGAGGTGCTCCATACAGTCAGTGGGCACCACGGTCTGAAACGATGCATCCTCGAAAGGCAATTCGAGAACCGATCCATGGGTGAAACGGCCCGGTATACGCCTATTGCAGCGCGCCGTCACGACCTCCGAAACGTCAACGCCATACGCATCCACGCCTCGGCGCAGCAGAGACGCTACCAACAAGCCTTCACCTGAACCAACATCCAAGGTGCGTCCAATACCGCAGGTTATTACGATCTGCTCTCCGATGCGGTCCATATCGCCGCTGGTTTCACCAATGCGGTCAGTTGACTTCCAATAGCCATCATATTGAGCCTGGTAGGCTGTCGTCCCATCCATATCTGTCAACTGCTTTACCATGTTGCTCTCATTTTTAAATCCACCACACCGCCAAAGAAGTATTCATCGCGCTTGATCGAAACCTGGAAAAAGGTCGCTTCATCGACCCAATACAACATTCGCTGAGATAAATAATTCATAGTCTCCTCATAGGAGACGGCTGCCTGAACTTCATAAAGATTTTCGCCTAGCGCGCAATCGCAATCCAGCAACACTTGGAACCGGTCACCCGCGTCGAACCGCTGCGCCCAGAAAGTTGGGGTATCCAAACTACTGGCGCGATTGGTCATGTCTTGGTTTAGGGTGCCCCAAGAGTAGATCTTGACGCCCTCTTTGTTTCTCAAGCGGATAGAGACATTAAGCTTGTCAATGCTGGCGAAAGATTCGCAGGTCACACGGATGCGTAATCTCTGACCGGGGTAAAACAAGGAGCAGGGCTGATCATCCGAATCCAGTGTTTCGACCTTGATGATCTTGACTTCACCATCGCCAAATGAAAGCCGGTCTGAACGGGTACCCATGCCGGGCATAGCATTTGCAGGAACGGCGACAGGTGCGCCAGGATCAGCCGCAGGTGGATCGCTGGGGAGGGGGGCTTGTGCCGCCCGCTCAACCAGGTTTTTGGTGAGACTGGCAAAGTACGCTGCTTCTTCATCGTGAAGCAATTTGCGGTAACTCAGCACGACCTCTGAGGACAGCCCCCATTCGATGGGGCGCCCTTTGTTCAGGAGCAAGGCACGATTGGTAAGGGTACGCACACTTTCTTGGTCATGCGACACAAACAACAGCGTGGTGCCATCGGATACCAGTTTTTCAATGCGCTGGAAGCAGCGCTTCTGAAACAGTGCATCGCCCACGGCAAGCGCTTCGTCCACGATAAGGATTTCAGGCTCCACCTGCACTTGAACAGCAAAAGCAAGCCTAACCAGCATGCCGCTGGAGTAGGTTTTAACCGGCTGGTCCAAGTGCTCGCCGATATCGGCGAATGCAGCGACGGCATCGAACTTTTCGTTTATTTGATCGGTGGAAAAACCGAGCAATGCACCATTTAAGTAAACATTCTCGCGGCCGGTAAATTCCGGGTTAAAGCCGGAACCGAGTTCCAGAAGGGCGGCAATGCGTCCGTTGGTCGTGACTGAGCCGGACGTTGGCGTTAGCGTCCCTGTAATGATCTGCAGCAACGTACTCTTACCACTCCCATTGCGTCCAATGATGCCAACCGACTCACCTTTCTTGACATCGAAAGAAACATCTTTCAACGCCCAGAATTCGCGGTAAAACTGGCTTGGGGGCTTCCTAATCAATTGCTGCATTCGTGGAAGCACGAACTGCTTGAGCCTGTCACGCGGCTGGTCGTAGATTTGATAACACTTACTCAGATTTTCGACCTTAATGGCGATTTCAGAGGACATCGGCAAACCCCTTCCTTGTCTTCTGAAACCACGCGAACCCTAGCCATGCAATTACAACAGTGGCAAGCCAGTATGTGCCTAGCAACTGAATATCAGGGATCCTTCCCCAATAGAGCACATCCCGTGTCATTTCGATGACTGGTGTCAGAGGGTTGAGGTAAAGAAGGTGGCGGTAGTTTTCAGGCAACGCACTGACCGGATAAAAAATGGGGCTCATGAACATCAGTACAGAAGTCACCACGCCGATGATTTGCGACACGTCACGCAGATAAACGCCCAACGAGGCCAGGCTCCAACTCAACCCCATAATGAACATCACAAATGGCAGAACGATCAACGGAAAAAGCAATGCTGTCAGATGCGGTATGCCAAAAAACAGGCCATAGGCCAGAAACCACACACCAAGGCTGATTAGCGCATGGAACATCGCGGACAGCAGCGTGACAGCCGGCAGTATTTCTAGCGGGAATACAACCTTCTTTACGTAGTTGACGTTGGAAAGGATCAAACTCGGCGATCGGTTTATGCATTCCGCAAATAGATTGAACATCAACAACCCAGCAAATAGCACGACAGCGAATTCTGTTTTTGAACCGGTGCCACCACCCCATCTCGCCTGGAAAACTACGCTAAAAACGATGGTGTATACCGCGAGCATTAACAGAGGGTTGAAGAAGGACCACAAGATGCCCATGACAGAACCGCGATAGCGCCCCAGTACTTCGCGCTTGGCCGAGGCCTTGATAAGTTCGCGGTTGCGCCAGAGGCTGGCAAACATTTCGATTGGTGAGACTGAGAAGCTGCGCATCAGCTTGCATCCTCCGTGCAGCAAGAAGCTTTCAAAGTCATACGTATCCCTGTGGATTGAGTTTCTGCCAGTGCCAGTGGTCTTGGCACATGGCAGCCAAGTCACGCTCAGCTTTCCAGCCTAATAGCCGCATGGCCAGTCGTGGGTCGGCATAACACGCAGCCACATCGCCAGGCCGGCGCGGGCCGATGCGATAAGGAACAGGCTGGCCGCTGGCAGCTTCGAAGGCTTTGACGACATCGAGCACGCTGTATCCCACGCCAGTGCCCAGGTTGACTTCAATGCACTGCGGTCGGTCGAGTGCTTCAAGCGCCTTGAGATGGCCCACCGCCAGATCGACGACATGGATGTAGTCGCGCACGCCGGTGCCGTCTGGTGTGGGGTAGTCGTTACCCCAGACGTTGAGAAACTCCCGCCGGCCCACCGCCACCTGGGCCACAAAGGGCATGAGGTTGTTGGGCGTGCCTTGTGGGTCTTCGCCGATCAGCCCGCTCTCGTGCGCGCCCACCGGGTTGAAGTAGCGCAGGATGACAATGCGCCAATCGGGATGGGCCCGATAAACATCCCGCAGCATGTCTTCGATGACCAGCTTGCTGCGCCCGTAGGGGTTGGTGGCCGATAGCGGGTGATCTTCCGTCAGAGGCAAGCGTTGGGGCTCGCCATAAACGGTTGCGGAAGAGCTGAAGACCAGTGTAGTGACACCGCAGTTCTGCATGGCTGCAAGAAGGCGGTGCGTGCCGACGACGTTGTTGTCATAGTAAAGCAGCGGTTTTTCAACAGACTCGCCAACCGCCTTCAACCCGGCGAAATGAATGACGGCTTGGCACTGGTACTGCCGCAAGGCCGACTCGATGGCCGATTGGTCGCGAATATCCCCCTGGACCAGGGAGGGCTTCCGCCCCGTGATTTGTTCGACCCGCTTGAGTGCCTCTGGGTGGCTGTTGCTGAAGTTGTCGAATACGACAACTTCGTGACCGGCCTGCAAGAGTTCGACACACGTGTGGGAGCCGATGTAACCGGCACCGCCCGTTACAAGGATGCTCATACACGCCCTCCGGCTTGGGCTGCCGACAGCATGGCTACCGCAGTCTGTGTGTTCGTATCGAAACCAGAGTCCTTACCTGCCAAGCACGCTAAATTTTTGCCAGTTGCTACCTTTTTGAGTTGATTCATCAACCCGCCTCCACCTGTACCCCCCCCCCCGAGCGCAACGCCCAGAAAACTGT
>Ga0194132_10011985_pt1 | contig 10942 bp, 11 predicted proteins | sample TA2KigOf80mmetaG_FD_148612 | JGI IMG/M metagenome (GOLD analysis project Ga0194132, IMG submission 148612) | Freshwater microbial communities from Lake Tanganyika, Tanzania - TA2015054 Kigoma Offshore 80m | ecosystem: Environmental > Aquatic > Freshwater > Lake | place: Tanzania: Lake... | reverse complement strand
AGAACGTCGCCGGACTCCACAACCGGATGTACGGGTAACGACCACACAGGATCGTCTGGCCGAAGTGCGACTGAACCAACACCTATTGCGCAACGAGTCTAATGACGAGGCCGAGACACAACCAGACGACGGTGTTCACCGCGACCTTCAACTCGGCCGGAAGCGCCAGGAACGGTAGGAAAAACCGCGCCCAACTCCGGCTCCAACTCTCGCGCAAGTTGTCACGGTACATGTGCTCCGCACTGGGGTAGAGCAGCGCGGTGAGGAACAGGATACCCGCTGCGGCCCCGACCACCGCGCTCCGCTCGATCCACTCGCGTTGCTTCAACCACTCTGCGCGATCCATGAGCCGGTTCCTCCTCACGGGCCGTGATTCGGTGCCGCGCGTTCCTGCTCAAGTCTTCGGCAGAGTGTAACCGGGCGCGCCGATTCCGCCTCAATCCTTTTTGAAGAACTCGACGGCGTTGCGGAAGATTTGCAGCCCGTCGCCCTCGCTCTTGAGGCCGTGGCGGGTCCAGTTGGGGTGCTGCGTCGGGAACAGGTGGCGGTCGGGGTGGGGCATCAGGCCCAGCGCCCGCCCGCTGTAGTCGCAGATGCCGGCGATGTCGTCCTGCGAGCCGTTCGGGTTCACCGGGTAGCCGCCGGGCGCGCCGCCGCCGTCCACGTAGCGCAGCACGATCTGGCCCGCTTGCTCAAGCCCCTTCGCGATCCACTCCTTGCGGCACACGAACTTCCCCTCGCCGTGGCCCACCGGCATCGTGACACGGTCCACGCCCTTCAGGAACGGACACTTGCCCGGCGTCGCCCGCATGTGAACCCAACGGTCCTCGTAGTGGCCGCTGTCGTTGCCGGCGAGCGTCGCCAGCGGGCCGTCTTCGTCCGGCGGCAGCAACAGGCCGGCTTTCAGCATCACTTGGAAGCCGTTGCAGATGCCGAGGATCAGCTTCTCTTGGTCGCGAAACCTGCGGAGCGCGTCGGCGAGGAAGTGCTGCATGTACAGGGCTTGGACCTTGCCCGCGCCCACGTCGTCGCCGTACGAGAAGCCGCCGGGGAGCACGAGAATCTGGTAGTCGCGGAGCTGCTTGGGGTCGTCGCGCAGGGCGTTCATGTGGACGCGGGTGCCGCGCCCGCCGGTGGCTTCGAAGGCGTACTGGACCTCGTGATCGCAGTTCGTGCCGGGGGCGCGGAGGATCAGAGCGTGCGGCGTAGCCATGACGAGATTTCCGAGAAGGTGCGGCTTTATGCTTGACCGGCGCGCGCGCCGGGGACAGACTCGTTGTAACGTCCGTGCCCCCCCAATACCAGCGGGCCTGACGGATCGAAGCGCGGCTCACCCACCTCAAAAGGGCCGCAAAAAGGGGGGTAGGGGGCCTTTTCCCAATTTTTTCCGCGCGGCGGGTTGACACCCCGGCCGATTCCCTTATCATTCCCCTACCACTGCACCGCGGTGGTAAACGCGGCGCGGACAACCCGAGACGGTGGCAACACCGCGACGAGTTCACGCGAAGCAAAACCGAGTGCCGAACTCGTAAGAGTAAGGCTTTTGGTTGCGGTCTTTGACAATTTGGTAGCGAATGCCTTACGTGGTGGGTCATGCCGTTTACCGGCGTTGACCCAACATATGGCAAAGTTGTCTGTCGGCTCTCGGGGCGAAAGCAACGAGGGCCGGAAGCCAACCCAGCCAATCTTTTTGAGTCAACGAACGGAACAACGGCGCAGATTGAACTCAACCAAGTACTGCCCCAGTAATGGGGCGGCTTAACAAAAACTTGAAGGGTTTGATTCTGGCTCAGAACGAACGTTGGCGGCGTGGATTAGGCATGCAAGTCGGGGGAATCCCAGCAATGGGGGAACCGGCGTAAGGGGCAGTAAGGCATGGGTACCTACCCTCGGATTCGGGATAGCCATCAGAGATGGTGGGTAATACCGGATGATGTCGTGAGACCAAAGATTTATCGTCCGGGGAGGGGCCCATGTGATATTAGCTAGTTGGTGAGGTAATGGCTCACCAAGGCGAAGATGTCTAGCGGGTGTGAGAGCACGACCCGCGCCACTCGCACTGAGACACTGGCGAGACACCTACGGGTGGCTGCAGTCGAGGATCTTCGGCAATGAGCGCAAGCTTGACCGAGCGACGCCGCGTGAGCGATGAAGGCCTTCGGGTTGTAAAGCTCTTTAGGGGGGGAGAAAAGCCAGCAATGGTGTGATCTATCCCCAAAATAAGCACGGGCTAAGTTCGTGCCAGCAGCCGCGGTAAGACGAACCGTGCGAACGTTGTTCGGAATCACTGGGCTTAAAGGGAGCGTAGGCGGGCTATCAAGTCTGGGGTGAAATACCACGGCTCAACCGTGGAACTGCCTCAGATACTGACGGCCTCGAGGGAGATAGGGGCATGCGGAACTGTAGGTGGAGCGGTGAAATGCGTTGATATCTACAGGAACTCCGGTGGCGAAAGCGGCGTGCTGGATCTCTTCTGACGCTGAGGCTCGAAAGCTAGGGGAGCAAACGGGATTAGATACCCCGGTAGTCCTAGCCCTAAACGATGGGTACTAGATAGTAGACTAGATATGGGTTTACTGTCGAAGCTAAAGTGCTAAGTACCCCGCCTGGGGAGTATGGTCGCAAGGCTGAAACTCAAAGAAATTGACGGGGGCTCACACAAGCGGTGGAGCATGTGGCTTAATTCGAGGCTACGCGAAGAACCTTATCCTAGACTTGACATGTGCGAAAGCGCTAGGTAGTAGAAGCCGGAAACGGTAACGAATGCCCGCAAGGGTAGAGCCTAGTACAGGTGCTGCATGGCTGTCGTCAGCTCGTGTCGTGAGATGTCGGGTTAAGTCCCATAACGAGCGAAACCCTTATCCTCAGTTGCGACCGGCTCGGCCGAGCACTCTGGGGAGACTGCCGGTGTTAAACCGGAGGAAGGCGGGGATGACGTCAAGTCCTCATGGCCTTTATGTCTAGGGCTGCACACGTGCTACAATGGCGTGTACAAAGCGAAGCGACTGCGCGAGCAGAAGCAAATCGCAAAAAACACGCCCCAGTTCAGATCGCAGGCTGCAACTCGCCTGCGTGAAGCCGGAATCGCTAGTAATCGCGGGTCAGCAACACCGCGGTGAATGTGTTCCTGAGCCTTGTACACACCGCCCGTCAAGCCACGAAAGGGAGAGACGTACGAAGTCACCTTTACCGGTGCCGAATATGGAGCTCCTGATTGGGACTAAGTCGTAACAAGGTAACCGTAGGGGAACCTGCGGTTGGATCACCTCCTTTCTAAGGATGTTAACAAACAACAGACTACGCACCTTGAGCAGTGCGCAAGTCTCATATCCCCACACCGTAAGAAACATCGCTACCAAATTGCAGAGATACACAGAGGCCCCGTGGAGCGATCCACGGGGCTTTTGTTATTCCATAGGCGTGTTCATCCCACCGAGTTTTGATTCGCACCCGTATCGAGCGGTTTCCGCGCGCGGCTTCGCGCTCGCGCGCTTCGGTGGCGCGGTTGCGACTTCGTGGGACCGCGCTTCGGGTGGCTGACCCCAAACTACTGAATGCCACGCCTTCGGTGTAACAGGCAGAAGGCCGTCGTACCGCGGAGCGGTCCCGCCCGTTAGGTCCGGCTTTGCGCGCCCACCCCCCAAACGCGCTCCGGCGAAGTCGCAACCGCCCACCGAAGCGCGCGAGCGCCACCCTCAGCGCGCTCCCACAAAGTGGCAATTCGACAGAACGGAAATGGGTACCGGAAAAGACCGCGACCCCAAGGTTGCCCTTGGGGTCGTCGAGTCGGGCTGACCGGCGATTTACATTTCTGAACGAGTCGTCAGATGAGGCGGTGTTGGCTCGTGTTGCGGCTCAGAGTTTCGAGTTCACGGCGGACGTGTTCCACCGACTCGGATCGGACTGACCACGGGTTTTGACCGCGTTCATCTCCCCCACCCGGTCCGGGTCACATTCCGGTCGGTGGAGGTCCGCTAATGGCTCGGCCTGTGAAAACCCTCGTGCCCCGGAACGGGCACACCCTCGTGGTCGGCGTCGTCGCGCGCATTAGCGGCGGCGCGAACCAGAAGGAACTCAGCCTCGACGACCAGTACGACCACGCCAAGCAGGTCGTGGCCGAGCTGTACGACGGGCCGGTCGACTACCGGGTGATCTCGACCACCGGCAAGGGCGAGCGGCTCGACCGGCCCGAACTGGCCGAACTCGAGGCGCTGCTCCGCAGCGGTGAACTCGATCTGCTCATCGCCGAGGACATCGGGCGCATCGTACGCGGCACGGCGGCGGACGCGCTGTGCGGGATCGCCGTCGACCACGGCGTCCGCGTCATCGCTCCCAACGACTGCATCGACACGGCCGAGGACACGTGGCAGGAGGACGTGATCAGCGCCTGCCGCGACCATGTCGGGCACAACAGCCACACCTCCAAGCGCCTCAAGCAGAAGCTCATGAACCGGTTCAAACTCGGCCGCGGCGCGACCGCCCGCCCCATCTACGGATACGTCATCCCCGACGGTGCCAAGACGTACGGCGAGTGGCAGAAAGACCCCGCTGCGACCGCCGTCTACCGGGAGTGGTTCCTGCGGCTGAAGGAGGACCGCAACTGTACCGCGGTGGCCGACGCGCTCAACGCCAAAAAGATCCCGACCGGGCCGTACGCGCGGCGGAAGACGTGGGACGGGAAGATGGTCCGGCGGGTCACCAGCAACCCCGTGCTCAAGGGGTCGCCCGGCCGCGGGTTCAAGCGCACCGTCAAGCACCACGAGACCGGTCGGCGGGTGTCCGTGAGGAACCCCGAGGGGCCGACCTTCCGGGAGTGCCCGCACCTGGCCCACGTCGAGCCCGACCTCTGGGACGAGGTCAACCACCTCCTGGAGGACGCGAACCGGGACTTCGGCCGCAAGCCGCTCAACGGCGCCGACCCGCTCCGCGGGCGGCCCAAGAAGCGGACCTGCTTCCCGGGCCAGCACGCGCGGTGCTGGTACTGCGGGCGGCACTACGTCTGGGGCGGTAACGGCGTGACCGAGAACCTGATGTGCTCCGGCAGCCGCGAGTGGAAGTGCTGGAACTCGATCGGCTTCGGCGGCCTCCGCGCCGCGGAGGCCGTCGCGCGGGCGCTCCGCGCGGAGCTGGAGCGCCTGGCCGGGTTCGACGACCAGTTCCGTGGTCTGGTCGAGGAGGCCGGGCGGCGGGGTGACGCCCACGCCGACCGCCGGCGCGCCGAACTGGAGCGGGCCGAGGCGGCGCTGGCGACCAGGTGGGCGAATCTGGCCCGCGGCGTCGCCGAGTACGGCCCCAAGCCGATGTTCGCGGAGCAACTGGCGCAACTGAAGGCCGAGGACGCGCGGCTCGGGTGCGAGCGCCGGGAGCTCGGGCGCCTCTGTGGCCGCGCGCCGGTGCTGCCGGGCTCGGTGGCCGAACTGCGGCAGGAGTTCGAGGCGAAGTTCCGCGATCTGGCCACGGACTCGCCGGAGTTCGGGACTCTGCTGCGGTCGGTCGTGCCCGAGTTCCACGTGTACCTGGTGCGGCTGTGCGACGGCGGCCACCCACTGCCGCGCGCCCGGGTGACGCTGTCACTCGCGGGGGTGGTGGCCGACGCGCGGCACGCGCCGGGCGTGACCGCGTTCCTGACCCGCACGGTCACTCTCGACCTGTTCGAGCCGCCGCAGCGGGAGCGGATCCGCGCCGAGGCGGTCCGGCTCGCCGGCGCCGGACTCGAACAGCGCCAGATCGCCGTGCGGCTCCCGGAGCCGGCGACCCAGGCGGGGGTCTGGCAGGCGCTGGCCCTCGACCGTCGGATGCGGGATCTGGGGCTCGACACCCCGTACGTGATGGTGAGCGGCCCGCCGTCGGATTACCCGAAGCTCCGCCGGCACCACAACGAGAAGTTCAACTTCGAGCCGCTACCCGCCTACCGGCCGCCGGAGCTCTGAGCCGGCTGTGACTCGTGAACCCCTCCGACCCCGGCGAAGTTGCCGGGGTCTTTTCGTGCCCCGACACAGGAGGACGAATGCCCCACCCACCGGATCGGAATCAACCGCACGGCCCCGGCGACGGGCCGATCGAGCCCGGCTCGGTGCTGCACCGGCTGCTCGTGATGGTCGCCGAGGCGATCGCCCGCTCACGAACCCGGACACCGACGACGACCAATCGAGACACGTCCGAGTCGTCAACCCCGTCCGAAGATCCGCCCAACGACGTAGCCCCCGCGCCGGGGCAATCGACCGAGTAGTGCCGCTGTCATTCCGTGCTCCGTAACGGACGGCTTTGCATCCGCAAGACCGCCCGCCGGGCGGTCTTTTTCATTCCCGAAGGAGATCGCTCCGATGATCGCTCTTGCGCCCGCGCACGGGCACACCGCGTTCGTGTCGCTGGTGCCGCGGCTCCGCACGCACGCCCGGGTCCGGTTCCGTCACCTCCGCCCCGTCGATCGCGAGGAGGCCGTCGCCGATGTCCTGGCCTACGGCTTCGCCTCGTACCTCCGGCTCAAGGAGCGGGGAAAGGATCCGACCACGTTCCCCGCGGTGTTCGCCCACTTCGTGGCGCAGGCGGTGGCCAACGGGCGGGGCGTGGTCCGCCGGCTCTCCACCCGGGACCTGCTGGGGCGCCCGCACGGCGAGCGGGTGACGATCCGCAAGCTGGACGACCCGATGCCCGGCGGCGGGTGGTGGCGCGACCTGGCTCTGGACCGGCGCGTCCGGGTCGATGAGCAGGCGGCGTTCAACATCGACTTCCCCGCCTGGCTCGCCACGCTCCCGGCCGTCAAGCGACACGTCGCCGAACTCCTCGCTCGCGGTCACGGGACCGATGAGGTCGCCCGGGGCACCGGGGTCAGCGCCGGCCGGGTGTCGCAACTGCGGCGCGAGCTCGCCGACTCGTGGTTCGACTTCCACGCCGGTTCCTGACCCCTCACCCGACCCAATCTCGGCGAATGCCGGGAGGTGTCCCACTCCGGAGCCCTCATGTCTGTATCGCTGTCCAACTTGGTCCTCGACCGCCCGCTGGCGGTGCTCGACCTCGAAACGACCGGCGTCGATCCGGCGGCCGACCGGATCGTCGAGATGGCCGTCCTGACGCTCCTCCCGGGCGGCAAGCACGAGCTGTTTCACCAGCGGCTCAACCCGGGCGTGCCGATCCCGCCCGCGGCGAGTGCGGTCCACGGCATCACCGACACCGACGTGATCGGCTCCCCGACGTTCGCCGCGGTCGCGCCCGAGTTGTTCGCGACCCTGCACGGGTCGGACCTCGCCGGGTTCGGGATCGCCTCGTTCGACTTGCCGCTCCTGGCCGCCGAGTTCGCGCGCGTGCGACTCCCGTTCCGGGTCGCCGGGCGCCGGGTGATCGACGTCCTGGCCCTGTACCGCCGGTGCCACCCGCGGGATCTGACCAGCGCCGTCCGCGAGTACCTGGGGCGGGACCACATCGACGCGCACTCCGCGGTCGCCGACGCGCGGGCCACCGCCGAGGTGCTCGACCGGCAGGTGGGGCGGCACGCGCTGCCGCCCACGCCCGCCGAACTGCACGCCGCACTGGTCGAGGTGGACGTCGCCGGGCGGTTCCGGCGCGAAGCGGGACGCGTCGTGTTCGCGTTCGGGAAGTACAGCGGGCAGTTGCTCGCCGAGGTCGCCGCGCGCGACCCCGGCTACCTGCGGTGGATGCTCGGCCGCCCGTTCCTCGACGACGCCCACGAACTGGTCCGCCGCGCGCTGGCCGGCGGGTGACCTGCGCCCGTCGGCGCCCGCTGCTCCGACGTTTCCCTTCGCCCGTTTCACGGCGCTCGTCGGCCACTCGGCCGTCGGGCGCCGCCGATCATTTTCGGAGGTTCGTGATGCTCACCCCCGGCAACTTGAAGCTGGGCGGTCGGCGGATCTGGGGGTTCGCGCTGCCCTCGGGTGCGCCCGACGTCTGCCCCGGAATGTCCCCGACCTGTTCGACTCACTGCTACGCCGTGGCCGTCGAGCGGTACCGGCCCGCGGTCGTCGCCAAGTACCGGCGCAACCTGCGGGCCTCGCGCCGGCGCGACTTCGTGCGCCGCGTCGTCGCGTTCCTGATCGCCCACCGGGTGCGGGTCGTTCGGGTCCACACCGCGGGCGATTTCCTCACGGCGCGGTACGCCCGGAAGTGGCTGGCGGTCATGCGCCGCTCGCCCCGCGTCACCTTCTACTTCTACACGCGCTCGTGGCGGTGCACCGAGATCCGGCCCGCGATCGACCGGATGAGCGCGCTGCCGAACTGCGTCGCGTGGTACTCGTGCGACCGCGACACCGGCGCGCCGGCGAACGTCCCGGTCGGTGTGCGTCTCGCGTGGCTCTCGGTGACCGATGACGACGTGCCGCCCGCCGCAGTCGATCTGGTGTTCCGGGTTCGGGCACTCCGCGGCCACCCCGTTCCCCCCGACAGCCCGCCGGTGTGCCCCGCCGAGGACGGGGTTCGGCGCCCGCGTCGGGTGACGTGCGACGTGTGCGGGCACTGCTGGCGCCCGGCGCCCGAGCCGCACCGGACGCCGCTGCCGGTGATCGACCCCTCCGAACCGGGGTAACCAACGGTTCTCTCGTCCCGATCCCCAGTTCCAAAAGGAGAACGACCATGAAGCCCGAGACCGAGGGACACGCGCCGCGCGGCGATCCGACCGACCCCCTGGAGGTCGCCGAGGTTCTGCGCGAAGGCCTCGCCGACGCGGCCGCGAAGGCGAGCCGACTCGTGTCGGTGCTGCGCCACTCGAGCAAGCAGAAGAAGGCGCTGCAAACCGTGCTGAGCAGTCTCAAACAACTCGACCTGGGCACGGAGGAGCTGCGATGACCGAACTCGTCACACAACGGGCCCTCCAGCTGGCCGACTCGCTCGCCGAGTTGAAGATCCGGGCCCGCGCGGCCCTGGCGACCGAAATGGCCGGCGCAATCGGGCTCGCCGTCCGCGACGTGCTGGTCGCCGCCCTGGTCGAGCGCGTGCTCAGCGCCTCCATGAGAGCCCCGGCCCCGTCGTCGCGCCCCGGCGGGTGGCGCGAAGACGGGCACGAGGACCGGGACCGCTGGGGCCAGCCCCGCGACCCGTGGGCCGACACCGACGACGACGACACCCACGCCCGCACACCCGCACGGTCCGAGCGCGACGAGCCGGAACCGGTGCCCGCGGTGCCGACCGCCGCGGCGCTCGCGGTCGGCGTGAACCTCGGCCGGTGGTGGCTCGCCCGTCAGGGCACGGTCCCTGCCGCCATCGGGTTCGGGGTGCTGGCCACGGTCCTGGGCCTGGCCGGCGGGCCCTTTGCCCGGGCCGCACTCGCCGTCCTCGCCGCCGCGACCGACGTTCTCACCGCCGAGTCCGCGCTCGCCCGCCTCGATCCGTCCTGACGCACCACGTTCACGTCACCCGACCGCTCCACCGCGCGACACGCCCGTACCCGACCGGCCTTTGCCCGTACAGCCGGGGATGTCGCGCGTGGCTCTCACCCGTGACGTGTTCTCCAAGACCGCAACCGAACCCAACACCCACAACCGGAGTACCAGACCATGTCCGCGACACCCACGATGAACGGGAAGCCGCCGCGCAAGCAACTGGCCGACCAGCTCGACCGCCTCGACGGGATCATCGACGCCCTGGCCGAGGGCCTCAACGGGGCGGTGGCCGACGCCGCCCGCGAGGGCACCCGGCTGGCCGTCAAGGACGCGATCGTCGAGATCCTGACCAACCCCGAACTCCGCGCCCTGCTCGCGCCGGTCCAGCCCGTGCCCGCGCCCGTGCCCGTTACCACGCCCGAGCCCGTCACGCCGGAGCCGAAGAAGCCCGGCCCGTGGACCCGGTTGAAGGCGAAGGTCGCCGCCGCACGGGACGCGGTGACCGGTGCCGCCACAAGGGCCAAGGAGGCGGTGTCGGCCAAGTACAAGGCCGCGAGCGACACGGTGGTCGCCGTCGGCACGGCCGCCGGTGAGGCGCTGCCGCTGGGGCGGATCGTGGTCCGGGCCGCCGTGGTCGGGCTGGTGGTCGGCGTGGTGTGCCTCGTGATGCCGCAGACGGCCGCGGCGGCGGTCAGCGCGGTGAGCGTGGCGGCCACGACCGTCGCCGTGCAGACCGGGAACTGGTTGAAACGCGCCGCCCGCCGCTTCGGCCTGGTGAACTAATCAGAACTGGCGGGGTGGGACGCGATCGGGGAACAAGTTCGGTGAAGGGGACCGGCCGGTCGAGCGCGCACCATTGTGGTGCGTGCGTCAGCCCGTGCGTGCCCTCGAATCGAACGCCGTTCCTCGATTGCGTTCCGCCCGCCAACCCCGACTTCGTGACCGCTGTTCCCGTACCCCTCAACCCGACACACCGGAGTCCGCCATGCTGTACCTGATCGCCGCCATCTTGTTCGCTCTGATGGTGTTCGATGCCGCCCGCGAGGTGCCGTAGGTTCGCCCAACAGACTTTCACACAGGAGCCGCCGTGGCCAAGACCGTGGTGATCGACGAGATCCACGTGACGATTCGCGTCCCGAGCGACCGGCCTGAGGTCCAGGCCGACGAGATCCACCGGGTGCTCACCGGCGAGGACTTCATGAACCGCCGGCGCCGGGCCGTGTGGGCCGCGCGCCGGGCCTTTCCGGAACTGGCCGTCGCTCGCGTGTCGCTGACCCGCTAATGCAGACAAACTGGTGCCCGTCCTTCCATACTCCCAACTGGGAACTGGAGGGACGGGCATCGGCTTTGGCGGTTGGCGGGAGCGGGCGAGCGCGGGTCTTTTCTTTAACGGGTATGAACATGTCAGGCAGGCGGTGGCTGAAGCGCACCGCACCCTTGCCGAAGTTGCCCGTACCGGATTCGTTGTCCCACGTCGGGCGTGGGACGAGGAGGAGCTTCGCCCCTCGGGGCGAGGGCCGTTCCGACTCGGGGTCGGTCGACGATAGCCATGGGCCTTGAGCCCGGTTTTTTAACAACGATCCGCGAGAGGGCTAAAACCCAGGTGATTCGCG
>Ga0194132_10011978_pt1 | contig 10948 bp, 14 predicted proteins | sample TA2KigOf80mmetaG_FD_148612 | JGI IMG/M metagenome (GOLD analysis project Ga0194132, IMG submission 148612) | Freshwater microbial communities from Lake Tanganyika, Tanzania - TA2015054 Kigoma Offshore 80m | ecosystem: Environmental > Aquatic > Freshwater > Lake | place: Tanzania: Lake... | reverse complement strand
CACGTCGGCGTCACGAACGCCGTCGGTACGGATCGCCGCGCGACGCCACGCGCCTCTCGGCGCGAGAGGCGCCGCGAACGTCGCACGCAGCCGACGGCACGCGACGCGCGCCGTCGGTCGAAGAAGGTGGTCGTGCTCGAGCGAGCCCGCGAGCGCACGGAGACGACGCTCGGCGATCGCCCACGCGGATTCGAGCGAGAGGAACCAGCGCAATCCTTCGTGCATGCTCGACTTGACGGGGGCTGGCAGACTTCCGACCAGCTATCGAGGTCGGGCTTGTTCACCGTTGCGAGCCGGGAAGCGTTGGCCACGACCTCGTCGCGCTCGATCACCAGGGCAGGATGCCGGCATGCAGACTCGGACCGCGCGGTTCGCCGAAATCCACCCGCCTCTTTCGAATGATACTGGCCATTCGACGCCGGAGGGCGGTCGAGGTCGCGTCTCTGCTCGGCTGTCCAGTCGTGTCGATCGCGCGATTCCAGGCGTCGGTGGCCGACTTCCGGGGAAGCATCGCAGACCGAGATCAGGCTCCCGATTCGGGCCAGCGGAAGCCATCGGATCGCCCGGACGACTAGCGGGCCGTCACCACCAACGCCGCCTCGTCGTACGGATGAACGCGGTACAAGATCCGGCGGACGTCACCAGCGGTGCGGCCTCAGCCTTGCTCACGATCTGCGGATCGATCACCTGCACCGTCGGACGACCCCCGGGACAAATGGTTCCCGGCGACATCGCGAATGGGGCAACTCTTGATCTCCCCCTCCAGCACAGAGAACGGCGTCCGCTCTCACCCGGCCAGGCCGAGGAAAATCATGAGCGCGCGATTGAGCCGGACCATGTCGTCGTCCGCGAGTCTGCCGATGCGCCGGCCGAGCTTGGCCTTCGATACCGTCGTCAACTTGTCGACCATCACCCGCGAGGTCGTCTCGAGCCCGTTCGCCTCACTCGGCTCGATGACGAGACGGAACAGCGGGGCGTCGGTCGGATCGCTCGTGAACGCGCAGATCGTGATCGAGCTGGTCGCATCGAACCGACCGTCCTGCACGATCACGACGGGGCGCGGCTTGCCCGCGTAGTCCGTGCCACCGGCAGCGGTCCAAATCTCGCCGCGAGCCACTCATTCCTTCGAGGACAGCGCGTCGATGAACGCCTGATCCTCGGACGCGAAGCGGCTCGCTGCGACGAGCCGCGACTGTCGCGACGCCTGATCGGCAAATCTCGCCGAACGCGTATCGGGCACCCAGATCTGGATCGGGCGCAGACCCTGCGCACGCAAACGCTCGCGGTGTGCCTGCACCTTCTGTCGCGACGTGACGGCCTTTCGGCTGCGCGACGTCGGCTTCGCGGACGGCATGGGCGGTCCTCCTCGGCTCGATCGGTTACATGTAACCTACGATGCCACGCGCACTTCCACAACGGGATCTGACCGAAGCTGCGGTGCGAGAGATCAATGGGCAGGCCCGCCCCCGAAGCAACGAGGAGCGGATCCTGAGCCCCCGAAACGACGAAGCCCCCGTCGGCCGGGGGTTTCGGAAGCGAGCGGGCGACCGGGATCGAACCGGCGACGTCCAGCTTGGGGAGCTGCCGCACTTCCGCACCGTGCCGCACGGAGCTGCCGTCGCAGCCGCGGCGGACACAGATCCGGAGCCGGCGCGGCACTGCGGTCGAATCCCGTTCCAACCCATTTCGACCCGTTAGAGCCGGAACGGTTCCGGCTCCGTCCCGGTCCCTCCCTCATGCGAAAGCCGGGACTTGAATCCATACGGCGTTGCCGTATCAGGAACGGAGGTGCGGCACGCTGTCATCGAGACCCCCGAGTATCTCGCCGACGCAAGAGCGGCAGGGCTCACCGAGGCCGAGCGGGACGCCATCGTTGCCTACCTCTCCGAGCACTCGACGGCTGGGGTCGTCATCCCGGGAACCGGCGGCGCACGCAAGGTGCGCATCGCAGGACGCGGCAAGGGGAAGAGTGGCGGCTACCGCGTGGTGACCTTCTACGCGGGCGAGGACGTACCCGTGTTCCTGCTCGCGCTCGTCGACAAAGGTGAGCGACAGGACCTGTCGCAGCGTGAGCGCAACGAAATGCGCAAGGCGCTGTCGGGATTGGCCGACAGCTACCGGAGAACGGAGAAGTGACCATGCCGACGAAGAAGGTAGATCGTCGCCGCCCGGCACTAGGGGCGCGACTCGTCCGCGCTGCCCGGCAGGCGAAGGCCATCGCCAGCGGTGAGGCGGACCCGAAGGCCTACCGTGTGCACCTTCCCGACGAGATCGATGCGAAGGCGATCCGTCTCCGCAAGGGGTTGTCGCAAGCCGAGTTTGCGCGTGCGTTCGGAGTGCCGCGACGCACCCTGCAGGATTGGGAGCAAGGCCGCCGTATCCCCGACGCCGCGACTCAGGCCTTCCTTCGCGTCATCGACCGCGAGCCTGCCGCCGTCAAGCGCGCACTGGCCGGTTAGTTCTGTCGTGCACTGCTGCGCCGGCTCGTGCCGGGACCACTGACGCCGGACGGAGTTCTCTCGGCAATCCTCACTCATCACGGCGAGAGGCTGCGCCCGATCAGCGGCCGCCCCATGCGGCGCAAGGAGAGATCGGTCTATGAAGAAGCCTGCCGCCAAGCCTAAGACGGCTCGCCGACGCGTAGCGGATCGACAGGTTGCCGAGTTCCAGCGCCGCGATCTCGGATCGGACATCCCTGCCACGGCCCGCGTGCTGCGGCGTGCGCGCCCCACGTCGATCGTCCTCGAGCCCGACCTCGTCGACCGGCTTCGCGTCCTCGGTGCGAAGCGCGGTCTGGGCTACCAGACGATGCTCAAGGTCATCGTTCGCGAGCACCTCGACGAGTACTGACGTGCGAAACGACGAAACCCCCGTCGGCCGGGGGTTTCGGAAGCGAGCGGGCGACCGGGATCGAACCGGCGACGTCCAGCTTGGGAAGCTGGCATGGGACGTGCCTTAGTGCTTGACGTTTTTCGGCGTACGCTCCGAACTCTACTCGTGTTTCGCGGACGGACGCATGGCTTCGCCTAGCCTCGTCACTATCCCGGTTTGGCCCATGAAAACCCGTCAAACCGGGAACGGTTCCCGGTCTACCGACACATTGGGCTGCCCCGCCCTAGATTCACGTCCCAGCAGGCCTGCGGCACCACTACGGCCACGAGTCTGGTACGTCGGCGACTGGCCCCTCCAGTTTGACTCTCAGGTAGCAAGTGGGCCGGGGCTCCCTACCGGCTTTGCGCTCGACACCCACTCGCCCCCTCGACATCAAGCCCACACCGACATCACATCGTCACTACACCCAAACACAACGGCACCCCCGCAACCGTAAGCTCCAGCGATCGCAGCCCGGCGCTCGGCCACACGCAGCCCTGCCCACTAGATCTCACACGAAATAATCTGCGTTTGACAGTTATTGATGCACTCACAAGTACAGCTGAAGTCGACGGCCTGCGCATTGTTCAAGTCCGGGCAGATCGAGCCATCACATTGCTCATACGGTGGTTGCAAGATGCCGTCACCGCAGATGTTAAATACGCACTGCCCAAGGGTTACCTTACACCCCAGAGAGCAGGACAATGCGCCACCTAGTGCTGTAGGATCGTAGTCCTGACACGACAGCCCGCCAAAGTCGGTCCCGTCACACTCTTCGTCACCTTCGCGACGGCCATCGCCACAAACAGGGTCTTCAGTGCGCATTTCCGTTATGACGAAGTTCTGCGCCGCAGTGCTCCAATCAACGACAACACTCTGCCCTTCCCCCGGAAAGTTCGGCAACTCATAGCGCGCCTGAAGGCCCTGCAAGAAGGGTTTGCCGAGCGTTGTCACAGTAAAGGTTGACCTTCCGAGTTCTGCACCATCCGCCATCGCTACGATCGTGTGGACACCGTCACCGAGCAGATTCCAGTTTAACAACACGCCAAACCCATTGTTCGAGTCTCCACAGATAGACGCGGTATCGTTCCTAGATGTTCCGTAGGCAGCATCAATGGGGGTACGATTGTCGATCTTGATCGTGACAGCGTCAGCGCTGCATACCCAACCCGAGATTACACCGATTCCACTCTGATAGGAGGACGGTGCTGGGTTCTCAAGAACCCCCGAGACAGCGGCCGCTTCCCGAGGCTCCGCCCCAACCGCCTCGCTAGCCCCCTCGCTCGCCGCCCCAATAACGAAGTTTTGGGCAGCTTCCTGCCACCGCACCACCACCGACTTTCCACTGGACGGGAAGTCGCTCAGAAGATACTGCCCACTTGCCCCGCGAAGGAACGATCCTCCCACGGTGGTTACGGTGAACGTGGCCGATCCAAATTCCACACCGTCGGCAAACGCGCGCAGCGTGTGCGCGCCATCTCCGAGCAGGTTCCAGTTCAGCAGCGCCCCGAACCCGTTGTTCGCATCACCACAGACAGCGACAGTATCCGCGCGGGACGTACCGTAAGCCGCTTCCGCCACGGGCCCGGAATCCACTTGGAACGTCACCCGGTCAGCAGAACAGACCCAGCCAGAGACGAGGCCTATGCCGCTTTGGGCACTGAAGGCCTGCGGGTTCTCCAACGCGGCTTGTAGCGATGCCTCGGAACCCGCCGCGAGCGCCCCATTAACGGCCACCGCGCCAAGATGGAGGATGACAATCGCGGCGCACATGGCCACATACAAACGTTCAGTTCGGTAACTCACGACTCCCCCCTGTTCGGATTGCGATCAGCAAAGGCTTAGGTCATTGACGACGGCCCGTACTGCGAGCGCCCCAGCGTCCTCGCCTCGTACTAACCCCCGCTCCACAGTCAGGCACGAGCCTCGCCTCGCAACGCACGTCCCGGACTGTCAGAGACCTCCCCGTACCGCGCGAGCATGCGCCTCGTACGGCTTGCCGCCCGCGTACGAGATACCGTCGTAGCGATCGTGAAGATCTTCCCGTCGACCACCGCAACGCCAGCCTCATAACGTCCCCTCGGGGCGGGCGTACGCTCCGACCAAGAGCCCCTATCGGCCCGGAACACGTACCCACTTGGGGCAGAAGGTGCATCGAGGACAAGCCAGTCGGCTGCACAGCGCAGCGTGACGGGATCGTTCGTTGTCCCGAGATCACAGTAGCGTTCACCCGGCCCCGGCGAGCCGCTTGCGAGAAACGCAACTAAGCGATCGGATGCTCCTCCAAGGAACGTCTGAGTGGTCGTCACATCTCCGATGGCACTGCACGATGTGCCGTAACGCTCCTCCGCCACCTGAAAACCCTTGAAAAGCTTTGCCGAACACTTTGCGAGCGTTGCGGACAGGCGATCGCTATCGCTCGTCTTGGCAAAGCGCGACTGCGCCATGAGCCGACAATTTGCGTAGGCGGCCGCAGCGCTTTCCTTGGCAGCCAAACACAGATCTGCGTCGGTAGTTGCCCACGCAGAAGAGGGCGCTAGCGGCACAATGACGATCGCGGTTGCGAGGGCAACGACGATGGGCGACAGGCTCTTCACTGGGGGCACCTCCAAGACTAGCCTGACTATCGCCCCCCACGGGGACCAAGCCAATCCTGTTTTTTCGTAGAGTGTACTCCCCAAGGCCCGAGAGCCGAAGACTACGTCGGTAGGGAAACACGGCTGACGCAGCGACGGGCGTCCGACGGTCGGCGTAGGCACAGCCGTCCCCCGAGCCCGACGAGTGAGTCGCGTCGTGCGGACTCCCTGCTCAGCCGATGGAGGCTGTCAACGGGCATCCAAATCTCCCTACCTCGGGGCAGCGAAGAGTCCCCACCCTCGTGTTCATGCGCCGTGCTCGTCGGGCCGGACGAGTCCGGCTTTCAGCTTGTCCTTCAGCCGGTACGAGTTGCCCCGGACATTGATCGTCGTCGCGTGATGCAGCACGCGATCGAGGATCGCGGTGGCGATCACGCGGTCGCCGAAGACGTCGCCCCACGCGCCGAAGCTCGTATCAGTTCAGCGAACCGCGTGGCTGACACCGGAGCGCACGCCGCGTACACCGTATCTGTTCAGCGAACCGCGTGGCTGACACCGTGGCGCGCGCCGCGTACACCTGTGCGCGATGGCACGAGAGGGAAGAGCAGCATGGGCACGGCGCGTGGAGCGCTGGCGGCGTAGCGGCCTGACAGCAGATCGCTTCGCCGAGGAGGAGGGCGTCAACGCGCGGACGCTCGCGTTCTGGAAGTGGCGCCTGAAGCGCGAGGGCGCGGCGCCCGTAGCGACGAGGTCCGCGCGCCGGACCGAAGAGCGAGTCGCATTCGTCGAGCTCGTCGCGCCCAGAGGAGCGCTGTCGTCGGGCGAGACGCGATCGACGCCGATCGAGGTCGTGCTGCCGATCGGCTACCGGGTGCGCGTCGCCGGCGGCTTCGAGCGCGGCACGCTCGTCGAGTTGCTCGACATCCTCGAGGCGCGGCGATGATCCCGTCGCACGTGCGGATCTTCGTGTGCACCGAGCCGGTCGACATGCGGCGCTCGTTCGACGGGCTCGCGCTCGCGGCGCGCGAGCGGCTTGGCAAGGACCCGCAGGAGGGTGGCCTTTTCGTGTTCGCGAACAAGCGCTCGAACCGCCTGAAGATTCTGTGGTTCGACCGCAACGGCTACTGCCTGCTCTACAAGCGCCTGCACCGCGCGCTGTTCCATCTGCCGAGAGACGGCGATGCGAGCGCAGTACAGATCGACGGCGCTGGACTTGGCACGCTACTCGCGGGTGTCGACCGACCACAACGGCGCGGCGAGGAGGTGCGCGAGCGGAGATTCGGCACGCTCCAGTAAATAAGATCTTGACAGCGCGGGCTGCGTCCGCTACGAGGCGGTCCGTGGCGACGGATGCGGTAGGAGCCCTCAGCGATCACCTGGTCGAGGCAGAGCTGGCCGCACTGCGCGAGCTCGTCGCGCGCCTCGAGGCGGAGCGCGACGAGTACAAGAAGCTCTTCCTGCTGCTGCGCGAGCAGAACGAGAAGCTCAAGCTCGGGCTCCTCGGCCAGAAGGCGGAGCGGCTCGACCCGAACGATCGCCAGCTCTCGCTGTCGATCCTCGAGATGCTGCTCGGCAAGAAGACGGAGCCCGAGGTGCCGCAGGTCGAGCAGGTCCGTGCGCACGAGCGCAAGAAGCCGACCGGGCGCAAGCCGCTGCCCGAGCACCTCGCAAGGGTCGAGGTCGAGCTGATCCCGCTCGACGTGCAGCAGGAGGGCCTCGAGAAGTTCGACCGCATCGGCGAGGAGGTGTCGGAGACACTCGAGCGCCGGCCGTCGTCGACGGTGGTGGTGGTGACGCGGCGGCCGAAGTTTGCGCGCAAGGACCGGCTGCGGCACGGGCCGACGCAGGTGCTGATCGCCGACGTGCCCGAGCTGCCGATCCAGCGTGGGCTCGCGGGCCCCGGGCTGCTGGCCGACACGATCGTGCGGCGCTGGCAGGACCACCAGCCGCTGCACCGACTCGAGCAGATCTTCGCGCGCGACGGGGTCGAGCTCGCGCGCTCGACGATCTGCGGCTGGCACCGGGAGCTCGCGGATCTTGCCCGGCCGGTCGTCGATGCGATGCGCCAGGACGCGCTCACGCAGCCCTACCTCTGCACCGATGCGACGGGCGTGCTCGTGCGGGCGCCGCAGAAGTGTCGCAACGGGCATTTCTGGGTGCTGGTGGCGCCCGGTCGGCACGTGCTCTTCGACTACACGGCGCGCCACGACAGCGCCGGTGTCGACCAGTTGCTCGCCGGCTACGAGGGCTACCTCGTCGCCGACGCGCACGCGGTCTACGACCACCTGTACAGAAGCGGCAAGGTGATCGAGGTCGGGTGCTGGTCGCACCTCCGGAGGTACTTCTTCAAGACGCTGGGCTCCGAGCCCGAGCGAGCGCGCGAGGCACTCGCGCTGATTGGCGAGCTGTTTGCGATCGAGCGCACGGTGGACCGTGCTCCACCGACAGAACGGCTCAAGGTCCGCCAGGAGAAGTCGCAGCCGATCGTCACGCGCTTCTTCGCGTGGCGCGACGAGCTTGCGCCGGCGGTGCTCGACGAGACGCCGCTCGCCAAGGCGCTGGGCTACGCCCGGAACCACCGTGGCGCCTTCGAGCGCTTCCTGGAGGACGGGCGGCTGCCGATGCACAACAACTGGAGCGAGTTGCAACTCAGGCGCCAGGTGCTCGGGCGGAAAAACTGGCTGTTTGTCGGCTCGGACGAGGCAGCGGAGGTGAACACCACCTTCGTCTCGCTGCTCGCGAGCTGTGGCATGCACGGCATCGAGCCGTGGAGGTACCTGCGCGACCTGCTGTGCCTGCTCCCCTCCTGGCACAGGAGTCGGGTGCTCGAGCTCGCGCCGGTCAACTGGCAGCAGACCCTCGAGCAGCAGGACACTCAGCAGCGGCTCGCCGCGAACCCCTTCCGCACCGCCATCCTCGATCTCGAGCGCGACCATCCCGACGAGAAGTAGCGCGCTCTCGCGGCGGGGTCAGCCACGCGCTTCGTCGAACGGTTACGGATTTCTTGACAGGCGCTTTGTCCGCGGCGTACCTTCCGGGCCCGCGAAGGGGAGCGGCCGAGAAGCCCATCGCGTGTCCGATCAGAGGGCACATTTAAAATCTTTGTGCTTCCTCGCCGCCTTCGAGACATCGTCACGATCGAGTGGTCCAGAGAACCCAGACAGGTCGGAGGCACGGATGGGTAACTGTAGCCGACATGGGCACTATGATGGGTCGGAGTGTACAGGCTGCACGCTTCTGGACTTGGCCGAGAACATGGCCGACCAGCGCCGAGAAGCCGCCGAGGCCGAACGATGGGCACGCGCCGATGCCGCGGATGAGGCAGCGGCTATGGAGACACGGCTAGAAGCGATTCGGCAGTCTGTCGAGGAAGCGGCCGCGAAGAAGGACGACCTACTCGCGGACGAGATCGCAAAAAAAGCGCGCACTCTCATCCGAGCCGGGCTTGAGTCTGACGCTCTCCCGCTGTTGGTTCGTGCACAGGCACTGATCCCGACTGACATCGGCGTGCGACTTGACCTCGCATATGTCCTTAGTCGGGTGGGTCGCACAAGCGAGGGCGCTCCTCACCTCGATGCCGCAGCCAAACTGATGCTCGCGGGCGCAGACGGTACGGGCTTGTTCCGCGAGCGGCTGATGGCGGCCCTCCTCGAGACCAAAGGTGCCGCGGCCTCGGAGCAGATCCACCAGATCCGCAAGCTCGAGGTGGAGGAAGCACGAAGGCGGGCCGAGGTGGCGGAAGGTCGAAGGCGGGCCGAGGAGGCAGCCCAGCGGGAGCGAATGAAGTCAGACAACGAACAGCGCGCGATAGCATCAGCAAACGAGCGCGCCGAGAGGGAGTCGGCCGAAACCATAGATGCATTTATCGAGACGTGGAATAGGAGTGTTATAGTGCCAGGCTGGCGTATCAAGAATCTTAAGCACTTTCGATATATCGCAAAGGGTGGCACACTGACTCCAATGAGAGGAGAATGGATCGCGCGAAAGTATTTTGAAGATGATGCTTCGCAAAGAGGTCGCCAACTTACCGAGGGTCAGTATAGAAAGGCGGGGAGAATCGGCCGCCGCGTCGCCAATAAACTGATGCGGCGGCGGAAAGCGTCGGACAATAGGGTCACTTGGTCGCCTTGAGTGCACAGGCGGAGTCGGGTCGCCCCGGGCAGTCGCCCTGAACCTCCCCCGTCTTGATGGACACCCGAGAAGGCGCGACAACGCGCCAGGAGTGATCCATGCGGAAGCGAAAGAGGCGGGCGTTCACGGCGGAGTTCAAGCAGGAGGCGGTGCGGCTTTGTGAGATTGAGCCGCAGGCCGCGTTTAACGTGTTCTCACGCGTTGGCCTCGCAAGCATGGACTTCAATAAATCGCTCCCACCGCGTCCGTGCCGTTCGCGGCGGCTGATGATTGGTACTGTTTCGATTGCCTGTGAGGATCGGTAAACTGTCTGTGGCTGCACGAACTCAGGCCGCCGAGATGCAGCGCCTCCGGGCGTATCTGTCGAAGCTTTCACCGGGGCAGGTGACCGACGACTCGGAGGCCTTTGGAGAACTTGTTGGCCTGATTGAGGTCGCGTGGGCCCAGTTCGAAGGGGCAAGGCAGACCTCAATGGCTCCCCACAAGGCTGGTCGCACGGATGAGATCGTATGGGAACCGCCCCTCCTGTACATCAAGGTTGAGCGCCACGGAGGTATCGCACTCGGTGGTACGCGTGCCGAGATCCAGCAGTGGGTACTCAACGTCGAGAATTGCACGGCAAGCGCCGATCTCATCGGGCACCGCCAACTCATGCCGATGGCGCCGCGGTGGGACGCAGTCCGCGCGGCTCAGGAACTCAGAGACCCGATCCTATCCGGTGCGGATCATCCAGCACTGAGATGGACGAAGGGAACGCGCTCCGAGGTCACAGTGATCCTGAAGAACGTCGTCCCCGACAGCTACAAGCAGACCGCTGCAGGCCGGAGAAAGCGGCTCAGGACCGCTCTCGAAGCGGAGCTTTCCGCTCACGGCTGGAAACCGGTTCCGGACAAGCCGGGCGCAGTGTTTCGCCTGTGATCGAGCGACACCGTCTCTCGGAGCGCCGAGCGTTCACGCCACAGTAAAGTAGTCTGAGTCGATCCGCTTGATCTCGTAGTTTCGGATCGGTGTGACGCCTACGCCGTGGTCGATCATCAACTCGGCGAGTTCCGCGCCGTCGATCAACACGACTCGGGTTTGAATTGAGGCCGCGTACTGCATGGCTTCTCGCGTGAAGCTGGACGTCGTGATGAACACGCCCTTGCGCGCTTTCTGCCCCTGCAAAGCGCCCGCAAATCGCTGAATCTCGGGTCGACCGACCGTGCCCTGCCAGCGCTTCGCTTGGATGTAGATCGTCTCCAGATGCGTGTTCCGGACCAAGCCGGACAGCGATTCCGGCCGATGTCGGACACCGATTCCGGAGCATGTCGGACAGTGATTCCGGGCCATCTCGGACACCCGATCGCGGTCGGGTGAGCGGGAGAACCGGG